>WNGB01001973.1_pt1 | contig 33491 bp, 29 predicted proteins | sample 5400681 | NCBI WGS metagenome assembly WNGB01 (sample SAMN13153367, study PRJNA577476) | soil metagenome | isolation source: 115 cm soil or saprolite under grassland replicate 2 | place: USA:California | collected 2016-06-15
CGGGCTGAGATAGAGGGGCAGGACCTGAACGCCGCGCCGCTCGGCGGCCGCGAGCAGCTCGGGCAGCTCCTCGCCGGCGATGAAGTCGGAGGCGAGGAAGTCCGCGCTCACCAGGAGGACGGCGACCGATGCCCCCGCGAGCGCCTCCCGGATCTCCTCATGCCAGGCCTGGCCGGCCGCGATCCGGGTGTCGTCCCAAACGCCGACCATCCCGGTGCGCTCGAGAGGCTTCAAGTGGACACGCAAGCGGTCCAGCCAATCCCGATCCCGGTGGCTGTAGCTGACGAAGACCGAGGGCGGCCGTCCGCCCGGAGGAGACATGTCGTTCTTTCTACCCTCTGGCGTGCCTGCTGTCAACGCGGGCGCCCTGGTTTGGTAAGCTTGACGGGCTTTCTTTCTTTGTTCCGGAGGTCTCGATGGTCTCGCGAAGGTCCCGGCGGTTCCTCTGTCTGCTGTCTCTTCTCGCCCTGCTTCTCTTCGTCCGGTCCGCTGCGGCCCAGCCGCCGTTCCAGGTGGTGGACCTCGATACGACCCAGGAGCAGGAGACGATCGTCCTGTTCCTCACCGAGCCCTTCGTCTCCCTCGGTGGAGATCTCTATTTCACCGCCGACGACGGCGTCCATGGCGTCGAGCTGTGGAAGTCCGACGGCACCACGGCCGGCACGGTCCTGGTGAAGGACGTCTGTCCCGGAGCCTGCGGCGCCGTGCCGCGCAAGCTGACCCGCGCCGGCAGCCGCATCCTCTTCTTCGCCGAGGACGGCGCGCACGGCCGCGAGCTCTGGTCGACCGATGGCACGGCGGCCGGAACCTCTCTGGTCAAGGACATCCAGCCGGGCCTGGGAAGCGGCGCGGACACCATCTGGATGCTCGAGACGAACGGTACGGTCTTCTTTCCCGCGAACGACGGCGTCCTGGGGCACGAGCTGTGGAAGAGCGACGGGACGGCCGCCGGGACCGTGCTCGTGAAGGACCTCCGGCTGGGCCCGGAGAGCTCGCTGCCCGTTCCCCATGCGGCGACCGCGGGCGGCACGGTGCTCCTCGACGCCGACGACGGCGTGCACGGACGCGAGCCGTGGCTCTCCGACGGCACGGCCGCGGGGACGCAGATGATCAAGGACATCCGGCCGGGAATCGACGGCTCGACCCTCGCCCAGACCAACAACTGGAACGGCAAGGAGTGGATCGCCACCTCGAGCGGGCTGTTCCTCTTCCAGGCCAACGACGGCACGCACGGGGAGGAGCTCTGGGCGTCGGACGGCACCGAGGCCGGCACGGCCCTGGTGCAGGACTTCTATCCCGGAGCCGTCGGGGGGCAGCCTTTCGAGCTGACCGAGCTCTCCGGCACCGTCTACTTCTCCGTGGCCACGGACACGCTCGGCTTCGAGCTGTGGCGGACCGACGGCACGCCGGGCGGGACCTCTCTCGTCAAGGACATCCAGCCCGGGAACCTGAATTCCACGCCGCGAGAGATCACCGTCTTCGGCGGACGCCTGTACTTCCGCGCCTACGAATCGACCCACGGCATGGAGCTGTGGACCTCCGACGGGACCGAGGCGGGCACGACGCTCGTCAAGGACATCGCCACCTCGCTCTTCGGAGGCCCCGTGAGCCTGACCCTGGCCGCCGGGCAGCTCTTCTTCTTCGCCAACGACGGCACGAACGGCGAGGCGCTGTGGAAGAGCGACGGGACCGAGGCCGGCACGGTGATGGTCTCCAACTTCGGCGGGCAGGCGATTCCCCCCCAACCCACGTTCCTGCTCGGCGTGCTCGGGGTCGGAAGCCGCGTCTACTTCCGCGCCTTCGACCTCAACGCGGAGGTCGACCTCTGGGCCAGCGACGGCACCGCCGCCGGCACGGTCGAGGTGGCGGATGCGACGAGCCCGACGTCGTCGATCTGGGTGTCTCCCTGGGACGGCGGAGTCATCGACCGGACCGCCTGGGGAGCGGTCGGCCAGAGCCTGGTCTATCTGGCGGACGACGGGGCGAGCGGCAACGAGCCGTGGGCGAGCGACGGCACGGCCGCCGGCACGGAGCAGCTCGCCGAGACGGTCCCCGGAGTCGACTGGTCGTATTTCTACGATCTGACGCCGATCAATAGCGGAAGCTCCCTCTTCTCCACCGGCAGCCTCTGGGCGACCGACGCCACGCCGGCTGGAACGAACCCCCTGTTCGCCACGGGTGGGCCGGGAAACGCCGGAGAGATGGCCCAGATCGGGGCCACGGTCTACTTCTCGGGCGCCTCCACGGCCGAGGGGCAGGAGCTGTGGAAGACCGACGGCACGGCCGCGAACACGGCGCTGGTCAAGGACATCCTGCCCGGGACGGCGAGCTCGTCTCCCTCCGAGCTCACGGCCGTGGGCAGCACCCTCTTCTTCGTCGCCAACGGCGGTCCGGGAGACCGCAACCAGGAGCTGTGGAAGAGCGACGGCACGGCGGCGAACACGGCGCTGGTCAAGGACATCCGTCCGGGCACCGAGCCCTCGCTGATCACCCACACGACCGCGGTGGCCGGGCGGCTCTTCTTCGTGGCCGACGACGGCACGGCCGGGCGCGAGCCCTGGGTGAGCGACGGCACGGCGGCCGGCACGGTCCTTCTGAAGGACATCCTCCCAGGAGCCGGCTCGTCGGTCCCCGATGCCCTGGACAGCGCGCCCGCCGTCCTCGGCTCGACCGTCTACTTCGTCGCGGACGACGGGGTCGCGGGCCAGGAGCTGTGGGCGAGTGACGGTACGGCGGCCGGCACGCGGCGGGTCAAGGACGTCCGGCCGGGCGTCCGCGGCTCCGAGCCGCGCTGGCTGACCGTGGCCGGCGGCCGGCTGTTCTTCTCGGCCGACGACGGGACGCACGGCCGCGAGCTGTGGGTCTCGGACGGCACCGAGGCGGGCACCGCGCTGGTGGCGGACCTCCTGCCGGGCGCCGAGCCCTCTCTCCCGCGCGAGCTCGCCGCGGTGGGCAACACCGTGGTCTTATCGGCCACGGACGGCGTGAGCGGCGTCGAGCCCTGGGCGAGCGACGGCACCTGGGTGCGCCTCCTGGGCGATCTCGCGCCGGGAGCGCTCCCGTCGAGCCCGGTCCGCTTCACGCCCGCCGGCGACAACGTCTACTTCGGAGCCACGGACAGCGCCACCGGCTTCGAGCTCTGGGCCGTTCCCCAGAGCGCGCTGTCCGGAGCGCTCGACTACTACACCGTCCACCCCTGCCGGCTGGCCGACACCCGGCCGGCGGCGCCGCTCCTCACCGGCCAGACGCGCACCTTCGCGGTCGTGGGCGCCTGCGGCATCCCGGTCGAGGCGAGGGCGGTGGCGGTCGACCTCACGGCGGTCGCGCCCAACGGAGCGGGCTACCTCGTCGCCTGGCCCACGGGGACCCCGCGGCCGGGAACGAGCAACCTGAGCTACATCCCCGGCGTCACGCGCACCGGCAACAGCGTCATCGAGCTGAGCCGCGACGGCCGGATCGACGTCCAGGGGTTGACGTCCGGCGTGAACGGCCAGGTCCATTTCGTCCTGGATGTGGTGGGGTACTTCCGCTGAGCGGTTCGGCTCGGCCCTCACCCCCGGCCCCTCTCCCACAAGTGGGAGAGGGGTGTGGGTTAGCAGCAATGCGGTTCGGTTAGCTGTCGCTGGGAGCGCCGGCATCCTTGCCGGCCCCATCAGCGCCCATGGCCGACCGCCCTGGTCGCGGAGAGCGTGGGCCGGCAAGGATGCCGGCGCTCCCAGCCGGCGCAAGACCCGACTTCCGGCGCAAAGCGAACGGTATTGGGGTTAGCAGGGGCAGAAGGGGCAGCAGATTTCTTGGGTAACCTTCTCCCCTCTCCCGCTCGCGGGAGAGGGGCCGGGGGTGAGGGCTTCTACCGCTTCCAGCTCAGCTCCACATACCCCCACCCCGCGTCCTCCTTCACCGGGAGGAACGCGGCCGCCGCGTCGCCGCCCCAGAAGTACGCCCCCCCCACGGTGAGCTGCAGCCCATCGCGGATCGTCCAGGCCACGTCCGTGCCGAGCTCGCGCCCCAGGTTTTTGGACGAGAAGACGCCGCGGGCCGGGAGCCGCGGGGTGTAGCCGAAGCTCCCTTCCTGAAAGGCGCCGGAGCCGCCGTACCAGGCGTCCCGCGTCTCCAGGAGAGAGAGATCGTGCGCAGCGGCCCGCACCTTGACCTTCGGACCGGCGGAAAGCCAGGTTTCCAGATAGACGTCTCGGAGGTTGGAGAAGGCCGTGAAGTCGATCAGGTCGTAGTACTTGTGATTCGTCGGCAGGAGGTTGAAGAACGACTCGTGCGTCCCGCCCGGCCGGCCGTCGCCCGAGGCCTCCTCGAAGGCCAGGTGGACCGACGGCTTGCCCGGCGCTCCGTCGAGCTCGCGGCCGAGGTCGACCGCCACCGCCCACGCCTCCTGATCGGCCAGGCCCCAGTCGCCGCGCTGGACCGCAGCCCAGGCGAGGACGTTGCCCCGCGGGTTGCCCCAGAGGAGCGAGCCGCCGGCCGTGGTGAGGCTCAGGCCGCCCACGGGAGCCACCCGCCGGTCGTCTTCATATTGAATGGCGAAGGCGCGGAATTCGGCCCCGGGGATCCAGACCCCGTACTTGCCGGTGAACGCCCCGCCGAAGACCGTGACGTCGTCGATCGGCTCGAAGGCGTCCCGGTGGTCGAAGGCGCCGGTGAGCGGCCGCAGGGCGAAGACGGCCACGTGGCCTCCCCCCTCGCCATAGCCGGCGCTCGCGCCGTCGAACCGGCGGCCCACGTTCGTCCATTCGAACACGCCGACCAGCCGATCGCCCAGGCGGGCGCGCTTGATCCGGTCGAGCGACGCGACGCCGGTGGGGATCTCGAAGCCGTCGGCATACGGTTGCCGGCCGAGCACGAGCCGCAGCCCCTGCCGCTGATAGAGGGCCGAGAGCTCGGCGAGGGCGAGCACGCCGAAGCCCGTGTCGCCGCGGTTGGCCGCGACGTAATTGGGTCCGGCGCCGAACGAGCCGTTCTCTGGGAGATCGAAGGCTCCCGCGGCCTGGATCATGCCGTGGAGCGTCCAGTGCTCCCACGCCAGATCGAGCCCCAGGCGGGCCCGCAGAAGGTCGAAGTCATACGACGACTCGGTCACGGCGTTGCGGGCGGGAGCGTCCCACTCCTCGTGGCGCAGCCGGAGATCGAACGTGGGTTTTACGGTGGGCGGCGTCGCGAGGACCGGACCGGTCCCCAGGGCCGCCAGAAGAGCGGCCAACCAGAAGCACTTACGCATTGTCCCCCCCTCCTCCTGCAGAAGATAACAAAAGCGGGAACGGGGGCGCCGCGTCGTTTGCCCAATCCTTGCCGGACCCTTCCTCGGCGATAGGAGGGCGCCGCAGCCTCAACCCTCGTCCGGCCCAGAGTCCGGATCGCCCGGGTGAGAGGCTGGGTTGGCTGGAGGAGAATCCGGATCATCCGGCCCGAGGGCCGGGAGGGTGGGACCGGGCTATGCCGGTTCCATCCCTCCCACGGCTTTCTCCAGGCGGGCCAGGATGTCGTCGAGCTGCCGCACCGTGGCGTGGCCGGAGGAGCGCAGGGTGCGCTTGGGGAGCGCCACCTGATCCCACAGATCGCGCGGCTCGAGGAGGACGTCCTTGCGCAGGGTCACCCCGTGACGGGCGAAGACCGGGGCGAGCTCGTCGTAGCGCTCGAGGAGCATCCGGCGGGTCTCCTGGTACGCGTGCGCGCAGACGTCGCGCCGCTCGGCGAGGCCGAAGATGTTGGTGAAGAACATCTTGTAGTCGTCGCGCCGCGGCTGGATCAGCACCACGTCACGGTCGCTGTACTTGCGCTCGTACGCGGCCATGCCGACCTCGAGGCGCGAGTGGACCAGCGTCCGGAAGGTCTGCGCGAGGATCGTCGGCAAGCCGCGGTCGAGGAGGTTGCTCCGCTTCATCAGCCCCGCCTCGACCGCATTCACCGTATCCACCGGGACGATCGGGTTGATGCAGATGAGCAGCTCGGCTCCGGCCTCCAGCGCCACTGAAGCGTGGAGCGTCTTGAGCAGGACGCCGTCGACGTAGTGCCGGCCCTCGATCTCGACCGGCGGGTAGAGACCGGGCAGAGCGCTGCTCGCCTGCACGGCCCGCGAGATCGGGATGTGGTCGAGACCGGGCTCGCCGAAGCGGGCGGACTGGCCCGAGTCGAGGTCGGTCGCCACCACCACGAGGTGCTTGCCGAGGCGGCGGAAGTCGTCCGTCCGGTTCTTGATGCTCCAGATCTTCTCGAGGTACTGGCGGATCGGCTCGTTGTCGAAGAGCGCCAGGGGCAGGGCCTGCCCCAGGCGGGTCATGGAGTCGAGGAAGGTCTTGTCGCGGAAGCTCCGGATGTACTCCCAGAGAGCTCCCGTCACCAGCCGCGGCAGCTTCCGGACGCCGCGGGCGAGCTCACCGGTCGCCGGCGTGAAGAAGATCTCCGGCGAGAACGGGTGCTCGCCCGGCTCGTGCGAGACGATGGCCCGGCACATCTGTGCCGTGGTGAGGCGATTCGCCAGGTTGGCGTTCAGGAACGCTCCGGCGCTGACGCCGACGTAGATGAACAGGTCGTTGAGGTCCAGTCCGTCGAGGGCTTCGTCGATCGCCCGCAGGGCGCCGATCTCGTAGATGGCTCCTTCGGGCGCTCCTGCGGCGAGCGCGAGGCCGATCTTCGAGGAAGACCGGGCTCGGCCCGCCGAACCGCCGCCGTCTCTCAGCACCTCGCGCCTCCGATCTCAGGACACGGTCTTCGTCGGGTCGATGATCACCGGCTCGGCGGCGGCACGCGGCTTCAGACCCTCGACCTTGGCGGTCAGCTCTTCGACGCGCTGGGTCAGCGTGCGGATCTCGTCACGGGTGGGGACTCCGAGACGGTGGAGCGACTTGGTGATCATCTCGTCGATCTTCTCGCTCCACTCTCCCCACTGCCCGTCCAGCTTCTCCTTGACCTTGTCGAACTGCTCCTTGGCCTTGTCGGCCTGGGCCTGCCAGTCGCCCTTGTTCCGGCCCTCGACGTCGCGGCCGCGGTCGACCAGGCGATTGAAGGCCTTGGTGCCCTCCTCGCCCGCCGCGGCCATGGCGCCGAGCCCGGCCAGCCAGATTCGATAGGCGGACTCCTTCAGCTCATCCTGCGGCTTCTTCTCATTGGTCGTGGTGGTTTCCATGGTGTCTCTCCTCACTTCTCAAGATTTGCGCTCGGTTTTCCGCGGGCGGGGGCGACGGCTCTTGGGCGCCTCGCCGGCGGTTTGATCAACCTCGAACGGCTCGGCTGCGGCGATCGCATAGCTGGCCACCAGCTCGTCGACCTTCGCTGAGAGCGAGTCGATCCGTGCGGCGAGCACCTTCACGTCATCGCGTGTCATCAACCCGAGCCGCTTGAGCAGACTCTTCGATTCGTACTGCACCGTGTCTTCGAACAGCTTCTTCATCTCGCGCACCGTGGAGCCGGTCCGCTCCCCGATCTCTTCGAACGCCTTGCGCTGGCGCTCGTCGATCGGACGGCCGCGCTCGGCCAGACGGTCGAGCCAGTGGTCGAGCTGCCCGCTCCGCTCCCCGACCTCGGCCACCGCGCCCAGCCCGGCCAGCCAGACATTGCGGCCGGCGTCGCGCAGCTCCCGGCGCGCCCGATCGAACTTTTCGTGGGTCTGCGCCTCGTTCATTCGGATTTCTCCTCTCGCCCGAAAGGGCGACTGATCACGGTTTCGGAACCTACCGTCACCGTCCCGCCGGCCATCGCCGGCTCCGGGCGGGTTCCCTCGTGCTCCAGATCGGCGAGAGACGACTCGAGCTGCTCCAGACGGGCCCGCAAGCTCGACATCTCCTCCCGCACGCGCCGTACCGGCGCCAGGCGGTCCATCGAGGCGTGCACCAGGCGGTCCACCCCGTTCTGCATCTGCTCGATGCCCGTGTGCATGGCCTTCTCGCCGATCCGCACCAGGTCGTGCAGCAGATCGCTCGGCAGAAACGACGTGCCGCGCCTCCCCTCGTCGAGAATGATCTGGGTCAGCGTCTGCGACGTCACGTCGGTCCCGGTGGCGTTGTCCACCACCTTGACCTCCTGCCCCTGACGGACCCAGCTCGCGATCTCCTCCAGGGACACGTAACGGCTCTCTTCGGTGTCATACAGCTTGCGGCTTTCGTAGCGCTTGATGAGCCGGATCATGGCCTCTCCTCGCCGGTGTTGTTCCCATTCACGACAGCCCTCGGGATCGGCGCAACTGCAAGGGAGCTGCCGTCCTACAAGTGCACTTTACCGCAGTGCGGCAAAGGAAGTCAACAGGTTTTTGACGCGGTGCGGCAAGAAGGCCTCTTGACGGGCTGGACGGTGTCAGGTACCGTGAGTCCTTCTGGAAACCCATGGCCCGGCAACCCTCTCTGGAGCTCAACCAGGCGGCTTGGCGTTCGATCTCCCGGCGGTCGCGAGCCGGACTCCTGGGCTACCCCCTCATCTTCGCTCTGCTGAGCCCTGCGATGAGCCTGGGCGCCCGGGGAGCGCGCGTCTACCTGGCGGGCGCCGCGCTGATCCTCGGCTTGACCGCGCTGCGGGCCTACCTGATCCTGCGCTTCGATCCTCTGTACGAGACGAATCCGGGCCGCTGGCGACTGCTCTACACATCCAGCCTGGTGCTCCTGCTGTTCCTGCTGGCGGGGCAGGTCTGCTGGATCCTGATGACCCATGGACCGGGGCCCTGGTCCTATTTCGCGGTGACCGTCGCCGCGGCAACGATGAGCCTGTCGGTCATCGTCTATGCGCACGATCTCTCTCTGGCGGTCTGGTATGTGGTCCTTCTCGTGGTGCCCATGCTCGGGGCGCTCTTCGCGATCTCCTCGCCGGAGGTCTCCCTCCATCTGACGGCCCTCGGGCTGGTCCTGTACGCCATCTACCTGATCGCCATGGCGCAGCAACTTCACCGCGAGCGCTGGAAAGGCCTCGAGACCAACCGCCTCCTGGCGTTGCGCGCGGCCGAGGTCGAGGGGGCGCAACAGGAGCTGCAGCGGGTCCATGATCAGCTCGAGCGCCAGTTCGAGGAGCTGCGCCTGGCCAAGGAGGCGGCGGAACGGGCGGACCTCGCCAAGACCGAGTTCCTCGCCAACATGAGCCATGAAATCCGCACCCCGCTCGCCGGCGTCATCGGGCTGGCCGACCTGCTGCTCAAGAGCGGTCTCGAAGGGCGGCAGCGGGACTATGCCGCGCTCGTGCAATCGGCGGGCGAGTCCCTCCTGCGTCTGATCGACGACATCCTCGACTTCTCCAAGATCGAGGCGGGCAAGCTGGTCCTGGAGCAGACCCCGTACGAGCTGCGCTCCCAGATGCGCGAGATCTGCGACCTCCTGCGCTTCCGCGCCCACGAGAAGGGGATCCCTCTCGGGCTCACGGTGGCGGACGCGGTCCCGGACTGGGTGGACGGCGATCCCGCCCGGCTGCGCCAGGTCCTGCTCAACCTCATCGGCAACGCCATCAAGTTCACCGCCACCGGGCGGGTCGACTTGGAGGTCATTCACGAGGACGTGGCCGGGGTCGACCTGACGGTGTTCCAGGTGCGCGACACCGGGATCGGGATCTCGCCGGAGGAGCGCGACCGCATCTTCTGGCCTTTTTCCCAGGCCGACAGCTCGACCTCCCGCCGTTTCGGCGGCACCGGGCTGGGTCTCGCGATCAGCCGCCGCATCGTCGAGCAGATGGGAGGCGAGATCGACTTCGAAAGCACTCCGGGCGAAGGCTCGGTCTTCCGGTTCCGCCTCCCGCTGGCCGCCACGGTCCCGCCGGCCGACGCGGGGACCCCCAGAGCCGTGCGACCGGCGCAGCACGGCCGCCCCCGCCACATCCTGGTCGCCGAGGACCACCCGATCAACCAGCTCGTCGCCGTCCGCCAGCTCGAGGCGTTCGGCTACGAGGTGACGGCGGTGAGCAACGGCCGCGAAGCCCTGGCCGTGTTGGGGGAGTCGTCCTACGACCTGATCCTGCTGGATTGCCAGATGCCGGAGATGGACGGGTACGAAACGGCGCGCCGCTTGCGGGCCCGGACGGCGGGGAGAAATCCGCGGCTGCCGATCGTGGCGCTGACCGCCCATGCGCTCAAGGAGGACCTCGACCGCTGCCTGGAAGCCGGGATGGACGACTACATCACGAAGCCGTTCCATCCCGACACCCTGCGCCGCACCGTGGAGCGCTGGTTGTCCGGCGGCGGCACCGCAGCGCCCCCGCCCGTGGTTCCGCCGCCGGCCGGCGGCGACGAGCCCCACCTCGACGTCAGCCGTCTCGCCGGGCTGCGCGAGCTGGGAAGGCTGGGAGGGAGCGACGTCCTGCGGGACGTGATCGCCCGTTTCCGGGAGCAGCCGCTCCTGGCGGCCCTGCGCCAGGCCCTGGAGGAGCGCGACCGCAAGGAGCTGGCGCTCCACGCCCACACGCTCAAGGGGACGAGCTCGGTCCTCGGCGCCGTACGCCTGGCCCGCCTCTGCGGCGAGCTGGAACGGATGGCGCCCGAAGCCGGTCATGACGCCTGCGCCCGCCAGCTCGCCACCATCGCCGAGGAGTACGATCAGGTGCTGGGGGAGCTGGGGGCGTAAGCCCTCAGCTCGTCCGGCTCACATACCGCTCCCATTCCCTGAGCCGCTCCGCGAGCATGCGGCCGAGGGCTTCGAGCGACGCCAGGTCGGTCGGCTCCTCGGGCAGCAGCGGCACGTCGATCACCGGCTGATCGTTGGCGAGGAGCGAGGCGAGCTCGACGAGCCCCTTCTGGTCGCGCTCTCCGAGCCAGGTCAAGAGCTCCCAGCCGGTGGGGTGGCAGGGATCGGCGGCGCTCTGTCCCTCCAGGACGGGCGCGGCACCGTCCACCAGGTAGCGCGGATGGACCCGGTTCACCACGATCGGCCCCAGGTGATACCCGGCCTGCTCCAGACGGCGGGCGAAGAAGAGGGTGTCGGGGATGCGCTCCTCCCCCGGCCCCCCGACCAGGACGAACCGCGTCTTCGGCGAGCGCAGGAGCTGCTCCACCGCCTGCGCCCGCTCGCGGAACCCCTCGAAGAGCGGACCGAAGGCTTGGAAGAACTCCGCCATGTCGCGCAGCAGGTCGAGCCCCACGACGTCGTCGAGGAAGCGCTCCGCCCGCCGGCCCAGGGCTCCCCAGCGCGCGCTCGCGCGGAGGTGCCCCTCCTCGTCGAACCAGTCCTTGAGCGCCACCCGCAGGGCGCCGCTGTCGAGGAAGCCGATGATGCGGGCCGGCGCCTCCAGGAAGTCGATGGCCTGGCGCGTCGGCGGAGTGTCCAGGATCACCTGGCTGTAGCGTCCCTCGGCGGCCACCTCGAAGAGGCGCTCGACCGCCATGTACTCCAGCACGCCGCCGAGCGCTCCCGACAGGTGCTGGTAGTAGCGGTTCTCCAGGATGCGGCGCTGCGCCCGCTCGTCCGGCGCGTAGCGCTCGACCAGGCGGTCGAAGGTGCGGCGGGCGTCGAGCAGGCTCGCCCAGAGGGGCAGACCGTCGAGAGGGACGCGGACTTCGCGCTCCAGCGCCTCCTCCCCCACCCCCAGGGCGTCCTTGAGACGGAGCGAGGGGTCGAAGGTCATCACCAGCGTCTCATGGCCGGCGCGGGCCGAGAGCACGCCCATCGCCGCGGCGAGCGTCGTCTTGCCGACTCCGCCGGAGCCGACCACGACGGTCAGGGGGTGCCGGTCGGAGATCAGCTCCATGCGTCCGCCCCCTTCTCGAGGCACCGCTGCAGCGCGGCGATCAGCTCGGGTCCGCGGTCGAGGGGGAGCTGGGGCAGCTCGATGCGAGGGCCCTCCCACGCCTCGCGCAGCCGGGCGAGCTCTTGGTCGTTCAGCAGGCGCCGCCGGCGCCAGAGGTCGACCAGCGCGTTGTCCCGGGTCTCGCCCGGAGCCGGAGCGGGCGGATAGAGGCCGTTGACCACCAGCGCCTCGGGATCGCGGCTCACCTGTGTCCGCAGCGCCTGGCGCAGCTCCAGGACCTCCTGCACCGGCATCTCCTCGGCCAGGGTCACGGCCACGATGCCGCAGCGCTCCGGGTCGGAGACGAGGCGCGCCAGATCGCCGCCCATCTCGGCGAACGGGCCCTTGTGGATCATCTCGGCCACCAGGAGGGGTGCGGCCAGCAGGCGGACGCCGTGGCCGGTGGCCGGAGCGTCGAGGACGATCTGGTCCACCTCCGGCGCGTCCTTCTCGATCCCGTTGAGGAGCCGCCAGGCATGGCCGAGGATCGCGATCTCGGTCAAACCCGGCGCCCCTTCGGCGAAGTGCTGGTAGATCGAGCTCGCCAGCACCCGCCGGGCGAGCAGCTCGAGCTTGAGCCGCTCGCGCACCACCGCGTCCAAAACCTGGCGGGGTTTGAGGTTCTGGATCCAGAGGTTCGGACCGGCGGCGATGATCTCGCCCCCCGAGGGCTGGATCCCCAGCATCTGATAGAGGTTCTCGCGGGGGTCCACCTCCACCACCAGCACCCGCCGGCCGGACTGCGACAGCTTGCGGCCGAGGACAGCCGAGACGGCGGTCTTCCCCACGCCACCTTTGCCGGTGACGACGAGGAGCTGGCGGCGGGAGAGGGTGTCGAGGAGGCTCATGCGCGGTCGGTGGGAGACTATACAGCCCTCCCGCCAAGGATGCTCCCACGCCTTTGGGTGGCTCTCCTACCCTTCAGGGCGTTGCCTTCTTGTCTCCGGCGCGATAGAAACCAGTCGTCATGAGCTTCCCAGCCACCCGACTCCGCCGTTTCCGTCAGACCCCTGCCCTGCGCCGGCTGGTGCGCGAGACCCGTCTTGCGCCCGACAACCTGGTCCTCCCCCTGTTCGTCGTGCCCGGGGAGGGCGTGGCCAAGCCGGTGAGCTCGATGCCCGGCGTCTTCCAGCACTCGGTCGACAAGATCGTCGAGACCGCCCGCGCCGCGTTCGCCGAAGGGATCCGCACCGTCATCCTGTTCGGCATCCCGGATCACAAGGACGAGATCGGCAGCGCCGCCTGGTCCCCCGACGGGATCGTGCAGCGGGCGATGCGCGCCCTCAGCTCCGAGGTCCCCGGACTGGTCAAGATCGCCGACGTCTGTTTCTGCGAGTACACCAGCCACGGCCACTGCGGTGTGCTCAAGGGACAGACCGTGGACAACGACGCCACGCTGGAAAACCTGGCGCGGCAATCGGTCTCGCTCGCCGAGGCCGGAACCGACATCATCGCTCCGTCGGACATGATGGACGGCCGGGTGGGCGCCATCCGCCAGGCGCTCGACGCCGCGGGCTACCCGGACACGCCGATCCTCTCCTACGCGGTCAAGTTCGCGAGCGGCTTCTACGGCCCGTTCCGCGAGGCCGCCGAGTCGGCCCCGGCGTTCGGCGACCGCCGCTCCTATCAGATGGACCCGGCCAACGGCCGCGAGGCGCTGCGCGAGGCGGCGCTCGACGTCGAGGAGGGGGCCGACATGCTGATGGTCAAGCCCGCCCTCCCCTACTTGGACATCCTCTCCGAGCTGCGCAAGCGCTGGGAGCTCCCCCTCGCCGCCTACCACGTGAGCGGCGAGTACGCGATGCTCAAAGCCGCGGCCGAGCGCGGCTGGATCGACTACGACCGCGTGATGATGGAGTCGCTCATCGCCATCCGGCGCGCCGGAGCCGACCTGATCCTCACCTACACGGCCCGCGACGCGGCGAAGCTCCTGGCGGCAGGATGGGTGGAATGAGCGCCCCCACCCCGACCCTCCCCCGCGTAGCGGGAGAGGGCGCCACCACCCTTCTCGAACGGGCGGAAAGAATCCTGCCGGGCGGAGTCAATTCCCCGGTGCGCGCCTTCCGCGGCGTCGGCGGCACACCGGTCTTCGTCCGCTCCGCCTCCGGGGCGTATCTCGAAGGCGAGGACGGCCGCCGCTACATCGACTACATCGGCGGCTACGGCCCGCACATCCTCGGGCACCGGCATCCCGCGATCGTCGCGGCGATCCAGGAGGCTCTGGGGCGCGGCACGGCATTCGGCGCCCCGACCCTCCCCGAGGTGGAGCTCGCGGAGACGATCGCGAGCGCTCTGCCGGCCGTCGAGATGGTCCGGCTGGTCAATTCCGGCACCGAGGCCACCATGTCGGCCCTGCGCTTGGCCCGCGCGGCCACCGGCCGCAACCGCTTCGTCAAGTTCGAGGGGTGCTATCACGGGCACGCCGACCCGTTCCTGGTGGCGGCCGGCTCGGGCGCGGCCACGATCGGCGTCCCTTCCTCGCCGGGAGTTCCGGAAGCCGTCACCGCCGACACCCTGCTCGCCCCCTACAACGACCTCGATGCGGTCGGGCGGCTGTTCGCGGAGCAGGGCGACGACATCGCCGCGGTCATCGTCGAGCCGATCGCGGGCAACATGAGCCTGGTCCCGCCCGGCCCCGGCTTCCTCCAGGGGCTGCGCGACCTGTGCGACCGCCACGGCACGCTCCTGATCCTCGACGAGGTGATGACCGGCTTCCGCGTCGCCTGGGGAGGCGCGCAGAACCTCTTCGACCTCCGTCCGGACCTGACGACCCTGGGCAAAGTGATCGGCGGCGGCCTGCCGCTCGCCGCCTACGCCGGACGCCGCGACCTGATGCAGCGGATCGCCCCGGCCGGCCCGGTCTACCAGGCCGGCACCCTCTCCGGCAACCCGCTGGCGGTGGCGGCGGGAAAGGCTGCCCTGGCCGAGCTGTCGCGGGACACGCCGTGCGCGTATGCGCACCTGGAGCGGATCGGCGCCCGCCTGCAGACCGGGTTGGAAGGGGCGGCCCGGCGGCACGCCATTCCGCTGCGCGTCACGCGCCAGGGCTCGATGCTCGGGATCTTCTTCACGGACGCCCCGGTCCGCCGGCTGGAGGACGTCCACGCGACCGACCGCCGGCGCTTCGGCCGCGTCTTCCACCGCCTGCTCGCCGCGGGCATCCACCTGCCGCCGTCCGCCTACGAGGCGCTCTTCCTGTCGACCGCGCACGGCGACGCCGAGATCGACGCCACGGTCGAGGCGTTCGATCGCGCCCTGGCCGAGGAAGGTTAGCCATGGCCCGGAAAGGCCTCGACGTCCTGGTGGTGGGTGGCGGCATCATCGGGCTGGCCTGCGCCCGGGAGCTGGCCCGCGCCGGGAAGCGCGTCGAGGTGCTGGAGCGCCTGCCGGCCGGGGCCTCGGCCTCGGTGGCCGCCGCGGGCATGCTCGCCCCTCTCGCCGAAGTCCCCCAGCCCGGGCCGTTCCTCGACGCCTGCCGCGCCTCGCGCGACCTCTGGCCCGGCTGGGTGGCCGCGCTCTCCCAGGAGACCGGCCTGTCGATCGAATTCGACGCCAGCGGCACTCTGCTCGTCGCCCTCGACGCCGGCGAGGAGGCGCATCTCGAAGCCGTCGCGGCGGCGGCCGCATCGGCCGGCGAGGTCGTCGAGGAGATCGGGCACGACCACTTCCGGCAGTGGGTCCCGGACGCCTCCCCGGGCGTTCGCCGCGTCCTGCGCATCCTGGGCGACCACCGGGTGGACAACGTCCAGGCGTGCGCCGTGCTGGCGTCCGCGGCCCTGGCCGCCGGAGCGACGGTGAGCTACGGCTTCGAGGTCGAACGGATCGAGCGGACGCGGGGCGGGGTGCGCGCGACCTCGGGAAGCGGCAGCCGCGAGGCGGAGCTCCTGATCCTCGCGGCCGGCGCCTGGAGCGGCCAGATCCCGGGTTTGCCGCCCTTGCCGGTACGGCCGGTGCGCGGCCAGATGCTCATGCTCCAGGGGATCGACTGGCCCTGGCACGGCTGCATCCGGGGACAGGGCGGCTATGCGGTACGGCGGGGGCTCACCCGGCTGCTCGTCGGGGCCACGACGGAGGAGGCCGGCTTCTTCTGCCATCCCACCGTGGCGGGAATCGACAGCCTGCTCGCCTTCACCCGGCACGTCCTGCCGGGGCTCGACACGGCGCGTCTGGAGTCGGTCTGGGCGGGCCTGCGCCCCGGCACGCCGGACGATCTGCCGCTGATCGGTTTCCTGCCCGGATGGCCGGTCCTCGCCGCCACCGGACATTTTCGCAACGGCATTCTGCTCGCCCCCTGGACCGCGCGCGAGGTCGCACGGCTGGTGGCGGGCCGGGACGCCGCACCCGAGGCGGCGAGCTTCTCGCCGTCCCGCTTCATCCATCTTCCTGTGGAGGCTGGCTAAATGCCCGTCCGGTATAATCTCCGCTCCATGGGGGTGTTACCATTCTCTTCTAGAGCGCGTGGCCTAAGGAGGGGCCAGGTATGACTCACATCATCGCTGAACCCTGCGTCGGCACCAAGGACACGGCCTGTGTCGACGTCTGCCCTGTGGATTGCATCTACGGAAAGACCGACGACTGGGAGATCCTCTACATCCATCCCGAGGAGTGCATCGATTGCGGGCTCTGCATCGATGCCTGCCCGGTCGAGGCGATCTTCCCCCTGGAAGAGGTCCCCGACAAATGGAAGATCTGGATCGCCAAGAACTACGAGCACTTCGGGATGACCCCTCCGTGAGCTCGTAGCCGGGCGAGCTCGGCCGCGACCGCCTGCTGCGCCCGGACGGACAAGGCGGCGCGGTCGTCGCGCGATACTCCCTCCGTCGAAATCGGCTCACCGAACGCCACGTTGACCCGCCCGGGCCGGAAACCGATGCTCTGCCGCGGCATGATGCGCGCCGTGCCTTCGAGCGCGATGGGGAGGACCGGGACGCCGGCATCGAGAGCGGCGGCGAAGGTGGCGGCGTGGAAGCGCTGCAGCCGGCCGTCGACCGACCGGGTCCCTTCGGGAAAAGAAAGGACGCTCCACCCGTCGCGCAGGCGCGCGGTGATCGCGGCGACGCTGCGTAGCGAGTCGCGCCGGTCGGCACGTTTCACGAAGACCATCCCCATGGCCTCCATGTAGTGTTTGAGAAAAGGGATGCGCGTCAGCTCCTGCTTGCCGATGAACAGCACCGGCACGGGGAGCACCGCGAAGAGGACCGGGATGTCCAGCCACGACTGGTGATTGGCCACCACGAAATACGCCCGGGAGGGATCGATCCGCTTGCGCCCCTGGATGGCTTCCAGTCGCGCCCCTGCGCACGCCAGGGTGACCGGAGCCCACACCCTGCGCGCCAGCCACAGGCCGGGCCGCGGGCTCCGCGCCACCTTCGACGCCAGGATCGCCACGACGATGCACCCCGCGCTCCAGAGCGAGACAACCGCGATCTGGAGCAGGTTGACCGGCAGCCAGAGGACGGACATGGCCGGGGAATCCTACCGCAGCCGGAGCCCTCACCCCCGGCCCCTCTCCCGCGAGCGGGAGAGGGGCCGGGGGTGAGGGCTTTTCAATGCATCGCTGCCGGCGCCGCCGTGCTCCCGCTCCGGCGCTTGAAGAACAGCAGCAGCGGGATGCAGCAGAGGAAGAAGATCCCCACCACGCGGAAGGCGTCCATGTAGGTGAGCAGCAGACTCTGCTGCACCACCGCACCCTCGATGGCCGCATAGGCCTGCCGCTGCGCTTCGAAGAAGCTCGCGCCTTTGGCGATGAAGCCTTGCGTCAACGCCGACAGCCGCTCGCGCGCGGGCGCGTCGTAGATCGACACATGGGACAGGAGCGCCACGCGGTGCGACCAGGAATGGACCTGGATGTACGTCGCCACCAGGGCGATGCCGAAGGAGCCGCCGAGCTGCCGCATCATGTTGGTCAGCCCCGCCCCCTGCGCAATGTCCTTGCCCTTCAGGCCCGACAGCGCCACGGTGGTCAGTGGTACGAACAGCAGGCCGAGACCGACGCCGCGCAGGATCAGCGGCCAGAAGAAGTCCCCCCGGCTGGAGTCGAGCGTCGAGTGGGACAGCATCCAGGTGAACGCGAAGAAGGAGATGAATCCCAGGGCGTTCAGGAGCTGCGGCGGCGCGCCTTTCTGTAGCAGCTTTCCCACGACCGGCATGGTGGCCGCCGTGGCGAGCGATCCGGGCAGCAGGATGAGCCCGGTCTGCATGGCGTCGAAGCCGAGCAGGTTCTGGGCGAACACCGGGAAGATGAAGACCGAGGCGTAGAGGCCGAACCCCATGATGAAGGTGAAGATCGTCCCCACGGCCAGCGAGCGGTCCTTCAAGACCCGCAGATCCACCACCGGATGGTCCACCTTGAGCTCCCAGATCACGAACCCGATCAGGGCCGCGGCGGCGACGGCGGAGAGCACCATGATGTAGCGGGCCGAGAACCAGTCCTCGGCCTCGCCGCGCTCCAGCACGACCTGCAACGCCCCGATCCCCAGGATCAGCAGGCCGATCCCCGCCCAGTCGATCGACTCGATCTTCCGCGATTCGCGGGCGTCGGGGATGAAGGCCATCGCCATCAGGATCGCCAGGATGCCGATCGGCAGGTTGACGTAGAAGATCCACGGCCACGAGTAGTTGTCGGTGATCCATCCGCCGAGGGTGGGTCCGACCGTGGGACCCACCACCACGCCGAGACCGAAGAGGGCGTTGGCGAGACCGAGGTCCTCCTTCGGAAAGGTTTCCACCAGGATCGCCTGCGAGGTGGAGAGCATGGCGCCTCCCCCCGCTCCCTGGATGAAGCGGAAGATCACCAGCTCCCACAGGCTCGTCGCATGGCCGCAGAAGAACGAGGCGATGGTGAACAGGATCAGCGAGAAGGTGAAGTAATTGCGCCGGCCGAACATCGAGGCGAACCAGCCCGTCATCGGAATCACGATCACGTTCGCCACCACGTAGCCGGTCACCACCCAGGCGATCTCGTCGAGCGTCGCCCCCAGGTTTCCCATCATCTGGGGGAGAGCGACGTTGACGATCGACGTATCGATCAGCTCGATCATCGAGGCCAGGATCACCGTCAGCGTGATGATCCACTTGTTGGCGCCTTGCTGTGGCATGAGAGCCTTTTCCCTCCTCAGCCCAGCTCGACCGCGACCGAGACGTTCATGCCCACGCGCAGGGGGTGCTGCGGATTCGGCGGATCGGTGAACACGATCTTCACCGGCACGCGCTGCACGACCTTGGTGAAGTTGCCGGTCGCGTTGTCCGGCGGCAGCAGGGAGAACTTGGCCCCGGTCGCCGCGGCGAGCGACTCGATCCGGCCGTGGAAGGTCACGCCCGGGTAGGCGTCGACCTCGATGTCCACCGGCTGGCCCGGCCGCATCTCGGCGAGCTGGGTCTCCTTGAAGTTGGCGACCACCCAGGCGTCGTGCCCCTCTACGATCGCCAGGAGGGGCTGGCCGGCCTGCACGAGCTGCCCCACCTCAACGTCTTTCTTGGAGACCACGCCGGAGACCGGCGAGGTGACCGTCGCGTAGGAGAGCTGGAGGAGCGCCGCCTGGAGCGCGGCCTGGTGCTGGGCCACTTTGGCCTCGGTCGCACCGATCTGGCGCTGGGCGGCCTGGAGCCCGGCCGCGGCAGACTCGACCGTGGCACGGGAGGCCTCGGTCGCGGAGCGCGAGGCGTCTGAAGCCGCGCGGGCTGCGTCATATTGCTGCTGCGAGATCTCCTCCTTGCCCCACAGCGCCTTGTAGCGCTCCACGTCGGCCCCGGTCTGCTGCTGCCGGGTCTGCGCCGCGGCCACGTCGGCCCGGGCATGCGCCACGGTTGCCTGGGCGCTGGAGACGGCGGCCTGGGCGACCGCCACGGCGGCTTCCGCGTTGGCGACCTCCGCCCGCTCCTGGTCCACCTTGGCCTGGAGATCGGCCGGATCGATGCGCAACAGCAGGTCGCCCGCCTTGACCGGCTGGTTCTCCTTCACCAGCACCTCGCGGACGTATCCGGAGACGCGGGGCAGGACCGGATCGATCGACCCCTCGATCTGCGCGTCGTCCGTGGTGGCGTGATGGGCGTGGAATTCGTACGTGCGGAACCCGAGGACTGCACCGACAACCACCACCAGGCCCAGGATGCTGAAGATCACGACCCTGCGGACCCTCCCCCGCTTCATCTGGGGTGCACGGTCCGGCAGTGCCGCGGTCTCTTCTTTCTTTTCGATTCTCAGCGGACTACTCATGATTTCTCTCTCCCTCAAAACCGGGCGTTCTGCGCCGTGGCAGTGGAACCGTTGGATGGGATCAGCGTACGGATCTGGCCGGTCGCCCGCGCCAGATCGAAACGCGCCTGCGCCTCGTCGGCCAGCGCGTCGATGCGCAGGTCGCGGGCGGTGGCGAGCGACGTCTGGGCGTTGTCGACCTCGATCGACGAGGCGACTCCCGCCTTGAAGCGGTCGCTGGCCAGGTCGAGCTCGTCCTGCGAAAGCCGGACGTTCTGCTCGGCCAGCTCGACGCGGCTGCGGGCGTTGTCCAGGAGAAGCAGCGCGCGCCGCACCTCCTGCTCGACCTGCCGCTCGGTGTCGCGCCGTTCCAGGAGGAGCTGCTCCTGCTGCGAGCGGGCCTGGGCGATCCGGGCTTCGGTCCGCCGGCCGGTGAAGATCGGCACGTTGACCGTCGCGGTGAACGAGCGGCTCCAGGCCAGGTCCTGCACCCGGTTGCCGCTCTCGATCGCCTGCGCCTGGGCGGCGAGCGTCGGCAGCTTCTCCGCCTGCGCCGCCTCCAGGGCGAGCCCGGCAGCGCGCAGGCGCTCTCCGAGGAGAGTCAGCTCGGGCCGGCCCTCGCGGGCGGCGGCGAGCGCCTGGCCGAGGCTCGGGACCGGCTCGTTCAGCCGGCTCCAGTCGTCGGTGAGCACCACGTCGGTACCGAGATCGGCGCCGATCGCCCGGAGCAGCGCCAGCCGCGCCAGATCGCGCTGGTTCGTGGCGACGAGCAGGCTCTGGCGCTGGCGTGCGAGCTGGATGTCGGCCCGGGTGGTGTCCAGCCGCGTGCCGACGCCGGCCTGCTTCTGATCGATGGCGAGCTGCCGCAGCCGCTCGAAGAGATCCACATTGGCGCCGATCTCCTCGATGCGCGACGCGGCGCGCCCCAGGGTCACATAGAGGGAAGCCATGGCCGCCGCGACCTCGTTCTCGGTGCGGCGACTCTCCTCCTGGCTCACCCGCACGCCGGCCTGCGCCGCGGCAAAGCGGCGGCGCGCCGCCATGTCGATCACGTTCATCGCCACCGTGAGGTGGGCGTCGATCACGTTGAACGGTCCGACCACCGGCGGTTCGCCGGGCGCCGGCTGGAAGCCGAAGGTCTGGAGGTTGAGCGACTCGTTGGCGGTCAAGAGGCCGCCGCTCAGCTGCGGCTGGAGGAGCGAGCGCGCCTCCAGGGCCTGCGCCTCGGCCTCCCCGACCCGCGCCGTGGCGATGCGGGCCGCCGTGCCTTCATCGAGCGCCCGGCGGATTGCATCGGCGAGCGACAGCCGCAGCGCCGTCTGGCTTTGACCTTGATCCTGGGCACGCGCCGCGCCCGCTCCCAGCAGGATCGAAAACAGCGCCACCAGCGCGGCGCATCGCAGATGTCTCATTGGGTCTTCCTCTCTTCTTCCTCTTCCTCGCACCGCATCCAGGAGAGGACGTAGGCGGGACAGTGGATCAGCTCGACCTCCAGGCACTGGCAGGAAGCCAGCCAGCGGATCAGCTCCCGATCCACCAGCATGATGCCGGCCAGATCGAGCACCACCCGCCGGCCGCCCTCCCGCGCCGCCGTCAACAGCCGCTTCAGCTCCGGAAGGTGTTCCCGCGTGAGCTGCCCGGCGAGGGCGTAGGTGATCTCCTGAGGGGTTTCGGATTGTGTTTCGAGGCGTAACATCGTCATGCTCCACCCCGCTAGAGTCCACGATCTGTGCCAGGAGGCCTCTCTCGAAGAATCAACGACTTACGTAGGATTCACGACGGGCGGTCGTTACGAGATCTCGGGAATTCACGAGATTTCGGGAGCCCCCGGGGTGAGGGCTCCTACCGAAACTGCCGCTTGTCGATCCCCAGCCGCTTGATGCGCGAGTCGAGCGTGGTGGCCGGCACGCCCAGGCGGGCTGCTGCACCGCCGGCTCCGGAGACCCGGCCTCCGGCGGCGGTGAGGGCTTCCTCGATCTGCCGGCGCTCCTGGTCGCGCAGGCTGACCGGGAGAGGCAGCACAGAGGTGACCGCGACCGCCGGTCCGGCGCTGGCGAGGAGGGGCTCCTCCACCCGCAGGACCTCGCCTTCGGAAAGGATCACGGCGCGCTCCATGACGTTCTGCAGCTCGCGCACGTTGCCTGGCCAGGAGTAGTCGAGGATGCGGCCCATCGACGCCTTCTCGATGTGCTGGAAGCGCTTGCCGAAGCGCGCCGCATAGCGGGCGGCGAAGTACTCGACCAGGATGGGGATGTCCTCGCGGCGCCGGCGCAGAGGCGGCAGCTCGATCGGGAAGACGTTCAAGCGGTAGTAGAGGTCGCTGCGGAACGTCCCCTCGGCCACCGCCACCGCCAGGTCACGGTTGGTGGCGGCGATCACGCGGGCGTCCGTGGCGATCGGGTGACCGCCGCCCACGCGCTCGAACGTCCCTTCCTGGAGGACGCGGAGAAACGAAGCCTGGACATCGGGCGGCAGCTCCCCCACCTCGTCGAGGAAGATCGTGCCGCCGGCCGCGAGCTCGAACCGGCCCGCGCGGCGTTGAAGGGCGCCGGTGAAAGCCCCCTTCTCGTGCCCGAACAGCTCGGAAGCCACCAGCGAGCTCGGCAGGGCTGCGCAGTTGACCGCCACCAGGACGCGGTCGGCGCGCTCGGACCGCCTGTGGATGGCGCGCGCGATGAGCTCCTTGCCGGTGCCGGTCTCGCCGGTGATGAGGACCGTGGCATCCGTCGCGGCCACCTTCTCGACCCGCAAGAGCGTCTCGCGCAGCTCCCGCGACGAGCCGACGATCTCCTCATAGAAGTTGCGCTCGTCGATCTCCTCGCGCAGCACCAGATTCTCCGCCTGGAGCTGCTGGGTGAGGCGCGAGATCTTGGCGAAGGCGAGGGCGTTGGCCACCGCGGAGGCGATCGGCCGGGCGAGCGCCTCCAGCACCTCCACCTGCTCGGGAGGGAACGGCCCCGGCGTGCGCCGCGAAAAGACCATCGAGCCCACCAGCCGCTCCCGCACCCGGAGCGGCACCCGGACATACGAGCGGATGCCCGCCGCGTGCAGCTTCTCGTCCTCGGGGAACCGCATCCCCCGGTCGAGATCGTCGCAGACCCACGCCCGCCCCGTCCGCCCGACGTGCTCCGTCCCCGACCCGGCGAGCGGAACCCGGCGTTTGAAATGCGGCCCGACCTCCTCCGGGTCGAGGTGGAGCCAGCGCGCCACGACATCGGCGAACGAGTCCCCTTCGCGCCGTTCCACACCCTCGACGTACAGGGCCTGCGGCTCGAGATGGCCGTCCTTGACCGTGCTCACACTGACCCCGTGCACCGTGATCGCCGGAGCGAGCGCCCGCGCCACCTCTTCGAGAACGGCCGCGAGCTCGAGCCGGGAGTTGGCGGTTTCGGAGATCTCGAGGAGCAGCCTGAACTTCTCCTCCGCGGTGAGGACGGCCTCGACCATGGAGGGGGATTGTAGCCGGCCTGGGAGGAAAGGCTCCGGGGAGGTTAAGCATTGGCGCTGCGCCGCAGCGGCTTCCTCGATCTGCCGGACCATTTCCGCCACACGTTCCCGATAGGCCTCGGCGGAAAGCTGCTTCCAGCAGGGCAGCGGGCAGAGCCGCCCGTGGTGTGGGTGGAGGGGGCTATACTCTTGGCATGTCCACACTGGAGAAAGCCGAGCAGCTCCTGGCCGAGATGACCCGCGCAGAGAAGGCGCAGCTCCTTCAGTGGGTCGTCCAGGATCTGGGGGACGCCTTTCCCGGCATCGAGAGCCGGCCTGACGTCTGTGGCGGCGAGGCGTGTATCGTGAGGACCCGGATTCCGGTCTGGCTGCTGGTGCAGGCCCGGCGCTTGGCCACCAGCGAAGCCGATCTCCTGCGGGCTTATCCCACCCTGCGAGCCGAGGACTTGGCCAACGCCTGGGCTTACCATCGCACCCATCCCGAGGAGATCGAGCGCCAGATCCAGGAGAACGAGGCGGCCTGACGGATGGCTCGGCTCTACACCAACGAGAACTTTCCGCGGCCTGCCGCTCACGCAGGCATCATCGTCTGCACCTTCGATCCCGACTTCACGGGGCAGGCGCACAGGATCGATCAGGCCTGGAGGGACAGGAGCCGTTGACCAGGAAGCTTGTTCGAGTAAACCGGCCGGGACCGTAGGTGGAGATCTCCCAACGGAGTTGGAGTATATGCCCCAGGAACAGGAGAGAGGCCACTTCAGGTAGTATTCTGGCGGCTCATCTCCCCGGGAGGTGCTCATGCGACGGATTCGGTATGCGGTCGCGGCGAGTCTGGAGCGGGAGATGACCGCTCTCCGGCACCTCCTCGCGATCCTTTTCCTGCCTTGCATGGTCACCCTTGCCGTGCCGTACTGGATTCTCTCCTTGCGCCCTGTGTTGGCGGCCTCCGCTCCTCGGGCCAGCTCGAGGAGCGCCGGATTATTGAGGAACCGGAGCGTTTCGCGATTCAGGCTGAGACGGCGCGGCTTCTGTTCATGATTCTTTTTCTATTCTTTTTCATGGCAAATCTTCCTTTTCACTGGAATGGTCAGACAGGGTTGAATACAGTGAAGTACGCCAGATCCAGAGGAAAACGGCCCCGCGGGCGCCCGGACAAGCCGCGTGCACCAAATCGGAGGTATCCTTGAGAGACTCCAGGAGGATGCACAATGCCCAGCTCTCGGTCTTTCGTGCCACCGTCCCGTCTGAGAGCCCTCTGCTCGCTCGTCGCGTTCGCCCTCGCCGCTCCGGCCGGCGCCACGGCCTTCACCGTCCTCAACACCAACGACTCCGGAGCGGGCTCGCTGCGGCAGGCCATCCTGGATGCCAACGGCAGCGCCGGATCGGACCGGATCGAGTTCGCCATCCCCGGCAGCGGGGTACAGACCATCACGCCCGCGACCGCCCTTCCGGCGATCACCGGCACGGTGGTCATCGATGGCTATACGCAACCCGGAGCGTCGGCCAACACCCAGGCGACCGGCACCGACGCCATCCTGATCGTCGAGCTCGCCGGCGGTGGCAGCGGCAACGGTCTGACCGTGAGCGCCACGGCCTGCACCATCCAGGGCCTGGTCATCCGTGGCTTCGGTGTGGGCATCTCGATCGACGGGGCGAGCAATATCGTGGCCGGGGACTACATCGGGGTCGACGCCACCGGTACCCTGGATCGCGGCAACTCCACCGGCATCCTGATCGGCAGTCTCGCCGGCACCGACAACCGCATCGGTGGCAGCCTGCCGGCCGAGCGCAACGTGATTTCGGGCAACGACACCCGCGCGCTGCGCACCATCGGCGACCGCACGACGATCGCCGGGAACTACATCGGGACCAACGCGGCAGGCACGGCGGCGATCGCCAACGGACAGGGCGTCGTGCTGGAGCGCAGCAGCAACCTGGTCGGGGGCACCAATGCCACACCCGGGGGGGGCTGCACCGGTGCCTGCAACCTGATCTCCGGAAACGCCGGCAACGGCGTCTTCGTGGGGGCTGCCCTCGCCGTCGCCGGCCAGAACGAGATCCGGGGCAACTACGTCGGCACCGACGTCACCGGCCAGAGCGCCATCCCGAATGCCGATGGCATCGCCATCGCCGACCCCGACAACCAGGTCGGCCTGGCCACCGGGACCGCCGCCGACCGCAACGTCGTGTCCGGTAACAGCAACCGCGGGATCTATCTCACCCGCGAGGGCACCAATGCCAGCGCCGCGAACAACACCATCGCGCGGAACTTCGTCGGCCTGAGCTCGACGGGAGGCGCGCTCGGCAACGGCGGACGCGGCATCGAGCTCCAGGACGCCAAGGACAACCTCTTCACGGAAAACACCATCGGCCACAACGGTGGCACCGGCCTCTATCATCGCGCCGGTCTGATCCAGACCGGCTTGAACAACCACTTCGAGCGCAACGCGATCTTCGCCAGCGGCGGGCTGGCGATCGACCTGGAAGTGTCCATTCCCTCCCCTCCCAGGGGCGGCGTGACCCCCAACGACCCGGGAGACGCCGATGGGGCACAGAACCAACCGAACCGCCTGCAGAACTTTCCCATCCTTTTCTCGGCGGCGAGCAGCGGCGGCGGCACCGAGGTGCGGGGCACGCTCAACAGCACACCGGGAAGCCCATTCCTCATCGAGCTCTTCGCGAGCTCGAGCTGCGACCCTTCGGGGTTCGGCGAAGCGGAGACCTTCGTCGACGACCTGATGGTGAGCACGGACATGGACGGCAACACGGACTTCGTCGTCACCCTCCCCGCTGCCGCACCGGGAACGTTCCTCACCGCCACCGCAACCGATTCCGGCGGCAGCACGTCGGAGCTGTCGGCCTGCCGGGAGGTGGACCGGCCGCGGCCGATCGCCAACGACTTCGACGGTGACGGCGGCTCCGACGTGGCCACCTACCGTCCCGCCACGGGGTTCTGGTTCCTGCTCCGCTCGACTTCGGGCAGCAGCAAGTTCGGCTGGGGAGAAGCCGGCGACCTGCCGGCGCCGGGAGACTTCGATGGCGACGGCGTTACCGACATCGCTGTCTTCCGGCCGGGCACCGGCGAGTGGTACGTCCGCGCCAGCTCGGCCGGTGGGATCTTCCAGCCGTGGGGCGAAGCCGGCGACGTCCCGGTGCCCGCCGACTACGACGGCGACGGCATCACCGACATCGCCGTCTACCGCCCGAGCAACGGTGTCTGGTACATCCTCCGCTCGCGAGGAGACTTCCTGCTCCAGCAATGGGGACAACCCGGCGACCTCCCCGTCCCCGCGGACTTCGACGGCGACGGGCGCACCGACATCGCCATCTTCCGTCCCACCGAAGGTTGGTACCTCGCCCAGACGAGCGCTGGAGGCCTGCTGGTCCCCTGGGGCTCCGGCGCGGACGAGCCGTTGCCCGCGGATTACGACGGCGATGGCCGCGCCGATCTCGGAATCTTCCGCCCCAGCGAGGGAAGCTGGTACCTCCATCGATCCACCGCCGTGGACATTCTCGTCCCCTGGGGCGAAAACGGAGACATCCCGGTCAGCGGGGACTACGACGGAGACGGGCCGAGCGACCTCGGCGTCTTCCGACCGAGCGAGGGAGCGTGGTACCTGTTGCAGTCCACCGCCGGTCCGCTCTTCGTCCCCTGGGGCGAGAGTCAGGACAAACCGATCGGCGGCCGGCCGCAGTGAGCGTCGCCGTCGGGTAGAGCCCGTTTGCTATAGAATAGGCTGCATGGAAGCGCTCGACGTCGCCGTGAGATGAGGGGCCAGCCATTTCGCCTTGGCGGGCCCGGTCTTCTCGTTCGCCGTCGATCCGCGCCGGAAGAACACCGTCTACGCGGGCCTCACCGGCCAGGTCTACCGCAGCCTCGACGCCGGCCGTTCCTGGCACCTCCTCGGCAACGGCCTGCCCACGGAAGCGCCCGTCACCACCCTCCTCCCCTCCGCCAGCAACCCGACCCGCCTCTACGCCGTCTCCGCCGGCCACGGGCTCTTCTGGCAGGAGCTGGAGGCGCCGTGACCCCGCCGTCTCGGGACGGCGCCTTCGATCCGGAGAAGTCGCCGCACATCCGCATTGGGGCTCCACGCGAAGTGGAGCGCCGGCTCGGGCCAGGAGTTGCGTTCGGGGACGCTGAGCTGTATCTTGAAGACGGTCCTGACCAGCCGGTTCTTGGGAAAGCGTTTCATGCCCGCCACCGCCTATCTCGAAATCCCGTAGGAGATCCTCGACTCGGCACGCCTGACGGCCGACCAGCTCCTTGTCGAGCTGGCCGTATATCTTTATGAACAGGGCCGACTGTCGATTGGAAAGGCCCATGAGTTGGCGGGGCTGTCTCTCTGGGAGTTCCGGCAGTTGCTGGGGGTCCGCCAGATCTCTCCTCACTTCGTTGCCGAAGACCTGAAGCAGGACCTCGAGACCTTGCGCCACGCTCATGCGACGGATTCGGTATGCGGTTGCGGCGAGTCTGGACGGGTACATCGCCAGCCCGAACGGCGAGTACGATTGGATCATCCAAGACCCCGAGATCGACTTCCGAGCCATCTTCGCGGAGTTCGACACTCTCCTCATGGGCCGCGGGACCTTCGAGCCGATGTCCAAGGGAGGAGGAGGCGGGACCTTCGGCTTGAAGGTCGTCGTGGTCTCCCGGACTCTGCGCCAGAGCGATTATCCAAAGGTCACCATTCTCGGCGAGGGGTGGGAGGAAAAGGTGGCCGCCTTGAAAGCCGAAGAGGGAAAAGACATCTGGCTGTTCGGCGGCGGCTTGCTCTTCCGCAGCTGTCTCGATGCGGGCCTCGTCGATACCGTGGAGGTGGCGGTCATCCCGGTGCTCCTCGGCGGCGGCATCCCCCTCCTGCCGTCCACGGTCCAGCAGACGAGGCTCAAGCTGACCGGGCACCGGATCTACAACAACACCGGAATCGTGCGCTTGGAGTACGCGATCCAGCCCACGCAGCCGAAGAAGGCCAAGGCACCCCGGCGCCCTGCGAAAAAACAGGGGAGCGGGAGATGACCGCTCTCCGGCACGTCCGCCTTGGGCAGCACGGCCAGAGGGTTCCCTCCGAACCGCGTCTGCGTGAACATATTTCATACGCTCAGGCGGTCAACCGGACGGGCACGACACCATGCTGCAAGGCGCGGAGCCGCTCCCCGATCAGCAGGCGGACCAGGCCGCTCTGGGCGAGCAGGGGGAGGAGCCACATCGCCAGCCGGGACGAGAGGCGGTCCGACCGTAAGAAGGTTTGGGTCTGTTTCCGCTGATGTTCCTGGATGGCGACGATCTCTGGCATCCGCTCTGCCGCGACCTGCCGGGCGGCGGCGTCGATCGCGGCGGCGTCGTTGCCGCGCGTGAGCACCGGGCACAGGTGATTGGCGGCGACCAGGGCATCCCGCAACGCCACGTTGATCCCCTGCCCCCCATTGGGCGACATCGGGTGTGCCGCGTCCCCCAGGAGCAGCAGGCCGGGGGCCGTCCAGGTCTCCAGGCGGCCGACGATCACGTCCAGCAGCACCGGGTGCTCGAGCGCTTCGGCGTTGGCCCGCAGGTGCGCCGCCAGGTCGGGCGACGTGCGGCGCAAGAGCTCCTCGGTGAGCCCGTCCGGCCCGGCGGCGCGCAGCGCCTTGTATTGGCCCTTCTGAATGGTCATCCCCACCCACAGCCGGCCGTCGGCCGTCGGTATGCCGCCCGTGAGGCAACCCGTGCCCAGCTCCAGGCGTACGGTCGTGCGGTCGGGCCAGAAGTCGGGAAAGGGGACCATGAAGTTCAGGACATCGAAGTGCTGCGGCGACCGCGGCTCGGTGAAGGCCCCCCGCTTGCGAACCGTCGAGTAACGGCCGTCGGTGCCGATGACCAGGTCCGCCGCGAGCTCCCGAGGCCCGTCCGGGCCGTCGGCCTGTACCCCCACTACGCGGTCGCCCGCCCGGATCAGGTCGCGGAACGCCGTCCGCATGTGGAGCTGGAAGGACGGGTGCTGGCGGGACTGCGCGGTGAGCATGGCGAGGACCGCCGGTTGGGGGATGAAGCGGGGGATGAAGCCCAGCGACTCGGTCGCGATCCGGGCCCGCCGACGGCCTCCCTGATAGAGCTCAATCGAGTTGATGATGGCATGAGGGAGCTGGCGGAGCCGGTCCCCGAGCCCCATCTGGTCGAAGGCGTCGATGCCGCTCGGTTGCAGCCCATCGCCGCGGAAGGTGCGCTCAAAGCCGGGGTGGCGCTCCAGCAGCGTGACCTCCACCCCACGGCGGGCCAGCAGGTAGGCGAGCGCCGCTCCGGCGGGGCCTGCCCCAACGATGACGACACGTCCGACCGCCACGACACAACTCCCTTCAGCCTTGGGACGATAACAGCCCCGCGTTGTTGCCGGCTTCAGCGGTGGCGAAGCCATCCGCTGGTAGCGAAGGGTCAGGCCTCGGTCTCGATGCAGGCGACCGACGATTCACTTGGCCACCTTGGCTGGCAGCGTGCCGACAAACTGCTTGCAGCGCTGAAGCCAGAAGCTGAGTTGTTCTTCGGTCTTGATGCCCAAGGGCTCAACGTAGACGTAGCCTTGCATTGGCTTGCCTGTGAAGTCCATCTCGCGCACGTGGTGGCGGGCGAGAGAGTCCTGGTAGTTCTCTCTTCCAACGCGGACCATCAGCTTGTTGCCAGAGACACCGACGAACATGTGGCCCCGATACAGGAAGGCGATGCCACCGAACATCTTCTTCTCCGTAACGGCGCTGTCAGCGTCCAGGGCACTACGGATTCGATTCGCAAGGGTTTCGTCGTACGCCATCGTCTCACCTCCGAGGCCGCCACTCAGTCTCCCGCGGTGAAGACCCAACGAACATCTTTAGCAAAGTCCGAGAGCAATTCTTCCTTCGTAACAAAAGCACCCGCTACGTCTGGCTGCACTGTGTATATAATCTTGCGCATTGTCTGAGACCTAACGCGTAGAAGGTGAGCGATCGGAAACCGCGTTGTTTGCGGTTTCCGTCCGCTCGACCGCTTGGATTAGATGGCGGGCCATCAGTGTTGATCGATCTCGGTCGGCAGTTGTTGACGCAGCGAGTCGTCGTAGAGCAAGCTGGAGACCCAGCCGGATTTGGGGGCAGCCTCACCGTAGAGAGTCTCCATCTTTGCAGTGAAGACGGTTGTAGCCGTTATCCGAAAGGATAGGAAGCTGTCACCTGTTTGGTCATAGAGCACCATCCCGGGCAGTAGGCCGGCTTGAGAACCGGAGTTGATCCGGACCGAGGTTGGACCAATTCGAGTGACGATCCGCGCTCTGATTGGCTGCTGAAGCAAGTAGGGCTCTGCCGACTGAGGCAATTCGGGGCGGCCGCTGACAGACTTGCTCCAATCGCCACGGCGAAGATAGGTCCGTCCCCAAGAGTCGGTCCGGGGCTCGCTGCCCTCGTTTACCTGGTTGCAGAAGTCCTGGAGCTCGTCCGCTGGTACCAAGTAGGTACGCGGTCCCCAGTGCACGGGTCTATAGATCGCAGACAGACTGTCCGGCATCGTTTCGGCCGCTTCCTCAGTCACATCGAGATAGATCAGACCGTCGAGAACTGACCAGTGTCCCGACTTCTGGTCGTATGTGCCGACGCAGCCGGTCCACACGAACGAAAAGGTTCCGTCCGAGTGCAGGTCCAGGGTCATGTTCACGCCGGTTCCATCGCCTTGGTAATAGCTGCCGCTGAAATCGACCGGCACAATTGCGATTACTGTGGCGAGGACCACTGCTTGAATAAGCATGGGCATACCTCAGAGTACCTCCCGCCGCCGTGAGCGTTTGACCGTTCTGCCGAAAGACCATGTGTGTCTCACCTGCCCAGTGGTCGCCACCTTTCTGTTATGGCAGAAACCCGGTTCTGTCAACTAGTCCAGGCAGAGTAGTAGAGTCCTGCGCCAAAGCTGGGAGAGAGTAGTATTTAGTTCTGCCGGTACTGATCTGTTGAATCCAGACTTCCGTTTTGGTGGTGTTGAACTTCACTATATTGGGCCAAAGATAACCATTGGCCTTGGGGCCTACAATACGAATCAATATCTCGGCCCGAGTTGGGATAGCGCCGGCAACGCAGACGGTTTCCGACAGACAGTCTACTACTTCTTTCCCAAGACGGACATCGCTAATGCGAACCCAAAAACGGAAGTTTGGATACTCTGGAGATATGATCTGCCCAGTAGTCGGGTGCTCCGGATCGGCGATCGCGCCAAAGCAGTATAGGCGCAATTCTAAATTGCACTCAGCAGTGACCTGAAGGGTCCAGTTGCCGTCGCTCAGTTCGCTTGCGCCACCAAGGCCAGTGTTACTCGGCCCTGAGGTGGTCCAATTGCTGCAGTGGCTGGCGGCCACCGTGCCAGATGGAGTCGTGCCTGTCCACGCTGTGGCCCTGCCAGTAGACGGATTTATAGGAGGGGCCGCACTGGTCTCATCAAGGAGAATGGCGGCTGAGAGCGAACCGTCCGTGAGATCCGCCAGGTTATTGGCGATCACGATGCCCGGTTGGGTGGGACGTACATACACGCCGTTGGCGCCAGGGATAGGGATCCTGTCGCGGGCATTGGTCGTTGAATCCGACAGCCAAGCCACCCACGGACCGCTCCCTGGAAACGCCGCCGCGCCAAGGTTCTGGCAGATACTGTCCGCCCCGGTGAGACCACCGATGTTACCGTTCATCGTTTGACTCGACACAAACACGCCGATGTCCTCCGCTATCGCGACCCCTGACAGCGCGGAGAGGCCAATTGCGACGGCAGTGATTCTCTGCATCCTTCCGATTGGCCGTTGTCCTAGTCTCATACTCCTCACTCCTTTATGGGTGGTTGCTCTGCGCCCCGGGCTGCCAGGTAGAATAGGTGGTAAAGGGCTTCGGTCATGCTGTTTGGGCCTTTCGCGCTCTTCTGGTCCATCCGTGCACTCCACGTTTCGGAATGTGGCGCAGAACGAGAATGCCGATGAGCGGCGGCCTTGCCGTCCGCTCGATCGGCCAGGGCGGCTTCCAATCGGCCCCGAAGAGGGCCGCGCCAATCGCAGGCGACGGCCAAAGGCGCCCTCGGTGTAGGTGCACCGGCTGACATGGTTGCCATGGCGTCGAGAGCGAGTCGGCATGTACCGGTGAGCACCGGAGCGGGACGATGGCCGGGGTTGTAGCGGTCGGAGTGAAATCACAGTTGAATGAGACAACCTTCAGTGCAACATCACAGGCCGGGAGCACCGCACTCCCTTGCGATGATTGTGATACCACTGGAGGGGCTCCAGACGCCTCTGCCTTACGGATTCATCGTCAACCGCCTGAACGACCACTCTCCCATCCCGGTGGGACGCAGAGATGGAGCGGGAGAGGGTCGTAAGTACTCATGCTCCTAGCTTTCGTTGATTCTACGCCTGTTACGCATGCACGTCAATGCCTGGCTGGAGGGCCGTTCATCATGTCGCGGGCTTCGGTTTCCCCAAGGCGTGGCTCTGCACTCCCCGCCTCCCTCGATTCGGAACATCGGTGTAGAGTCTCGTCGTGAAGCAAGGCGGCCACAAGACAGTGTGGCCCGATCGCGGGAAGCCCTGATCAAGGACCGGGTGCTGTTCTCGAGAGAAGGTGACCGGGCGAGCCCTTCTCGAGAAGCTTCCGCAAAGACGCGGACCGGCTCCACCAGGTCGGCCAGCGCGACATCCAGGCGAACAAACTGGCCGAGAGGGTCCCGAGCCTCTCCCAGAGAGCCTCGGGATCGGCTCACCCGGTCAGCTGACCGGGCGAGAAAGTCCCGGGACCGGCTCATCCAGGCAGCCGACCGAACGAAAAAGTCTGGCGACCGAGTGAGAAAGTCTCGAGACTGGCTCACCCAGTCACCTGACTGGCTCACCCGGTCAGCTGACTGGCTGACAAAGTCTGCAGACCGGACGAGAAAGTCGCGCGACTGGCTCAGTCAGTCAGCTGACTGGAGGAGAAAGTCTCGAGACCGGCTCACCCAGTCGCGTGACTGGCTCACCCGGTCAGCTGACCGGCTGACAAAGTCTGCTGACTGGACGAGAAAGTCGCGCGACTGGCTCAGTCAGTCAGCGGACTGGATGAGAAAGTCTCGAGACTGGCTCACCCAGTCGCCTGACTGGCTCACCCGGTCAGCTGACCGGCTGACAAAGTCTGCAGACCGGACGAGAAAGTCGCG
>WNGB01003529.1_pt1 | contig 33449 bp, 34 predicted proteins | sample 5400681 | NCBI WGS metagenome assembly WNGB01 (sample SAMN13153367, study PRJNA577476) | soil metagenome | isolation source: 115 cm soil or saprolite under grassland replicate 2 | place: USA:California | collected 2016-06-15
GCGCGGCGCTTCAGGTCATCGAGCGCCGCCAGCACGGCCTGCCAGTCGCCCTCGGCGCGCAGGTCGCGGACCACCTCATAGTCGCTCTGGAAGCGGTGCTGGCGCCGCGCCTCGGCCAGCTTTGCCGGCGCGTCGTCGGCGGCGGGGTCGGCGGCTGCGATCTGGGCGTACAGAATCATCGCCTGCGCCCAGTCCTTGCGGATGTACGCGCGGAACGCCTGCTGGCGGAGCTGCCGCAGCTCGCGCGCGGCGGGCGCCGCAAGACCAAGCTGCGCCTCGAGGCGGCGAATCTCCGCGCGGATGTCTGCGATCTCGGTGATCACGTGCGGCGGCGCGTGGATGCCCTGCTTCGCCTGCTGCTGCTCCAGCACGTGCAGCCGGCCCTGGTGCTCCCGTACCAACTCGCGCAGCTGCTGGCGCTCCTCGTCGTCCATCACCACAACCTCACGATGTCTAGTCGCGCAAGAGCGCCTGAAACCCCGCTTATTGAAAATGCTTTTCTATCGAAATAGCGCGCGCAAACAGGAGATCATTCGGGTTCGTCAACGCGATGGCGAAGGCCGTGTCGAGAAACACCTCAGGTGGCATCGTGTGTCTCGCCGTACAAGTACGAGTCAATATTCGTCGCCCAGTCGCTCGGGCCATCGAGCTTCAACGATCGCGCAGTTCGGAGAAAAGAAGATACCGGCGCAGCGGCAGGTTCGACCGGCTCGACGGTGATGCGCACGCGCGTATTGGGCGCCAGATTCAGCGGGCGATCTGGCCGGATCACAGTGCCGTCAAACACCGCTTCTAAAGTCGTTGCCATACGAGGCCTCCTTCTTTCGCGTCAAGAGGTAGTATATCAGAAGATTGGCCGACTCAAAGCCGAAACAGTGTTCAGAAAGACGATATCCGGTCGTCACCTTGTCACCTTGTCACCTTGTCACCTTGTCACACCTTCGGGTACTCGACGTCGCCGGTCCGCGCGTTGTACCGGCCGCGCAGCATCTCGAACGTGTCGTGGACGTAGGCGTAGCCCGATCCGGCCAGGCGGGCGATCGGCCGCAGCCCGCGGATGTCGACGTGGTGGCGCGTGTCGACCAGGTCGTCGCGCAGGTGGAACAGCGCGATCGTGCCGATCACCAGCGTGGAGCTGCCCGACCCCTGGCCGACCGGCACGAGCGTGAACAGGCGGCACTCCATGCTCACCGGCGACTCGGCCACGCGCGGCGGGCGCACGATCGCGCTCGGCGCGGCTGTCAGCCCGGCGACGGCGAACTCGTCGACCTCGGGCGGGTAGTTGGTGGCGGTCGCATTCATGGCCTGCGCCAGGTCCTCGTCGACAATGTTGACGACGAACTCGCCGGTGGCCGCGATGTTGCGCAGCGTGTCCTTGCGACCGTCGGCGTTCTCGATGTAGTTGATCGAGATGCTCAGCGCCGGCGGATTCGAGCCGACGCCGTTGAAGAAGCTGAATGGCGCCAGGTTGCGCGCCCCCTGCTGGTCGACGGTCGACACCCATGCGATCGGGCGCGGCACGACGCAGCCGATCAGCAGCTTGTAGGTCTCGCGCTCGCCGAGCGCCTGCGGGTCGAGCTGCATATACTTCTCTTTTCTTCTACGAGGCCCACAAGAGCAAAGAACGCTGGCGTCATATAGATGTCGGTCTACGTCCAGCCCATCGTTCCTAACCACCAAGACGCCAAGACACCAAGTTTTTATACTACAGCGCCTTTTGAATACAGATTGGCGCTATATCTTCCCGCCTTGGCGCCTTGGTGTCTTGGTGATGAGTCTCCGCGCTGCGACTGGTTCTCCCCGTGAATGCGGGGTGGTGTTCGATCTTCCCGCCTTGGCGCCTTGGTGTCTTGGTGGTGAGCCCCCCGCGTCGATAGCGGATAGGCTGCGCTAGATGGTTCTCGATTCCGCCAGCTCAGACGATCCCATGTCGTTTGTTCAGCCGCGGGCTGCCCTCGCCGCCAAGGATGACCCGGCGGGCGTAGAGCAGGCGCTGGAGCGCGGTGATGTGCGAGAGCACGCCGACGACGATCACGGCCCACTGGAGGATGCCGAGCCGTGGAAAGAATCGCTCGAGCGCCATGCCGACGCACAGCAGCGTCAGCTTCTCCAGCCGCCCGGCGAAGCCGACGTCGCAGGAGACGACCTTGCCGCTCGCCTCGGCGCGTGCGCGCACGTAGCTGGCCATGACCATCCCAAAGAGCGCGAACATCGCCCAGCCGTCCGCGACGGCGCCGTTGAGCGCGATGCCCAGCAGGATGAAGAACTCGGCATAGCGATCGACGACGTGGTCGAACAGCGTGCCGGCCGCGCTTGCCGTCCCGCCGGCGCGTGCGGTCGCGCCGTCGAGCACGTCGAAGCCGGTCATGACCAGGATCAGCAGGATGCCCAGCAGAAAGAAGCTCTGTGCAATCGCGTACGCCGCCAGGCCGCCCATGCCCAGGCTGAACAGCGTAAGCATATCCGCGGTCAGGCCGAGCCGCAGGCAGAGACGGCCAAGCGGGAGGGTCACCCGCTCGTACAGGCTGCGGAAATGCGCGAGGATCGGCTTCATTAACCCCCCCTCCGCGGCAGCGCGAGCAGCGCCGCCGCGCGTCGTTCGACATCTTCGCGGCTGATCGGCGCGTCTGGGCCGGTATACTCGATCCAGATCGAGGCAGTCGCCGAGCCGTAGCATCCGGCCGCGTACAGGTCGGCCGGATCGCTCAGATAGGCATGGATGAAGCCCGTCATGTAAGTATCGCCGGCGCCGGTCGGGTCGCGCGCCTCGGTCGCGTAGGCGGGGATGAGGTATTGCCGCCGGCCATCGTCGATCAGCGAGCCGGCCTCGGCCAGCGTGACAATCGCGATATCGCAGCCGAGCGACCTGAGCCGCCGCACGGCGCCTGGGCCGTCGACGCGCGGATTCACGCCGGTGATCACCTCAGCCTCGACCTCATTGGCCTTGATCACGTGGAACAGCGGCGCAACCCGGTCGAACTCCGGCGGGCGGAAGTGCTCGATCCGCCCCCTCGCACCGATCCGCCGCAGCAATCCCTGCGGATCGAGGAACAGTGGCGCGTCGCTGACGGTGTGGACGCGCTCGATCAGCTCCGGCGGCGTCTCCTGCAGGATCGGCCCGACCACGATCGCGGCCGCCTGCGTGCAGACCGGCGGCACCTGCTCGATCGCCGCCGCCACGCCCAGCACGTCGAGCGTCCGGCCGCCGCGCTCGTCGTAGACCAGGCCAAACCCGCCGGTCTGCTCACAGAGCTGAATCGACGACGCAACGCCATAGCGCTCCAGGTCGGCCAGGAAGCGATCGTAGTAGTCGGGGCCGATCCGCCCAACCAGGGTGGTCGCGTGGCCGAGGCGGGCGAGTGTGAGGCAGCCGTTGGTTGAGCAACCGGAGAGCACTCGCTCTCCGGTTGTTATTGCTGGTGTCTTGATGTAATCGTAGACCGGGTTGCCGAATGCTACGATCATGGGTATGCTCTCTAATACTACTGTGTCAGTTTGCCAGGATAATTCACCATGGAGACACGGAGGACACCGAGCGTGCGCTATCTTGTTCGCATCTCCGTGCGCTCCGTGTCGCTGTGGTGAACGTAAAGGAACAAAGTAGTATTAACGTCAACGCGGCTGCGCTCCGTTCAGGATATCGAAGAACTCCTGGAGGTTCTCTTCGGTATGGAACACGATCGTCACGCGCAGATCTTTGTCGGTGCGCGCGAGCTTGACCGGCGTCCGCAGCAGGCGCTCCATCTCGCGCTCGACCTCCTGATCCTCGGCGGAGAGCGCGCTCGGCCCGGCCGCCTGCGCCGGCCGCTGGTTGGGAGCGCGCGTGGTCGCCTCGGCGCGAGCGCTGCTATGCGCGCGCAGCGCGGCCAGCGCGGCGTCGACGTCGCCGTCCAGGTCTTTGACGAGGTCGCCGAAGCGCTCGGCCTCGCGGACCGTCCACTCGTCGGCGATGATCGCCGCGAGCGCCCTGTGCTGCTGCTCGTGGGTCTTGAGCTTGAGCAGGGCCCGGCCGTGGCCGGCGCTGATCTGGCTCTTCAGCAGGGCATCCTGGGCCTGAGGCGCCAGCTGCAGCAGCCGGCGCGTGTTGGCGATCACCTCGCGGCTGTTTTTGCCCAGCCGCCTCGCGATCTGGTCGTCGCTGAGGCCGAACTCGTCCTTGAGCGACTGGTAGGCGTGCGCCTCCTCGACCGCGTTCAGGTCGGCGCGCTGCACGTTCTCGATCAGCGCCAGCTCCAGTAGCTGCTGGGGGGTTGTCTCACGCACGATCACCGGCACGCGCTCCAGCCCGGCGCGCTGGGCCGCCCGCCAGCGCCGTTCGCCGGCGATCAGCTCGTAGCGCTCGCCTGCGCGCTGGCTGACGATCAGCGGCTGGATGATGCCGTGCTCGCGGATCGACGCGGCCAGCTCGTCGAGCGCGGCTTCGTCGAACAGGGTGCGTGGCTGGCGCGGGTTCTGCTGGATGCTGTCGGTGGCAACTTCCCGCACCCCGCCGGCCGAAGTTGTGCTCGGAAGCAGGGCTTCCAGGCCGCTGCCGAGACCCCTGGGTCGCTTGTTCATACACCAACCTTTTTGCCCATCCGGCGCACCACTTCGTCTGTAAGCAAACTATATGCCTGCGCTGCCCGGCTGTGCGGGTCGTACTCGGCGATCAGCTGCCCGTAGCTCGGCGCCTCGCTCACGCGCACGCTTCTGGGGATCAGGGTATTGAAGATCCGGTGCGGGAAATGGCGCCGCACCTCCTCCACCACCTGCTGCGCCAGGTTCGTCCGCCCATCGTACATCGTCATCACCACGCCCAGGATCGATAGGCGCGGGTTGAGGTGCTGCTGCACACGATCGATCGTTCCCTTCAGCTGGGCCAGCCCCTCGAGCGCCAGGTACTCGCACTGCAGCGCGATCAACACGCTGCCGGCGGCGCAGAGCGCGTTCAGCGTCAGCAATCCCAGCGACGGCGGGCAGTCGATCAGCAGGTAGTCGTAGGTGCGATCGAGCTGCTTCAACGCCTCGGCCAGCCGCCATTCCCGGTCTTCGAGCGCCGTCAGCTCGACCATAGCGCCGGCGAGGTGCTCGCTGGCCGGTATCAGGTCGAACCGCTCGCGCCCGGTCGAGCGAATGGCGTCACCGGCATCCACCATCCCCATCACCACGTCATAGGTCGTGACGCGCAGGTCGCGCTTCGAGATCCCGAGGCTGGTGGTGGCGTTCCCCTGCGGATCTCCGTCGATCAGCAGCACCCGCTGGCCGCGCCGCGCTAGCTCGCCAGCCAGATTGACCGCGGTGGTGGTCTTGCCGACCCCGCCCTTCTGGTTTGCCAGCGCGACGATCGGGGACTGAAGATCGCGTTCGCCCTGTTTCACGTGTTACACCTGTTCGAACCACTGGCCTGTTTCACGTGTTACACCCACATCTGTTTCAGGTGTTACAGCGATCGAGGAGCTGTATGAGAGCCTCAGAGATCGCAGGAAATCGGAGATTGCCATCATCCCGTCGGCTGCGTGAAACGTGAAGCGTGAGGCCTCAGCACCGGAGATCGAGTTTCACATTTCACAAATGCGCCAGGATGTTGGGGACTTTCCGCGTCCCACCGAGCATACCGAGGAACAGATCCTCAGGCCGATGGTCGATCATTCTCGTCATTGCCACGCCGTCTGGGGCGAAAACCCGCTCGGTGTCAGGGCGCAAACGACCGTACGCCAAGACAGCACAACATTGCGGAGCTCTCCGGAGCCCATTGTATCACGAGGCTCCTGTTCATGCCAATGCAAAGGCGCGTGTGCGCGGCCAACAAAGGCACTGCACATACTTTGCACGCCAGGCCCCAGCGCCGCATCGTGATCCTGCGCTCGGTATCCTCGCACGTACAAGGTCACGTGGCTGCTGGTCGATATCACATTCCTGTCATCAATCACGCAGCGTGGCATTAGGATAATTGCGAGCCCTTCCTGAGCTACTGGCAGCGCAACGGCGGCGGCGAGCGCTTCGGCTACCCACTCACGCGCGCCAGCAGGTATTGGAGGGCCGCGAGTACACCGTGCAGTACTTCGAGCGGCGCCGGATGGAGCTGCACCCCGAGCGCGCCGGCACGCCCTACGAGGTGCAGCTCGGCCTGCTCGGGCGCGACATCTACGCCGCGGCGGGCGGCGTTCCGGTGCCGCCGCCGGCCGGCGATCTGCCCGCCTCGATCCAGCAGCCGATCCTGAACGCCGCCTGGGCCAGGCTCCAGCCGGGCTACCCGGCGACCCCGCTCATGATCGGCCTGGTCGACGTCGCGGGCGACTACGCCTTCGCGCTCGACCAGCCGCAGGGCCGGCCCGAGATCCACGTCTTTCTCAAGCGCCAGTCCGGGGGGTGGAAGGTGATCGTGGCGACGGCGACGCCGATGCCCGAGCCGCTGAACAAGCAGGGTGTCCCCGCGGCGCTCCAGGGGTATAGCGAGCCCTTCGCCGTGATCGTCGGGACGCTCGCACAGCTGCAGGACGCGCGCGGCGACGGGCTGAGCGGCTACGTCACCCGCCCGCGGGTTGCCGGCGACTACGCGCGGTTCTGGGTGGCGCCGGCGGACTCCGAGAATCGCGACACCGCGACGATGTTCTTCAAGCGCAGCGGTGGGACCTGGAGATATCTGAGCGCCGGCCGCGTCTTCCCCGAGGACGACCAGCGCGCGCTGGGCGTGCCGCAGGAGCTGTGGCCGTACGGCGATTCGGTGCACGGGCCGGCGAAGTAGCGCGGCGCCTGGCGCGGGACGGCGGCGGGCGACGGAGCCGATCGAACGATGAGCCTGGTCGGGCCCGCGTCGATCAGCGACTCTCAGCGGTTATCATGGGGCACGATATATCGTGCCCCAACGCCGCGAACCGACGAACGACGCCGCAAATCAACGGCTCAACGCCGCAAATCAACGATCCGACGATCCGACGCAATGAACAACGGAAGCCCTAATGAAATACAACTCCGACATTCATTATCGCCGTTCCATCCGCCTGCGCGGGTACGACTACACGCAGGTCGGGGCCTATTTTGTGACGGCCTGCACATATGCGCGCGAAAGTCTCTTCGGGCGGGTCGTCGACGACGAGATACGTCTCAGCGCGTATGGCACGATCGCGCTTGAGTGCTGAACGTGCGAGCGCTGGTGAGGGCACTATGCTACCATTGCAACGCGCTGACAGCTAGCTCAGCGCGAATGTGGAGTCACCCCTATGTGTATCGCCCGTGTCCTAACGCTCGTCCTCCTGCTCGCCGCCTGCGCCCCCGACCTCGCCCAGCCGACGGCGACGACCGTCGCGCCCGCCATCCCGCCATCGGCGACGGCCGTCGCGCCTACCGCGCCCGCCTCGGCGGCCGGCGCCACCCCGGCCATGCCTGCGGGCCTGCCGCGCGGCGCCGTGGTTCACGTGGTCGACGGCGACACGCTCGACGTCGACCTCGGCGGCCAGACCGAGCGCGTGCGCCTGATCGGCGTCGACACGCCCGAGACGGTGCGGCCGAACACGCCGGTCGAGTGCTTCGGCAAGGAAGCCTCGGCCTTCGCGAAACAGCTGCTCGACGGACAGGCGGTGTACCTCGAGGACGACCCGAGCCAGGATAGCCGCGACAAGTACGGTCGCCTGCTGCGCTACGTCTGGCTGGCCGACGGACGGCTGGCCAACCTCGAGCTCGTCGCCGGTGGCTACGCCTACGAGTACACCTACGATCAGCCCTACACGTACCAGCAGACCTTCAAGCAGGCCCAGCGCGACGCCCAGACCGCCCGGCGCGGCCTGTGGTCGCCCACCACGTGCAATGGCGCCCGCGAGGCTGCGGCGACAACCGCCAGCGCGCCCACGGCCGGCCAGGGCGCGCCGGCGCCACCCGCCGGCTGCTCGGCCAGGCCCGACCCCGCGCGCGCGCCGAATGCCCCGGTCGCGATCGTTGCGGTCGACAAAAGAGCGGAGGTGGTGACGCTCAAGAACGTCGGGGATACACCGGTCGACCTGGGCGGCTGGACGCTGTGCAGCCTGCGCGGTGCACAGACCCACCCGATCGGCGGCGTGCTCGCGCCCGGCGAGACAAAGGCGTTCCCCGGCGCGCCCGGCGCTGCGATCTGGAGCAACGGCGACCGCGACGACGGCGCGCTCTACGACGCGCAGGGGCGGCTGATCAGCTACTGGCGGGATGGCTAGAGCAGCCGGGCAGACATGTCTGCTTGGTTCTGGGCGGAAGAGGGAGGATCAAGGACGAACACGCGACATCTCTAAGGTAGAAACTTCAGCGGATTCACCGCCTTCCCGTTCACCTTGACCGTGAAGTGCAGGTGCGGGCCGGTCGAGTAGCCGCCGCCGCTGGCGTCGAAGGTGCTGCCCATATACCCGATCAGATCGCCGGCGTCGACCGAGTCGCCGACTTTGACCGGGGGCCGCCTGACCATGTGGCCGTAGATCGTCGTGATGCCGTCGCCGTGATCCATCTCGACGCAGTACCCGAACCCGCTGCACCAGCCCGACTCGATCACCCGGCCGCCGCGCGCGGCATAGATCTTGGTCCAGGTGGCGTTCGCCATATCGAGGCCGTTGTGGAAGCTGCGGTACGGGTCGGTGCGCCAGCCGAACGGCGAGGTGATCGTCCCACGCGTCGGCCAGACCCAGCGCGGCGGCGGCGGGAAATCGTTCGTCTCGGCCAGGTCGGCGAGCGTGGCCTCGCTCAGGCCGACCAGGTCCCCGCGCACCCAGCCGACCTTATCCGCGCCGGCCTCGACCTTGACCCACTGGGCGTGGCGGGCTAGCAGCTTTAGCAGGCGCCCCGCGTCGAGCGAGCCCACGTGCGGGTAGTCGCGCCCTGGCCCGGCGCGCAGGTTCGTGTCGGAGTCGCGCACTGTCCCGGCGGCCACGGCGCGCAGCGCGGCAATGCCCTGCTCGCCGCCGTACCGCGACAGCAAGTCGTCTGGGAAGGCCAGGCTGCCGCCGGGGATAAAGATCTCGCGCCCGACCGGCAGCGGCTGGTCGGCGCGCAGGCCGTTGGACTGGAACAGGACGATCGCCTCCGGGCGAACCTGGAACAGCGCGGCGATCGACTCCAGCGTCTCGCCCTCGGCGATCACGTGTGGTATGCCCGAGACGCGCGGAATGCGCAGATCCTGGCCCACCGCCAGGACGTACCCTTCGTCGAGGCCGTTGGCCCAGAACAGCGTCGCCACGCTGACGCGATACTCCGCGGCGATCTGGCCCAGCGTCTCACCCTCGGCTACAGTGTGACTCTCGGAAAATGTGGGGGCGAACTGCTCCTGCGGCGCGCGCACCGCCGGCAGCGCGAGGTCGCCGGCGACTCCCGGCGCTGGCGCGGCGATCTGGCGCTGCAATCGTACGTCGGCGTCGGCGCGGCCGGCCGCCGGCGCCGCAGATCCGGCGGGAACGATCAGCACTGGGGGCGCGCGTCGCGCCCCCAGCGCAACCAGCAGCACGATGCAGATCGTGACGAGATGAGCCGCGAAGCGCGGCGTGGGCCAGCGCAGATGCGCCGCGAGATGGAGAAACCGCCAGGGCAGCTCATGCGCAGGCGCGCACGCGCCGGCGGTCGCCACGCCGTCGAGCAGCGATCGCGCGGCGCGCGAGGCCTGGCGCGCGTCGGTCGACAGCGACCCCAGCGATGCGAAGATCCGTGAAAGCCTGGCCGCACGGCGCCGGCGATCGTGCTGGTCGGGAGCGGGATCTAGAAGCGGAACTAGCCCTGGGCCAGATAGCGAGCGCCGGCGCGATCGTACGCCCTGCACTCGTACTACCCATTCTGGCAAAGCCATACCGTAGCTCTCTCGCGTCGCATAGCATCTCAAAGCAAACGCAAGCGAGGCCAGCGACGACACCGCAAGGGTCGTTCGGGAATCAACGGTACGCCGGCGAAGCGGCCAACCAGGGAGACACCTTCGCCCTGCGGCCAAAGATAATACGGAGCGCCGATTTTGTCAAACAAATCTACAGCTCCAGATCCTTGACGTACCCTTCGCCAGCGTGTTACTATAAATAGCACGTTATCGTCGTCCAATCTCTGTCCAATCATCCGGGAGACGCACGGGCCGCGGTCGGCGCGCTTCCCGCGGAAAGGCCGATAGATGATTCGTGTAACTGTTGACAGCATCCGCGTGAGCCTGCTGACCCAGCACCGCGTTGTGGTCCTCCGCGAAGCCGAAAGCCGGCGCTATCTCCCAATCTGGATCGGCCCCTTCGAGGCCGACGCGATCGCGCTCGCGCTCCAGGGCCACGAGCCGCAGCGCCCGATGACCCACGATCTGCTGAAATCGGTGTTTGGCGAGCTCGGCGCCGCCATCACCCATATCCTCATCAGCGACATCCACGACAGCACCTTCTACGCGCGGATCGTCGTCGAGCAGGGCAGCCACACGATCGAGATCGACGCCCGGCCTAGCGACGCGATCGCCCTGGCGGTGCGCACCGATGTGCCGATCTACGTCGAGCAGCACGTGCTCGACCAGGCCGGCGTGCCGCTCGACGACGAGGAGAGCGCGGTCGCCGAAGAGCCGGCCGCCTCAGACCAGCCTGAGAAAGAGACAAGCGATGAGGGGCTGACCCTGTTTCGCGATTTCATCAACACCCTTGACCTCGACGACGAGGATAAGGACAAGCAATAGCGCTGTCCAAGCTCAGTCGTTTGGCGAGACCGTCTGCTGCGACATCAGATCACAATCGGGCCATCGAACATAGCGTTGCGAGACAGAGCGAGACGCACAGCTCCGTAGAGTGGCTGTGCGTCTCGCCGTCTATCCCTGGCGGAGTGCCGGGCGGTCGTGTACCGAACCCTAGCCGCGCCCGATCGGACCACCGGCAAAGATCGCAGGATCGCCCGCGCTCAACATAAGGATGTGGATAAGTGGCGGTCTTATGTGGATAACTATACCTGTTTGTGGATAAGTTCCTGGATTTCGCGCGGGAAACATGTGCAGAGCTGTGTGAATACGCCGCGCGCATATTGGCGCTGGGGAAGATGTGCAAATTGATCCACAAATCATTCGATTGCGCGGACGGCATTGCAAACAGGCGCGTTGTGGTTATCCACCAATCCACAGATCACTACTAGAACGGCGGTATCTCTTCTTCTTTTATTCACATGGAGGGGAGACTCGATTGGCGGGAAAAAGACAGGGGCTGAAGTTGACATATGGCTCCATGATGCTATAATACTGCCGGCACCGAGGAGCGGCAGATACTTGCTTAACCCCGCCAGGGCCGAGAGGCAGCAACGGTCGGTGAGTTCCTCTGGGTGTTCCGAGGTGCCTACCTCGACAAATTACGGCCGGCGCATCATGCGCCGGCCGTTTGGCTGCCGCACTACTCGCGGTAGCTCTCGATCGCCCGCCGGCCCAGCTCGCGGATATCCTCGGCGATCTCGGGGCTGTCCAGCTCGTCCCAGGTGAACCAGCGCGCCGCGTTGGCCTCGCGCTCGGCGTGCGCCAGGCTTCCGCCGCACACTCGCGCGAAGTAGATCAGGTCGACGTGCTGGTGTCCCGGGCCGATGTCCTCCAGCAGGATACAGTGCGGCTGCGGCAGCACCCGGATCCGGCCGAGCGTCTCGCCCAGGGCGAGCAGCTCGACCTCCAGTCCCGACTCCTCGCGCACCTCGCGCAGCGCGGCCTGATCGGGCAGCTCGTGCGGGTCGATATGGCCGCCCGGCGGCAGCCACTTCCCCAGCTTGCGATGGTGCAGCAGCAGCGTGCGCCCCTCGTGGACGACAAACGTGGTCGCCGCAAAATCACGCGTGATTGTGGGCGCCTGCCCGGGCGGTACGCCGTAGTCTTGACCCATCATTCGATCCGGTGTGCGATGGGGTATGGGGGCGGGACACCCAGGGGGTACCCGGCCCCGCCCCCATACCCCCACCTCCGCCACGATTGTCAAGTGATCAGAGATCTTGTCCAAATGTAACACTTCTGTATAGATTATAGCATCGTCACGCCAGGGAGCGTATGCTATACTAACCACCGTGTAAGCCGGTGTAAGCCGACCCATAGCCCGTGTGGCTTCTGCGAGGTCGTTTTGGAAACCCTCCGCATTCCAATTCTCAAGATCGGCAACGTCCTGATCGCGTCGATCCAGACGGCACTGCACGACTCGTCGGCGGTGCAGTTCAAGGACGATCTGCTGCAGCGGATCTTCGATACGCGCGCGCGCGGGCTGATCGTCGATCTGACGGCCGTGGAGGTCGTCGACAGCTTTATTGCGCGCCTGATCAGCGACATCGCGTCGATGGCCGGCCTGATGGGCACGCGCGTCGTCATCACCGGCCTGCAGCCGGCGGTCGCCATCACGCTGGTCGAGCTCGGGCTCGAGCTGCCGCATGTGCTTACGGCGCTGAACCTCGAAAAGGGTCTGGCGATGCTCCAGCGCCAGATCGAGGAGAGCGGCGATGGCGCTGGGTAAGGCGGCGGTTATCCGCAGCGACCTTGATATCGTCATTGCCCGGACGCTTGCCCGCGACACCGCGAAGAATATGGGCTTTGGCGCAATCGACCAGGCGCGTATCGCGACCGCGGTCAGCGAGCTGGCGCGCAATATCTTCCTCTACGCCGGCACCGGCACCGTGACGGTGCGTGAGATCGAGCGCACGGGTCGCAGGGGGATCGAGATCGTCTGCGAGGACCAGGGCCCCGGCATCGCCCATATCGAGACCGTGATGCAGGACGGCTACAGCACCTCGCGCGGCATGGGCATGGGCCTGCCCGGTGCCAAGCGCCTGATGGACGAGTTCGATATCCGCTCGCAGGAAGGCCGCGGGACGACGATCGTCTGCCGGAAGTGGCGCATGTAGCGCCGGCGGAGCCGGGACCTCGCCCGCCCCTACTTTCGCGGCTCTGCCGCCCAGACGCACTGGGCGGTTTTCGTTTTCGATCGGGGTTTCAGAATGGCGCTTCTGGCTCCACCGCCGGTCTTGAGGGGAGGGGGTTCGGGGGCGGGGCGAGCCCTGCCCCCGAACCCCCTCCCCTCAAGACTGCCAGGTAACCACGAACCGTGTTTGGGAGCGACGTCGCTACACGGATGCGCCGGGGTGCGGGGGCAGCGGGCGCGCCGCGAGGCGGTCGATGTGGTTCAGGAAATCCGCGATGTCGAACGGCTTGGGCAGGTGGTCGTTCGCGCCGGCGGCGCGGCTGCGCTCAAGGTCGGCCCGCTCGGCTCGCACCGTGAGCAGCATGACCGGCACGTCGCGCCGCGCCTTGATGCGCCGGCAGACCTCCCATCCGTCCAGGGCCGGCAGGTTGACGTCGAGCACCACCAGGTCGGGCTGCGCGTTGGCCTCCTGCTGGAGCGCCTCCAGCCCATCGCGCGCAATCACGACGTCGTGCCCGTACGTTTGTAGCACCCGCTGGATCAATTCCAGGATATCGCGATTGTCGTCGACGACCAGTATACGCATATGTGCTCCCGGCATAGTACGCGCCGTCGATCACTTCGGGGTGATTTGCGCCGCGTCCCCTGATTATATGCGCGTGCGCTATCCTGGTCAACTGCGCAACATGCCATCGCGGTGGAACGAGATGCCATCGTAATGACACGGAGACACGGAGACACGGAGCCGAGTAATCATTGACCCCTGACCCCTGGCCCCTGGCCCCTGGCCCCTGGCCCCTGACCCCTGGCCCCTGACCCCTGGCCCCTGACCCCTGACCCCTGGCCCCTGGCCCCTGGCCTCGGTTGGACACTGCCGCCGAACCGGGCTACAATATCGCTGCAACAAAACTGCCGTGTCCGACGTCATACGTGGCGAGTACATAGAGTGCTTGCTCGCAGTGTGCGTGCCGGCACGACAAGGGAGTTGAACGGTGGCTGAGCCATCTGTCGATATCATTCGTCGCGCCCAGGCGGGCGACCGCGAGGCGCAGACGGAGCTGATCCTGAGCCAGCAGCACTACGTCTACAGCATCGCCATGAGCGTGCTCAAGAACCCGGAAGACGCCGCCGACCTCACCCAGGACGCGTTTGTGCGTCTGGTGCGGGTGCTGCCGCAGTACACCGGCGAGAGCCGCTTCACCACCTGGCTCTACCGCCTGGTCGTCAACCTCGGGCGCGACGAGCTGCGCAGGCGCGGGCGCCAGGTTCCACTCGCGCCGCCGGCCGACGACGCCGAGGAGCAGGATCCGATCGCGGCCGTGGCCGACGACGATCGCTGGGCCGACCCGGCGCAGGCGCTCGACTCGCAGGAGCTGCGCGGCGAGGTCCGCCGCGCGCTGGCCCAGCTCGACGAGCATCACCGGCTGGTGCTGACGCTGTACTACTTCGACGACATGAAGTACACCGACATCGCCGAGGTGCTGGACATACCGCTCAACACCGTCAAGAGCCATATCCGCCGCGGCAAGGAGCGCCTGGCCGCGCTGCTGAGCGCGCAGGAGCAGCCGCCGGCCGCGGCGCGCGCTGTGGCCCAGCCGCAGAAGAGCGAGCGCCAGCAGCAGCGCCTGATCAGCCCGTTCGCGCTGCTGGCGATGCCGCTAGGAGGGAGATGAGCGCGATGATCGATTGCAACGATGTTCGTGAGACGCTCGCGCTTCAGTCGCTGATCGAGGACGCCGCGCTGGAGGAGCACCTCGACACGTGCGCGGCCTGCGCGAAGTATCGCCGCCAGCACCAGGCGCTCGACCTGGTGCTGCGCGCCGAGATGCACTGGGATGCGCCCGCGGCGCTGACCGCGCGGCTGCTGGCGCTGACGGGCGCGCCGGAGCTTGTGCTGCCCGGGTCAGCGCCTGTCGCGCGCACCCCGCGCGCGCAGGCGGCCCCGGCCCGGCCGCAGCCCAAGGGCTGGTACGTGACGCTGGTCTATGCGTTGACCCTAGCGGTGGTCGGGCTGTCGCTGCTGGTGGCCTGGCAGTTCGTCGGCTCGCTGACGCCGCAGGTCGAGCTGGGCGCGGCGCTGACGCAGCTGCTGGCGCTGCCTGGGCAGGGACTGCGCTACCTGACCGAGGCACTGCCGCAGTCGCGCATCGCGATTGACATGTTCCTGCGCCTGCGCACCCAGCTGATGTGGCTGCTGCTCGTTGTCGTGCTGTGGGCCGCACTGGATAAGTGGAACCCGCAGTTTACGTTTATGGGCCGGCAGATCTCGCTGTAGCCTGACCGGGTGACAGGGTGACAAGGTGAGGGGGTGGCCGGGTGAGTTTTCTCACCCGGCCACCCCCTCATCCTGTCATTTTGTCATAATGAGGGGCTAGCGCTTGACGTTGAACGCCGCGATGCCGGCGTACTTCGCCATGTTGCCCAGCTCCTCCTCGATCCGCAGCAGCTGGTTGTACTTGGCCACGCGGTCGGTGCGCGCGGGCGCGCCGGTCTTGATCTGGCCGGCGTTGGTCGCCACTACCAGGTCGGCGATCGTGACGTCCTCGGTCTCGCCCGAGCGGTGCGACACGATCGCAGTCCAGCCGGCGCGCTGCGCCATGTGGATCGCGCTGATCGTCTCGGTCAGCGAGCCGATCTGGTTGAGCTTGATCAGGATCGAGTTGGCGGCCCGCTCGTTGATTCCGCGCTGCAGGAACTTGACGTTGGTCACCAGCAAGTCGTCGCCGACGAGCTGCACGCGGTCGCCGATCCGCTCGCGCAGCAGCTTCCAGCCGTCCCAGTCGTCCTCGGCCAGGCCGTCCTCGAGCGAGATGATCGGATACTTGTTGACCAGGTTCTCGTAGAAGCCGACCATCTCCGCGCTGGAGAGCTTGCGCCCTTCCTTGGCGAGGTTGTAGACGCCGTCCTCATAGAACTCGCTCGCGGCCGGGTCCATCGCCAGGAACACCTGCTTTCCGGGAGTGTAGCCGGCCTTCTGGATCGCCTCGACGATCACCTCCAGCGCGGCCTCGTTCGACGGCAGGCTGGGCGCGAAGCCGCCCTCGTCGCCGACGTTGGTGGCGTAGCCGCGATCTTGCAGCACCTTCTTCAGGCTGTGGTAGACCTCGGCGCCCCAGCGCAGACCCTCGCGGAAGGTCGGCGCGCCGACCGGCATGACCATGAACTCCTGCAGATCGGTGCTGTCCTGAGCGTGCTTGCCGCCGTTGAGGATGTTCATCATCGGCACGGGCAGGGTGTGCGCACTCACGCCGCCGAGATAGCGGTAGAGCGGCAGCTCGAACGCGGCGGCGGCGGCCTTTGCGACGGCCAGCGACACGCCCAGGATGGCGTTCGCGCCCAGCTTGCTCTTGGTCTCGGTGCCGTCCAGGGCGATCAGCGTGTTGTCGATCAGAATCTGGTCGGCCGCGTCCATCCCGCTCAGCGCCTCGGCGATCGTCGTGTTGACATTCTCGACCGCCTTGAGCACGCCCTTGCCGCCGTAGCGGCTCTTGTCGCCGTCGCGCAGCTCCAGCGCCTCGTACGCGCCGGTGGATGCGCCCGAGGGCACGATCGCCCGGCCGACGTCCCCGCTGTCCAGCTGCACATCCACTTCCACCGTCGGGTTGCCGCGCGAGTCGAGCACTTCGCGGGCCACGATCTCCTCGATCAGAGTTCCCATGGTTTCTCCTTAACATATCACTGTTAGAAAGTTAGAAGGTTAGAAGGTTAGAAGGTTAACTTGCCAACCTTCTAACCTTCTAACCTTCTAACTTTCTAACCTACCACCATTCCCAGCTCGTCGTACAGCCGCGCGAAGTCGAAGCTCTGGTCGAGCAGCGCGGTAAATCGGGCGATCTTGGCGTCCTGCTTGAAGCGGATGCGGCCGAAGATGCCCTCGGCGCGCTCCACGGTGGTCAGCGTGTCGTCGGCCACCATGATGATCGGCACCTGGCGATCCTCGGCGCGGTCGATCACGTTCGGCGAGGGGCGGATGTTGCCGGTCAGCACCAGCACGGCGGTCGACGTCTCGAGTGCGGCGAGCTGGAGATCGACGCGGTCGCCGCCGGTGATCACCGCCTTGTTGGTGCGGCGGCGGAAGTGCGAGAGCGCCGCGTCGGCGCCCATCGCGCCGATCAGCAGGTGCTCGACCAGCCTGGCGCTCCACGACGGGTTGCCGATGAACTGGCCGCCCAGGTGCTCGTGCAGGTCGCCGACGGTCACGCCGGCGAGCTGCGGGTCCTGCGGCAGCGTCGCGAAGACCGGCACGCCGCGCTTCTCCAGGAACGGCGCCATCCAGCTGTGTACGAAGTCGAGCTGCGGGTCGTCGACGCCGTTGATCAGCACGCCGAGCAGCCGGTCGCCCAGGTAGCGCTGCACCGCCAGGATGGCGTCGAGCGTGATCGGCGGGCGGTAGCGCGCCACCAGCAGCACGGGAGCCTGGAGCATGTCCGAGACCTGGTCGGCCGATAGATCGACGAGCGAGCCCTCGGCCCAGTGGTTGGCGCCCTCGAGCACCACGAAGTCCTTGTCGCGCGAGACGGCGACGTAGGCCTCGCGCAGACGCTTGGCGAAGTCGGTATCTTGGCCGCGGATGATCCCCTCGACGACACGCTGGGTCACCAGCACCGGCGTCATCTTGTCGAGCGGATCGGCCAGTCCGAAGTGCTGGCGGATGAACGCCGCGTCCTCGTCGAGCACGGCGTCCTCGGTGCGCGTCACCGAAACGCTGACCGGCTTCATGTAGCCCACCGTGAAGCCATCGCGCCGCGCGCGGTCCAGCAGGCCGATACAGGTGGCGCTCTTGCCGACGAAGGTCTCGGTCGAGGCGACGTAGAGGGTAGCCATGTCCGTCTCCTTGCTGAGAATTCAGGAGTCAGAATTCAGGAGTCAGAATACTACAAGGGTTCACATCGTTAGCCAAGGCGATAGGCAACTTGCCAGTTTGGTCTGGGGTGAGGTTTCGGGGTGGGGCGCAGCCCCGCCCCGAAACCTCACCCCACCACGGATCGACTGTATAGCTGCGCTGAGTCACGTCGAGTCACCGAGTCTTTCTGAATGCTGACTCCTGACTCCTGACTCCTGACTCCTACCCTTGCAAGATGATCCTGGCGTCCAGGACGATCGCGCCCTCGCCCTGGTTATGGATGACCAGTGGATTGATGTCCATCTCGACGATCTCGGGAAAATCGGTGACCAGCTGCGAGACGCGCAGGATGACCTCCTCGGCCGCGGCGGTATCGGCCGGCGGCTCGCCGCGCATCCCTTGCAGCAGCGGGTAGGCGCGGATCGCGCGCACCTGCTCGGCGGCCTCCTGCCGGGAGATCGGCGCCAGCCGGAAGGCCACGTCTTTCAATACCTCGACGTAGATCCCACCCAGGCCGAAGACGACCAGTGGGCCGAACTGCGGGTCGCGATTGACGCCGACCAGCACCTCGCGGCCCTTGGGCACCATTTCCTGGACCAGCACGCCCCCAGATCGTCGCGTCGGGGTTGTACTTGCGGGCGCGGTACTCGATCAGCTCGAAGGTGTCGCGCGCCGCAGCCGCGTCGGCGATGCCGACCTTCACGCCGCCAATGTCGCTCTTGTGCAGGATGCCGGGTGACGAGATCTTCATCACCACCGGGAAGCCGATCGCGGCGGCGATCGCCGCGGCCTCGTCGGGCGAGCGCGCCAGGCGCGACTGCGGCAGGCGCATGCCGTAGGCCTCGATCACCTCGCGGGCCTCGATCTCGCCGAGCTCGACCCGGCCGGCCGCGCGCACGCGGTCGAAGACCGCGCGCACCTTCGCCGCGTCGACCTCGAAGCGGGTGTACTCGCCTGCCTGCTGCTCGGTCCAGGCGCGCTGGCGCGCCATCGCGCGGAATGCCGCGATGGCCCGCTCGGGAAAGGCGTAGTTCGGGATGCGGTGCTCGTTCAGCAGCTGGAGCGCCGGGCCGATGCTGGCCGCGCCCATGTAGCTGGTCGCCACCGGCTTGGCCTGGCCAGATGCGAGCTCCGCGATCACGCGCGCCGTCTCCTCGGGCTCGGAGCCGGCCTGTGGGGTGAACAGCACCAGCACGGCGTCGACGTTCGGGTCGGCCAGCGCGGCGGCCAGTGCCACGTAGTAGCGATCGGCGCGCGCGTCGCCGATCACGTCGATCGGGTTGAACACGCTGGCGGCCGGCGGCAGGTCGCGCTGCAGCCGCACGATGGTCTCGGGCGTGAACTGAGCCAGCGCGAGGCCGCTACGCTCGGCGGCGTCGGTGGCGATGATCCCCGGGCCGCCGGCGTTGGTCACGATCGCGATGCGCTTGCCGGCGATCAGCGGCTGGTAGGCGAAGGCCAGCGCGAAGTCGAACAGCTCCTCCATCGAGAGCGCGCGCAGGATGCCGCTCTGGCTGAAGGCTGCCTCGTAGGCGCGCTCGGAGCCGGCCAGCGACCCGGTGTGCGAGGAGATCGCCCGCGTGCCGGCCTGGGTGGTGCCGCTCTTGATCGCGATCACCGGCGTGTGCTTCGTGACCGCCCGCGCGGTCTTGATAAACGCCGTGCCGTCGCTGATGCCCTCCAGGTAGGCCAGGATCACCCGGTTCTGCGCGTCGCCGCCCCAGGCTTCGAGCAGCGCGACCTCGTCGACGTCGGCCTTGTTGCCAAGGCTGACGAAGCGCGAGAACCCGATCCCCTCACTCTTGCTCCAATCGAGGATGGCGGTGCACAGCGCGCCCGACTGCGACATAAACGCGATCTGGCCGGGGTTCGGCATCAGCGCGGCGAACGACGCGTTCAGCCGCGTCGTCGTGTCAATGATTCCCAGGCAGTTCGGGCCAACCATCCGCATGCCGAAGCGCCGGACGAGCTCGACCAGCCGGCGCTCGAGTTCCTTGCCCGGCCCGCCGACCTCTTTGAAGCCGGCGGTGATGACCACCAGGCCGCGGACGCCGTGCTGCCCACACTCCGCCACCACGGGCAGAACTGCCTGCGGTGGTACGACGATCACGGCCAGGTCGACCGGCTCCGGGACGGCGGCGACAGAAGGATAGGCTGGCAGGTCGAGGATGGAGGGCGCGGTTGGATGAATGGGGATGATGCGGCCAGCGTAGCGGTTGTCGACAACATTTCGGAGCACGCGATAGCCCAGCTTGGTCGGGTCTGGCGAGGCGCCAACGACAGCGACAGACCCTGGGGCGAATATCGCCTCGAGCATCGGCCGATCCCCTCCCTGCGCGACTAGCGTTTGCGCTGTTGCCTATAATACAGGATCATGAGGAGATGGGCAAGCAGGATTTTGAGCATAAAAAATGGAGGCTGCCCCCGGCTCAGCAGTGTTTCCACTTACCTTACCTGAAGCAGCTCTCCCGCCCGCAGGAATAGATTACCAAAAGCCGCTAACTGTTGGATGAAGATGATCGTCTCGCAGATAAATCTTTTGTTAACGACGAGTGGAGGGGGTAGGGGTGTGGGCTGGAAGATGAATGATGCGTCATCCCACTGGAGCAGTTTGGATCACGCATCATTCGGAGGTGGCGATGCGGCCGGCAGCGAGGTCGCGGCGCAAGCGGCACGCGGGTGGGTGGGGATTGCGGCGCCGCCGCGCGGCCATTCATGAGATGCCGGCGGGGGAACATGCGCCGCGGCACGCCCTTTGCACCGCTCGACCTTCATGCTATAATGTTCGCTGAGTAATCGCACCTGGTACGTACGAGGTGTTTCAGCATTTGGAGCAACACCTGTGAAGGTTACCACTGAGAAGCTGCCGAAAAGTCTGCTGGCCGTCGATATTGAGCTCGATAACGATCAGGTCGAGAAGGGACTGGATCGCGCGGCGCGGCGCCTGTCCCAGAAGTATAATATTCCTGGCTTCCGCAAGGGCAAAGCACCCCGCTTCATTGTCGAGAATTACTTTGGCCGCTCGGCGCTGGTCGACGAGGCGTACGAGGACCTGGTGAACAAAGCGTTCCGGCAGGCCCTCGATCAGGAGCAGATCACGCCGATCGGTAAGGTCAACCTCGAAACAGCCAACTTCGACGAGGCTCCGTTTTATTTTCGCGTCACCGTCCCCGTCGACCCGACGACGACGCTGCCCGATTACCGTGCGATAAGGGTGCCCTACGAGCCGCGCGAGATCACCGACGAGATGCTGGCCGAGGCGTTCGACTCGCAGCGCGAGCGCCACGTCGTGCTGCGCGAGCCCGAGGAGCCTCGGCCGGCCCAGCCGGGCGACCAGCTCACGGTCCAGATCGAGAGCTTCCTCGACGGCGAGCCGCTGGAGGAGCGCGCCGAGGGCGCCGATATCCCCGAGTCGACCGTCGTACTCGAGCCGGGCCGCCTGATCGCCGGCCTCTACGAAGGCCTGGTCGGCATCGAGCCCGGCGAGACGCGCGAGGTGACGGCGCATATGCCCGCCGACCACGCCAACGAGAAGGTGCGCGACAAGGACGTGGTGTTCAAGGTCACCCTGAAACGGCTCCAGGAGCGCCTGCTCCCCGAATGGGATGAGCTGCCGGTGCTGGAGGAGTTCGAGGGTACGCTCGACGAGCTGCGCGCGAAGACCCGCGAGGAGCTGGCCGAGACGATCCGCACCGCCGACGAGCGCGAGACGATCAACAGCTACATTCAGCAGCTGGTCGAGCAGACCGAGTACGACATCCCCGACGCGCTGATCGAGCAGGAGGCCGACGAGTTGCTGCACCAGCGCGGGCACGACCTGGAGCGCTATGGGATCACGCTCGATCAGATGCTCCAGTATCGCGGCCAGACTCACGACGAGGCGGTCGACGAGCTGAAGCCCGAGGCCGAGGAGCGGCTCAAGAGCACGCTGGCGCTGCGCGAGATCGTGCGCGCCGAGGGGCTGGTGGCCGACGAGTCCGAGGTCGACGCCGAGGTCGAGCGGCTGGTCGACGGGTATGAGGAGGAGCAGCGCGACACCGCGCGGCTGCTGCTGAGCAGCCAGCTGCGGCCGACTGTCGCCAGCGCCGTGGTCGACAAAAAGCTGCGCGACCGGCTGTTCCAGATCGCCACCGGCGTCGCGCCGGCGGTCGAGACGGCCACCACGACCGAGACAGCGCCGGAGCAAGATGCGGTGGCCGCCAGCGCCGACGTTACGGTCGAGGAAGTCCCCGCCGCGGCCGAAGATGAGTGATGAGAGTTGAGTCGTTCGTGGTGGGGTGGGGGTGTGGGGGCGGGACACCCAGAGGGTACCCGGCCCCGCCCCACACCCCCACCCCACCAGCCCAGATTGTCAAGGATGGAGTAGTAGCTATGGACTGGATATCCAAGTCAAAGGCCGACTGGATCGCGCCGCGGCCGGAGTCGTTGATCCCGATGGTTGTCGAGAGCACCAATCGCGGTGAGCGCGCCTTCGACATCTACTCGCGGCTGCTCAAAGAGCGGATCATCCTGCTCGGCACGCCGATCGACGACCAGATCGCCAATCTCGTCGTGGCCCAGCTGCTCTTCCTGGAGCACGACGACCCCGAGCGCGACATCAGCCTGTACATCAACAGCCCGGGCGGCTCGATCTACGCCGGCCTGGCGATCTACGATACAATGCACGCGATCCGGCCGGCCGTCTCGACCGTCTGCGTCGGCATGGCCGCCAGCATGGCAACGATCATCATGGCCGGCGGAACCAGGGGCAAGCGCTACAGCCTGCCGCACTCGACGATTCATATGCACCCGGCGATCGGCGGCGCCCGCGGCTCCGGCCCCGACGTCGAGATCCAGGCCCGCGAGCTACTGCGCATGCAGCAACTCGGCCGCGAGTTGATCTCGCGCGATACCGGGCAGCCGGTCGAGCGGGTAGCCAAGGATTTCGACCGCGATTTGTTCATGACGCCCGAGCAGGCCAAGGAGTACGGCATCATCGACGAGGTCCTCACGCGCGAGGATATGGCGAACCTGACCGAAAAGCGCTGACACCAAAGTTCTGAGTTCTGAGTTCTGAGTTCTGAGTTGCTCAGCGTTCAACTCAAAACTCAGAACTCAAAACTCAAAACTGAGGAGTGGTTATGTCCCGCACACGTAGCACGAATACCGGCCGCGGGGCCTACCTTTGCTCATTTTGTGGCCGGGGTCAGGATGAGGTTCAGCGCCTCATCGCTGGCCCCGGCACCGTTTGTATCTGCGACGAGTGCGTCGCGCTCTGCAGCGCGATCATCGCCGAAGAGTCCGAGACGCAGCCGCTCGCCGCGCGCCATCTCGCCGCCCCCGGGCCGAGCCGCCTGCCGATCCCTCGCCGCATGCGCGACCGGCTCGACCAGTATGTGATCAGCCAGGACCGCGCCAAGGTCGTGCTGTCGGTCGCCGTCTACAATCACTACAAGCGCCTGCGCGCCGGGCACCACGTCGACGACGTCGAGCTCGGCAAGAGCAACGTGCTGCTGATCGGGCCGACCGGCAGCGGCAAGACGCTGCTGGCGCAGACACTGGCGCGCGTGCTCGACGTGCCCTTCGCGATCGCCGACGCCACCGCGCTGACCGAGGCCGGCTACGTCGGCGAGGATGTCGAGAATATTCTGCTGCGGCTCATCCAGGCCGCCGACGGCGACGTCGAGCGCGCCCAGACCGGGATCATCTACGTCGACGAGATCGACAAGATCGCCCGCAAAGGCGACAATCCGTCGATCACCCGCGATGTCTCGGGCGAGGGTGTCCAGCAGGCGCTGCTCAAGATCCTCGAGGGCTGCGTCGCACATGTGCCGCCGCTGCCCGGCCGCAAGCACCCGCAGCAGGAGTACATCGCCTTCGACACCACCCACGTGCTGTTCATCTGCGGCGGCGCCTTCGAGGGGCTGGACCAGATCGTCGCGCAGCGCATCGGCCACAAGCGCGGGCTGGGGTTCCAGCGCGTATCGGCGTCCGAGGAGGCGGCCGAGAAGAAGCACCTGCTCGCGCAGTGCTCGGCCGACGACCTGCTGCGCTACGGGTTCATCCCCGAGTTCGTCGGCCGCCTGCCGGTGATCGCCGCGCTGGAGCCGCTCGACAAGGCCGCGATGATCCGCATCCTGACCGAGCCGCGCAACGCGATCGTCAAGCAGTACCAGAAGATGCTGGCGCTCGACCACGTCGAGCTCGAGGTCACGCCCGACGGCCTGGAGGCGATCGCCAACCGCGCGCTGGCCTCGCGCACCGGCGCCCGCGCCCTGCGCACGACGGTCGAGGAGGTACTGCTCGACGTCATGTTCGAGATCCCTTCCCAGGAGCATATCGGGCGCTGCATCATCAACGCCGAGGTCGTCGAGGGCCGCGGCCACCCGATCATGGTCCCGCGCGCCGCCGAGCGCAGCGAGTACCGCCGCCGGATGGAAGAAGCCGTCTAACCACGTTGGAACGTTCTAACGTTAGAACGTTCCAACGTTCCAACGCAATGCGACTGATACGACGCACCTCCGACCGCGCCCAGGACGACAGCAACGCGCCGCGCCGCATTCTCGTGGCCGACGACGACCCCTCGATCGCGACGCTGATCCAGGTCACGCTCAAAGATCCACGCTACGAGATCGTCGCCGTGAAGAACGGCCTGGAGGCGCTGAAGGCGTTCGAGAACGGCCGGTTCGACGTCGTCATCCTCGACGTTATGATGCCGTACGTCGACGGCTTCGAGGCCTGCCAGCGCATCCGCGAGCGCTCCGACGTGCCGATCGTGATCCTGACCTCGCGCGACGGCACCGACGATATCGTCCACGGCTTCGAGCTCGGCGCCGACGACTATATCACCAAGCCGTTCAAGGGGTCGAGTCGATCCTGCGCCGCGTCGAGGGCTACAAGCATCGCGTCGCTCCGCCGATCGTGCGCGTTGGCGAGCTGGAGATCGACGAGCCGCGCCACCGCGTCAGCGTGCGCGGGCAGAACGTCAACCTCACGCCCATGGAGTTCGAGCTGCTGTACTTCCTGGCGGCCAACTCCGGCCAGGTCTTCGACCGCGAGACGCTGTTCCGCGAGGTCTGGGGCTACGACTACGTCGGCGAGACCAACCTGGTCGACGTGTGCGTGCGGCGGCTGCGCGAGAAGGTCGAGGTCGAGCCGTCGCGCCCGCGCATCATCGTCACCGTGCGTGGGGTCGGCTACAAGCTCGCCGACGTGTAATATCCCATTCGGAGGGAGGGGCTTGGGGAGGGCCGCATCCCCAAGAGAGCTGTGACCCTCAGATCGTTGACGGCACCGCCCGGCGTGATCGGGCGCGCCGCGCCGCCCCCCAGCGACCACATCTACACATTGTCTACATCACTTCTTAACAATCTCTGAAGATAGATCTGCTACGATATCACCAGGTATGTTTGAAATCTGCTCCGTTCCACTTTACAATGTGAGCGGGGACGGAGGGAGCGCCCCTCTGATTGAAAGGATCTCGATGGCTACGACTACGCTTCCCGAAGGCCGCGCCGGTATTCGCCGCGGGCGCTGGATCGGCGCCGGCAGCGCCGTGATCGTGCTCGGCCTCATCGCCGCGCTCCTGCTCAACCGCACCAGCAGCAGCTCGTCGACCACGACAACAGCGACCACGACCGTCACCCGCGGCACCGTCGTCGCCGCCGTCGCCGGCAGCGGCACCGTCGCCGCCGCCCAATCGCTCGACCTGGCCTTCCCGACCAGCGGCACCGTCACCCAGGTGCTGGTCACCGCGGGCGACAGCGCAGGTCGCCAGCGCCCAGGCCGCGCTCGCCAGCGCCACCACCAAGCTGGCCCAGACCAAGGACGGCAACGTCCAGCCGGCCGCCATTACCGCGCAGAAAGCGGCCGTCGCCAGCGCCCAGGCCCAGTTGAATGCGGCCCAGGCCCAGCTCACCGCGCTGAAGAACCCGAGCGCCGACAAGATCAGCGCCGCCGCGGCCAGCATGCGCCAGGCCGCGCTCGCGCTGCAGGCCCAGCAGGACACCAGCTCGGCGACCAAGACCAAGGCCCAGCAGGATCTGCAGAAGGCCACCGATGCGTTGACCCAGGCCCAATCGTCCTACGCCACCGCGCTGAAGAACTGGCAGTACGTGCAGGAGACCGGCCGCAATCCCTCGACCCCGACGACGACGGACAGCAGCGGCAAGTCGAAGGCCAATAAGGTCACCGACACGCAGCGCCAGCAGTACTACGACGACTACGTGCAGGCCGCGGCCGCGCTGCACAGTGCCGAGACCTCAGTCCAGCAGGCCCAGGTGACCTACGACGCCGCGCGCCAGGCCGAGCCGACCAACATCCAGCAGGCCGAGAGCACGCTGGCCGACGCGCAGGCGCAGCTGCAGGCGCTCCAGAATCCGAGCACGACCGACCTCGCGCAGAAGCAGGCCAGCGTCGACCAGGCCAAGGCGAGCCTGACCCAGGCGCAGGCCAACCTGGCCAGCCTGACGGCGCCGGGCACCGCCAGCGACGTGGCCATCCAGCAGGCCGCGGTCACGCAGGCCGAGCAAACGCTGAAGCAGGCCCAGCTGAAGCTGGAGCAGGCCACGCTCAAGGCGCCCTTCGCCGGCGTGGTGACGGCGGTCAACATTGTGCCGGGCAGCACAATGCGTCGGGCAGCAACTCGTCGAGCAGCAACTCGACGAGCAGCTCGACGAGCAGCTCGTCGAGCAGCAGCGGTGCGATCAGCCTGATCGACCGCAGCACGCTGCACGTGGATCTGAAGCTGAGCGAGAACGACGTCGCCAAGGCGCAGCTCGGCCAGCCGGTGGCGCTGACGATCGACGCGCTGAAGGACTGGCAGGCCGCCGGCACGGTCAGCTACATCGCGCCGTCGTCGGAGACCAGCAACGGCGTGGTCACGTACGCGGTGCGCGTGAGCTTCCCCGACCGCGACGACCGCGTCAAGGTCGGCATGACCGCCAACCTGGTGATTACCACCGCGAAGAAGGACAATGTGCTGGTCGTGCCGAGCACGGCGCTGCTGCCGAAGGGCGCCGGGCACGCGGTGCAGGTGGTGAGCGCGGACGGCAAGACCACCAGCGAAGTGGACGTGCAGACCGGCCTGAGCGACGGGACGAACACCGAGATCACCAGCGGGCTGAATGCGGGCGACAAGGTCGTCACGACCCCGAGCACGACCACGACGACGCAGCGCCGCGGTCTGTTCGGGCCGCCTCGGTGACAGGGTGACAGGGTGATGGGGCAACAAGCCTCTCGCCCCGCATCGTGTCAGCCAAGTGTACCAGGTTTGTGTCATTCACCACAGAGCACACGGAGAACTCAGAGGAAAGAAATATCAAAGCTCCGGGATCTCTGTGATCTCTGTGGTAAACCAACTGTCAGTGGACTGAGGCAAGGATTATGCAACCGACGATGATAGCCGTCGCCGACCTGCGCAAGACCTATGTCATGGGCGATGTCGAAGTCCACGCGCTGCAAGGGGTCTCGTTCACCATCCAGCGCGGCGAGTTTGTGGCGATCATGGGTCCGTCGGGCAGCGGCAAGAGCACCCTGATGAATATGATCGGCTGCCTGGACACGCCGACCAGCGGCAGCTACCAGCTCGATGGCGTCGAGGTGGCCGATCTGTCGGGCAATGATCTGGCGGCGGTGCGGGCGCGCAAGCTGGGGTTCGTGTTCCAGCAGTATATGCTGCTGCCGCGCCAGACCGCGCTGCGCCAAGTCGAGATGCCGCTGATCTACCGTGGCGTCGGCGCGGCCGAGCGCCACCGCCGCGCCGAAGTCGCACTGCGGATCGTCGGGATGGGCCAGCGGATGCATCACAGGCCGAATGAGCTGTCGGGCGGCCAGCAGCAGCGCGTGGCGATCGCCCGCGCGCTGGTGGGCAGCCCGGCGGTGATCCTGGCCGACGAGCCGACCGGCGCGCTCGACACCAAGACCAGCGCGGAGATCCTGGGCATCCTGCAGCGTCTGAACCGCGAGCAGGGCCTGACGGTCGTGCTGGTCACACACGAGGCGGATATCGCAGCCTATGCGCAGCGGGTGCTGACGCTGCGCGACGGCGTGCTCGTGAGCGATACCCCGCCGCGCGCGCAGGCCGCGTAAGACCGATTCTTGAATACATAACCGCCTTCGCATTGCAGGTCGCAGGTCGCAAGTCACAGCACCGTGCGACGTGCGACGTGCGACATGCGACGAACTGTCAAGCGGAAGGAACACAAGCAATGGCGACAACCGTGAGTAATCTTGCGGCGCCGGTGCGGGACGTGGATGTGCTGGCGCCGCTGGACGAAAGCAGGCAGGGGCGCGTCAGTCTCGCCGAGGTGGCCAGGCTGGCCCTTGAGAGCTTGCTCGCCAACAAGGTGCGCTCGCTCCTGACGATGCTGGGCGTGATCATCGGCGTGGCGTCGGTGGTGGCGCTGCTGGCGCTCGGCAACGGCGCCAGCGCCTCGATCACCAACCAGATCCAGTCGATGGGCACGAACGTCCTGACCATCCGGCCGGGCTCGCCGAACCGGCGCGGGCCGGGCGAGCAGAACCAGGCCCAGAGCCTGACGCTGGCCGACTCGGAGGCGATCGCGGCGCTCAAGCTGCCGATCACCGGTCCATCACCGCAGTTCGGCGGCAGCGCGCAGATCGTCGCGCCAGCGGCCGACACGAACGCATCCGTCACCGGCGTCACCGCCGCCTACCAGGCGATCAACAACTCGACGCTGGCCAGCGGCTCGTTTATCACCGCGGAGCATGTCAGCGGCGCGAACGGCGTGGTGGTGCTGGGCAACACCCTGGCGAAGACGCTGTTCGGCAGCGGCCAGGCGGTCGGCCAGACGGTGCGGATCAAGAATCAGGCGTTCCGGGTGATCGGCGTGCTCAACCTGAAGGGCAGCGCCGGCTTCGGCTCGGTCGACGACCAGGCGCTCATTCCGATCACCGTGGCGCAGCAGCAGCTGTTCGGCGCGCGCACGCCCGACGGCAACGGCTGGAAGGTCTCGTCGATCCAGATCTCCGTGACCAACAGCCAGGATATCGACGCGGTGCAGGCGCGCATCCAGGCGCTGCTGCGCGAGCTGCATCATCTGAAGGTCGATGGGACTGCCGACGATTTCGACGTGATAAATCAGGCCGAGATCCTGAGCTCGCTCTCGACCGTGACCACGCTGCTGACCACGTTCCTGGCGTCGATCGCCGGGATCTCGCTGCTGGTGGGCGGCATCGGGATCATGAACATCATGCTGGTGAGCGTGACCGAGCGCACCCGCGAGATCGGCCTGCGCAAGGCGGTCGGCGCGCGCCCGCGCGATATCCTGCTGCAGTTCGTGGTCGAGGCGCTGGTGATCAGCCTGGCCGGCGGCTTGATCGGCCTGCTGATCGGCGGCGCCATCGCGCTGGCCGTCACCCTTTCCGGCCTATTGACCGCTACCATCACGGTGAGCTCGGTGATCCTGGCGGTAAGCTTCTCGATGGCGGTCGGGCTGTTCTTCGGGATCTACCCGGCCCAGCGCGCCGCCAGGCTCAACCCGATTGACGCGCTGCGCTACGAGTAAAATCTCGTAGGGTGGGGGTGTGGGGGCGGGGCACCCAGCGGGTACCTGGCCCCGCCCCCACACCCCCACCCTACCACAGATCGTCTGTGAAGCCAAGATTGTCTATCTGAAACCTTGCCCAAGCAGAGAAGAGTTTGTCGATGAGCGACCTGACACATCCCGCCCCGCCACGCTCGAAGAAGCGCCTGCTGCTCACGATCGCCGTGATCGCGATCGGTCTGGCGATCGCCGGATTCTTCGGCGTGCGGTCGGTGCGGTCGTTCCGCGAATTCCAGTATATCCGCCAGCAGGGGCTCGACCGCGGCACCGCCAGCGTCGACGCGATCCGCCCCTGGATGACCATCCGCTTTATCGCGGTGGCCTATGCGGTTCCGGAGGAGTATCTGTACAGCGCGCTAGCGATCCCTTTCGATCAGCGCAACGCCGACCAGTCGCTGGGCGAGCTCAACAGGATCTATCAGCTGGGCCTTTCGCCCAACAGCACCAGCCTCGCGATCGTCGACAAGGCCAAGGCCGCGATCACGGAATACCGCAAGAATCCGGTGGCCACCGGCCTGCGCGACGTGCGCCCCTGGATGAGCATCCGCTATATCGCCAACAGCACCGGCGTGCCGGAGCAGACGATCTTCGCGGCGATCGGGGTGCCGGCCGAAGGTAACCAGAACAAGCCGCTCGACCTCATCAGCAAGGAGCAGCACTACTCCGGCGGGCCGCGCGCGCTTGTCGAGGCGATCCAGAGCGTGCTGGGGCAGCCCAAGGCCGCGCCATGAGTCTGAGCGACCTGAACGACCTGCTGCTGACCTACATCGTCACCTATGGCGCCACGGTGCTCGCGCTGGTGTTCCTGCTGGCCGCGCTGGGCCTCCCGCTGCCGAGCACGCTGTGTGTCGTGGCTGGCGGCGCGTTCATCCAGCAGGGCGTGCTCGATCTGTATAGCACGATCGCGATCGGCCTGGCCGGCGTGCTGCTGGGCGACCTGCTGAGCTACGGGATGGGCCGCGTGCTGCGGCACCCGATCGAGCGGCGCTATGGCCAGTCGCCGGCGTGGCTGCATGCAGAGGCATATTTCGCACGGCGCGGCGCAATCGCGATCTACCTGACACGCTGCGTGCTGACGCCGATCGCCGTCCCGATCAACCTGGTGGCGGGCAGCAGCGGCTATCCGGTCGGGCGCTTCGTGGCCTATGACGCGCTTGGCGAGCTGACCTGGCTGCTGGTCTATGGCCTGCTTGGCTACCTGTTCGGCAGCCAGTGGGAGTACATCAGCGATCTGATCAGCAATGCCAGCGGACTGCTGGTCGGCCTGGTGATCGCCGGCGCGGGTGTATACGCGCTGCTGCGCTGGCAGCGGCGCCCGGCGACCGAAGAGAGCGCGCTGCTGGAGCGCCCCTCGCCACAGAAGTGACGGCTCCCAAGGCTAAAGCACTTGGGCTTCAAGGGGATGCCGCCCCATCCCACAAACCTACAACCGCAGTGTTTGGAGGCCACGTTGCAAGACATTGATCGCCGCATTCACATCCCGATCCAAGACCAGCCCACAATGCTGGCAGGTGTGGGTGCGGTCGCTCAATGTCTTGGGTACACATTCGCCACACTGGGAACACATCTTGGACGTATTGCGGGGGTCGACCAGGATGACAGTTCGGCCAGCTTCTGCCGCTTTGCCGATCGTCATGCTGATGAACTGCGTCCACGCCACGTCCATGATGCTTTTGCGCATCCCGCGACTCTTGCCCATTTCTTGTGGGGCAAGGTCTTCAAACACGATCACCTGATAGCGATCGATAAGCGCGCGACTATGCTTGTGGGCGAAGTCGCTGCGTCGGTTCGCTATCCGCTCGTGGATCTTCGCCAGAAGCGCTTTTTGTTTCCTGTTTGCATCCCAATCCTGCGCGTTTTTGGCCGCGTCCTTGCGCTTCTGAACGCGCTTCAAGTCCGCTTCATCGCGGCGATAGAAGCGCGGGTTTTCGATCTGCTCACCATTTGAGAGCGTGGCAAACGACGTGAGGCCGACATCCACGCCGGTGATCTGCTCAGTCGGTGGAAGTGGAAGCGCCTCCGTTTCGCAGGAGAAACAGACGTACCATTTGCCACTCCGGGAGCGGGATAGCGTGACCGTCTTGGGTGTGCCTTCCACTGGCCGGTGCAAGACGACGTGGACGGCGCCGACTTTGGAGAGGATGAGGCGATCGCCCGCAAGCCGCACGCCGTTGCCGAACTGCGGATAGGTGATGCTGTCATAGCGCCCAAACTGTTTCCAGCGTGGAAAGCCGACTGCTTCCGCACCCGCCTTGACGCGACGAAAGAAGGATTCAAAGGCAAGATGCACGCGCTGACAGATGTTTTGCAACACCTGGGAGTGAACCATCTTGAGCGACGGGCGCTCGGCTTTCCAGTCAGGAAGAAGATTAATCGTATCGTACAAACCGAGCGGGGCGCCTTCCGTATGGGCATCCCGTCGTGCGGCAAGCACCTGATTGTACGCCCATCGACACTCCTCAAGTGTTTGGTCGAGGATGCGTCGTTGCCCGCCTGTCAGGTATATGCGGTATTTGAAAGCCTTTCGCATGCGCTCATTATACACGATTTTATACTACAGCGCAAGCGTTATAATCTAAAGCGGTTGAAACGCGTGAAGGGCTTCTATCCCAGGGCTAAAGCTCCTCGGTTTTACGCCCTAGCTCTATAAAGGGGCGGCGATGGCGGGGGACGTGCCCTTCCATCGCCGCTCCTTTTCTTACACAATTACACAATTACGATTCTAATACTTTGTTAATTGACTTTCCGCCAGGCGATGCATATACTTAGCGGCATTAAGTATCCCAAGATCTCGCGAAGCGCGCTCCCTAAAACATCCCAGTGGGTGGGAGGAGCCCACAGGCCCCCTTCCGACCTCCCCAGCAGAATGATAATGAAAGCGCGATTCCCTGGTAAGCCGGACGGAGAAAGATCATGTCAACGGTGGACGAACAGAAGGCCTTCGATTACTACAGCCATGCCGTCACGACGGCGGCGGAGCGGGCCGGCCCGGCGGTCGTGAAAGTGGAGACCGGCCGCGGCGGCCAGCGGCGCGGTTATGGCCCGCAGCAGGGAATCGGCTCCGGCGTGATCTACAGCAGCGACGGCTCGATTTTGACCAACGCTCACGTCGTCGCCGGGGCGTCGCGGGTTACCGTGACGCTGCCGGACGGCCGGAGCCTGCCCGCCGGCGTGATCGGCCAGCAGCCCGAGCGCGACCTGGCGGTGCTGCGCGTCGGGCAGGGCGGCCTGCCGGTGGCCGAGCTGAGCGCCGCGCCGCTGCGGGTCGGCCAGCTGGTGATCGCGATCGGCAACCCCTACGGCCTGGACTTCACGGTGACGGCCGGGGTGGTCAGCGCGCTGAACCGGTCGCTGCCGCTCGATCACAGCACCAAGCTCGGCCAGCTCATCCAGACCGACACGCCGATCAATCCCGGCAACTCGGGCGGCCCGCTGGTGGACGTGCAGGGTCGCGTGGTCGGCATCACCACCGCGATCCTGCCGTTCGCGCAGGGGCTGGGATTCGCGATCCCCATGAGCACCGCGCTGGACGCGATCAGCCAGCTGACCGAGGCTCATCGCCAGGGCATCAGCCGGGGCGTGCTCGGCATCAGCGGGCTGGATGTGCGGATCGACGAGCCGACCCAACGCGCGCTCAAGCTGGACCAGGGCAGCGGCGTGCTGCTGCTGGAGGTCGCGCCAGGCGGCGCGGCGTCGCGCGCGAGCCTGCACAGCGGCGACATCATCCTCTCGCTGAGCGACCGCAAGACCGACACGGTCGACGCGCTGCGCGAAGGCCGCCGCCGCCGGGTGGCGCTGGTGCCTGCCTAGGCATAGTTCTGAGTTTTGAGTTCTGAGTTTTGAGTTGCCTCCTTGTGCCGGGGATGGGGTGTGGGGCGGGCGCAGCCCGCCCCACACCCCATCCCCGGCACTTTCTGGTACAATAGGCTGCACCTGAACAGTCCCGGCGATCGTCGTATTCGCATAGTTTCAGCAGCTTTGCACGGAGGCGCTATGGGCTTTCTCGACAACATCAGCAAATCAATCTCGCAGGGCGTCGACCGCGCCAAATTCGAGGCCGACAAGTTCCAGAAGACGACGCGCCTGCAGAACGAGATCAACGAGCTGCGCCGGCAGATCGACACCAACCGCATGGAGTTCGGCGATCGCGCGATCCAGCTGTTTCGCGCCGGCCAGATCCAGTCGGCGTCGCTCGGCGAGATCCTGAAGGCGATCGACGCGCTGCAGTCCAGCATCACGCTGAAGGAAGAG
>WNGB01002542.1_pt1 | contig 33446 bp, 34 predicted proteins | sample 5400681 | NCBI WGS metagenome assembly WNGB01 (sample SAMN13153367, study PRJNA577476) | soil metagenome | isolation source: 115 cm soil or saprolite under grassland replicate 2 | place: USA:California | collected 2016-06-15
CTTTCGTTCCTCGCGCCGCGTGGCCGTCTCCCTCGAAAAAGAGCAACAGCGCGTCGCCTCCGAACGTCAGTAGCGTCCCGCCCTCGCCGTAGGCGACGTCGAGCAGGCGCGCGAACGTCGCATTCATGACCTCCGTGACCTCCTCGGCTCCCGCCTTGCCACGGCTGGAGAGTCGTTCGGACATCGCCGTGAAACCGGAGATGTCGACGAACACCAGCGTTCCGTCGAGCGTGTGCAGCGTCGCCTCGGGATCGCGCCGCAACCACTCGACGACGAGCCGAGGTACGTACGGCGCGTACCGAGACGCGGTTCCAGCGGTGACGGTCAAAACCTGGCCCCCAAGGTGGAAAAACTGACCCTTGCAATTTGTAACAGACGTTTTAAGCTGCGGAGACGCCCCTTTGGACGGGCATGCGGGGGTGCGGGGAGGGTGGTTGAGGGCGGTTCTCAGGATCCGCGGTCTTTTCGTGGCGCTGGTCGCGGCGTGCGCGCTCGCGGTGCCTGCGCTCGCCGGGACAGGCCCGCCCGTGCCCGTCGCCCTCATGCCGGCGGCTCCGACGGTCGACGGGACGATCGCGTTCGGCGAATGGGACGCGGCGAGTTCATTCCCCGTCACGTTCGGCACGCTGACCGGAACCGCGCACGTCGGCCGTACAGCGACCGACTTCTTCTTCCTGCTCGACGTCGACGATCCCGCCAACGCGGCAACCGCCGACACGGCGCTCTACTTCGACAACGGCAACGACGGCTTGCTCGCGCCGGGGACGACATTCTCGGGCTGAATCAAGGCTTTCGCCGCTCGACTACTTCTTCGACCTCGACAAGCGGCTGAGCGGATGCCTCGTGCTGCTGGGACTCCTTGTAGGTCAGCTCGCTAAGGGCGATACGAAGCATCAGTGAGTCGCGCGATGACCTCGCGCACAGACGAGCTAGTGCCGCCATCTCGCGATCACGTTTTGGCACGAAAGCGTGATCCACCCGCTATCAGGTGACAGCACCCTCTCCCAGGCGAGGGACGCGGATTCTGCGTCAGGCCAACCAGTCCGGGAGGCACTCAACCTGGTCTACAACGGCAGCGCCTCAGGGGCAATGACCCACAGCCCGCTGTAAGACGACCATCCTGCCGTCTACTCTCGGCGCGCATCAGTCGATCTGACGACGAAGCCATCGCCGTTGAGCAGCGGCGCGAGCTGATGATGCTGGCAAGCCTTTGGACGCCCGAGCGTTTGCGGTGCTGCCGTTTGTGCGTCTTTTGTGCGTCGCGGTACTCACAATGCACTAGACCAACCGAAGAAAAAGGCCCTTTAACAGGGCCTTTCGTGATGGGCGGTACTGGGCTCGAACCAGTGACCCCCAGCTTGTCGAGCTGGTGCTCTCCCAACTGAGCTAACCGCCCTGGGGAACGGCCAGTCTAGCCCACCATCAGGAGAGTGGGATCGACCGGGAGCCCCTGGTAGCGGAGCTCGAAGTGCAGATGCGTGCCCGTGCACCAGCCGGTGCAGCCGGCGATGCCGAGCAGCTGACCCATGTGCACCCACTGGCCCGGGCGCACCAGCGGCCGCGACAGGTGCGCGTACAGCGTCGAGTAACCGTCCTTGAGCGCGACGGCGACGATCGCCCCGTAGCCGTCGTAGCCGGGCATGTAGCCGGCGAGCGCCACGACGCCGTCTGCCGCGGCGTGCACGTCGAGCGACTGCAGGATCCCGATGTCGAGACCCGGATGCCAGCGGTAGCCGTCGCGGCCGAACGGCGACGTGATCGTGCCGTCCGCCGGCCACTGCAGCGAGACCTGCCAGACGGCGTCCGTACGAGCTGCAGCGGCAGCAGGCAAGAGAAGCGACGCGGCCAGCGCGGCGCAAAGCCCCCGGATCATGGGCGGGGACGCTAGCAGCAGCTCCGGCGGATCAGAAGATCTCGGGACACCAGGGATGGCGATCCCAGAGGAACAGTCGGTCGGCCCGCCTCAGGGCGCCGTCCTTCAGCTCCTCGACGCGACCCGCCCGCGCGAGCGCACTGAAGGGGATCCCGCCGAGCAAGGCGCTGCCCAGCGACTGCACGGGGAGGCTCAGGTCCGGCTCGGCGTCCGTGCGCGCCGCCTCTCCCCCCTCCAGCCGCCAGCGGCCCTCGTTCCACTGGCAGAAGTCGTCCTGCACGTCGAGGACGAGCGCGCCGTCCTCCGCGTACTGCCGCCCGGAGAGCGCTGCGCCGACGTCGACAACGCGGACCCAGAGGCCGTCGCCCATCCGATAGCGCGTCCGGCGAGGCGTCGCGAGCAGGAGGAAGAGCGGATGGTCGGGCGGGAGCAGCGCCGCAGTGAGGTTCGCCTTCCAGTCGACGGCGAGCAGGTACGCCCAGAGCTCACGCGTGGCCTCCGGGGTCGACGCGAGCGCTTCGAGCACCCGCAGCTCGGCGGTCGTCGAGCCGGCCTCCCATCCCGGCTTGTGCCGGTACACGGCGTAGCCCTCGATCGTGCCGTTTTGCTCGTACGCGACCCAGCGCTTCGGCCCTGCGCCCTCGCGCCGCTCCTCCGGATCCTTGATCTCGCGGTGCTCCCACCAGAGCCGGTTGCGCGAGAACATGCCCGGATAGTCGAGCCGGATGCGCTCGAACACGGGCGGGATCGCGTCAAGCGCCTCCTCCGGCTCGAGGAATCGCACCGTGCCCGCGGGCTCGAACGGCTGCGCGAACGCCGTGTACTCGTGCGCGAGGTTGATCTCGCCGCAGAACGCCGCGACGCCGTAACCGAAGCGCCCGTAGATCGTCTCCTCCGAGGCCCACAGCGCCGCCAGTGGCTCGCCACGCTCGTGCGCGTCGTCGAGCTGCGCGCGCATCAGCGAGCGCAGCACGCCGCGCCGCCGGTGCGTCGGATACACGCCCACGACGCTGACGCCGGCGGTCGGCAGGTCGCCGCCGGGCACGGTGACGTTGAACGTGAACGCGGCCGCGCCGCCGACGATGGCGCCGTCCGACCACGCCGCGTGCATGCGCTCGAGGCCGATCTGATCGGAGAAGCGCTGCATGCGCTCCTCCGTCGGCGTCATCCCGAAGTACTGCCCGATCGCGAAGACGGCCGAGGTGAACTCGTCCAGGTCCCTGACCGTGCGGACTTCGAAGGCCATCAGAAATCCTCGGGACAGTACGGCGCGCGCGGCGTGCGGAACAACGCGTCGGCGCGCGCGAGAGCGCCCTCCTGCAGCTCGTGTGCACGCTCGGCTGCTGCGAGACGCGTGAACGAGAACGCGCCCAGGTAGACCGATGCGAGGTCGGCGACGTCCAGCTCGAGCTCGGCATCGTCGTCCGTGCGCGCGACCTCCGCACCGACCCGCCAGCGGCCGGCGTTCCAGGGACAGAAGTCGTCCCGCACCTCGATCACGACCTCGTCGTCGGACGCGAACGAGCGACCGGCGAGCGCCGCTCCGACGTCGACGAGCCGCAGCCAGAGCCCCTCGGAGACGCGCAGGTTGAGGCTCCGTGCGTCGACCACCATCAAGAACAAGGGCGAGTTCGGGTCGAGGCGGCTCTCGACCCGGACTATGAGATCGATTCCGAACACGAATCGCCAGAGCTCCCGCTCGGCGGTGGCCGTCGCCGCGAGCGCCTCGATGACTCTGACCTGCCCCTTGGCGAAGCCGGCCTCCCACTCCGACTTGACGCGGTAGATGACGTAGGCCGACGGCTCGCCGTCGAGTTCGATCATCGCGACAAACTTCGGGCTGGCGCCGCGCCGCCACTGCTCGGGATCGGCGAGCCGGGCCTCCTGCCACGACTCGCGCGTCCTTGCGACGAAGCCCGGCACAGTCGGGCGGATGCGTTCGTACACCCGCATGCAGGGCTCCACCGCGTCTTCGAGGGCGAGCATCCGCACCTTGCCGCGCGATCCTGGATCGTCACGGAGCGCGAAGCGCGACCTATCTCCGTCCATCTCGAAGTGCGGGGCCGCCGTCCCGTAGCCAAAGCGGCCGTAGATCGCAGCCTCTGACGCCCACAGCACCGCGAGAGGCTCGCCGCGCTCGTGCAGGTCGTCGAGCTCCCGGCGCATCATCTGTGTCAGAACGCCCTGCCTGCGGTGGCTCGGTTGCACGGCGACCCAGGTGACACCGCCGGCTCGAAGCTCGCCGCCCGGCACCGTCAGCGTGAACGGAAAGTCAGCGGCAGTGCCGACCGGCGCGCCGCCGTCATACGCGGCGTAGAACCGCTCGCGCGTCAGCAACTTGCTGTGGCGCTCGAAGTCGTCGTCGCGCAGCTCGTCGCCGAATACTGATGTCGCCATCAGCATCGCGGCTCGCCACTCATCCTCCGAAGGGATTCGGATCTCGATCGCCATCGGCGCGACCCTACGAGATGCGCTCGAGCGGCGCATAGTCCAGCATCAAGCGTCGTTCGCTGCCGTCGGCGAAGCGCACGGTGACGACTCCTCCGGCCTCGATCTGCGTCACGACGCCCTCGCCGAGCGTGCCGTGCCGCACCGAGTCGCCGGTCGACAGCGACGGCACGTCGTCGCGCGGCGCGACTCCTTGGGCCTGCGCGCCGTACGACGACCACGACGTCGGCCGCAGCCGTTCGCGCTGCACGCTCGAGGGCAGCTCGTCGAGGAACCGGGACGGCAGGTTGTAGCCGCGCGACCCCCAGAGCGAGCGCGCGGACGCGTGTGTCATCGTCAAATGCTCCTTCGCGCGCGTCATGCCGACGTAGCAGAGGCGTCGCTCCTCCTCGATTCCCTGCTCTTCGATCGAGCGCGCGTGCGGGAAGATGCCCTCCTCCACGCCGATCAGGTAGACGGCGCGGAACTCCAGCCCCTTCGCGTTGTGCAGCGTCATCAGCGTCACGAGGCTCTCCTGCTCGCGGATCGCGTCCTGGTCGGAATAGAGCGAGATCTCCTGGAGGAAGTGCGAGAGCGACGGCTCGTCGGCGTTCTCCTGGTACTCGCGCGCGACGCCGACGAGCTCCTGCAGGTTCTCGATCCGGCCCTGCGCCTCGATCGTGCGCTCGGCTTCCAGCGCCTCGAGGTAACCGCTCCGCTCGAGCGTGCGTTCGACCAGCTCCGCAACCGGCAGCTCGAGCGCGCCGGACTGGAGCGACTGCATCAGCGTGTGGAACTGCTGCACAGCGCGCAGCGGCGCGGCGCCGACTCCCGCCTCCTCCGCAAACTCCATCGCCTCCCAGAGGGAGCGGCCCTGCGCGTCGGCCCACGACTGCAGGCGGGCAAGGCTGGCGTCGCCGATCCCACGCCGCGGCCGGTTCGCGATCCGCGTCAGCGAGACGGCGTCGTACGGGTTGTCGATCGCCTGCAGGTAGGCGATGGCGTCCTTGACCTCGGCGCGCTCGTAGAAGCGCGGGCCGCCGATCACCTGGTACGCGACGCCCTGGCGCACCAGCACGTCCTCCAGCACCCGCGACTGCGCGTTCGTCCGGTAGAAGACCGCCACCTCGTCGCCGGAGAAACCCTCCTCGACCAGCGCGGCGATTCCGGCCGCGACGAAGCGCGCCTCTGCGTGCTCGTCCTCGACCTCGATCACGCGGACCGCCTCGCCGTCGCCGAGCTCCGACCAGAGCTCCTTGGGCTTGCGCTCGCGGTTGTTCGTGATCACGTGGTTGGCCGCGTCGAGGATGTGGTTCGTCGAGCGGTAGTTCTGCTCGAGCGCGATCGTGCGCGTGCCCGGGAAGTCGCGCTCGAAGTCGAGGATGTTGTTGATGTCCGCGCCGCGGAACGCAAAAATCGACTGGTCCGGATCGCCCACGGCGCAAACGTTCATGTCCGGTTGGGCCAGGAGTTGCAGCAGCCGGTACTGCGCATGGTTCGTGTCCTGGTACTCGTCGACGAGGATGTAGCGGAACGCCTTCTGCCACTTCTCGCGCGCCTCGGGGAACCTGTCGAGGACATCGACGGTCAGCATCAGCAGGTCGTCGAAGTCGACAGCGTTCGACGCGAACAAGCGACGCTGATAGAGCTGGTACACGTCCGCGACCGTCTGGTCGTAGAAGGACTGGACGCGTTCTGCGTACTCGCCGGGGCCGACGAGCTGGTCCTTCGCGTGCGAGATCTGGTTGTGGATCCCGCGCGGCGTGAAGCGCTTCGGGTCGCGCTCGAGCTCCTCCAGACACTGCTTGACGAGCCGGATCTGGTCGGCCTGGTCGTAGATCGTGAAGTTGGAGCGGTAGCCGAGCCGCTGCGCCTCGCGCCGGAGGATGCGCCCGCAGGCCGCGTGGAAGGTCAGGATCCACAGGCCCCGGCCCTGCGGGCCGAGCAGGCGCTGCAGCCGCTCCTTCATCTCACCGGCGGCCTTGTTCGTGAAGGTGATGGCGAGGATCTCGTTCGGCTTCACGCCGACGGCGTTGATCAGATGCGCGACGCGGTAGGTGAGGACGCGCGTCTTCCCGGAGCCGGCGCCGGCGATGACCAGCAAAGGGCCTTCCGTGGCCAGAACGGCCTCCCGCTGGGGCGGATTGAGGTCGGCGAGGTACTGCTCGGGCGACGCGACGGCCATGCGCCCGATGCTAGCTTCACCCGCCGTGCGCCTCGCGCTGATGATCGAGGGCCAGGAGGGCGTGACCTGGGAAGACTGGGCCGCGCTCGCCGAGGCGTGCGAGGAGCACGGAGTCGAGACGCTCTTCCGCTCCGACCACTACATCTCCGGCTTCGACGAGACCCGGCCCGTGCTCGACGCCTGGACGACGATCGCCGGGCTCGCGGCGCGCACGACGAAGCTGCAGTTCGGGACGCTCGTGTCGCCGGCGACGTTCCGACATCCGTCCGTCCTCGCGCGCGCCGCCGCCACCGCCGACGAGATCTCCGGCGGGCGCATCACGCTCGGGCTGGGCGCCGGCTGGATGCAGCGCGAGCACGACGCGTACGGGTTCGAATTCGGAACGGCGCGCGAGCGCGTCGCCCGCTTCGGCGAGCAGCTCGAGATCGTCCACCGCCTGCTGCGTGAGGACAACGTCGACTTCGGCGGTAGCTACTACAAGCTCAGCGGCGCACCCGGCCTGCACCGGCCGGACCTGCCGCTGCTCGTCGGCGGCAGCGCCAAGCCCGGCACGGCGGAGCCCGCGGTTCGCTTCGCGGACGAGTACAACACCTTCTTCGCCACGACCGACGAGCTGCGCGAGCGCAAGCAGGCTCTCGACCAGGCATGCGAGCGGGTCGGCCGCGACCCGGCGACGCTGCGCCGCTCATTGATGGCGCCGCTCGTCGTCGGCCGCGACGAGCGCGAGCTGCACGAGTCCGCCCGCCGGATCGGCGCCCGCTTCGGGCGCGAGCCGCAGGCCGTGCTCGACCGCTACGGCGAGTTCGGCCCGGTCGGTACGGTCGAGCAGGTCGTCGAGCGGCTGCAGCAGATCGAGGAGCTCGGCTACGAGCGGGTCATGCTGCAGCACCTCGCGCACCAGGATCTCGACACGGTCGCGCTGGTCGGCCGCGAGCTCGCACCGGCCGTCGCGTAGCGCGCGTGCGCGGCCCGGTCGACACGCTCTTCCCGAACCTCTCCCACCGGCAGCGCGTCCTCCTGGACTGGGCGCTCACGATCGTCTTCGCCGTCCTGATCGTGCTCGCCGTCAAGGCCTGGATCGTCAACCCGTACCGGATTCCGTCACCGTCGATGGAGCCGGCTCTGCACTGCGCGCGCCCCGAGCCGTTCTGCGAGGCCGACCGCTCCGACCGCGTGCTCGCGAACCGCTTCATCTACCGCTTCCGCGATCCGAGGCGCGGCGAGATCGTCGTGTTCCATGCACCGAAGGCGGCGGAGGCCGTGTGCACCGGCGGCATCTTCGTCAAGCGGATCATCGGACTGCCCGGAGAGGTCTGGGCCGAGCGGAGCGGCTTCACCTACATCGACGGCAAGCGCCTCGCCGAGCCGTACGTCCAGCCGGAACGGCGCGACGAGGAGACGAAGACGCTGCTCGGCATTCCGCCGAAGGGCACGCTGCACCGCATCCCAAAGGGCATGTACCTGATGGAGGGAGACAACCGCGCCCACTCCTGCGACTCGCGCGTGTGGGGGCTCGTGCCGCGCAAGAACATCATCGGCAAGGTCTTCCTCACGTATTGGCCGCTCGGAAGAATCGGCGTGCCCTGAGAAGGCGCACGAACAGCGACCCGACCAAAAGCCGGAGGCTAAGCCAGGCGAAGCCGGCTTAGCCGGAGGCGAACTGATGCGGCGCGACGACGCGAAGCATCGTCGCGCCGCACGGAAGAGAACACTCGCCGACCACCAAAGAGCGGGCGGACCGTGTCCGCCCGCGTTCAGCGCGAAGCGCCGTAACTAAGAAAAGAGCCCCGGGAGGGGCTCTTTTCTCTTTAGTAGTCGTCGCGGACGACGGTCCGTCGACGGCCCGGCCCTTCGGCCGGCCCACCCATGCCGCCCCAGCTCGACCAGAAGATGAGTGAGAACAGCGCACCCACGGCCCCGACGATGAGAAGGATCCAACCCACCGTCACGAGCTCGACACCGCTGACAGTCACGTTCACCGCCCAGACCAGGACCGCACCGGCGGCGATGAGCAAAAGGCTGACTCCAATACCCATATCGTTGTGCTCCTTTCCCTTTGCAGGGAAAACGCGCGAAAGCACTGTTTAGATACGGCCGTGCAGGAGCTGGAGGAGCGGCGGGCGTACCTCTGCCGGCTCACGCCTGACCGCGCGCTCGAATCGCCCGAGGAGGCGCACGAGTTCCTGCGGGATCGCGGCCTGCTGACACGGACGCCGGACTCGACCCTCCCGAGCTTCTTCGCAGCGTGCCACGAGGAACCGTATGCACCCGGCGGCCGCGGTTTCGGCTCGTGGCCCGCGACCAAGTATCCGTGGTACTTCGAGCTCGCGGAGCGGCCCGACGTCCACGAGCTGAGGATCCACAACGGGAAGTCGATCCTCTTCACGGACGAGACGCTGCCACTCGTCGATGCGATCTGCCGCGCCGAGCTCGAACGGATGGAAGGGCACGACGAATGGGCGCCGCTTCTGCGGCATCTCGCCGACGCCGGCGCGTCGACGCCCGACGACCTGCAGACGGAGCTCGGGCTGAAGCCGAAGGAGCTCAAGCTGCTGCGCTCGCCGCTCGAGCGCTGCGGCGCGGTCGTCAGCCGCGGCCTGCGCGTCGAGCTGCCGGACGGCAGGCACGTACACACGAGCGAGCTCCTCCGCTACGACCAGGCCTACCCCGAGCCGCTCGGGGACAGCGGCATCGGGGAGCTCCTCGTCGCCGCGGTCCGCGCGGCGGTCGCCGCGCCCGAGCGTGAGCTCGCACGCAAATGGTTCAGCTGGCGCTGGCTGTTCGCGGACGACCTCGTCGACCGCCTCGTCAGCGAGGGACGACTCGAGCGGCCGGCGCCGGGCTGGGTGGCAGCTCCAGCGTCTGCGTAACGCGAAAGCTCTCGAGGAAGCGCCGGTCGTGCGTGATCAGGACGACCGTGCCGTCGAACGCGTCGAGCGCGCGTTCGAGCTCCTCGATCGCCGGGACGTCGAGGTGGTTGGTCGGTTCGTCGAGGATTAGGCAGTTCACGCCTCGGGCGGCGAGCAGTGCGAGCAGGGCGCGCGTCCGTTCACCGGGCGAGAGAGAGCCGGCATCGCGGCGCACGTGATCGGCGCCGAGGCCGAACTTGGCGAGGAGCGTGCGCGCGTCCTCGTCGCCGAGCCCGGACGCCCGCGTGAACGACGGCAGCAGCACCCCGCGCGCGAGCTCTGCCCGCTGCTGCGTGAGCTCGCCGAGCACGACCCCCGGCCCGACCCACAGCCGGCCCTCGGACAGAGGCACGCGCCCGAGCAGCACGTCGGCCAGCGTCGTCTTGCCGGTGCCGTTGCGGCCGACGAGTGCGAGCCGGTCGGCCCAGCCGAGCTCGAGGTCGAGCGGTCCGAGCGTGAAAGAGCCGCGCTCCACGACGGCGTGCTCGAGCCGGACGACGACGTCCCCGCTGCGACGTTGAGCCGAGAGGGCGATGCGCAGGTCCCAGGGCTCGTACGGCTTCTCGACCTGCTCGAGCCGCTCGATCCGACCGCCGAAGCGCTTCTTCACGTCCTTCGTGCGTTTCTTCTTGCGGCCCTGGCCGTAGCCGCGCTGCTCCCACTGTTGCATCCGGCGCAGCTGCTCCTCGAGGCGGGCCTTCTCCCCCTCGTACTGCTGGTACGTCTCGTATTGCCGGCGCAGCGCGCCCGCGCGCGCCTGTTCGTACTCGCTCCAGCCGCCGGCGAACTCGCTCGCGCCGTGCGTCCACTCGTCCAGCTCGACGATTCGCTCGACGGTGCGGTCGAGGAAGTCGCGGTCGTGCGAGATCAGCACGACCGCACCCTGCAGCTTCGCGAGTGAGCGCTCGAGCCAGTCGAGACCCGGGAAGTCGAGGTCGTTCGTCGGCTCGTCCAGCAGGAAGACGTCGAGCGGCCGGCGGAGGAACTCGCCGAGACGAGCCCGCGCGGCCTCCCCTCCGGACGCGCCGGCGGCGCGCGCTTCCTGGGGCAGGTAGCCGACGGCGAGACCGGCCGGCGTGCGGCGCACCGTGCCCCGGTCCGGCTCCTCCTCCCCGGCGAGGACGCGGAGCAACGTCGACTTGCCGACGCCGTTGGGGCCGACGAGCCCGATGCGACTGCGCGGCGGCACGACGAGCGTGACGTCGTGCAGGACGAGCTGCGCTCCGTGGTACTTCGTGATGTGCGCTGCGGCAAACAAAGAGGACCTCCTGGAAAGGCGAGACGGAAACCGGTGTGATTCGCCTAGGCCCTCATGGACGGCGCAGCGCGCCGTCCGCGATCGTACCGTTCACGAGCCGGACGAGCGGGACGCCGTCGGTCCAATCGACCACGTTGACCGAGGCGAAGCGCTGGTCGATCCGGAAGAACGCCTCGTCCGCGATCCGCAGCCACGTGGCCAGAGCGGCCCGGATCGCGCCGGCATGCGAGACGACCGCGACGACGTCGCCGGGGTGGGACGCCACGATCCTGTCGAGCGCGGCGATGACCCGCCCACGTAGCTCGTCGTACGTCTCTCCGCCGGGAAAGCGAATCGCGAGCGGCCGCTCGAGCAGGCCACGGCGAAGCTCCGCCGGAAAATCGTCGAACGCCAAGCCGTCGACCTCGCCTAGGTCGATCTCGCGCAGGTCAACCAGCTCGACCGGCTCGAGTGCATGAGTGGCGGCGACTATGCGGGCCGTGTCGAGCGCACGCGAGAGCGTGCTCGTATAGACCGCCGAGACTGCGAGCGGCGCGAGGGCTGCAGCGAGCGACTCCGCTCCGTTGCGGTCGCCCGGCTGGGCATGACGGCAAAGCACGAGCCTGGTCACGCGAGTCCTGCTGCGACGACGAGCACGGTCGTCTCGATCAACTCGGTGGCGGCGCCGAGACAGTCCCCGGTCGCGCCGCCGAGCCACACGCGGTACGCGAGCCCGAGCAGCAACGTCACGCCTGCCGCCGTGCCGGCGAGCGGGAGAGCGTCGGCTCCCCCCGTGACCACGGCGAGCGCAATGCCCAGCACAGCCACGGCGACGGCGCCGATCGGCGAGACGCGGCCGGTCAGGACGCTGCCGGGGCCGGGAGTGGCACGCGGATAGGGGAGCCACGTTGCGAGCACCGGCGCCGCGGCACGTGAGAGTGCCCCCGCGGCGACGAACGCGGCGAGCACGCCGCCGCGATCGACCAGCGTCGCGAGCGCCCCGACCTTGACCAGGAGGTCGAGCACGATCGCCGTCGCGCCGAATGCTCCGATGCGGGAGTCGCGCATCACCTCGAGCGCGCGCTCGCGCGTCGACGTCCCGGCCGCGTCCGCGGTGTCGGCAAGGGCGTCGACGTGCAGCGCGCCCGTCACGAGCACGGTCAGCGCGCAGCCGAGCGCGGCAGCAGTGAACGCGGAGAGGGAGTGCGCCGCGAGCAGTGCGACACCGCCGCCGAGGGCGCCCACCCCCGCGCCGACGAGCGGAAAGAGGACGCTGCCGCGTGCAACGTCGTCGCCGCCGAGGATGACGCGACGCGCCAAGGGGATCCGCGTGAGGAAGGTGAGCGCTCCCGCGGCCGCGCGGGCGCTAGCGGCCAGCATCCGTCACTCCGGCCGACTCGAAGGTCGCCATCTCGGACAGAACCGCAACCGCAGCGTGCACGACCGGGAGGGCCAGCGCGGCGCCGCTGCCCTCCCCGAGCCGCAAGCCGAGGTCGAGCAGCGGCTCGAGCCCGAGCTCGTCGAGCAGGATCCGGTGTCCGGGCTCCGGCGACAGGTGCGCCGCGAGCATCGCGGGGACCGACGGCGGCGCCAGCCGAGCGGCGACAAGCGCCGCGGCGGTGGTGATGAAGCCGTCGAGCAGGACGACCAGCCGCTCGGCGGTTGCCCCGAGCGCGAGCCCGCAAAGCACGGCGAGCTCGTAGCCGCCGAGTGCGGCAAGGACGCCGACCGGGTCGGATTGGGCGACGCGGTTCGCGGCGAGCGCACGCTTGACCACCTCGACCTTGCGTGCCAGGCCCTCGTCGTCGAGCCCGGTCCCGCGTCCGCAGACATCGACGGGCGGCCGCGACAGCAACGACGCCGCTATTGCCGAGGCGGCGGTCGTGTTCGCGATCCCCATTTCTCCGAGCGCGACGACAGCAATGCCGGCGCCGGCGAGCTCCCGGGCGAGCTCGATGCCCTGCTCGATCCGGGCGACCGCCTCCGCGCGCGACATCGCCGGACCGGCGGCGATGTTCGCCGTGGGCGTGCCGACGCCGGCGTCCACGATGCGGAGCTCGGCGCCGGCCGCGCGCGCGAGCACGCAAACGGCCGAGCCGCCCGACGCGAAGGTCTCGAGCATCTGCCGCGTCACCTCCTGCGGATAGGCGCTGACGCCTTCGCTCGCCACGCCGTGGTCGGCTGCGACCACGACCACCACCGCGCGCAGGGCGCCCGGGCCCGCCGAGCCACGAATTCCCGCGATCTGGGCGGCCAGGTCTTCGAGCCGGCCCAGGCTGCCACGCGGCTTCGTCTTCGCGTCGAGCGCACGCCGCGCGTCGGCGACAGCCTCGCCGTCCGCGCCTTCGATCGCCGCGATCGTGTCCTCGAGCAGGCTCACCGCAGTGGCAGCGTCCGTCCGGCGACGACGAGAGCCGCGTCGGCGGCGGCCGCGGCCCAGGACGCGTTGACGCGCCCGAGGACGTCGCGGTAGCAGCGCGCGAGCGGCGTCGCCGGGACGACACCGAGACCGACTTCGTTGCTCACGGCAACGGTCAGTGCCTGGCGCGCGGCGGCGAGCGCGGCGGCTGCCTCGCCGTCCGCCTCGATCGCAGCGTCCGCATCCTCGCGTCCAAGCCGGTTCGCGACCCAGAGCGAGAGGCAGTCGACGATCAGCGCCGACTCCGGCGGAACGTGCTCGATCGCCGCAACCAGCTCGAGCGGCTCCTCGACCGTCGTCCAGCCGGCCGGCCGCGCCGCACGGTGCAGACGGATGCGCTCCGCCATCTCGGCGTCGCCTGGCTCGCCCGTTGCGATCACCGTCACGGGCCCCGTCCACTCCTGCGCCAGCTCGATCGCGCGCGCGGACTTGCCGCTCCGTGCCCCGCCGAGCAGGAAGGTGAGGCTCACTCGGTCCGCCGCACCGGGACGACGACGAAGCCCGAGCCGGGCGCGTCCACGATCTCGACCTCGGCTCCGTAGTGCTCGGTGATCAGCGCACGCGTCAGCACCTCGTCGGCGGTCCCGGCCGCGACCAGCCGTCCCCCGTCGAGCAGCAGCAGCCGGTCGGCGTATTGGCCGGCCAGCGTCAGGTCGTGCATCGTGGACAGCACAGTCAGCCCGCGGTTTGCGCGCAGACGGTCGACGATCTCCAGCACCTGCTGCTGCCGCCCCATGTCGAGCGCCGCGGTCGGTTCGTCCAGCAGCAAGACCGGCGCATCCTGTGCCAGGGCGCGCGCAAGGGTTGCCCGCTGGCGTTCGCCCCCGGAGAGCGTGTCGAGCCGCCGGTCGGCGAACGGGACGAGGTCGAGCTGCTCGAGCGCCATGTCGACGGCGTGCTGGTCGGTGCGGCGCTCGGTGCCGAAGTAGGACAGGTGTGGCGTTCGCCCAAGCAGGACGTAGCCGCGCACAGTCATGTCTCCCGGAACCAGCGGGACCTGCGGGACGAGCGCGACGCGCCGCGCGAGCTCCTTGCGCGCGACTGTGCGTGCGTCGTCCTGCAGGACGCGGATGCGGCCGTCGTAGTGGACGAGCCCGGCCAGGGCGCGCAAAGCCGTCGTCTTGCCCGCACCGTTCGGCCCGATCAGCGCCACCCATTCGCCGGGCTCGACGTCGAACGAGAGCCTGTCCACCACGCGGGCTCCACCGAGCGAGACACAGACGTCGTTCAGCGCGAGCGCGGTCACCCGGTCCTCCGGCTCGTTCGCAGGACGACGGCGAAGAAGGGCGCGCCGAAGAACATGGTCACGACGCCGATCGGCAGCTCGGCCGGAGCCATCACCGTGCGAGCGATCACGTCGGCGAAGACCAGGAAGCCTGCGCCGACGATCACGGACAGCGGCAGCAAGAGCCGGTAGCTCCCGCCGGCAAGCAGTCGGATCGTGTGTGGAACGATGATCCCGACAAAGCCGATGAGCCCGCTCACGGCGACAGCCGCCGCGGTTGCGATCGTCGCAGCGACCACGACGAGCAAGCGCACGCGCGCGACGTTGACGCCCAACGCAGCTGCTTCGTCGTCGCCGACCGCAAGCACGTCGAGCAGCCGCCGGTGCGCGATCAGGACGGCCCACGAGACTGCGGCGTACGGCAGCACGATCCCGACGTCGCGCCACCCGGCCGTCGCAAGCCGGCCGAGGAGCCACGAGTAGATCTCCTGCACCGTGTCGACGTTCTGCTGCTGCACGAACGTCTGCAACGCCGTGAAGAAGGAGGTGATGGTGACGCCCGCAAGGACGAGCGCGGCCGAACCTGCGGCCGCCCCCGCGGAACGCCCGAGCACGTATGCAGCGATCACGGCAATCCCCGCGCCGACAAATGCCGCAAGCGGAAGCAGGTCTTTCGTCACCGCACTCGCCGGCGCGTACGCGACTACCAGCGTCGCGCCGAGGCCTGCGCCCGCCGCGGCACCGAGGAGATATGGGTCGGCGAGTGGGTTTCGGAAGACTCCCTGGTATGACGCACCCGCCGCCGCGAGCGTCCCTCCGACGATCGCGGCGAGGATGACGCGCGGGAGGCGCAGCTCCCACAGGATCGAGTCGTCGGCACCCGAGAGCGGTGAATGCAGCCCGAACACGTGCGCGAACGTGGCCCGCACGACGTCCAGCGCCCCCAGGTTCACGGGACCGACGAGGACGCCCGCCAGCAGCGCCGCCGCGAGGAAGACCAGCGCGGCCGGCAGCCACAGGCGGGCGCCCGCAGACCGGATCACGCCTTGCGTCGCAGCGCCTTTCCGACGGCCCTGACGAACTCGACGATGCGCGGTCCCCACCGCGAGGCGACGGAATCGTCGATTCCGACGACGCGGTGGCTGCGCACGGCGGACAGCCCACTCCAGCCCGGCCGTGCCGCAACGATTGCCGCCGACTGGCCGCAGCACCGAGTGTCGGCGAGGACGATCAGGCCGGGGTTCGACGACAGGATGTACTCGCCCGAGAGCTGCGGATAGCCGCTGCCGGACGAGTCGGCGGCGTCGGCGATGTTGCGCAGCCCGAAGAGCCTGTAGATCCGGCCGATGAACGTCTTCGAGGTCGCGCTGTAGTAGGTCGGGTCGAGCTCGTGGTACACGGAGAGCTTGCGCTTCGGAACCGACTTGAGGGTCTGCGCGATCGCCTTCTTCATGCGTGCGACGACTGCAGCGGCGTTGCGCTTGTGCCCGGTGACCGTGCCGAGGTGCCTGATCTGGGCGTAGGCCTCGGCGAGCGTCGTCGCGGCGGGCTGCAACAGCACGCGGATGCCGAGCTTCCGCAGGCCGGCGACCACACCGTTCGCGTCCCCGGACAGGACGACGAGGTCCGGCCGGTAACCGGCGATCGCTTCCACGTTCGGCGTGTAGCCGGACAGGCTCGTGCGCGGGGCACGCTTGGGATAGTCCGACTGGTCGTCGACGGCGACGACCTGCGCGCCGGCGCCGATCGCGAAGAGCGATTCCGTCGCCGTCGGCGACAGGGAGACGATGCGATGGGGCGGCGCTGCGCTCGCAGGCTGCACGACGAAGAGCGCGGCGAGCGCCACGAGAAAGGCGAGTCTGTAGTACACGAATCCTCCTTCCGCGAGGGGTTCGGGTTTGCCGGGCGGGCGGAGGTCTTCTGACTCGGGGCGCCCTCCCTGCGCCGCCTTCCCGGCCCGAGGGCCAGTGGCACGTGGCGCGGGAGCGTCTCCCCTCACAGCGGCGGGACCGTTCCGGACTTGCACCGGATTCCCTTGCCGCTCGCCGGTTGTCGGCCGGAGACTAGCATCGAGCCGCGATGGCGAGATCGCGCGTGCTGACGGTATGGCTGCCGGTGCTCGCCTGGGCGGCGGTGATCTTCACGTTCTCCTCGATCCCGAGCCTCTCGAGCGGGCTCGGCGTTTGGGACACGGTGTTGCGGAAGGGCGCGCACCTCACCGAGTACGCGGTCCTCGGCGGGCTGCTCTACCGCGCGCTCGAGCGAGAGGCACCCGCGCTCGCAGCCGGCATCGGGTACGCGGCCACTGACGAGGTGCACCAGCACTTCGTGCGCGGCCGGCATGCGTCGCCGGTCGACGTGGCGATCGACGCCGTGGGCGTCGCCGTCGGGATGCTCCTCTGGCTGCGGTTGCGCCAGCGGTGAAAGCGGTCGCCGTCGACCTGGCCGCATTCGGCGACGTCGGGCCGCTTTGGCAGGACTGGCTCGAGGATGCCGGGCGGCGCTTCCGTGTCGACGTGTCCGCCCTCGAGCGGGAGCTGCCGAACTGGCGGCAGCTACTCGAGCGCTTCGCGGAGGAACGCGCGCCTGTCTATTTCCGCCGCGACGCCGAGGTGACGGACGTATTGCGCCGCCTGCAGGCGGCCGGCACTCGCATCGGCGTCTTCACCGACGCTCCGGAGGAACTGGCGCGGGTTGCGCTCTCGCACCTCGGCGCGGACGGTCGCGTCCAGCTCGTCGAGGCGGGCAGCGAGGCGCGCGAACGGCTGTTGCAACGGCTCGGGCATGACGTGCCGGTCGTGCGCACTCGCGCAGAGTTGCTGAGCTTAAGATGAACGGCGTGGATCGGAAAGAAGTCGGCGACCGCCAGCTGGACGCGCTGCTCGAGCGCCTCGACCGGCTCTGTGACGAGATGCACTCGCTCAACCACCACCTCGACACGAGCGAGCATCTGCTGCGGATCTCGCGGGAGCTGTCGACGCTGAACGAGTCGCTGCAGGCGCTCGCCTACGCCGCGCTCGGCCAACAGGCTCCGACGGTGCGGCGCCGCCGGACCGGCTAGCCCGAGAGCTTCAGAATGCGACCGTTTCCCGTGGCAAGGTAGAGCTCGCCGGCGACGCCCTCGCCGAAGGACGTGAGCGACTCGACGCGGAACGGCTCGCGACGAACGTCGACGGCACGGCCGTTGACGATGCGGAGGCTCCAGACGATCCCGGAGCAGTAGTCCCCGAAGAAGTAGCGTCCGATCGCCGCGCGGACGGCGCGGCCACGATAGACGTGGCCGCCGGTCACTGAGCAGTTGTCGTTGGCGTGGCTGTAGACGAACACCGGTGCGACGAGCTGTCCAGGCCCGAGCGGCGTGTTCGAGTAGCGGGCGCGCCCCTCGAACGCTCTCCAGCCGTAGTTCGCCAGCGTCGAGATCTGCGAGCGGCGTCGGTAGTCGATCTCTTCCCAATTCCCCTGTCCGACGTCGGCGATGTAGAGATCGCCGTTGGCGCGGTCGAAGGTGAAGCGCCAGGGATTTCGCAGGCCGAGCGCGACCTGCTCCCAGTTCGCTCCGCTCGCGAGCGGGTTGATGCGGAGGAGCTTTCCGAGCCGATCGTTTGGGTTTTGCGCGCGGTTCCCCGGATCGCCGGCTGAGCCGCCGTCGCCCATGCCGACGTAGAGGAGGCCGTTGCGGTCGAATTGCAACTCGCCGCCGTTGTGATTCGCATACGGCTGGTCGACGGCCAGGAGCTCGCGTGCGCTCGACTTGATCGCGACGCCGTTGCGGGAGCGGAACTCGACGACCCGCGTATCGCCGTTGCGGTCCGTGTAGTCGACGTAGAAGCGGTGGTTGCTCTTGTACTTCGGATGAAACGCGACCGAGAGGAGTCCCTGTTCACCGCCACTGACGACCCGGTCGCGGATGTCGAGGAAGGTCCCGCGCACCCTGCCGTTGACGAGGTAGCGGATGCGCCCGCTCTGCTCGACGGCGTAGAGTCGCCGCGGCTCCGCCGGTGTCGAGGCGATCGCCGTCAGCGCGCCGAGCCCGCGTGCGACGGGCACTACCGAGAGTTGCTGCTGGTTCGGCACGAGCGCGACGGCGGCGAGCAGCGGAGCGAGCATCCCGACCAAACTACCCACGGCCGAGCCGTTCGGTTCGTTTGTTTACCTACTTCTTAAGCAGGATGTGCCGGAGCTCGTCTTCCTTGCCGGGCTGCAGGATCGCGAGCACCTGGTCTCCCGGCTTCAGCTCCGTCGAGCCGACCGCGATCTCTGCCTTGCCGTCACGCATGACGGAGATCAGGCGCGAGCCCTCGGGCAGACGCAGCTTCTCGACGGTCTTGCCGGCACAGGGCGAGCTCTTGTCGATCTGGACCTCGACGATCTCGAGGTTCTCCTTGCGCAGCTCCAGCAGGTGCACAAGATCGTGCTCCGGCACTTCATGCTCGACGAGCCCGAGGATGCTCGATGTCGCGCAGACGGTCGGCGAGATGCCGAGCAGGTCGAAGTGCGGCTGGTTGCGCGGGTCGTTGACGCGCGCGATCACCTTCGGGACGCCGTACTTCTCCTTCGCGATCTGCGAGATGACGAGGTTGTCCTCGTCGTCGCCCGTGAGGGCGAGCACGAGATCCGGCGGGCGCTTGATCCCCGCCTTCTCGAGGACGAACAGCTCCGTTGCGTCGCCGTTCATCGCCTGGTGCTCGAACTCCGACTCGAGCCGCTCGTAGCGGTCGCGGTCCTGCTCGATGATGGTTGCTTCGTGGCCGTTGCGGAGCAGCGTGCGCATGACGTTCGCGCCCGCCTTGCCGCCGCCGGCGATCAGGACGTACACCTAGACTCGTGCCTCCTGGCGCTGAGGGACGACACAGGTCCGCACGGCGTCGCTCAGCGCGTCGATCGCCGTCGAGGTTGGACAGATCGTCCGAAGCCCACGTTCCCGGTAGAAGTCGGCCCGCGCGGGATCGAGGATGCGCACGACGGTGCACTCGATGCCGAAGCGCTTCTGCGCGACCTGGCCGATCACGAGGTTGGTGTTGTCGCCGTCGGTCGAGACCACGATCGAGTCGGCGTCCTCGATCCCGGCCTGGCGCAGCACAGCAGTGTCCATGCCGTGGCCGACGACAAACCCCCCGGTCCAGTCTTCTCCGAGTCGGGCCAGTGCGGACTCCTTTTCGTCCACAGCCGTCACGTCCCAGCCTTCGGACGCAAAGCGCTTGGCGATAGTCGAGCCCACCCGGCCGCAGCCGATGACGATGAGCTTCACAGACTCAGCGTAGCTCTCAGGTCAATATCACCGACGGCGGCTCTTGAGGCTTCGACGCCGTTGCGCCACCTCCAGACGCGGTTTAGCCGGGTGTGCGAGCAGAGCTCGCACACCCTCTGAAAGGGCGTCGCAAGCCGACGCCCTAGTGACCTGCCCCGTCTTCCTCCAGTACGCCCTGAGGGAACGCAACGATCAACACTTCGCTCGGCGCCTTCTTGAGGACGTAGTCGACGGTCGGCGAGAAGAACCGTGACTGCCGGCGCCAGCGCGGCGAGGAGCCGAGGACGATCAGGTCGGCGCCCTGCTCCGCTGCCTCCTGGACGATCGCCTGCCCGATTGCACGGGCGCGGACGGTGCGGCCTTCGACCTGGACGCCGTGGTCGGCGCCAAGGAGCTTCGCCTCGGCGATCGACGCTTCGGCGCGCTCCTCCTCGTCGATGAGCTCGGCATCGAGCGGGAGCTCGAGCGGCACGCGGATGACGTGCAGGGCCTCGACGGCCGCTCCGCGGTCCTGGGCCAGCTTGACGGCCGTCGCGATCATCTCCTCGCCGATCTCCCCCAGCTTCATCGGCACGAGGATCTTCGAGAACTCGGCTTCCGCCAGACCGCGGTGCTCGTCCGCGGAGACGACGGGCTCGAACAGCCCCTCGCCGCGCACGCGACGCACGACGACGTAGATCACGAGGCCGACGGCGAGCCACGCAGGTCCGGCGTAGCGCGCACCCTCGTGCGTCGCCAGCGCGACGATCCAGACGACGAAGGTCAGAACGGCTCCGATGACCGAGGGCACCGGAACGCGGCCGACCGTGAACGGCACGCGGTACGGCCGCCGCCGCTGCGGCTCGCTGAAGCGGAGCTTGATCACTGCCAGCTGCGCCGCGGTGAACGCGAGCAGGACGCCGAAGCTGAAGAGGCTGGCGAGGAATAACACCGGATGCGCGAGCGCTGCAGTCCCGGCGAGCAGAGCGATCGCGATCGCCGCTGCGGCCACGATCGACTGCGGGGCGACGAGCGTCCGCTGCCGGAGCATCCCAAACTTGCGCGGGAGCTGGCCATGCTCGCCGAGTGAATAGGCGAGCCGCCCGAAGCCCGAGATCGACGTCGTGGCCGCAGTCAGCAGGATGAGCGCGCCCGACAGCCCGACGAAGACCTGCACCGGGTAGCCGATGAAATCCGGCACGTGCGCGCGGATCTCGGAGGCGACACCGACGAGGGGCGCGCGTAGCCAGTTGCTGCCGAGCAGGGTGCCGTGCCGCGCCGGGAAGGCCGACAGCGCGACGACCGCGATCGCGACGTACAGGACGACGACGAGGCCGATCGCGCTGAAGAGCGAGCGCGGGAGGTCGCGGCCGGGCCGGCGTGTCTCCTCCGCCAGGTTGGCGACCGTCTCCAATCCGGTGTACGCGAGCATCGCCAGCGGGATCGCGAACGCGATCGAGTGCCACGACGGCGTCTCGCCGAGCGACGTGCCGGCCGTGAGGGCGTCCGGCGAGAACAGCAGTGCGAAGCCGAGGATCACGATCAGCAGCTGCGTCGCCAGATCGACGAGCGCGACGATCAGGGCCCAGCGGTGCAGACGCGTGCGGTGGATCAGTCGCACGACGGCGATACCGGCGATGACGCCGCAGCCGATCACGACGTCCCAGGGCCGATGCACCTTCGTGAAGAACGCGCCGGCCACGTAGTGCGGGACGAACAGCGCGGACAGCGCGATCACGATCAGGTAGTCGAGGAAGAGCACCCACCCGGTGATGAAGCCCCAGAAGTCGTTGAAGGCGATGCGCACGAACGTCGCCGCGCCGCCCGTCTCGCGGATCGCCGCCGTTCCTTCCGCGTAGGAGAGCGCGACGATCACGAAGAGAGCTCCGGTCGCGAACAGGACGGCCGGCGTGAAGCCGAGGGCGTGCAGGGCGATGATCCCGAGGGCGAAGTAGATCGACGAGGCGATCTCCCCGTAGGCGATCGAGAAGAGCGCCGGGGCGTCGAGGACCCGTTGCAGCCGAGGCAGCTTTCGCGCCACGGAATGAGGTTATCGCCGCGACCGGAGCAGGTAGAGCCGGCCGAGGCCGAGCGCGACGAAGAGCACGCCGATCAGGTAGCCGAAGGCTCCGCCCCCGCGTGCGGCGGTCACGGCCACGAGCGCGATCCCGATTCCGACGAAGGTGACGCCGAAGACGGCGATGCCACCGCGGTAGAGGTTCATCGGCCGAGCATCGGCCGATGAACAAGAGAAGGGGCGAAGGGGGAAACCGTGAGGTTTCCCCGCTCTCTCTCCTCAGCGGGCGCGGCGATGGCAGCGGCGCGCACGCTGAGGCGTGACCTAAAGAAGGGCTCGAAGGCGAGCGACGTTCACGCCGCCTTTCGGCCCGCCGCGACCATCACGCGGCAGGGCGCATGCTTGAGGACGAAGTCGACGGTGTCGCTGAAGACGCCGCGGGCTCGCTCGGCACGGGGTGCGCCCATGACGATGATCTCGCTCTGCCGGCGGGTCGCATCGTCGACGATCGCCCTCCCCGCGCTGCGCGCGCGCACGATGCGCTCGTTCACGTCGACCCCGTAGAGCTCGGCGATCGCTGCGGCCGCATCGAGCGCCATGTCCGCCTTCCGCACTTCCTCCTCGAGCTGCGTGTCGAGCGGCAGCTCGAGCGGGACAACGATCACGCTCACGGCCGAGATGACGGCGCGTCGCTCGGTGGCGAGGCGGCAGGCGAAGTCGATCGCCTCCTCCGACGCACGGCCGGGCTTGACCGGCACGAGGATGTTGCGGTACTCGAGCGCCGCGCCGGGCCCGATGATCACCGGCGCGCGCAAAGTGGCCGTGACCGGCTGGCGGACGACGTAGCGCCGATACGCGACGTATGCCGCCAGCCCGACCGTTAGCCACCCCAGTCCCGCCCAGCGCGGTCCCGACTTCTGCACGACGACGACGAGCCACGCTAACCCGGTCCCGAACGCGCCGAAGATGGCGAAGAGGGGCCAGTCGACGCCGCGGAAGCGCAGGCTGGGTCGGATCTTGAACGCCTCCTGATCGTCGCGCGTGTGCATCCGCAAAGCGATCACCGAGACGTGCGCAATCGTGAATGACAGCATCGCGCCGAAGGCGTACATGTCGCCGAGGAACGTCGTCTGGCCCGGCAGGAGCACCGCGATCGAGATCAGGCCGGCGAAGACGACGAGCGACAACCAGGGCGTCTTGAACTTCGGATGCAGGCGGCGAAACATTTCCGGCAGCTGCCGGTAGCTCGCCATCGCGTAGGTGATGCGTGAGGCGCCGATCACGCCGGCGTTCGTGGCGATGAAGAGGATCGTCGCCGCGAGGATCCCGACGTAGATCTTCGCCGCGTCGAGCACGTGACCGTGCAGGCCGAGATGCTCGACGAGCCCGAGCACCGGGTCGTTCCGGAAGCCGCCGTCGTCCGGCGACAGCCCGAGCAGCGTCTGGTAGCCGTCCTTCGTCTTCTCGACCGGCAGCGCGGAGAGCGCGATCAGCGGCAGCGTGAAGTAGATCGCGAAGACGGCGCCGGCGACCCAGGAGATCGAGCGCGGAATGTCGCGCGGTGGATCGCGCGCTTCCTCCGCAAGGTTGGAGACGGTCTCGATCCCGGTGTAGGCGATCATCGCCACCGGGATCGCGAGCAGGAAGCTGCTCCACGTCGGAGCGACTCCCCAGTGCAGGTTCGCGGAGAAGACGACGTGCGGGTGGAAAATCAGGGCGAAGCCGATGATCACGAGCAGCAGCTGCGTGGCGAAGTCGATGACGGCGAGGAAGATGTTCAGGCGTGCGGCTTCGCGGATGCCGACGATGTTGAGGAGCACGAGCACCGTCACGACGATCACGCCGCCGACGATGTCCCACGGGTTCTCGCGCAGCGGCCCCCAGAAGATCGAGAGGTAGTGCGGCACGAAGAACGCCGAGATGGCGATCGTGATGATGTAGTTGAGCATCTGCGCCCACGCCGCTCCGAAGGAGACGAGCTCGTTGAAGGCGTGGCGCGCAAAGCTCGAGGAGCCGCCCGCTTCCGGATAGCGCACCGTCCCCTCGGCGTAGGTGGCCGCGGTTGCGGCGAAGATCAGGCCGCTGATGACGAACACGAGCGGCGTCAGCCCGAGCGCGATCCCGGCGACCAGCCCGAGGGCGTAGTAGATCGACGAGCCGACGTTGCCGTATGCGGTGGCGAAGAGAGCCGGCGTCCCGAGCACCCGCTCGAGCCGCTGAGCCCGACGCCGCCGCCCACTCCGCACGACCGGCATCGCACCGACGCCTTGTGGCGCGCTCGTCATCGCGCCGGAGCCTATTCCGTCCACCCGCCGCTACGGACCTGACCGAACTACCTGGGTCTGACCCTGGGTGTGAAGAAACCGTGACAATCGATCCACAGGCTCACTCGCCGAAAGCGACGCGTTCCAAAACGCAGGGTCTGACCCTGGGTGTAACGAAAGCGTGACGATCGGCGCACAGCTGGCCGACGCGGTCACGTCTCGGCGACGCTAGCCGTGGATGCTGACGATCAGCGGGATGATCAGGATTGCGACGATGTTGGCGATCTTGATCATCGGGTTGATCGCCGGGCCGGCCGTGTCTTTGTACGGGTCGCCGACGGTGTCGCCCGTGACCGACGCGGCGTGGGCCTCCGAGCCCTTGCCACCGTAGGCGCCGTCCTCGATCAGCTTCTTCGCGTTGTCCCACGCGCCGCCGCCGGACGTCATCGCTATCGCGAGGAACAGACCCGTCACGATCGTCCCGATCAACAACCCGCCGAGCATGCGCGGATTGATAATCCCGATCACGACCGGGAACAGGATCGGGATCAGTGCAGGCAGCAGCATCTCCTTGATCGCCGAGCCCGTGACGATGTCGATTGCGCGGCCGTACTCCGGACGCGACGTGCCCTCCATGATCCCCGGGTTCTCCCGGAACTGCCGCCGCACCTCCGTCACGACCTGACCGCCGACGCGCCCCACTGCCTGCATCGCGAGAGAGGCGAACAGGAAGGGCATCAAGCCGCCGATGAACAGCCCGGCGATCACCCACGCGTCGCTGAGGTTGAAGCTCACCGAGGCGAGCGAGCTGCTCGGATCCGCCTGGTCGTGCAACCCCGTCGTGTACGAATCGAAGAGGACGAGCGCGGCGAGCGCCGCCGACCCGATCGCGTACCCCTTTGTCACCGCCTTCGTCGTGTTCCCCACGGCGTCGAGGGGATCGGTGATCGCGCGGACCGATTCGTCGAGGTCCGCCATCTCGGCGATCCCGCCGGCGTTGTCCGTCACCGGGCCGTACGCATCGAGCGCGACGATCAGACCCGTCATCGAGAGCTGCGCCATCACGGCGACGCCGATGCCGTACAGACCTGCGAAGTGATGCGCCACGAGAATCCCTGCTGCGATCACGATCACCGGAAGTGCCGTCGCCTGCATGCCGACGGCGAGCCCCGAGATGATGTTCGTGGCGTGGCCTGTCTGTGAGGACGCGGAGATCGACTTGACCGGCCCCCAGCGCGTCCCGGTGTAGTACTCGGTGATCGCAACCAGCAGGAACGTCACCGCCAGGCCGACGAGCGCCGAGATGTACAGGTCGCCGAAGCCGAACTTGCCGTCGTCGAAGGCCATCGTGATCGGGATGAAGCCGATCGCGGACAGGATCGTCGCGACGGCCACTGCGCGGTAGAGGGCATTCATGATCGAGCCGCCGCGACCGACTCGCGCGAAGAACGTGCCGATCACCGACGCGAGGATCGAGATGCCGCCGATCGCCAGTGGGTACAGCGCGAGGTTCGAGGACGGAAATTGCAGGCCGAGCAGCATCACGGCCACGGCCGTCACGGCGTACGTCTCGAAGAGGTCGGCCGCCATGCCGGCGCAATCGCCGACGTTGTCGCCGACGTTGTCCGCGATCACGGCCGGGTTGCGCGGGTCGTCCTCGGGAATCCCGGCCTCGATCTTCCCGACGAGGTCGGCCCCGACGTCCGCCGCCTTCGTGTAGATGCCGCCTCCCAGCCGCGCGAACACCGAGATCAGCGAGCCGCCGAAGGCGAGCCCGATCAGGTCGTCGATCGCGGACTCCTTCGAGTTGCCGATCCACCCCGTCAGCGCCCAGTAGTACCCGGCGACGCCGAGGAGCCCCAGCCCGACGACGAGCAAGCCGGTCACGGAGCCGGCCCGGAACGCGACGTTGAGCGCCGGCTTGAGCCCATGGCGCGCGGCTTCGGCCGTGCGCACGTTCGAGCGCACCGCGACGTTCATGCCGATGAAGCCGGCGGCCGCGGAGAGAATCGCGCCGACGAGGAAGCCGATCGCCGTCCCCCAGCCGAGCTTGTTGTAGAAGCCCAGGAGGAGGAAGGGGACGATCGACACCAGCGCGATCGTCATGTACTGGCGCTTTAGATAGGCGGCCGCGCCCTCCTGAACCGCGCGGGCGATCTCCTGCATCCGCTCGTTGCCGGCCGGCTGCCTGAGCAGCCACACGGTCAGCCCAATCCCGTAGACGATCGCGACCGCCGCGCAGACGAGCGCGAACAGCACCGCGTGGTCGTTGAAGAAGCTTCCGACGATCAGCGTTCCTACCCCCTCACAAGGTCAGCGCCGAGGTGTCCCCGGCGCGGGCAGGTTTCTATCACATGGGGGCTAGGCGGCGTCCTGGTCCCGGAGCCGCCGGCCGGCGAGCTCGAGCGGGGAGAGTGTGCCCATCAGCTCGGGATGGACGCTTCCGACGTGGCACTCCACCTCCGCCAGCAGCGTCTCCTCGTCCTCGGCTTCCAGGACCTCCCCGCACCCGCACTCCACAACGGTGGCCATACCGCTTTCAAGACGGGCTAACCCTCGCCGTCCTTCCCCTTCGCCGCGTCCGCGTAGGCGAGCTGGAGGTTCGAAGTGACCTGCTTGAAGTCCCGGACGAGCTCCTCCGCCACCGAGCCCTCGAGCACCGGCAGCAGCGCGCGCAGCGCCTCGATCGCGAGCCGAGCCTGGTCGAGGTCGCGCTCCTCCTCGGAGAGCTTTCGGTACCCGAGCGACGACACGGTGTACAGCGTCTGGACGAGCAGGTCGGAGACCTGCAGCCTCTTCAGTTCCTCTTCGAGCTGCTTGATCAGCTCCTCGTCGGAGCTCATGTGGGCTCCCAGAGCTCGATGCGGTTGCCCTCGCCGTCGACGGCCCAGCCGAAGCGGCCGAACTCCATCTCGTGGATGCGGTCGTCGACCTCCACGCCGGCCCTGCGCAGCTGCTCGAGCGTCGCGTCCAGGTCGCGGACCCGGAAGTTGACCATCAGCTGCTGGCCGCCGGGCCCGAAGTACTCCGTGTCGGCCGCGAACGGCGCCCACACTGTCTGGTCGCCCTCCTTCGCCGTGAACACCGTGCCGAAGGCCTCCATGTCGATGCCCAGGTGCTCGGCGTACCAGCTGCGCAGCCGGTCGGGGTCACGCGCGCGGAAGAAGACGCCGCCGATGCCCTCGACTCGCTCAGCCACCCACGAGCTCCCGGGGCCGACGCACGAGCTCCGCGAAGACGTCACGGTGCGAGCCGAGCTCTTCCAGGCGCGCATATTGGCGCTCGGACGGATTCGCCTCCGGGACGGCGAGATAGTCGGCGGCGCCGATCTCCAGGGCGACCGGCAGCACCCACTCGATTAGCGCTTCGATGCGCGCCCGCGCGGGAACGACCTCGCCGCGCTCGAAGTCGATCAGCCCGTCGGTCAGCCCGTACCTGATCGCCCGCCACATGTTCTCCTCGATCAGCCGGCGCGGCAGGTCCGGCAGCGGCTCGCCCTCGTCCAGCGCACGCGCAAAGCGCGCACCGAGCGCGTACATCAGGGCGGCGAGCGAGCACGCGTCCGCCAGGTCGGGCTGCGCGTCGCAGATGCGCACCTCCACGGTCGGGAAGGCGAGGTGCGGACGCACGCTCCACCACAGCTGCGTGTGCTCGTCGATCGAGCTCGTGTCGTAGAGGAAGCGGACGTAGTGCTCGAACTCGTCCCAGCCGCGGAAGGCGTCGGGAACCCCGGCGCGCGGGAACATCTTGGTGAAGATCTCCGTCCGCGCCGAGTGCAGTCCGGTGACGCAGTCCTCGACGAACGGTGAGCTCGTGGACAGCGCGAGGAGCTCGGGCAGCACGTTGCGGAACGCGTTGCAGACCGCGATCGCCCGGTCGGCGCCGCGAATCCCGATGTGCGCGTGAATCCCGAAGCTGTTGTTCCGCCAGACGACGTACTGGAGGATCTCGTTGTTCCGCCGGTAGTGCGGCGTGTCGATGATGCGCTGGTCCTGCCAGCGGCTCCACGGGTGGGTCCCGGTCGCCGCGAGCGCGACGTCGGAGCGGTCGGCGAGGTCCGCGAGCTGCGCGCGTCGCGTGGCCATGCGCTCGGCCGCCTCTGCGAAGTTCTTGCAGCGTCCCGTCTTGATCTCGATCTCGGACGCGATCAGCTCGCCGACGAGATGGTCGTCCAGCTCGGACCCGGCAGCGGCAGCCTTCAGCTCCTCGAACCGGTTCGTCAGCTCGAGCGTGTCGGGATCGAGGAGCTGGAACTCCTCTTCGACCGCGATCGTGAAGTCTTGCCCGTCGTCGAACGCCTCGCGCGCGAAGCGGATTTGCTCGTCCGGGCTCAACCGCTGCGCATCGCCCACGTCACTAGCGTAAATGAAGCGATAGCAACCGCTCGCTCACGGTCGACCAGCTCCAGCGCTCCACCGCGGCGCGGCGGGCGGCCGCTCCGAGCTCCCTGCGCTGCGCCGCCCCGAGGCCGAGGAGCCCGCGCAGCTTGACCGCGAGGTCCTGCGCGTCGCCGTTCGCGAAGCTCGCGAGCGGACGAAGCTCTTCCGGATAGGCGGCCTCGAGGCCTTCGGCGATCTCGGCCAGACCGGAATGGCGCGCGACCAGGGGCGGCACGCCGGCGGCCGCGGCCTCCGCCGCGACCATGCCGAACGCCTCGGGGAAGATCGACGGGACGACCGCGACGTCAGCGAGCGGAAGCAGGTGTGCGAGGTGGCCATGCTCGAGCGGCCCGGTGAAGAGCGTGCGGGGCGGCGCCGCGCGTTCGAGCTCCTCGCGGTAGTCGCCGAACCCGACGATCACCGCGCGCGCATCGAGCTCGCGCAAGGCCTCGAGCAGGAGGTGGACGCCCTTGTTGTAGAGCAGCTTGCCGAAGTAGACGAGCGTCGGTTCGTCCGTGGCGAAGAACCGCTCGAAGCGCCCGGCGTTGCCGGCGTCGGGGAGACGCTCGTTGTCGTCGTTCGGCGGATCCTTCCTCGCCTCCGCGAGCAGGTTGCGCAGCGCCTCGTCACGCGGCTCCGGACGAAACTCCTCGACGTCGACGCCGGGCGGCACCTCGTACACACGGTCGACGTGCCCGACGACGTCCTCGAGGACGGCACGGATGTGCGCGGAGCCCACGAACACCGCACGCGCGTGCGCGAGCGTCTCCCTCCCCCACGCGGACAGCTCCTCGTTCCCGCGCATCGAGTACTCCAGCTCCGACCCGTGTGCCTTGACGGCGAACGGCGCACCGCTTGCCGCGCCGACCGGCGCGCCGAGCAGGACGTGGTTCACGAACACCAGGTCGGCCGGCAGGTGCTCCCGCACCGCCGCCGCGTTCAACTCGACGTAGCGCTCGCGTTCCTCGCGCGTGCAGTCCTGCAGCAGCCGCGCCTCGAGCCCTTCGTAGCGGTCGAGCACGAACACCGGCAGCAGCCCGCCGATGTCCGGGCGCACGACCTGGGCGCCGCCCACGTCGTACTGCTCCGCGTGCGGCTCCTGGCAGAACACGACGACGTCATGGCCGGCGCGGCTCCACTCGCGTGCAAGGGCGCGCGTGTACACGTTCGATCCCGTCCCGCCGACGCGTAGAGGAGCTCGACCGCGGGATTGGACGTGTGTACGGCAACGTCCTGCGGCACGTCGAGCAGGGCCTCTGAGTAGTTGAAGATGATCTTGATCCCCGACGCGACCAGGTCGTCCGCGACGCGCTGCGCATTGTCGGCGGGGACGGCGACGACGCCGACGATGATGTTCTTCTCGCGGATCGCGTTCGCGAGCCGGTCGTAGTCGCTCACGGGGACGTTCCCGACGGGCCGGCCGACCTTGTCGGGATCCGTGTCGAACACGGCTGCGATGTTGATTCCGTGCTCGGCGAAGATCGGCGAGCTCGCGATCGCCTGGCCCAGCCGCCCGGCGCCGATCAGCGCGATGTTGTGCTGTCCCTGGGTGCGCAGGATCTTGCGGATCTCCCCGAGCAGCGAGTCGATGTTGTAGCCGACGCCCCGCTTGCCGAACTTCCCGAAGGCGGAGAGGTCGCGGCGGATCTGCGTCGCGTTGATGTTCGTGTAGTCGGAGATCTCCTGGGAGGAGATCCGCTCCTTGCCCATCTTCCTCGCCTGGGTCAGGACCTGGAGGTAGCGCGACAGGCGCGCCGCAACGCCGACCGTCAGACGCTCGCCGCCAGGCGTGGCGGCCGCTCGGGCTTCAAGAGTTTGTGACAACCCACAATCGTTGTATCAACAACGACTGTGGAGGTGCGCCGCTTCGCGGGGAACGCGCGCGGGCGAAGCCCGCGCGCTCTTGGGTATTGGCGGCGGTTTCCTTCCCTGCGGCGCGGCGATGCTTCGCGTCGCCGCGTCGCATGAGTCCGCCTCCCGCTTTAGCGTCCGGCCTCGGTCTGGTCGGTGTTCGAGCGTTTCAACCGCCGTTGGAACGCCGCCGGGTCGACGTAGTACACGAATGCCCGCTCGCCGTCGATCTCCACGACCGGAAGCCACTCCCGGTAGGCGGCCTCGAGCTCCGGGTCGCCCGTGATGTCGACCTCCTCGAAGGGGATGCCGCCTTCCTGGAGCACGCTGCGAGCCCGTTCGCAGAGGTGGCAGCCCTCCGCGTGGTAGAGGACGACCTTAGGGATATATCCCGCGCGTGGTCGTCGCTTCGGCCACACGCTGGACCGCCAGACCGTAGGCGCTCAGCCGCATCGAGACGCCGCGGCTCTCATGAACCGCCCAGGTCTCGTTGAAAGCACGGGTGATGATGTCGTTCAGCTTCGCGTTGACCTCGGCCTCCTTCCAGAAGTACTCCTGGAGGCCCTGCACCCATTCGAAGTACGAGACGATGACGCCGCCGGCGTTGGCAAGGATGTCGGGGAGGACGAGGATGCCCTTGTCCTCGAGGATCTCGTCGGCCCCCGGGGTGACCGGGCCGTTTGCGCCCTCCACGATGATCTTCGCCTTCACCTTGTCGGCGTTGTCCGACGTGACCACCTGCTCGAGCGCGCACGGCGCGAGCACGTCGCACTCGAGCAGCAGCAGCTCCTCGTTCGTGATCGCCTCCGCTCCGCGGAAGCCGGCGAGCGTGCCGGTCTCGCGCTTGTGCGCGAGCGCCGCCTGCACGTCGATCCCGTTGGGGTTGTGCAGCCCCGCGTTGGAGTCGGAGACAGCGATCACCTTCGCGCCGTCCTCCGCGAGGAACTTCGCCAGGAACGAGCCGACGTTGCCGAACCCCTGCACCGCGACCGACGTTCCCTCCAGCGACATCTGCAGCTTGCGCACCGCCTCCCGCACGCAGTACAGGGCGCCGCGCGCGGTCGCCTCCTCGCGCCCGAGCGAGCCTCCGATCGTCAGCGGCTTGCCGGTGACGACGCCCAGCACCGAATGTCCCTTGTTCATCGAGTACGTGTCGAAGATCCACGCCATCACGCGCCCGTCCGTCCCGACGTCGGGCGCGGGGATGTCCTTCTCCGGACCGATCTCGTTGATGATCTCGGAGGTGAAGCGGCGCGTCATGCGCTGCAGCTCGCCCTCCGACATCGTCTTCGGGTTGCAGACGACGCCGCCCTTCGCGCCGCCGAAGGGAATCCCCGAGAGCGCGCACTTCCACGTCATCCACATCGCCAGCGCCTTGACCTCGTCGAGCGTGACGTCGGGGTGGTAGCGGATGCCGCCCTTCGACGGCCCGCGCGCGACGTTGTGCGTCACGCGGTGCCCCTGGAAGACCTGCGTCGTGCCGTCGTCCATCGCGACCGGCACGGACACCGACACCGCCTTCTTGCACTCCTGGAGGACGTTCACGAGGTTCGGGTCGAGGGCAAAGACCTGGGCGACCCGGCGCAACTGCTCGCGCGCGATCTCGAACGGGTTCTCGCGGAGGTGCGAGACGGGGGCGTCGACAGTCGTCACTTCAGCTCCTTTTGCCGCGCAAATGGGGACATTTCGGCTGGGCGGGCGGAGCCTACTTGATCGTGAATGGCACCGTCTTGACAGTCGGCAGGCCTGGATCGGTGCCGTACGCGAGCAGTCGCAGCTGGTACTTCCCGCTCGTCAGGACGGAGCCCGTCGGGTCGCGTCCCGTGACGCCGAACGAGTAGCGGCCGGGCAGCACGTCGCGCAGACGCGCGAGCAAGCCGACGCGACCTCCGTCCGGGCTCCAGAGCTCGAGGTCGAGCCGTGTCAGCGGCAGCACGGCGGGACGACCGGCGGCACGCGGCACCGATCCGGCAACGAAGCTCAGCAACGCGGGCGCCGAGTCGGACGGGTGAAAGGAGTGCAAGGACAGGCGCACGGCGCCGAGGGCGGGCCGCACCTCGTGCCCGAACAGGATCACCCACGGCACGTGCAGCTCGCGTCCGGCTGCCGGCGTCACGACGAGCAGGCCTTCGGCAGGCGCGGTCCCGGCCGGCTTGCCCGCGAGACGTGCGCGCACACGCACGCGAATCGTCCGCCCGGCGGCGAGCGACAATCTCTGCGGCAGGACCTCGAAGAGCAGCGGGCCGGCGCCTTCGCGCGACACGTCGACGTGCAGTGACAGGATCAGGCGGCGGAACGAGACGTTGCGCAACGTCACGACCTGGTCGGTCCGCCACTTGGCACTCGTGGCGCGGCCGAGCGCGAGCGAGGCGGGCTCGGCCGACACCTCCGTCGCGGTCGCGCCGCCGACGTCGACGAGTCCCCCACCCTGCGCTGTGACGGGATCATCCGCGAGCGGCCGGGCGGAGCCGACGAGCAGGCCCTTCAGCGCGTTCGCGTCGAGATAGGGACGCGCCTGCGCGAGCAAGGCGGCGCCCCCTGCGACGAGCGCCGCGGCGACGCTCGTCCCGTTCACCGTGCCGTAGCGTGCAGAGCCGTCCGTGTTCGAGCCGGGCTCCGACGTCTCGAGCGCGACGCCTGGTGCGACGACGTCCGGCTTGACGCGCCCGTCGAACGCAAGCCCCGAGGAGGAGAACTGGGCGACGCGGCCCTCCCCGCTGTTGGAGGCCGTGCGCACGGCTCCCAGCGAGACGGTGCCGTCGATGCCGCGGCTGAGCCGGGAGAGCAACTGCAGGGCGAGCTCCTGCGGGATCGAGACGGCGGGGATCGGCCCTGTCTGGTCGAGGCTGATGCCGCCGGCCGGGAGGTCGGCGCCGTAGAAGAGCGCCGCGACCGCTCCGGCACGCGCCGCGTTCGCGAGCGTGCCGTTCGGGTCGGCGCCGGCGCGGAGCAGCGCGGCACGGCCGGCCACGAGGCTCGAACCGTGCGAGTCGAAGAAGTCGAGCAGCGGGACGGCGCCTCGGTAGCCGACCGGAGCGGTCGTGCGCGCGCGCGGGGCGCCGAGGCCGACGTCGAGCGGCCCGGCCGGCGTCACTGCGCTGGCGAGCGGGCGCGTTCCGTCGTATTCGACGTCGAGCCCGGCTCGGAAGACGACGCGGATCTCCCCGTAGCGCGGGCGCAGGTCGAGAGCGCCGACCGTGAGCGCATCCGGCGCGCCGCCTGGGCCCGCGACGCTGCCGAAGCCCGGGCCGGCAGGCCCGTCGTTGCCCGCAGGCGCGACGACGAGCGTGTCGAGGCGCATCGCACCCGCGGCCGCGCGCGCGAGCGGTCCGTCCGCGAAGCCGGCGAAGGGCTCCCCCACGCCGACGAGCGCGACGCGTGCGGCGTCGTGGGCGTCGCCGTCGTCGTTGGGATCGACGGCGCGCTCGATCCC
>WNGB01001976.1_pt1 | contig 33436 bp, 30 predicted proteins | sample 5400681 | NCBI WGS metagenome assembly WNGB01 (sample SAMN13153367, study PRJNA577476) | soil metagenome | isolation source: 115 cm soil or saprolite under grassland replicate 2 | place: USA:California | collected 2016-06-15
CTAGATGAGCGTACTGTCATCCGGATCAGGCCGGAACGGCGGTTGGATTGTGGTATGATGCAGTGGTGTTCCATACGGCCTGGACAACAGCGCAGTTGCAGACCTGGCGCTACAACGCAGTGGCCTCGACCTCGCACACTATTGAGAGGTTCATTGCGTTTATGGAGATCGAAGCAAAATTTCGGGTTGTCAATCGCATGGTCTTTACCAGCCTGCGTCAATTGACCGCACTAGGCCCCTTTTATGTGCTGCATACTCCGGGCACCGAACATCAGCACAACACCTATTTCGATACAGCTGATCGACGGCTCACCGCCAATCGCACGACGCTGCGCGTGCGCGATCTTGGCAGCCGGCGGATCGCGACGGTGAAGCGCTCGTTGAGCACACAGGCCAGCATTCATACGCGCGAAGAGTGGGAGGTCGATCTCGACGCCGGCGAGCACCCGGCCGATTGGCCCGCCAGCGCGGCGCGCGATCGGGCGCTGGCAGCGCTGGATGGCGCGGCCGTATTCCCGCTGATGACCATCCACACGCGCCGGCAGTACAGCTATGCGATCCTCGCCGACACACAGGTGGCCGAAATGAGCCTGGATGAAGGGGCGATCATGGCTGGCGGCCGTACGATCGGGTTCCGCGAGCTGGAGGTTGAGCTGCTGGCAGAAGGGGTGCGCGCCGACCTGGATGCGCTAGTCGTTCATTTGCAGGCGCGCTTTGCACTGATCCCCGAATCGCGTGGAAAGAAAAAGCGCGGGCTGGAACTGCTGGATCGGGCAGTCGACAGCCTGCCCACTGGATCGCGGCTTCGCGCCGTAGTTGGAACGGCTAAGCAGGTCGACGCTCTAATGATCGAGCCTGCAGGCTCGATCTGATCGGCAGCCCGATCGAGGCGTGCGTCCCCTCGCCTGGGATGCCGCTGCTCGCGATGCGCAACACGCCGTTGTATTGCCGTACCACCGCTGCTGCCAATGCCAGCCCCAAGCCTACGCCGGGAATATTGTGTGTGTGCGCGCGATCGACGCGAAAAAAGCGCTCGCTGATGCGCGGTAGGTCCTCGGGCGGAATGCCCTCGCCATTATCGCGGATGCTGATCTCGAGCGTGTTGGTATCACAGCTGGTGGTGAGGCTAATTTTGCCGCCATCCGGCGTGTATTTTATCGCGTTGTCCAGCAGATTTCCAACCATAATCGCGAGATCGTTCGGATAGATATACAGGTTGGGGATATCTTCTGACAGATCGGCTTCAAACTGTTGATGCTTTAGCGCCAGGCGCGGCTGAATCGCGCGGATGCAGGTATCTAGCTCATCGATGACACAGATCGGCTGCTCGGGTACGGTGAATACGCCACTTTCCGCGCGCGAGAGCTGGAGCAGATCGTTGACCAGCTGGGCCAGCTGGCCGACCTGATCGTTGATATCCAGCGCATATCGCTGTGCGCGGGCGCCGCTTACGCTCTGGTCGGCCAGCGCTTCCGCGCGCAGCTTCATGGCCGCGAGCGGCGCGCGCAGTTCGTGGGATGCATTCGCGACAAAGTCGCGCTGCTCCTGGATCATGCCCTCGATCTGCTCGGCCATATGATTGAACGTAGCACCTAGCGACGTCAGCTCTTCTGCCGTGTCGCCGATCGCTACCCGCGCGTCGAGCTGCCCTTCCGACATCTGCTGGGCGACGCCGCGCAGCTCGGATAGCGGCCGCGTCAGCCGTGCGGCCAGCCACAGCGCGATGCCGAGCGCTAACAGCAGCGCCGCGCCGGCCGCGCCGCTCAGTGCCAGCCAGCGCGTCGTTAAGCGCGCGTTTACCGAATCCAGCGACGAGTCGACCTGAATAATGCCAAGAATGCTGCGGCCTTCGTGAATGACCGGAACCGCCGTATACAGTCGCCCGGCCACAATTTTGCTGACCATGCCGCCCGCTACCACAACATTCCGATCGGCGGCCAGGCTGGCGGTATCTGCCGCCGTGCTGCTGGCAATCAGCCGTCCCTGGGTGTCGAATATGCTGATATTCACATCCGCCGGCAGGTCATTGCCCCAGCGATCGCGGTGCATCACCCATGCCGACATTAGCTGCTGTGCGCGCGCTGTCTCGAACGATTCCGGGAATGTATTCGCCAGCACCAGCGCCAGCACCTGCTGCTCGTGTGTAAAGGCTTCCATGGTCATGCGCGACATTTGGCTGCCGGCCACAATCAATAGCAGCCCTAACCCGAGCGCCAGGACTGATACGATGGCGGCCGCTAGCTGCCCACGTAGCGAACGAAATACGTTCACCATTAGATTTCCTCGGCGGCCGCGAACCGGTAGCCAACGTTGCGCACCGTCTGAATATAGATCGGCATTGCCGGATCATCCTCGATCTTTTGGCGCAGCCAGCGAATATGCACATCGAGCGTTCGTGTATCGCCGAGCCAGTCGGTGCCCCAGATCTGGTTGAACAGCACTTCGCGCGTGAGCACCTTGCCGGATTGCTGCATCAGCAGCGACAGCAGTTCATATTCTTTATTGCGCAGCGTCAGCTCCACGCCAGCTTTAAACGCGCGGTGTGCGGCCAGGTTGAGCGTAACCTGCCCAATGCTCAGCTGGCTGCCGCGCACCAGGCTCTGATCCCATTGCACGCGCCGCAGGATCGACTTGATGTGCGCCAGCAGCTCCTGAAACGAGAATGGCTTGGTCAGGTAATCGTCGGCGCCAAGCTCCAGGCCATGAATGCGATCGATCTCCAGCCCCAGCGCGGTCAGCATGATGATTGGGATCTGCGAAAAGCGCCGAATCTCTTGACACACCTGCCAGCCATCCATACCTGGCAGCATAATATCCAGCACAATTACATCCGGCTTTTCGCTCAGGGTCATATGCAGGCCAGTTGGCCCATCGTGCGCGACAGCAACGGTGTACTCCAGCGTCTCCAGCTGGTACTGCATCGGCTCGGTAAGGCGTCTATCGTCATCAATAATCAGCACCCTGGTCATCAGCTCATCCTGTTGATGCTGCGGCTGTTTTGTCGAGCGTAGGCTCTATTATTTTAGCACTTACGCAGCGGAAATGAATGTTCTTGGAGGGCTTGCAGCCCTCCAAACCACCTGCTTGCAGCCCTCCAAGCCTACCGCGTGGAGGTGAACGCTCACGCCAGCCCGGCGAAGAAATCGGTTTTGATCTGGCTGTTCTTGATATGGATCTGGCGAAGCGCGGCCTTGAAAGAGTCGACCATAGCCGGTGGGCCCGAGATGTAGAAGACACAGTCCATATAATCTGGAACTTCGTCTTTAATCAATTGCGGGCTGATATAGCCAACCCGCGCGTTCCAGTCGGGCGGAAGCTTACGCTTGTCGGTGATAGTGTAGATCGTCTTGATACCTAATTCGCGTTGGGCGCGGTCGAAGATATCCTTATAGATGATATCGCCGGCGATCTTATTCGCGTAGAACATGACGATCGGCCGCTGCTGGTGTGTATCGAGCAGATAGGTGATCATGCTTCTAAACGGCGTAATACCGATGCCGCCGGCGATAAACACGCATTTTTGCCGCGGGTCGTCGGGCAGCACGAAATCGCCGGCCACCTGCGCCGCCACTATTTCGCTCCGCTGATCCATTGCGAGCAGCGCGCTTTTAAATGAGCTCGAATGCTGGTAAAACTTGACCCCCAGCCGTAATGTGTCTTCTGTGGGTGAGGAGGCCAGGGTAAAATACCGGCGATTCCCGCGGCTGTCGGGCTCGGTATGCCCCAGCGTCCATTCCATATATTGCCCAGGCGCGAATGCGAACTTCCGCGTGGGTACAAAGATAAAATCGTAGATATCGGGCGCCAGCTGCACCTTTTCTTTGAGCCTGAGCATAAATGCCGCTTTAGGGCTGGCAATATACGCGAACAGATTGCCAATCAGGATCGCCAGCTCTGGTGTTGTGTAAAACGAGCCAATGTGGAATTGCGGCGCAAACAGGACGCCCACCAGCATGCCATAATAGATCCGCGGTCGGCGGGCCGGCGGCGTTGTAAGCGGTTCTGTGAGGATCACGAAGGCAAAGAACAACAGCGGTGAGTATATTAGCGTCTGCTGTAGCGTTGCGATGATCGGAGCGTGATTGAGGATGCTTAGCGCCAGAATTGTGGCGAGCGTCGCGAGCAAGAAGCTAACGACCAGATCAAATCTTCTGATCTTGCGCACAATCAAGATCCCGCCGATCAGTACGAATGGCAGCATGGCGGCATCACCGACCCACCAGTTGGCGGATTGATTGATAGTGAGGTAGGTTAGCGCAACCGCAAAGGCAACCGGGTTGAACAGGTGTTTTCGGTTAATCGCTAGGACATATTTCGAGGCCATCGCTAACACGGCGCTCCAGCCAAGAAACCACAGGTCGTGTGTCGATTGAAGCGGAGTGATAATCAAGGCCAGGATAAGCGCGGAGATATAGACCGACTCGGTGTTAGCCGGCACGCCGAATGTCTTGGCGAAGATCGCATTTGTGATCGCGCAGATAGCCACTTCGACGCCGATCGTGAACAGAAGGGCGAATGGATCGTAGGGCAATATGCCCACGAACGCGAGCAGGGTGGCTACGCCGAGCAGAAAGATCAGATAGTAGAGCACGAGCCGATACATCGTGATCTGGTTTAATCGGCGATCAATGAATGAGATCATGGTTGGTATACCTCACAAAGTCGCTGGTGTAGGTTGCCTGGCCGTGCCGATCGATCGCGTAGCCCTCGAATCCGGCGAGCTGCTCGATAAACATGATGCCTGCGCTACCCATTGCGAACACAGCAGTGGCAAAGCGGTCGGCCTCATAAATATTTGGGCCGATCACCGTTAAACTTACGAGATCACTGCTCAGCTGGTTGTTGGTGTGCGGGTCGTAGATATGCTGCCCGCGAATCGATATCCCCGACGTTGCAACCCCACAGTTGCTCACCGCCAGCACTTTCACAATCTCGTGCAGGTTGAAGGGGTTGCGAATACCCACCCGCCAAGGTTGGCCGTGGCTGTTGCTGCCAGCCATCTGGATATCGCCCCCGGCATCAACATAGAAGCTTTTATATCCATGGTGCGACATTATTTCGGCCGCGTGATAGATCGCCCAGCCCTTGACGATGCCAGAAGGGTCGTAGATACCATTGCGCGCGATATCGAAATAGCCATCCGTTGCTTGCTTAGTTTGTTCTGCCAGCGTAAAAATGGTTCGCATATCCGCGCTGGCCTGCTCGATCGATAGATCACGCCGATTGATGCGGCTGATCTCGCTGTCTTCCTTATATGTGCTGAATTTCTGATCGACATACTCAAAATATGCGAACACGGTATCGAATATATCGGTAGCTGATGCGTCGACAACTTCCAGCGTTATCGGCATGCCCATCAGGATTCGTGTTTGTTTCACGATTATCCTTTCGCGGTAGCTAGCGCCGATTGGAGCGATTCCGCGAAGGCCTGGCTTGTCAGTGTGGCTCCAGAAATAATATCCACCTGGGCGCTCTGTGCCTGTATCGCTTCTGTAACCAGGTACGGCATCGCGATGTTATTGATCCGGATCGAGGTTCGGCGATCGTTCGGGTATTGCAGAAACTGGACATCGGCGATTTTGCCGGCCTGGATCACCGCCTTTACCTGCACCAGGCCATAAAATGCGTCGGTGGTCGGGCCAGCATACTCGCCATCCTTATATCCAGCTTGCGCTATCGGCGCCTGGGTGGGGATGGGCGACTCGGTCGGGCGCGCGGGTGGCGCCGCCGTGGGCTGCGCTGCGGCGGTTGGAACCGGCGGCTCCGTGGCGCGTGCGGGTGGCGCCGCTGTAGGTGGCGCCTGGGTCACGAGTGCAATAGGCGTCGGCTGTGTGGCGCTGCTTACCCCATTTGGGGCTGTGAAATGCTCATGGAGCGCATATGCGACAAATGAGAATACCACAAAGCCGGATACAAAAAACTTTCGAACGGCTCGTACGAACCGCGATGTTTGCCTGGGATGAGCGTTAGACATTACAGTTTCCTTGCATTTCTCAATTCGATTGCTGTGCGTAGTGTACTGGAAAGCGCGGCGGAATGTGTTAAATCTGTGGTCTCTCAGCTTAAATGTAGCTTAAATCTGTTGCCAGCTTTGAGCCTAACGTTAGGGGTGCCATGGGCTGCTTCGCGCTCGCTCTTCACCACCATGGTTAGGAAACGATAGCTGGCATTCATACGGCCCAGCATGTGATCGGGCGTGATCGCCAGCCGCAGGCTGGTCTGATTGATGTAAAAGATCGCGCCCATCATCTGGGATACCACGTGTGCCAGCCCTAACCAAAGTGTCGCACCGAAGGGGAGATCGCCGGCCAATCAGGCCAGTTAGTCGAGGCATAACGAAGAATCCCCCAGATCGTATTGAGGTGTGAGTATGCGAAGCGAAATCTTATTTTAGGCATTCCAGTGCCTGTAAAATGCCTCAAAGGTCGACTCTTCCGCTGCTGAATTGGCGGCTCGTTTTTACTGGCACGTGGATTGCTGCATAATACCAGGCGCTGTATCGAGTAGAATGCATGCAGCTGCTTGCGAAATGGCGTTTCGCGCATCCTTCGTCGAGCGCTGTTCGCACAGCATCTTGCGATAATGCGGTTATGTGGTCGTCGTTCTGTGTTCGCCCGTGCGGGCCAAGATATGGAATGATGAGCCAGGAAAGAAAACGTACTGCTGCTATGCTGATATCACAGCGCACATTGCGGTTTGGGCCGCACACACTGCTGGCTGCCGATCCAGGCAGCGAGGTGGTGCCGTACTTTTTGGCCGGCCGGAAGATGTACTACGTTGGCATGACCACCGGCGATCTCCAGCCGATCGGCGCCGAGCACCTGGTTGGCGAGATGGGCGGCCTGTGGGCGCACCCGCTGAAGGTGGCCGACGGCATGACACTGCTGATCAGCGAGCCGGATGGCACGCAGCCGATGGCGCACGGCATCGAGCTGATCGAGCTGCTGTCGCATATCGAGTGGCGCTACCGGATCGGCGGTATGGAGATCAAGCGCCGCGATTTCATTGCCGAGGATCACGCCGCCTTTTTCTCGCTGCTGACACTCAAGAATGCCGGTGCGCGACCACGGGTCGGCAAGCTGCACCTGCTGGTCTGGCTGAAGTTTCTGGGCGGCTGGTTTAGCGGCAACAGTGCGCGCGGCAGCGATGAGTTCTGGCTCGACGACACGGTGGTGCTGGGCTACGACCGGCTGTGGCAAGGCCGCTGGGGCGTGGCCTGCGGCACCAGCGTCGCGCCCGAGCGCTGTGAGTTCGAGCCGCGTGAGGTCGGGCGGCTGGTGACGCTGACCTACCCGTTCACGCTTGCGCCTGGCCAGATCCAGACCTGGGAATTTTTGCTGGCCGCCGACCACGAGCGTGGCCACGATGGCGCGCGCCATTTGTTCAGCCAGCTAGCCGGCACCAGCGAGAAGCTGCTGACCGAAAAAGTCAATCGCTACCACCAGAAAGTGTTCCAGGGCGTCGCGCTTGATGCGCCGAATCGCTCGGTCAATCGCGCGTTTGCGCTGGCGAAGGCCAACTTGCAGCTGCTCAGCGCCGACTATGGCCCAAGCCTGCCGCCGTATTTCCTGGCCGGCGTGCCGGAATATCCACAGCTATTCGGCTGCGACACCGAGTACACCGTGCCCGGCGCGATCGCAGCCGGCTTCGATGAGATCGCCAAAAGCGCGCTGCTGGCACTGGCCGATTACGGTCAGCGCGCCTGCGGTCGTATCCCGCACGAGATCACCACCAATGGTCGGGTGTTTCACCCCGGCAACACCCAGGAGACACCCCAGTTCGCGGCCGCATGTTGGGATTACTTTCGCTGGACCGGCGATCTGGCCTTTCTGCGGCGGGTCTACTCGCTCTGTAAAGAGGGCATCGACGACTATATGCCGGCGATCTGGGGGCCGGCCGGCAGCCTTTACCCGATCGGCGATGGCGTGGTCGAGCGGCACGGTATGGGCGCGCGCAAGCTGGATAGCACCTGCTACCTATACCAGGCCCTGCGCGCGCTGCGCGATATGGCCGAAACGCTTGAGTACCCTGATGATGCGCGGCGCTACAGCGCGCGCCTGAGCGAGCTGGGCCGCCGCTTCGAGCTGGACTGGTGGCTCGAAGATCAGCAGATGTACGCCGACTCGCTGCATACCGACGGCACGCCGCAGTTCGACGGGCACTGGACAGTGGTGCTGCCGCTTCAGCTTGGCATGGCCGAACCCGCGCGCGCGCGCCGCGCGCTGGAGCGCATCGAGCGCGAATGGGTCAATCGCTGGGGCCTGGTTCACACGCTCGGGCACGAGGAGCTGGTCTGGACATTGCCGACCGGGCTGCTGGCGCTGACAGCGTTCCGCTATGGCAAACCGGATCTCGGGCTGCGGCTACTCCAGAACATCGCCGAGACCGCCAGCTACGGCACGCTCGGCGCATTCAAGGAGCTGATCCCGATCGGGCTATGCTTTGTCCAGCTCTGGTCGGCCGGCCTGTATGCACAGGGGATTATTGAAGGATTGCTGGGGCTGAATCCGCTGGCGCACCTGCACCAGCTGTCGATCGCGCCGTGTTTGCCAGCTGGCTGGCCGCGCGCGCTCTTGAGCGCCGTATCGGTTGGGGCGCATACGCTGACAATCGAGATCTGGCCCGATGGCTTGGACATCCAGCATATCAGCGGCCCCGAGCCGCTTGAACTGCGCTACCGGCTGCCGGCCGGTGCGGCTGCACTTGAACACACCATTCCTTATGGCACGCCGCCAGAGCTGATCGACGGTGACGAGGGACGCTGGCTTCTGATTACGCTCGCGCCTGGGCAGCGGATCATTGCACGGGCCACTGCCGAGCGGCTGCTTGTGCAGTCTCCCGACCGCCGCGAGGAGCCGACGAGCAATGCCGCCGAGCTGCCGGCGGGTGTGGTGACGGGGTGACGTGGTGTTGCATCGCTCGTCACTCGTCACTCGGAAAGGAGGTGTCCGCATCGGCGGATTGGTTTTGCCGGTGCTTCATTTTTAACGCAGGCGTAGAGAGGAGTAGGACTGGCGCCTGGACAACTGGCTGCGGGTCTGGAATTTCACACTGCCGACCGTGCAAGGGCGGGTGCTGCCGCGCTGGCTATTCAACAGCGCTTGGCTGGCGTTCGTGAACGTTCTGCTGCGGCTGTTCTTCTGCTCGCTTGCCGCCTACGCCTTCGCGCGTATGCGCTTCCCCGGCCGCGATCTGATCTTCGGTATTGTGATCGCCAGCATGGCTCTGCCGGCGGAGATAACGCTCATCCCTGGCTACGTCTTCTACGCGCGGATCAACTGGATCAACACGTACTGGCCGCTGATTATCCCCGATATTGCTGTCCCGTTCGGGATCTTTATGCTGACACAGTTCTTCCGATCGATTCCGAAAGAGCTGGAGGAGGCAGCCTACATGGATGGCGCCAGTCGTTTCAGAACCTATTGGAGCATCGCCCTACCGCTCTCGCGACCTGCCCTGCTGACGCTTGCGATCCTACAGTTCCAGGGTGCGTGGAACGACTATACCAAGCCGCTGCTGTTTCTTCAAAAGCCAAATCTCATGACGCTGACGATTGGCATGGCGTTCTTCCGGTTCCAATATACCAACGACCTGAGCGCGATTCTGGTCGGCGCAATGTTTAATGCTATCCCGATGCTGATTCTTTTTTTCATCTTTAGCAAATACTACATGGAAGGCGCGCGCTATAGCGGGCTGGCCGGGCAGTAACGAATTGCAAATTGCATATTGTACATTGAGAATGCTACGCTTTTCAGTCTGCAATTTGCAATTTGCAAGTATGGAGAAGCTATGCGTATCAATGGTGCAATTTTCGATGTGGATGGGGTGCTGGTCGATTCGCCGCACGAGCGGGCCTGGCGTGATGCGCTGCAGCGGCTGATGGAAGTGGGCTGGACCGACCTGGCCGGCCAAACCAGCTACGCGCCGGATATGTTCACCACCGAGGTCTACCAGACGTATGTGGCCGGCAAGCCGCGCGCGGCCGGCGCACGCGCAGCGCTGGAGCACTTTGGCATCCCCGACCCGGATGGCCGGCGCGTCGAGGAGTATATGGCAGTCAAGCAGGCCGACATGCTCGCGCTGATCGAGCGTGGCGAGTTCACCGCCTTCGACGATGCGCTGCGCTTCCTGCTGGATCTCAAGGCCGCCGGCGTGCGGATCGCCGCCGCCTCTTCATCCAAGAACGCAAATAGCTTTCTGCGCAAGGTGTCACTGGCGAAATGGGCTGGGGGTGCGAGCAGCTATCCCTTCCTGACTGCCGATTCGACCTTGCTGGAAATGTTCGACGCGAATGTCTGCGGGCGTGATTTCGCGCACGGCAAGCCCGCCCCGGATATCTTTCTGGCGGCGGCGGCCGAGCTGGGCATGCCGCCCGAACAGTGTCTGGTGATCGAGGATGCGCAATCGGGCGTGCAGGCAGCCAAGGCCGGCGGTATGGCCTGCATCGGCGTCGCGCGATTGGACGATGCGCCGCTACTGCGGGCGGCCGGCGCGGACTGGGTGGTGACGAGCCTGGACGAGTTGCCCGTGGAAGCGCTGGAAGCTTAGTGGGCATTGACAGCCGATCGCGTCGGGTGTAGATTCACCTCCTAGCTGATGATCGCGAGGGAGGCTTGAACGCAATGAAGCATCGCCGTCGATCGCGTATGCTGGCTGTGAGTCTGGTGATCTGTGGGGTGCTGCTGGCCTGCGGGCTCAGCGCGCTGCTTGGCTCGCGCCCGTCATCCACTTTTTCGCGCGCGCAGGAGCTGGCCGATGCCAGGAATCGCTGGCTGTCGCAGCCGGTTCGGCACTACCGGCTGGTGATGCAGGCGCCGAGCTGGTGCCGGCTGGATGTCGAGATCCAGGCCGAGCAGGTTGTCCGAGTTTTTGAGAACAGCTGCCCCGGCGCGCCGCAGACAATCACTGACCTGTTCGAGATGATCAAGCAGCTTGATAGCGCGGCGGGGACGATCTTCTGCGCACCGACAGGCTGCGAATGTACGGAGGTGCGCTATGCCACGGCCAGCTACGATCAGCAGCTGGGCTTTCCGCGCAGTATCCGTCTGCGGCATCAGCGCCAGACCAACTGGCCCGAGTTATGGCGCTTCTTCATGGCCCATGGCCTTCCGAGGTGCCTGACCCCGATCGATACTGATGTGGTAAATGTACTTTCGATGCAGCCGATCTCGTGATCGCTTCTCAGGATGACAAGGTTTTATTGAGGCTGTGTTTTACACTGTAGGGACGCGCTATAGCGCGTCCCTACAGTGATTGTCATAGGACTTACGCACAAGGCAGCATGCTGCGTTACGTTTTTGTCTGTTCTTTTTCACCCCGCCGGGTGAAAAAGAACAGACAAGGAGAAATAGAGATGGCAGAACAAGAGCATCCGACGATCTTTCCGCAGCTCAACGACTCAAGCTGGCTGCTGGAGATCGATGGGTTCGATCCGGCGCTTGAGCCCACGATTGAGGCGGTCTGCGCATTGGTCAACGGCTATGGCGGCACGCGCGCGGCGATGGAGGAAGGCAGCGCCGGATCGCGCCCCGCCACGTTTATCGCTGGAGTCTTCAACACGCCGGCGCAGCCTCAGACACCCGAGCTGGATGAGCCGATCCCCGAGATCGTGGTTGCGCCGAACTGGTCGCGCCTGCGGATCGCCCTCGAAGGCCAGGTGCTAAGCATCGATCAGGCCGAGCTGCTGGAGCAGCGGCGCTTCTTGGATCTGCGCCAGGGCATCCTGCTGCGCGAATGGCGCCTGCGTGATAGCGCTGGACGGATCACCAACCTGCGCAGCCTGCGCTTCGCATCGCTCGACGATCGGCACGCGCTGGTTCAGCTGCTGACGCTCACGCCCGAGAATTACAGTGGCCGGATCACACTGGAGAGCTTGCTGGATGGGTGGGTGACGAATGAGAACAACATCCTCCACCTTGCGCCAGTGGAGGCTCGCTCCCTCACCCCCAACCCCTCTCCCGCCGCCGCAGGAGAGGAGAGTGAGCTTCTTTCTCCCCCTCGCCCGTCACAACGGGAGCGGAGGCCGGGGGGTGCGGGCCAGCCGGGCCAAATCCTCACCACCCGCACGCTGCAATCCGGCTATGTGCTGTCGTTCGCGGCCTACGCCGATCTGCGCGACTCTTCCGGAACTGCGATCGCCAGCACCACCGTGCTGGAGGAGCGCATGGTTGGGCAGCGCTGGGAGTGGCAGGCTGAGCAAGGACAGACATACGAGCTGCGCAAGCTGGTGGCGGTGGTGACATCGCGTGACACCGCGCTGCCGAGCGCCGCCGCGCCGATCGTGCTGGAGCGGCTGCGCGCTGCCGGCGCCGCTGCGCTGCTCGAAGCGCACACGCGCGCCTGGGCCGCGCGCTGGGCCACCGCCGATGCGGAGATCGCCGGCGACGTGCGAATCCAGCGCCAGATACGCTTTGCGCTCTACCACCTGATCGGCGCGGCGCATCCGGATGAGCGCGCCTCGATTGGCGCGCGCGCGCTGACCGGCGAGCGCTATCGCGGACATGTCTTCTGGGATACCGAGACCTTCGTCTGGCCGTTTTACCTGTCCACGCATCCCGCCACCGCGCGCGCGCTGCTGATGTATCGCTACAACACGCTGGGCGGCGCGCGCAACAAGGCTCGATCGCTGGGCTACAGCGGTGCGCTGTTCGCCTGGGAGTCGACCGATACTGGTGAGGAGACTACCCCACCGGTGATCAATGTGCCCGGCATTGGCCGCCAGCCGATCCTGACCGGTATCGAGGAACATCACCTGGCGGCCGATATCGCCTATGCGATTGTGCAGTACCGCCAGGCCACGGCCGACGATGCGTTCTTTCTCGACTATGGGGCCGAGATGCTGCTGGAGATCGGCCGCTTTTGGAGCAGCCGCGCCGTGCTGGGCGATGATGGGCGCTATCACATTCGCAAGGTGATTGGCCCAGATGAGTACCATGAGTCGGTCGACGACAACGCCTACACCAATGTCATGGCGCAGTGGACGCTGCGGCGCGCGCTTGCGGCGGCGGCCGAGCTGCAAAACGCTTATCAGGAGCGCTGGCGCGCGCTGGCCGAGCGCTTGAATCTAGCGCAACCAGAGCTCGAAGCATGGCGGCAGGTCGCGGATGGACTGGTGACGGGCTATGACGACGATACAGGCCTGTTGGAGCAGTTCGCCGGCTATTATAACCTACGCGAGGTTGATCTCACCGGGCACGATATGGCCGAGCAGACAATGGATGTCAAGCTGGGCTGGGCGGCGCTGGGGAAGACCCAGGTGCTGAAGCAGGCCGATGTGGTGATGCTGATGTTCCTGCAATGGGATAGCTACTCGCCAGCCGCGCGCGCGGCGAACTTCCGCTTCTACGAGCCGCGTACCTCCCACGATAGCTCGCTGAGCCCGAGCTTTCACGCGCTGGTGGCCGCGCGTCTGGGCGACCTGGCGCTGGCCGAGCGCTTCTTGCGGCAGGCGCTGCGGATCGATCTTGATTTCACCCGCAAGGGCTGGGCTGGCGCGACTGGTGGCGTGCATATCGCGGCACTGGGCGGGTGCTGGCAGGCGCTGGCGTATGGCTTCCTGGGTATGCGTGCGCGTGATCAGGGCCTGTCCTTCGAGCCGCACATCCCGGCGCACTGGGGCGAGCTGCGCATGCCGATCCAGTGGCGCGGCAGCCAGCTGCGTGTGACCGCACGAGCTGACGGGGCCGAGATCACAGTCGAATCGGGCGCGCCGGTGGCGCTGGCCTTCGGCGATAACGAGTGGCGGCTGGTGGCAGCGGGGGAGACGCTGCGGGGGGAGTGAGACCAGGAGACAGGGAGACAAGGAGACGGGGAGACTAATCTCCTGTCTCCCTGTCTCCTGGTCTCGTGTCTCAGTCAGCTCACGAGCCCAATCACAAGCAGCACCAGCCCCAGCGCGCCCGCGCTGGCGGTGCCGTAGTACCAGTTGCGGGCCGCGCGCGCCGCCGATGCAGCCAGCTCGCGCTCGCTGCGCCGGCTGATGATGAACTTCTGCTTGTGATCTTTCGGGCTGCGGGCGATCATCGGCTGCTCCTGGCCATCCACCACGCAGCCGAGAATGTAGACCGGCGTGCCGACCGCCAGCGACTGCTCCTGGTGGCGATGGCCGAGCGTGCGTGTACGCGCGCTGGCTGTCCGCTGAGCTGGGTCGAAGCGCGTGCCGCTGTCGATGAGATCGATCTCGGCGTCGGCCGGATCGATCAGCACGCGGCCGGTCGCATCGCGCACATAGAAGCGCGCGCGGCGCTCGTCGTTCGAGGCCGTCTCGCTGCGCTGCTGGGTCTCGGTGGTGGTCTTCCCATTCGAGTCGGTGGTCGTGACATCCTCCTCGTACTCGCGCGTTACCTGGTAGGTGTAGGCCACGCAGGCGGTATTAGAGAGCGGCGCTGTCAGGGGCGCGTCGGATTCGATCGTGCCGGCAACCTCGCACGGCTGAGCCAGCGCCTCGCCGCCGAGCGCCGGAATGACGCGGTTGTACAGCTCCAGAAGCATCTGGGCGGTGAATGTGTCGGCCGCGTTGATCGCGCGCAGCCGCCCGGCCTGCCCGCGCGCCGCGAAAAAGCAGCCGGCTGCTACGAGTAGAAGAATGATGCCGAAAATGATCATGGTCGTCGCTCCGCTAAATCGTCTCTATTGTAGATAACGCCCGACGCCGTCTATAGGTCGCAGGCTGTGCTTTCGCCTCGGCTTAGTGTAGCGCGCCCGGCAGCGTATGGTTGATCAGAATGGGATCGATTTTGGCACGGATCGGCGCCTTCCTGCATTCCTGTTCGGTGTTTGTTTGGGGGCGGCAAAGCCGCCCCCAAACAAACACGTTTTGAGCCGCGCTGCACACGCAGCGCGGCTCAAAACGTATATAATAGCGGCTGTTCGCACGCAAAGGAGCAAAAAATGAAACTCGACGCCGCTCTGGCGATCGACGCCACCCACCTGCGCGATGTCGGGCGGATCGCTCAGGCCGCCGAGGCGATCGGCTTCGGCGCGCTGTGGGCGCCCGAGACGCAGCACAATAGCTTCTTCCCGCTATTGATCGCCGCCGAGCACAGCCGCACGATCGGGCTTGGGACGGCGGTGACGATCGCCTTCCCACGCAGCCCGATGGTGATGGCGCAGAACGCCTGGGATCTGCAAGCACTGTCGGGCGGGCGCTTCATCCTGGGGTTGGGCACGCAAGTCAAGGCACATATCGAGCGGCGCTACAGCACGGCATGGGATGCTCCGCTCGCTCGGCTGCGCGATTACATCGGCGCGCTGCGCGCGATCTGGTCGGCCTGGCAGACCGGCGGGAAGCTGAGCTACCAGGGCCAGTTCTACCAGCACACGCTGATGACGCCGTTCTTCAACCCTGGCCCGATCGCCGACCCGCGCATCCCGATCTATATCGCCGGCGTGAACGAAGGGCTGGCGCGGCTGGCCGGCGAGGCCTGCGATGGCTTTCACGTCCACCCGTTTCACAGCGTCAAGTACATCAATGATATAGTGCGCCCGCAGATCGCGGCTGGGGCTGAGCGCGCCGGCCGTGCGCCGGCTGATATCGCGCTGGTCAGCAGCGTTTTCGCGATCACCGGCCCGAACGATGCCGCGATCGAATCCATCCGTGCGATGGCGCGCGAGCAGATCGCCTTCTACGCCTCGACCCCCACCTACCGGCTGGTGCTGGAGTGCCACGGCTGGCAGGATGTCGGCGAGCAGCTCTCGCGGCTGGCCGCCGCCAAGCGCTGGGGCGAGATGGGCGCGCTGATCACCGATGAGATGATGGATGTCTTCACTGTGGCCGCGCCGCTCGATCGGATAGGCGCGGCGCTGCGACAGCGCTACAATGGCGTGCTGGATCGCGTGTTCAGCTACATGCCCTACCTGCCCGGCCAGCTCGACGACGCCTGGCGCGAGATCGTGGCGGCGGTGCGGGGGTGAACGTGTATATACTTTGTTGTTGGTAGAGTAGTGAGGGAATATAATGATTGAGCCAACAAACTGTGTCGCCAATATTGGCCCGCGCGGCCGCCAGCAGCGCTTACGATCCGGGATTGTGTGGCTGGCAATCGGCAGCGGTGCCGCCGGCGCGCTGGCGCTGGCGGGCCTGCCGCGCTGGCTGCGGCTGGGCCTGTTTGGCCCGTTCACGCTCGGCGCGCTGGGCTTCTTTCAAGCCTACGAGCAGACCTGTGTGGCGCTGGCGGCGCGCGGGACGCGCGATATGGATTCCGGCCAGGAGCCGATCGACGATCCGGCGGCGACGCGGCAGATCAACCGGCAGGCCCGCAAGGTCTTCGCCGAATCCATTCTCGGCGCGGCGCTGCTGACTGCGCTGGCGCTGGCGCTGCCGCGCAGACGCTAGTACACGTTTCCGACGACCGACCACTGACGACCGACAGCTATCGTCGGTCGTCGGTCGTCGGTCGTCAGTCGTCTTCCGTCCATAACCTCACTGCCCCCAGACGTAGCGCAGAATGACGTTGATCGCATAGACCAGCCCGAAGGCCAGCGCCAGCCGGGGTTGCCCAGCGGCATACAGCGCCGCGATCGCCAGGCCGAAGATCAGCAGCTCCACGATCAGGTGCAGCGGCTCCTGCAATCGGTTCGACGCCCGCGGGGCCATCCACACGCCCCACACCACCGCCGCCAGCAGCGGCGCGCCCAGGCCGGCGCCGACCCTGACGGCCAGCCCTTGATCGAGCGTGAAGCCCCAGTACCCCAGCGCGGCCAGCATGCATAGCTCTAGCAGGAACGCCAGGGCCAGGTTGATGTTCTTGAGCAACTCCATAAAGCGCACCATTCTCAAACAAAACAGGCGGCCATGTCCACTTGACACAGCCTCCTATTCTTCCTACAGCGGCGCATCACTCGTGCTGACAATCCGCCGGTTCAGGCGCGCTCAAGAATAACGAGCGGAATCTGCCGGTCAGTCTTCTTTTGATACTTGTTGTAATCCGGCCAGATCGCTGCCATACGTGGCCAGAGGGCTTTGTGTTCCTCCGGTGTCGCGGTGCGCGCCTTGGCGCGGAAGCGGTCTCCCATCACCTGCACCTGCACTTCGGGGTTGTCGCGCAGATTGAGATACCATTCAGGGTGCGTATCAGAGCCGCCTTTGGATGCCACGATGACATAGCGATCGCCGTCCTGGCCGTAGATCAGGGCGAGACGACGCGGCTTCCCTGAGCGGCGGCCCAGTGTCGTCAAGAGCAGCGTTGGCGCCCCACGCCACAGATGTCCATCTTCCCCATTGGTTTCAATGTAGCGCTTTACATGCGCGGCCACCCAGTCTTGCGGGCTATCAATCGGCTCCTGGTCAAGGGTCATGGAATACCTCTTTCGTTGGATACTTCTACCGGATACGCATAAGCCGTAATCATAGCACGCTTTGCTCCATCGGCTGGTAGCTTGCACTTAGCAACGCTCGCGCTCTTCGCGGAACCAGCCACTGACGGTTTTGCCCATCTCAATCAGATGTATACATAACGCCTTCATCTTCCGGTAGAGCGCAGCGGAGCAATGTCGGCTGCACCCGATCGTGCTGCGCCGCGCAACGAAGGCCGGTTTTTAGCGCTTTTCGAGTCCGTCAGGAAAACGATCCGCTACGAGGTTTAATTGAATGTTGTGCTCATTGAGGTTTAACAGCTGTGGTATACTCGCGCCGGCTGGAGATGATTTGCAGCGGTACTTTTCCTCTTTTTGTGCGTCGTTCGTACGTTCGCCCTAGCGGGGGCGAACGTACGAACGACGTACAATTGAAAAGAAAGCACCATGCTGCCGTACGTCCTGAGCTGGCCAGCCCTGAGCGTGTCGAAGGGTCGAAGGGCAGGCTAGAAGAGGAAACCGATGGAGAACTCAGCGCCCACGAGCTACCTGCTCAAACCGACTCAGCCAGCGGCGCACCGCTTCGCCTACATTGGCGTGCCGCACGATGCCGCGACCAGCCTGGGCAACCCCGGCGCTCGCTTCGGGCCGCAGGCGCTGCGCGATGCCCTGCGCGGCGTGTTCGATTGGCGCTTGCAGGCCGGGCGCCTGGCCGATCAGGACAGCGGCATTGTCGATCTCTCGGCGGTGGAAGTGGCCGATTACGGCGATGTCGCACTCAGTTACCACAACACCGAGCAGACGGTCGAGCAGACCACGCTGGCGGTGCGGCGGGCGCTGGCGGCCGGCTACCTGCCGCTGGTCGTTGGCGGCGATCACGGTATCAGCTACCCGGCGATTAAGGCGCTGCACGATCACACGCCCGGCCGGATCGGGCTGATTCAGCTCGACGCGCACTGCGACCTGATGGGCTTCTCCGAGCGCCAGGGCCGCTACTCCGGCAGCAGCGGTATGCGCCGGGCACTCGAGCTGGAACGCATGCGTGGCCCGAACCTGGCGCAGGTCGGCCTGCGCGGCTACACCACCGTCGAGCAGTATGAGATTGGGCAGCAGCTGGGCGTGCGGCGGATCAGCGCCACGCGCTTCGCCGAGATCGGGGCGCGCGCTGCCGCCGCCGAGGCGCTCGCGGCCGCCGGCGACGGCACCGATGCGATCTACCTGACGGTGGACATGGACGCGATCAACCCCGGCGAGGCGCCTGGCACCGGCTGGCCCGAGCCGGGTGGGCTGACCGGACAGCAGGCGATCGATTTTGTGCGCGCGCTGGCCCCGCATATCGCGGCCATGGATATCGCCGAGCTGAACCCACTCTACGACACTCCGGCGCGCGCCACCGCGCTGCTGGCGGCGCGGCTGGTGCTGAACGCAATCACGATGCGCGTGGGCGGCGGAAATGTGTAGAAGATCCTTATCATCGGCGATGCTCATCTTGAAGAGCATTGCTCCATGCGCCGGTCGATCGCCGGCACACGTGCAGCCTGCTGACCTGGCACGGCGGCTCTCCCGTATCCGATCCGCGCGCCATCCCCGCTCAACCATGCGAAAACTCGTTCGCGCAGATGTCGATTCCGCGCCCGTCGCTGCGTCGGTAGAGCAAAGGGGTGGCATGAGTCACTCAAAAGTATTAAGGAGCACCACCATGCAATACCTTCTGCTGATCTACAGCGATGAGAAGGCCGGCGCCGACATGCCCAAAGAAGCAATGGATGCCTGGATGGGCGAATACATGGCCTACACTGAGGCCATGGAAAAATCCGGCATCATGCGTGCGGGTGAGGCGCTGCATCCCACATCGGCCGCCACCACGGTGCGTGTGCAGAACGGCAAGCAGATCACCACCCACGGCCCGTTTGCCGAGACCAAAGAACAGCTCGGCGGCTTCTACCTGATCGATTGCAAAAACCTCGACGAGGCGATTGAGTGGGCGGCCAAGTGCCCAGGCGCCCGCTTCGGCTCGATCGAAGTTCGCCCGGTGGTGGACTTTAGCCAGGCGCAGTAATCTCGATATCTCGCACGCATTCGTAGGAACAACGTCAGTCGCGGTGTACGACGGATGTTGTTCCTACGAACGTAACCGGTTTCGTTTATGACCGACTCTCTGCGTCATGTCCTCGAGCGTGTGCATCGGCAAGAGTATGGCCAGCTCCTGGCTACCCTGATCGGCTGGCTGGGCGATTTGGAACTGGCCGAGGAAGCGTTGCAAGACGCCTTCCTGGCGGCCATGGAGCATTGGGAACAGGCGGGTGTACCGCACAAACCCGGCGCCTGGCTCACCACCACTGCGCGCCGCAAAGCGATTGATCGCCTGCGTCGGAGCCGCGCCGCTGCGGTTGCACCCCACGCGCTCGAAACCCTGCTGTCCGCGCAGCTGGCGGTGACCGAGAACTTCGACGACATTGGCGAAATCCCCGACGAACGGCTCAAGCTGATCTTCACCTGCTGTCACCCGGCGCTGCCACTGGAACAACAAATCGCCCTGACCCTGCACACGTTGGGTGGCCTGACCACGGCGGAAATCGCGGCAGCTTTTCTTATCCCCGTGCCGACGATGGCGCAACGGCTAGTGCGGGCCAAGCGCAAGATCAAGGATGCCGGCATCCCGTACTACGTCCCGCCCGCGCATCTGCTGGCCGAGCGGCTTGACGCGGTGCTGACGGTCATCTACTTGATCTTCACCGAAGGCTACGCGGCCACCGTCGGTGAGGCGCTTATCCGCCATGAGCTGTGTGCCGATGCCATCCGCCTTTGTCGCGTGCTGGAATTGCTCATCCGCCAGACACAGACCGATGTGCCACTGGCGCAATACGCCGAAGTGCTGGGCTTGCTGGGGTTGATGCTCCTGCATCACTCGCGGCGCAAGGCACGCGTAGGGTCACACGGCGAGCTGATCCTGCTCGGCAATCAAGATCGGTCATTGTGGGACAAGCGCGCTATTCAAACAGGTCTGGCGCTGGTCGAGAAGGCCTTCCACATGCGCCAGATCGGCCCGTACCAAATTCAAGCCGCCATCAGCGCCCTACACGCCGGCGCCCCGACGGCAGCGGCCACCGACTGGCCGCAGATCGCCGCGCTCTACGACGAGTTGCGCCGGCATATCGATTCGTCGATCATTCAACTCAATCACGCCGTCGCGGTTTCAATGGCCAGTGGCCCGAAAGCAGGTCTGCATCTCCTGGAGCCGCTGGCCGACGCGTTGAGCGCCTTCGCCCCATTTCATCTCGCCCGCGCCGATATGTTGCGTCGCACCGATCAGATGGAATTGGCGCGCGCGGCCTACCGCGTCGCATTGGATCTCACACAGAATGCCGTTGAGCGCGATTTCATCGTTGAGCGGATTGCGACGCTGGGTGAGCGGCAATGACATGCTGCTCTATTGCTTGCCCAGCCGCCAGCACCATGTCCGCAGTACGATGGTCGAGCCGGGCCTGCGCGAGTTGCCGTTCAGCTTTGAGAAGCGCTGCGCATGTGTGCTGTACCGGCAGGACGCGGATTCGAGCAGGGTTGCCAAATCGAAGGCTTCTCGGTAGTGTGTCCTTCCCCTAGACTCGTTCTACAATCAAGCTCGGGTCGCTTCGCTGAATACAGTAGAAGGTGGTCTGGTCTGGCGCATGCATAGACGGATCGTTCGTTTCGAGCAGGAAGGCATCTGGCCCGGCTGGCCAGTGCAAAACGAACATGTGGCCTTCGATGAACCGCCCAATACTGCTGGTGTAGACACGCAGCTCGATCTCGTACATGAGTGCATCTTCCAGCTCTTCATTGCTCATCGTTCTCCTCCCGCCCTATGCCCTTCAGCACGCAATTGTCGCTTAGCGCAGCAAAACGTACATCACAGAATTGCTTTAGCTATGCGCGTTCCACGACTTTTCGCGCCATTGCGTTCGGTAGAAGCGGCCAAGCCGATCAGGCGTAGGAATGCATGTGTTGTACCCCGCTGGGTATGGTGGGAGCTTTCAGTATAGAACGGATGGAGCCGCTTGTCGCGTCAGGAGTATGTCAGATCGCAGTCCGGCAATTCCCTGACACGACTATAGTAGTTTGCAATGGGCGGCACATACATGGTGCGTGTGTGCGAATGCCGATGCTCGTGCTATAATGGCGCGGTTAAGTTACCATGCATGCGGAGCGAAATGCCGATGGAATCGATTGCGGCACTGATCGAGCGCGAGGTCTTGAGCTGGCCGAATGTCACTGCGCACCCGCATAGCTTCGGGGGGGTCGAGTTTCGTGTCAACCAACACGAGATCGGGCATCTGCACGGCGATCGTCTGGCCGATCTGCCCTTTCCGGTGCGCGTGCGGCGCGAGCTGGTGGCGGATGGGCGCGCGTCGCCGCATCACATCCTGCCGGATACCGGCTGGGTCAGCTACTATATGCGCAGCGAGGCCGATCTGGCCGGCGCGATCGCACTGTTTCGTTTGAACTACGATCGGCTGACGCGCCAGATTTCTGGCGCGTCAGCTGATCAAGGCGATCCAGCCAGCCTGGAAGATGCCTACGACAAGGTGGTCGAAGACTCTTTTCCAGCCAGCGACCCGCCACCAGGGCCAGTTACGCTCTTATAAATAACAGGACTTACTTTGTGGCTATGGTTGACCTTACTTAAGATGCAGTCACATGAATCGGTCGGCGCACGCGCGGCGTTTGCGCTCGACATCCCCCTGATCTCGATTAGCTATGTTCTGCTCGCGCTGATCGCGCTGGCGCCACGCGTTCTGAGCCTGGGCAGCTTTGTCACGGTCGACGAGGTCGCATTTTGGATCCCGCGCTCGGATGCGTTCTTGCGCGCGATCCAGGCCGGCGATTTCCCCGCCACGGCGATCTCGACCCACCCTGGCGTTACGACCATGTGGCTCGGCAGCGCCGGAGTTGTGCTGCGGCGCGCGCTGCTGGCTGCCGGCCTGCTGCGCGATGACTCGTTCGCGACTTTGCTGGCATTCTATCGCCTGCCGGTGGCGCTGGCGCACACCGCCGGCATCCTGATCGGCTATGCCCTGCTGCGGCGGATGCTGCCCGCGCTGGTTGCCGCGCTGGCGGCGCTGCTGTGGGCGGCCGACCCGTTTGTGATCGCCTATAGCCGCGTACTGCATGTGGATGGTCTGGCGGGAACATTCATCACGCTCAGCTTGCTGGCCGCCTGTTTGTACTGGTTTCACGATCGCCGCAGCCGCTTTCTGATTCTGTCCGCTGTCAGCGCCGGCCTGGCGATCCTCAGCAAGTCGCCCGCGCTGGTGCTGCTGCCGTTGGTTGGCCTGATTGCGCTTCTTTCGACCAACGACCAACGACCAATGACCAATGGCGAAACACTAAACCCAGGACAACCTGCCTTCGTCTTTCGTCTTTGGTCGTTCGTCCGCAGTCGTTGGTCGTTCGTCCGCCCGCTGGCGCTGTGGGCCGCGCTCGTTCTGCTCACCGCCGTCGCGCTCTGGCCGGCGCTGTGGGCCGGGCCGCTGCGCGCGATCGAGCAGGTTCGGGTTGGGGTGGTAGCCGAGGGCGCCGAGCCGCACATGCAAGGCAACTTCTTCTTGGGCCGCGAGGATGATTCGCCCGGCCCCCTGTTTTACCCGTTGGCGCTGGCGCTGCGGCTGACGCCCTGGACGCTGCTGGGCCTGCTGCTGCTGCCAATCGCCTGGCGGCGGAAGGCGATCGCGCCGGCGCAGCAGAAACCAGCCGCCGCCGCGCGACGCAGCCTGGCGGCATTGGCCGGCTTCGTTATCCTGTTCGTAGTCGCGATGAGCCTGTTCCCAAAGAAATTTGATCGCTACATGGTTCCGGCCTTTCCGGCGCTGGATGTGCTGGCAGCCGCGGGGATACTGGGGGTTGGGGGTTGGGGGTTGGGGGTTGGTAAGAAGCTTCGTCGCAAGTCTTCGGTCGCCTGCCCTGAGCAGCGTCGAAGGGTCGGTCGTCCATCGCCTGCCCTGAGCAGCATCGAAGGGTCGGTCGTCATGGCGTTAGTAGGCGTTATCACCATCGCCGCCCTGGCGAACATCGCCTGGTGGCATCCCTACAGTATCGACGCGTTCAACCAGCTCTTCGGCGGCACGCGCGCCGGTGTGCAGACATTCACGGTCGGCTGGGGTGAGGGGCTGGAGCAGGTGGCCGACTGGCTGAACGCGCAGCCCGATATCACCAGCGTGCGGACGGTCGCGCTGCGGATCACGTCGCTCAACCCCTACCTGCGCGATCGGGCGGAAGCAGTGTTCCCGAAGGGTGACCAGCTGCGCGACCGCACCGGCTATGTGGTGGTCTATCTGCCGCAGACCCAGACCGGCCAGGCCGATGGCGTGTTCGGTCAGTTCTACGGCCGCGCACCGCCGCTGCACACCGTCCGCATCCACGGCGTCGATTTCGCCTGGATCTATCGCGCGCCTCCAACGGTTGAGCAGCCGCGCGCGGCCGGCTTCGGCCCGGCTATTCGCCTGCTGGGCTTCGACCAGAGCGGTGAGCTGCGGCCGGGCGCGACCGTGCGCCTCAAGCTGAGCTGGGCGACCAGCGCGCCGCCGCCCAAGGATTATTGGCTGTTCGCGCATCTGCTCGGCCCCGGCGACCAGCGCTATGCACAGATCGACTTGCCCTACCCAACCAGCCAGTGGGCGCCGGGCAGCTTCGCCGCCAGCGAGCTACCGATCGCACTGCCGCCCGATGCGCCCGCCGGCAGGTATCGGCTGCTGATCGGTCTGTACGACCAGGCCACCGGCGAGCGTCTGGAGCTGACGTCGGATGAACAAAGCCGGCTGCCGGCCGGCGAATCGAACACCTTTGTGCTGATACAGTTTGATATACAATAGACCGTTCAGGGAGCGCAGATGTTCATCCATTGTATGTTCTTTTTTCACCCTTCGGGGTGAAAAAAGAACATAAAAAAGATAAAGAACCATATGAATGCAACCCGTCGCCCTTCGATCTCTACGCATGTCCTCGACACGGAGCGTGGCGAGCCGGCCGAGGGCCTGCCGGTCACGCTTTCGCGCTGGGATGGTAACCGGCTGGCGCGGCTGGCCGAGGCCGAGACCAACCAGGATGGCCGGATCGGGGATCTGCTGGGCGAGCCGCTGGAGATCGGCACCTACCAGCTGGCCTTCGACGTAGGGGTCTACTTCCGCGAGCTGGATGGCGATGTGCCGTTTCTCAGCCGCGTGGCGATCGATTTCGAGATCCTCGACAGCGACCGGCATTACCACATTCCGCTGCTGCTGTCGCGCTATGCGTGCTCGGCATATCGGGGGAGCTAGCTGCGCTTTCAGCGCAGGTGTTGGGTGTTAGGTGTCGGGTGTCGGGCAGGCGGCGTTGCGAAGCCCAGCACCCAACACCCAATACCCAACACCTTATTAGGGGGAAACGATGGCAACTGCACTTCCACACTGGGACATGAGCGTGGTCTACACCAGCCTGGATGCGCCCGAGTTCGCGCGCGATTTCGCGGCCGCAATCGACGAGATCGATGCGCTGGTGACGCTGTTCGACACGCATCAGATCGACAAGCGCGAGCGCGCGCCGCTCGATCAGACCACGGTTGCGGCGTTCGAGTCGGCGGTTGCGCCGCTCAATGCGACATTCGACCGCGTAGGCACGCTGCGGGCCTACATCTACAGCTTTGTCGCCACTAATTCGCGCAACACGCAGGCACAGGCGCGGATGAGCGAATTCCAGCAGGGAGTGGTGCGCATTTCGCAGCTGGTGACGCGCTTCACTGCCTGGATCGGCTCGCTGGATGTGGATGCGCTGATCGAACGCTCGTCTGTTGCGCACGAATACGCATTCCTGCTGCGCGAGGCCCAGCGCCACGCCGCGCACCTGATGACGCCGGCCGAAGAGGCGCTGGCGACCGAGCTGAACGAGACCGGCGGCAACGCCTGGAATCGGCTGTACAACAACGCTGCCTCGCAGCTGCTGGTGCCGATCGCGATCGATGGCCAGCCGCCTGAGCTGCCGATCAGCGCGCTGCGCAACCTGGCCTACGAGCCCGATCGCGAAACTCGCCGCCTCGCGTACGAGGCCGAGCTGGCCGCCTGGCAGCGCGCCGCGCTGCCGCTGGCCGCCGCGCTCAACAGCATCAAGGGCGAGGTCAACACGCTGTCGCGCCGGCGTGGCTGGGATACGCCGCTCGACGCGGCGCTGCTGGACAACCGGATCGATCGCCCGACGCTCGACGCGATGATGGACGCCGCGCGCGACTCGTTTCCCGATTTCCGGCGCTACCTGCGCGCCAAGGCGCGTATGCTGGGGCTGGAGCGGCTGCCCTGGTACGACCTATTTGCCCCGGTGGGCGCAAGCACGCACGCATGGGGCTACGCCGAGGCCAGCGCCTTCATCGTCGAGCAGTTCGGCAGCTACTCACAGCGCATGAGCGATTTCGCGGCGCGCGCCTTTCGCGAAAACTGGATCGACGCCGAGCCGCGCCCCGGTAAGCGCGATGGCGCATTCTGCATGCCGCTGCGCGGCGAGGAATCGCGCATTCTGAGCAACTATCAGCCCGGCTTCAAGAGCGTGCTGACGCTGGCGCACGAGCTGGGTCACGGCTACCACAACCTGAACCTGGCGCGCCACTCCAACCTCAACCGCTACACGCCTTCTACGCTGGCTGAGACCGCCAGCATCTTCTGCGAGACGATCGTGCGCCACGCGGTGATGCGCCACGCCGGCCCGCAGGAGCAGATCGAGATCCTCGAAGGCGCGCTGATGGGCGCCTGCCAGGTTGTAGTCGACATAACCAGTCGCTTCTTGTTCGAGCGCGGCGTGTTCGAAGGCCGAAGCCAGCGCGACCTTTTGATCGATGAGCTATGCGCGCTCATGGAACATTCCCAGCGCGAGACCTACGGCGACGGGCTGGATCAGGATGTGCTGCACCCGTATATGTGGGCGGCCAAAGGCCACTACTACAACACTGGCAACTCGTTCTACAACTTTCCGTATATGTTCGGCCTGCTATTTGGCACCGGCCTGTACGCGATCTATCAGCGCGATCCAGCGCCGTTTCAGGTTGGCTACGACGATCTGTTGGCCTCGACCGGCATGGCCGATGCCGCCACGCTGGCGGCGCGCATGCAGATCGACACGCACTCGCCGGCGTTCTGGCGCGCCAGCCTAGACATCATTCGCGCCGATATCGATCGCTTCGAGGCGCTGGCGGCCGAGCAGCCGTAAGACGGCCCAGTGTTAGGGTTGCTGCCGTGTAGCAAGAACAACGACGATCGCATCCTCAGCATTCCTGCGGCTCCTGGCGTGTCCAGGAACAGCACCTCGTCGGCGCCGACGATCGTCTTCGCTTCTGGCCGCGCTCGTGATCCTCCCACGAGCGCGTCTGCAAGCTGCCGATCACGGCCGCGTCGGCTCAGGCATCAAATGATCCACAGATAAAGATCATCTTCGTGGTATAATCCAAGCTACACGTGTAGATACGAGTCACAATGCTTCAAGGTCGCTCGGAAGATTGAGCGGATTCGACCCGAATCTGCCCGCGCCGAACCTTGCTCAGCCGCTTGCCATGCCTGATTCTGATAATAAGAAGCTATCGCTGCGCACGAGCCGTGTGACCCGCGATGACGTCGCCCGACACGCGCAGGTTTCGACCGCGGTGGTGTCGTATGTGATCAACAACGGGCCGCGCGCGGTCGCGCCGGAGACCCGGCGGCGGGTCGAGGAGGCGATCGCCGTGCTCGGCTACTTCCCGAATACGATCGCGCGCAGCCTCCGATCCGATCAGAGCAACACGATCGGCCTGATCATCCCCTCGCTGACCGACCCAGAGTGTGCCGAGATCGCCAGCGACCTCCAGTCGATCTGCCACAATGAGGGCTATCTGGTGGTGCTCTGCGCCAGCGAGCGCGACGTGGCCAGCGAGGAGCGCGCGATCGGCATGCTGCGCAGCCACCAGGTCGATGGCGTGGTGATCATGCCGACACAGGACTCGCCCGCGCTGCTACGCTCGCTGCTGTTTGCGGGCGTGCCGACGGTGGTTATCGATCGCTACCTGCCCAACGCCCACTCGATCACGGTCGACGATCTCGAGGGCGGCCGGCTAGGCACCGATCACCTGCTCGCGCTGGGCCACCGCCGGATCGGCCTGCTGCTCCAGGATGTCGAGCGGACGACCGGCTCGGAGCGCGTGCTAGGCTACAGCCAGGCGCTCGCCAGCCGCCATATCGCCCACGATGAGCGGCTGATCGTGCGCAGCGCCAGCACTGCCGCCGACGCTCACGATGCGATGTGGCAGCTGCTGCGGCTCGCGCAGCCGCCGACCGCGATCCTGACCGATAACCACGCGGTCTCGCTCGGCGCGATGCGCGCGATCTACGCGGCCGGCCTGCGCATCCCCGATGATATCTCGGTGGTCGGCTACGGCGCATCATCGCTGGCCGCGACGTTTGCTCCGCCGCTGACGACGGTGCAGTGCGCGCCGTTCACGCTCGGGCACATGGCAGCGCAGACGGTGCTGCGGCTGGCGACCCGGCACGACAACGACTCAGCCAGCGCGTCGATCCTGCCAGTTGCGCTCATGCTGCGCGCCTCCACCGCGCCGCCGCGTCGCAGCTAGTGGCCGCTCCCTTGGCGCTCCTCGTCTTGTGCGAGGCTGCGAGCGGGCTCTACACCCAGAGGGTACCCGTCGCGCTCCCCGCTGGTTGGGCCGGCGGCCCCCCAGACCCCCGCATATGATGCTTGTCGCATGACCAATGCACTGGCACATGCCTTTAGTATGCTAAGATCCAGATCATTAGCTGCCGCTCAGATCTGCCCAGAGGCATGCATGCCAGGCACTCGACATACACAAGCATCAAATAGGGGTTCCCAGGGGCAACGCCCCGGGCCGGGGGTGCAGGGGCGCGGCCGCCCCTTGCCGCCCGCCGCGTAGGCGAACGGCGTTTATCCTGATAAAATATTGACAAATCGTTCGCCGTGCGCTATGCTCTAGCAATACCAGAATCTACACGAGTAGAATTGAAGTGCAACGATGCTCTCTTCAATCGAAGCCACGCAGCGCGCGCTGGCGCGCCATGCGTATGTTGCCGATGTTGGCCTGGCTACCAGCCTGTTCCTGGCGCTGAAGATGGGCAAGGCGCTGCTGCTGGAAGGCGAGCCCGGCGTCGGCAAAACCGAGGTCGCTAAAGTGCTGAGCCAGATATTCAGCACGCCGCTGATTCGGCTGCAATGCTACGAGGGCATCGACATCAGCCAGGCGGTCTACGAGTGGAACTACCCGCGCCAGCTGCTTGAGCTACAGGCGCGCCGGCCCAGCCCCGACGACGCCAGCGCCACGGCGCAGCTCTACACCGAGGCGTTTCTGCTCAAGCGCCCGCTGCTCCAGGCGATCGACCACGCCCACGACGCCGCGCCGGTGCTGCTGATCGATGAGCTGGATCGCGCCGACGAAGAGTTCGAGAGCTTTCTGCTGGAATTACTCTCCGATTTCCAGATCAGCATCCCCGAGCTTGGCACCCTGCGCGCAAAACACCGCCCGATCATCATTATCACCTCTAATCGTACCCGCGATCTGCACGATGCTCTCAAGCGCCGCTGCGTCTACCATTGGATCGATTACCCGACCCGTGCGAAAGAGCTGGAGATTGTGCGCTGCAAGGCGCCCGGCATCTCCGAGCGTCTGGCGGCGCAGGTGGTCGATTTTGTGCAGGCCACGCGCCGGCAGGATCTGACCAAGCACCCCGGCGTCGCCGAGACGCTCGATTGGGTTGAGGCGCTTGAACACTTAGGCGCGCGCGAGCTGAGCAGCGCGGCGGTTCAGGCCACGCTCGGCATTATTCTTAAGTACCAGGACGATGTGGACAAGCTGCGCGGCCCGCTGGCGGATACGCTGCTCGAACAGGCGGGAGGTTGATGTGTCCGATCAGCCGGGCGATTTCTTCTTGAGCAACTGCCTGCTGTTCATCCGCGCGCTGCGGCAGGCCGGCCTGCCGATCGGGCTGGATCAGGCGCTGGCGTTCGCGCAGGCGCTGGAGTGGATCGACCTCGGCGCGCGCGATCAGGTGTACCATACCGCCCGCTCGCTGCTGGTGAGTCGCTACGAGCATCTGCGCCTGTTCGACGCGATCTTCAACCGCTTCTGGCGCCCGCTCGGCGAATCCGAGCGCCGACAGCGGCAAAAGATGCCGCGCGCGCCGCGGCACAAGCCGCGCGATCAGCCGTTTTCGATTGTCACGTACATGGCCGCCAAGGCCGGGCTAAGCGAGCCAGAGGTCGATGTCAGCGACAAATCCGGCACAGCCAGCATGGTCGAGGTCTTGCAGCGCAAAGAGTTTTCGCAGATGACGCCCGAGGAGCTTGAGCGGATCAAGCGCCTGATACACCAGATGCGCTGGCGGATCAGCCTGCGCGAGACCCGCCGGCGGCGGCGGCATCGGCGCGGCGACCTGCTGCATATGCGCGCGGTAGTGCGTGATGCGGCGCGGCACAACGGCCGGCTCACGCGGCTGCTCTGGCAGCGCCGCAAGGTCAAGCAGCGCCCACTGGTGATTATCGCCGACATCAGCGGCTCGATGGAGAAATACGCCCGCCTGCTGCTCCAGTTCTTGTACAGCGTCGCGCACTCGCTACCGCGAGTCGAATGCTTTGTCTTCGGCACGCGCCTGACACGGATCACCGGCCAGCTCAAGCTACGTAATATTGATCAGGCGATCGACCAGGCATCGCGCGAGGTGGTCGATTGGGCCGGCGGCACGCGCATCGGCGAGAGTCTGCGGGTCTTCAATCGCCACTGGAGCCGGCGCGTGCTGGGGCGCGGCGCGGTGGCACTACTGATCAGCGATGGCTGGGAGCAGGGCGACCCGGCGCTGCTGGCGACCGAGATTCGCCGCCTTCAGCGCCGCTGCCACCGGCTGATCTGGCTGAACCCGCTGCTTGGGCGCGAGACCTACCAGCCGCGGGTCGGCGGGATGCAGGCGGTGCTGCCGCATATCGACGATTTTCTGCCGATTCACAACTTTCAAAGCCTGGAGGCGCTCGCCCAGCGCCTCGGCGCGCTGGATGAGCGGCGCAGCCGCTAGATGGTACTTTATCTTTTTTCATGTTGGTGCTTTTTTCGCCCGGCGGGGCGAAAAAAGCACCAACATGACCTGAAGATCCGTCACGTCCAGAAGGCCGAATGAGCCTGCGGAGGCAGGCTTCGTAGCGACAGCCGAGGGCTTTAGCCCGACTGCGGCGCTGAACCAACGGCGCGGCTGGTAGTAGAGCAGAAAGGAGCATGCACGGTTCAATTTCCGGGAACGTCGGCTAGCCGATCCACGCTATTGTGCTGCCGTTTAGTGCAAAGGACACACGGAAATGATCCCAGGAGCCTTCGACTACCTTGCGCCACACAGCGTTGAGGAAACCGTCGCGCTGCTCGCCGAACACGGCGACGACGCCAAAATCCTGGCCGGTGGACAGAGCCTGATCCCGGCGATGCGCTTCCGTCTGGCTGCGCCGGCGCTGCTGATCGACATCAACAAGCTGACCGAGCTGGAGTATGTGCGTGAAGAAAATGGCTACCTCGCGATCGGCGCGCTGGCCCGCGAGGTGATGCTGGAGGAATCGGCGGCGATCGCCCGCACCTTCCCGCTGCTTTCCGACGCCGCGCGCGTGATCGCCGACCCCCTGGTGCGTAACCGCGCCACCGTGGGCGGCAATATTGCGCACGCCGACCCAGCCAACGATCACCCGGCGGTGATGCTGGCCTATGGCGCCCAGGTGCTGGCGCACGGCCCGAGCGGAACGCGCGTTATTCCGATCGACGATTTTTTCGTCGGGCTGTTCGAGACCTCACTGCGGCCGGGCGAGCTGCTGACCGAGATCCGTATCCCTCGGCCGGCGGCGAATGCCGGCGGCGCATATCTGAAGAACGAGCGCAAAGTCGGCGACTACGCCGTTTCAGCCGTAGCCGTACAGCTAACGATGAATGGATCAACCGTCGGTGCGGCCCGAATCGCATTAACCAACGTCAACTCGGTGCCGATGCGGGCGCTGAATGCCGAACAGGTATTGGTCGGCCAGACGCTCAGCGCCGAGGTATTGGAGGCCGCCGGCCGCGCCGCCGCCGCCGAGTGTGATCCATCCGCCGACCTGCGTGGCAGTGTCGAGTACAAGCGCGATCTGACCCGCGTGCTGACCAAGCGTGCGATTCGCAAGGCGGCCGATCGAGCGGAGATGACAAGGTGACAAGATGACTGAATGACAAGATGATCGACCATGAATCGTCATCTTGTCACCTTGTCATCTTGTCATCTTGTCATTTTTTGAGGAGCATCAATATGAGCACACACATGATCACCCTCACCGTGAACGGTGAGTCGCACAGCACCACGATCGACAGCCGGCTGCTGCTCGTCCACTATCTGCGCGAGCAGCTGAACCTGACCGGCACGCATATCGGCTGCGATACCACCAGCTGTGGCGCTTGCACTGTGCTGGTGGATGGCCGCGCGATCAAGAGCTGCACCATGTTCGCGGTTCAGGCCGATGGCCACGCAATTCAGACGATCGAAGGGCTGGCGACCGACGGCCAGCTGCACCCGCTGCAAGAGGGTTTCTGGGAGCAGCACGGCCTGCAATGCGGCTACTGCACACCAGGCATGATTATGGCCGCCAAAGCGCTGCTGGATAAGAACCCCAACCCGACCGAAGATGAGATCCGCTGGGGCATATCCGGCAATCTGTGCCGCTGCACCGGCTACGTCAAGATCGTCGAGGCGATCCAGTACGCCGCCGAGAAGCTGCAAGCGCAGCCGAAGGAAGAGGTGACGGTATGAGCAACCAGGAAGATCCCTTCACAATGCTCGATGGGCGCAAGAATAGCGATGGCGCACGCCATCTGGCCGACCGCACCGAGTATCATACGCCCGCGCCGGCCGGAACCTCGGCGATGGTCGAGACCACCCACGATGTGCGCATGAGCACTCCGGCCAGTATCTGCGGCATGGGCCACCGTATGAAGCGCAAGGAAGACCCGCGCTTTATCCAGGGCAAGGGCAACTATGTCGACGATATCAAGCTGCCCGGTATGTTGTATATGGATATCGTACGCAGCCCATATGCCCACGCCAAGATCCTCAAGATCGACGCCAGCGCCGCGCTGAAGATTCCCGGCGTGCTCGCGGTGATCACCGGCGAGGATCTGAAAAAGGCCGGCAACCTGCACTGGATGCCCACGCTCATGTCCGACACGCAGATGGTGCTGCCGATCGAGAAGGTGGTCTACTACGCGCAGGAGATCTGTGTCGTTGTCGCGACCGAGCGCTACATCGCCGCCGACGCGCTCGAGCATATCGTTGTCGATTACGAGCCGCTGCCGGTGGTGATCAACCCGTTCGAGGCGCTCAAGGACGAGGTGATTGTCCGCGACGACAAGCCTGAGAAGACCAATCATATCTGGCACTGGGAGGCCGGCAGCCAGGAAGCGACCGACCGGGTGTTCGATCAGGCGGCGACGGTGGTCAAGCAGTACATGCACATTCCGCGCATCCACGTCTCGTCGATCGAGACCTGCGGGATGGTCGCCGACTACAGCAAAATCACCAACAAACTGCGGATCTTCATGACCTCGCAGGCCCCGCACGCCCACCGCACGGTGTTCGCGCTGGTCAGCGGCATCCCCGAGCAGAAGATCCAGATTATCTCGCCGGATATCGGCGGCGGCTTCGGCGGCAAGGTGCCGGTCTACCCCGGCTATGTCTGCTGCGCGGTCGCCAGCATTGTCACCGGCCGGCCGGTCAAGTGGATCGAGGATCGCAGCGAGAACCTCCAGGCCGACTCATTCGCGCGCGATTACCACATCACCGCCGAGATGGCGGCCGACAAAGATGGCCACATCACCGGGCTGCGCGTGCGGACGCTGGCCGACAACGGTGCGGCCGATGCGGCTGCCAACCCATCCAAGTTCCCAGCCGGCCTGTACAGCATCGCCACCGGCTCGTACGACATGCAGGCCGCGCATATCGCCGTGGATGGTGTGTACACCAACAAGCCACCCGGCGGCGTGGCCTACCGCTGCTCGTTCCGCGTCACCGAGGCGGTGCATATGATCGAGCGCATGGCCGACATCATGGCGCATCAGCTTGGCGAAGATCCAGCCGATTTCCGCCTGAAGAACTTCATCAAG
>WNGB01001979.1_pt1 | contig 33418 bp, 25 predicted proteins | sample 5400681 | NCBI WGS metagenome assembly WNGB01 (sample SAMN13153367, study PRJNA577476) | soil metagenome | isolation source: 115 cm soil or saprolite under grassland replicate 2 | place: USA:California | collected 2016-06-15
ACCCGTGAGGGCGGCGCCGGCCAAAAGGGTCAACTCGTGAGGGTGTGCATTTTCTGCCACCATTTCAAGAAGAGTCAGAACCCCCACATCGACTGGAACCTGAAGCTCATTGGTCGCGTGCTGGACAGGAAATAGCCTCGCAAGATTCGCGCATGCTCGAAGGGGAGCGTCGCCACTGCCCAGTTCGTACAAGCGAGTAAGATCTCCCTGAAGTGCGGCCCCATCGACTTTAGCCTCCGCATGCACTCTCTCCGCCATGCAAATCCTTTACATATATAGGTATTTGTTATATAATGTGCTGGTTCGTTGAGTTCCGGTTGAGTCGTCACATCCTCGGCTCCAGCGCCCTGTCGCCACCCCGCTTGGCGGCAGCGTGCTGGACCCGGGAAGCGTAGTACCGGCCAGCGCGGGAGCTCGCAATGTCTGGCGAACTGTCACACACCAAGGTGACCAACCTACCGTTGGTCCGACTCGAGTCGGACTTCCTGAAGTTCATGGGGCTCCGCTACGGCGCCCCGATCCACCGAGCCGGCGGAGACTTCAGCCGGGACGACCTGATGCGGGCCATGTTCGGGGCCCGGTCGGCTGGCGGCTACCGGACGGCCGAGCTGACCTTCACGGCCGCCTCGGGCGAACGCATCGGGCTGCACGTGACCACGGTCCACGGCTACCTGTTTCAGTACGACGAGGACTTCCTCGGCAACCTCTTTCCCCGTCCACTCGAGGTTCATGCCGACAACTGCTTCGTGATCGAAGGGCTGCTGCTGGAGGCCGGCTCGAGGGGCGAGGAGTTCGCGGCGGCGGCAGCCTACGGTCCGGGGAGTGTGGACCTGTCGTCCGACGACGTACGGTTCCTGCAGGAGCACGATGAGCTGTACCTCAAGGTACGGGCCGTCGTCGCCTTCGATGGCGCGGGCGGGCTCATCAGCGCGATCGTTCAGAAGCTGCCGTCCCCGGCCGACCAAATCCTGTCCATCCCACCCGTCTGAAACGGGTGGACCACCCAGGCCCCGCTCCGGACTCATCCGGAGCGGGGCCTCTAGCGTTCTGATCGCAAGTTTCTCCTAAGTTCCTCCGTGGTTTATGCCGGCCGAGCCGAATCGGGCAGAGTGACGCATGGCAAATACCAAGTATCTGCCAAGTATAGGTTCTGGTATCTAGATATCGCGATTGCTAGTTTCGAACTCGTGAGTACTCGCATCCTCTGGCCCCGCATCCTGGCCCTCGACAGAAGGGTACAGCGCGGGTCGTGGACCGCATCACCCGGGAGCTGACCGGCGCACAGCAGGTTCTCGACACCGCTCAGATGATCTACAGCCGCATCGAGGACACGCTCGGCCGCGTGCTGGCACTCGTCAGTCGGTGTGATGAGGTCTACCGCCTAGGCGGCCCCCAGGTCCGCCGGCTGTCCAACCAGTTCTTTCGACAAGCTGCACATCTCGGACAGCGAGGACGGGTCACCCAGAGTAACCGGCGCTGTGCTCCGGGAGCCCTGGGCCACCCTCCTGGCCGACGACTTCCAGCATCATATGGGCCAAAACGCCTCGAACCGTGGACATCTTGATCATGTCCACGGTTCGAAACGTGTACTACTGGTAGCCCCGACCGGATTCGAACCGGCGCTACCGCCTTGAGAGGGCGGCGTCCTGGGCCTCTAGACGACGGGGCCGTGCGGTAGAGCTGGGGTACCAGGACTCGAACCTAGACTAGCGGAACCAGAATCCGCCGGGCTGCCAATTACCCCATACCCCATCGGCGTCCACCGCCGAGCGGCGGCGCCGACTGGCAATGCTACCGACCGGCGCGCCGGGATCAAAACGCGAACCCGCGACCCTCCTGACCGCGGCCGCCACAGGCCTGCGGGCCCGGCGGGCGCGGAGGGGGCGCCCGGGGCGCCGCTAGGCTGGCTGGGTGACTGGATCGGTACGCGTCCGCTTCGCCCCCTCGCCGACCGGCATCTTCCACGTCGGGGGTGCCCGGTCAGCGTTGCACAACTGGGTCTTCGCCCGGCAGCACGGCGGGGTGTTCGTCCTGCGCATCGAGGATTCCGACGCGTCCCGCAACCGGCCGGAGTGGACCGACGGCATCATCCGCGCGCTGGACTGGCTCGGCATCAACCAGGAGGGGTACGAGGGGCCGTACTTCCAGTCCGCCGACGCGGAGCGGCAGGCCGCGGCCGCCACCCGGCTGTACGAGTCCGGCCGGGCGTACTACTGCGACTGCACCCGGGAGGACGTCATCGCCCGCAGCGGGGGCCAGCGCGGCTACGACGGGTACTGCCGCGACCGCGGCCTGGAGCCGGCCCCCGGGCGGGCGCTGCGGTTCCGTACCCCGGACGAGGGCGTCACGGTGGTGGACGACATCGTGCGCGGCAAGCCGCAGTTCGACAACGCCGCGCTGGAGGACTTCGTGGTCGCCCGCGGCGACGGCTCGGTGCTGTTCCTGCTGGCCAACGTCGTCGACGATATCGAGCAGCGCATCACGCACGTGATCCGGGCCGAGGAGCACCTACCGAACACGCCGAAGCAGCAGTTGCTCTGGGAGGCGCTCGGGCACACCCCGCCGGTGTGGGCGCACGTGCCGATCATCGTCAACGAGAAGCGGCAGAAGCTGTCCAAGCGACGGGACAAGGTGGCCCTGGAGTCCTACCGCGACGAGGGGTACCTGGCGGAGGCGATGCGCAACTACCTGATGCTGCTCGGCTGGGCGCCGTCCGGTGACCGCGAGATCGTGCCGTGGCAGGTGATCGAGGACGAGTTCCGGCTGGAGGACGTCAACCCCAGCCCGGCGTTCTTCGACGAGAGGAAGCTGCGGGCGTTCAACGGGGAGTACGTCCGGGCGCTGCCGACCGAGGAGTTCATCGCCGCCTGCGGCCCGTGGCTGGCCGCGCCGCACGCGCCGTGGGCGCCGTCGGAGTTCGATCCGCAGATGTTCGCCGCGGTCGCCCCGTTGGCCCAGACCCGGGTCGCGGTGCTGAGCGAGATCACCGCGCTGGTCGACTTCCTGTTCCTGGCCGAGCCGGCCACCGACGAGGCGTCCTGGGCGAAGGCGATGAACGACGCCGCACCCGACCTGCTGCGAGCCGCCGTCGCCGCGTACACCGACGCGCCGTGGCAGGCGGAGGAGCTGAAGACCCGGCTGGAGGCGGCCGGTGCCGAGCGCGGCCTGAAGCTCGGCAAGGCGCAGGCACCGGTGCGGGTCGCCGTCACCGGCCGGACCGTCGGGCTGCCGCTGTTCGAGTCGCTGGAGGTGCTCGGTCGCGAGCGCACGCTGGCCCGGCTGGAGGCCGCGCTCGCCCGGCTCACTTCCTGAGCGTCACCGGGTTGGTCAGGGTGCCGATGCCGTCCACCGTGACCGACACCGACTGGCCGTCCCGCATCGGGCCGACGCCGGCCGGGGTGCCGGTCAGGATCACGTCACCGGGCAGCAGCGTCATCACGTGCGAGATGTACGCGATCAGCGTGGGCACGTCGTGCAGCAGCAGCGAGGTACGGGAGTCCTGGCGCAGCTCGCCGTCCAGCTCGGTGCGGATCGCCAGGTCGGCCGGGTCCAGGACGGTCTCGATCCATGGCCCGAGCGGGCAGAACGTGTCGTACCCCTTGGCCCGGGTCCACTGCGCGTCGATCTTCTGCAGGTCCCGCGCCGTGACGTCGTTGGCGCAGGTGTAGCCGAAGACGTGCTCCAGCGCGCGGTCCCGCGGCACGTCGGTCGCCGGCCCGCCGATGACCACGGCGAGCTCGCCCTCGAAGTCCACGCGCTCGGACTCCAGCGGCATCCGGACCGGGTCGAACGGACCGATCACCGAGGTGTTCGGCTTCATGAACAGCACCGGGCGCTCCGGCGGCTCGCCGCCCATCTCGCGGGCGTGCTCGGCGTAGTTCCTGCCGATGCAGACGACCTTGCCGGGACGGATGGGCGCGAGCAGCCGCAGGTCCGGCAGCGCCCACCGCTCCCCGGTGAACTCCACCGGCCCCAGCATCGGGTACTCGGTCAGCACCGCGACCGTCGCGGCCTCCACCGGGGCGCCGGCCGGAGCCTCGACGGCACCGACCGCGACGGTGCCGGCCGGGGTGACGAAACGGGCGATGCGCACGAGCAGGCAGCCTACCCGGGGTGTTCCGGGGCGGCCGCGCGTGGCGGCGGTGCCGCGGGTTGCCACAATGGTGCGCATGACGCCGCAGTCGCCGACCCGCGGTCCGCTGATCATGCTGGGTGCGCTGGCCGCGCTGCTGGTGCTGGCCGGGGTGCTGCCGTGGCTGACCGGCGGGTCCGGTGCGGCCAGGGGCTTCGCGACACCGCTGCTGCTGGTGGGCCTGTTCGCCTGGTACGCCGCCCTGCGGGCCGTCCGGGCCGAGCCGGCCGCTCCACCGCGGCCGACGACACGGCCAGCGACGCGCCCGGCGACCGGGCGGGATGCAGGCCCGGCCGGCGGCTCTGGCGGGTGCCGGTGCGGCGCCGGTGGATGCCAGGGCGCGGCCCCCTCGGCGGCGCAGTAACAGGACGGCGGGAACCGCCCGACGTGCGGCAGGCTGGTCGGGCGCAGAGAGTAATCCACTTGCCCCGCCACGCAGCCCGGTGCCAGGCTGCGCGCGGTGTCGAACGCCCCGGGCGCGTTCCGAAGGGAACCGACCGCGCGCGTTCCGGCTGGAACCGACCAGGCGCGTTCCGAAGGGAATGATGACATTGGCGATCTGGCGAGCCGAGTGTGTCGGCCGCCGGCGCCGGTTCTCCGACCGATCCCGCTGATCTGCGCGGGCGCCGGTGGCCGCTGGCCCTGACAGCGTCATCGATCGGAAGGCTGATCAAACATGGGCGTCTCCGTCCACCACCAGAACGCGCTCGCCCGCGTGGCGGCGTACCTGCAGTCCAACTCCCGCAGCGAGCGGATCGGTCCGTTCCTCGTGGGCTTCACCCCGCACACCGCCAGCCCGTGGCTGAACTACGCGGTCCCCGTGCCCGGCGCCAGCCCCACCCCGGCCGAGGCGGCGGCGCTGGTCGCGGCGTTCGAGCAGCGCGGGCTGTTGCCACGGCTGGAGTACCTGCCGGCCACCGCGCCGGACGTCGAGCCGGCGCTGTCGGCCGCCGGGTTCACCGCCGAGGGCCGGCCGCCTGTCCTGGTCTGCGCACCCGCGGACCTGCGCCACCCATCAGGCCCGGACGGGATCGGGTACGAACTGGCCACCGACCGCGACGTGCTGCACCAGGTGCTGGTCCTGCAGCACGAGGCGTACGGCGAGCCGGCGCCACCGACGCCGCACGACGTGGACCGCGCGGTGCGGCACGTCGAGCGCGGCGGCCTCACCGGGCTGGCCCGGGACACCGCCACCGGCCCGGTCGTCGGCGCCGGTCAGACCACGCGGGCGGTCGGTGGGGTGGCCGAACTGGTCGGGGTTGCCGTCGCCGCGGCGTACCGGCGGCGCGGTATCGCCGCGGCGGTCAGCGCGTTCCTCACCCGCACGGCCCACGACCGGGGCGCCGACCTGGTCTGGTTGGAGGCCGCCGGGCCGGGCGAGCAGCGGGTGTACGAGCGGGTCGGCTACCGCAAGGTCGGCGAGAAGCTGTACCTGTCCCGGCGGTAGCCACCACCCGGTGCCGGGCGGAGCGGCGGACCTACCCGTTCCGCCCGGGCGCTCAGCGGTGCGCGGTGTCGGGCGGAGCGGCGGATCCACCCCGTCCCGCCTGACACTCAGCCGTGCGCGGTGAGCAGCCCGTAGCGGATGGCGTCCTCCAGCGCCAGCCAGGAGGCCTCCACCACGTTGCCGTGCACCCCGACGGTGGTCCACTCGCGGTGCCCGTCGCCGGTCTCGATCAGCACCCGGGTGACCGCGTCGGTGCCGTGCCCGCCGGCCAGGATGCGCACCTTGTAGTCCACCAGGCTCATCCCGGCCAGCTCCGGGTACAGCCGCTCCAGCGCCTGCCGCAGGGCGCGGTCCAGCGCGTTCACCGGGCCGTTGCCCTCGGCGGTGGCGATGATCCGCTCGTCCTTGGCGTTCAGCTTCACGGTGGCCTCGCTGACGACCTCGCCGTCCGCCCGGCGCTCGGTCAGCACCCGGTACGACTCGAGGCCGAACGGCCTGGCCAGCCCGGCCGGACCGCTCATCTCCTCGCGCAGCATCAGCTCGAACGACGCGTCGGCCGCCTCGAACGACCAGCCCTCGGCCTCAAGCGACTTCACCCGCTCCACCACCCGGCCGACCGCGGCACCGTGGCCGGCCAGGTCCAGCCCGAGCTCGCGACCCTTGAGCTCGATGCTGGCCCGGCCGGCCATCTCGGTCACCAGGATGCGCATGTCGTTGCCCACCACGGCCGGATCGAGGTGGTTGTACAGCTCCGGCCGTACCTTGATCGCGCTGGCATGCAGGCCCGCCTTGTGGGCGAAGGCGCTGAACCCGACGTACGCCTGGTGGGCGTCGGGGATCATGTTGGCGATCTCGGCGATGGCGTGCGACACCCGGACCAGCTCCGGCAGGCAACCCTCGGGCAGCACGTCGCGGCCCATCTTGGTCACCAGCCCGCCGATTACGGCGAACAGGTCCGCGTTGCCGACGCGCTCGCCGTACCCGTTCGCGGTGCACTGCACGTGGGTCACACCCGCGTCCACCGCGGCCAGGGTGTTGGCAACCGCGCATCCGGTGTCGTCCTGGCAGTGGATGCCCAGACGCGGTGCGGTTCCGCCGGCAGCGCCAGCGCCGGTACGCCGCAGCACCTGCGACACCACCTTGTGCATGCCGACCGGGAGCATGCCGCCGTTGGTGTCGCAGAGCACCCCCACGTCCGCGCCGGCGGCGAACGCCGCCTCGAGGACGCGGACACCGTAGTCGGGATCCGCGGCGTACCCGTCGAAGAAGTGCTCGCAGTCCAGGAACACCCGGCGGCCCTCGCCGACCAGGAAGGACACCGTGTCCGCCACCATGGCGAGGTTCTCCTCGAGGGTGGTGCGCAGCGCCTCGATGACATGCCGGATGTCGGACTTGGCCACCAGGCACACCACCGGGGCCTGCGAGTCCAGCAGCGCGCGCACCTGCGGGTCCTCGGCCGCGGCCAGGCCGGCCTTCCGGGTGGCCCCGAAGGCGACCAGGCTGGCGTGCCGCAGGTCGAGCTCGGTGCGGGCGCGGGCGAAGAACTCGGTGTCCTTCGGCAGCGCGCCGGGCCAGCCGCCCTCGATGAACCCGACGCCCAACTCATCCAGCAGCCGGGCCACCGCCAGCTTGTCGGAGACCGAGTACGAGATGCCCTCGGCCTGGGCGCCGTCACGCAGGGTGGTGTCGTAAACGTGGAAGCTGTCGTCCAGCATCGGTCTGCCCCTCGGCTGCGGGTAAATCCGGAAAACGAAAAGACCCCCCGCGATGCGGGAGGTCTGCGCGCTGGCGGTGAGGCTGCGAGCGCGCTAGGTGCCAATAATCAGCGAGAACTGCACGGCCGAAGTCTGGCACACCCGAGCCGATCTGAACAATCGGTCCCGCATGTTGGGACGGTCCGGCCGGCGACCTGTGCGCAGCCGGACTGCCGCGAACGGTGGCAATTTGCCGGAACCCCTTGTGGCGCAGGTAACGAAAGCACTACGGTCGCCCGCGACAATTGCGCCCGCGGGACCGGGGAACCCGCACGGTAGGAGAGGCATGGAAGAGGGCAGACCGGGACCTCGCCGGTACGGGAGGGGTCCCGACGCGCCACGCTCGTTTCCTGTCCACGACCACGGTGACGACGTCAGCCTGACCTACGACAGCCCGCACGAGCCGTTACCCGGACCGTTCGAGCAGCCTCCCGACCCCGCCCCACGGCACGCCACCGCGACCGCCGCGAGCCGCGTGCTCACCCGCCGTAACGCCCTGATCGGCACCGCGCTGCTGACCGCCGGCGCCGGTACCACCTACCTGACGCGCGACGTCGGCCGCCAGGCCGCCGGGCCGCTCGCCGACGTGCCCGGCGTCGCGCTGCCGGAGCCGCCCGAGCCGCCCGAGCCGCCCGCGACACCGCCGCGCCGGCCGCCCGGGACCGCCCCCCGGCCGAAGGCGCCCACGACCCGCACCCGGACCTCCGGCGGGTCGCTGGCCACCGATGCGCACCCGCCCGGCGGCACCGCCCCGGGCGGGTCCGGTGCCCCGGCCGAGCCGGGCGCCACGACGAACGTCGTGCTCGACCCGGAACTGCTGCTGCGCCGGGCCAGCTACGGGCCGACCGCAGCCATGCGGGCCCACGTCCACGAACACGGCATCGGGGCCTGGCTCGCCGCGCAGCTCAGCCCGGCGCGGCTGCCCGACCCTGGCGGCGCGGCGGTGACGCGGCTCTTTCCGCGGCTGGCCTGGTCGATCGACGCGGTGCACCGGACCTACCGGGGCTCCGACCAGCAGGATGTGATGTACGACCTGGTCGCGGCGCACATCGGCCGGGCGATCTGGAGCGAGCGGCAGCTCTTCGAGGTCATGGTCGACTTCTGGTCCAACCACCTGAACATCACCTGCCCGAGCGGCGAGGTATGGGACAACCGGCACCGTTACGACGCCGACGTGATCCGCGCGCACGCCCTCGGCAGGTTCTCCGACCTGCTGGCCGCCAGCGCGTTCCACCCGTCGATGCTGCGGTACCTCGACAACGCCGAGTCCACCGGCAGGTCGCCGAACGAGAACTACGCCCGCGAGCTGATGGAGTTGCACACGGTCGGTGTCAACGGGGGCTACACCGAGGCCGACGTCAAGCAGGCCGCGCTGCTGCTCACCGGCTGGCGGGTGCAGGACGGCGACGCCGGCTACGACGCCGGCCGGCACTACGTCGGCCCGGTGCGGGTGATGACGTTCAGCCACCCGAACGGCCCCGGCGCCGGGGTGGCCGCTCAGCAGGCGTTCCTGGCGTACCTGGCCCGCCGACCGGCCACCGCGACGCGGCTGGCCATGAAGCTCGCGGTGCGGTTCGCCGGGGACGACCCGCCGGCCAGCCTGGTGGCCAGGCTGTCCGCGGCGTACCTGCGCCACGACACGGCGATCGTGCCGGTGCTGCGGGTGCTGTTCAACTCCCCGGAGTTCGCCGCCTCCGCGGGCGCCAAGGTGCGGCGGCCGTTCGAACAGGTTGCCGCCACCGCGCGGGCGATCGGGGTACGCCCCGGTACTGATCCCGAGGGCCTGATGCAGCTCTACCGGATGCTGAGCGCGACCGGGCACCTGCCGCTGGGCTGGGGCTCGCCGGACGGCAACCCGGACCGGGCGCAGGCCTGGCAGTCGCCGGCGGCGGCCCTGTCGGTGTTCAACACCACGGCGAGCCTGGTGCACGGGTGGTACCCGGACAGGCTGGTGCTGCCCGGGCCGAAGGGGCTGCTGGCGCGCCCGCCGTCCACCCGCACCGCGGCCATCGACGCGGTGGCGGTGCAGGTGCTCGGCCGGAGGCCGACCGCGGCCGAAAAGTCCGCCGCCGCCGTCCTGCTGGCCGGCACCACGCTGCCCACCACGCTGCGGCCCGGTAGCTGGGAGCAGCAGGAGACGGTCGCCCTGACCGCGGTACTGCTGCTGAGCTCGCCCGCGCACCTCACCCGCTGAATCGAGGGTTCTCCCGATGACGACGACGCAGCCGGGCGGCACCTCCGACGCTCGCCGCGGGTGCGCCGAGGACACCCGCGCCACGGTGTCCCGCCGCTCGCTGCTCCGGATGGCCGGTGCCGCGGCCGGCGGCGCGTTCGTGGCCAGTACGGTCAGCGAGGCCCGGCTGGCGTTCAGCGCACCGGCGAGGAATGCCGACACGCTGGTCATCCTCTCGCTGCGCGGCGGGATGGACGGGCTTTCCGTAGTGGTGCCCGCCGGGGACCGCCGGTACGCGGCCAACCGCCCGGGCCTGGCCGTCCCGAGAGGCCAGCTCCGCAAGATCGACTCCATGTTCGGACTGCATCCGGCGCTGGCCCCGCTGTTCCCGCTCTGGGACGCCGGGAAGATCGCCGCCGTGCACGCCGTCGGCCAGGCCGACCCCACCCGGTCGCACTTCACCGCCATGGACGAGATGGAGCGGGCGGCGCCCGGCTCGTCGCTGCGCACCGGCTGGATCGACCGCACCCTGGGCGCCCTGCCCGGCGGGAACGGGTTCGAGGGCACCCAGGTGGGCTCCCCCGACCTGCCCCGGTCGATGATCGGCCCGAACGCGAAGTTCGCCATCGACTCGATCGCTTTCGTGAAGCTGGCCGTCGGCGACGACCTGGTCGGCCTGCCGACGTGGCGGGCCGCCGCGGCGAAGCTGCACGCCGACGCCCGACCCGAGGTGTCCCGGCCGCTGGCCGCCGCGCTGGGCTCGGTGGGCGCCCTGCGGGCGTTGCCCGAGGTGGTCGACGCGACGGCGCTGGGTTACCCCAAGGGCAGCCTGGGCAGCGCGCTGCACGATGTGGCTCGACTGGTCAGGGCCAACGTCGGCCTGCGGGTCGCCACCGTGGACTTCGGCGGCTGGGACATGCACGCCGGCCTCGGCAGGTTCAACGCCGGGTGGATGCACGACCAGCTCACCACGCTCTCCGGCGCGCTGGCCGCGTTCGCCGCCGAACTCGGCCCCGACCTGGACCGGGTCACCCTCGTCACACTGAGCGAGTTCGGCCGGCGGGTGCGGGAGAACGGCTCCGGCGGGCTGGACCACGGGCACGGCAACGTGGTGCTGCTGCTCGGCGGCGGGGTGGCCGGCGGCAAGGTGTACGGGCGCTGGCCGGGGCTGGCCGATGCGGCGCTGGTGGACGGCGACCTGGCCGGAACCACCGACTACCGAGCCGTCATCTCGGAGGTGCTGGCCCGGCGTTGCGGGGTGGCTGCGGGGAGCACGGTGTTCCCCGACTTCGCGGCGGCACCGCTCGGGGTGGTGCGGGCCCGCTGAGCGGGCCGCCGACCGAGCGCGGTGCGGGCGGCTGGTCCCCTGCCCGCACCGCGCCACCGGTCCCGCCGTCCCCTGGCCGGGCGTTCAGCACCGCGTCGTTCAGCCCCGCGCCGTTAAGCGCCGCGTCGTTCAGCCCCGAGGTCGTTCAGATCAGAACAGCACCACGCTGCGCAGCACCTCGCCGGAGTGCATGCGCTCGAACGCCTCCTCCACCTTGTCCACCGCGATGGTTTCGGTGACGAACCGGTCCAGGTCCAGCCGGCCCTGCAGGTAGAGGTCCACCAGGATCGGGAAGTCCCGGCTGGGCAGGCAGTCGCCGTACCAGGAGGACTTCACCGCGCCGCCGCGGGAGAACACGTCGATCAGCGGCAGCTCGAGGGTCATGGTCGGGTCGGGTACGCCGACGAGCACCACGGTGCCGGCCAGGTCCCTGGCGTAGAAGGCCTGGGTGAACGTGTCCGGGCGGCCGACCGCCTCGATGACCACGTTCGCACCGTTGCCGTCGGTGACGGCGCGGATGGCCGCCACCGGGTCCTCGGTGCGCGAGTTGACCGTGTGGGTGGCGCCGAAGTCCTTCGCCCACTCCAGCTTCCGGTCGTCCACGTCCACCGCGACGATGGTGGTGGCGCCGGCCAGCCGGGCGCCGGCGATCGCGGCGTCGCCGACCCCGCCGCAGCCGAACACGGCCACGCTGTCGCCGCGCCGCACCCCGCCGGTGTTCATCGCCGCTCCGAGGCCGGCCATCACCCCGCAACCGAGCAGCCCGGCGGCCTGCGGCGGCGCCTTCGGGTCCACCTTGGTGCACTGGCCGGCCGCGACCAGCGTCTTCTCGATGAACGCCCCGATGCCCAACGCGGGCGACAGCGGCGTGCCGTCGGCCAGGGTCATCTTCTGCGTGGCGTTGTGGGTGGCGAAGCAGTACCACGGCTCACCGCGGCGGCAGGCCCGGCACTGCCCGTCGACCGCCCGCCAGTTGAGGATCACGTAGTCGCCGGGTCCGACGCCGGTGACGTCCTTCCCGACCGCCTCCACGGTGCCGGCCGCCTCGTGACCCAGCAGGAACGGGAAGGTGTCGCTGATGGCGCCCTCGCGGTAGTGCAGGTCGGTGTGGCACACCCCGCAGGCCGCCACCCGAACGACCGCCTCGCCCGGCCCGGGATCCGGGACCACCACGTCCTCCAGGGTGACCGGCTGGCCCTTGCCACGGGCGACGACACCACGTACCTGCTGGCTCATCGGCACCTCCTCGTGCGTGCCGCCGAGGCTATCGGGACCCGTTCAGCCCGAACAGCGACAGGCACGGCTCGAGCCCGACGATCTCGATGTCGCCGCGGCGGCGCCGTTCCCACCCGGCCCTGGGCAGCCGCAGCCGGATGAGCGTGCCCGGCTTGTCCCGGCGGACCTGGCGCATGACGCCGTCCGGCTCGTACCCGACCTTCCGGGACACCCCCAGCGACGCCGGGTTGTCCTCGAACGCGCTGGAGGTGACGTACTCCGCGCCCAACCCGGCGAAGGCCAGGTGCACGATCGCCTGGCGCATCTCGGTGCCGATACCGCGCCACTGGTGTCGCAGCCCCAGCCAGGAACCGGTCTCCGCCTCGCGCAGCACCGGGAACTGGCCGGCCTCCAGGCCCTGGGTGCCCACCACGGTGCCGTCCACCACCGTGACCAGACCGAGGTTCCAGCTCTCCGGGGTGAACGCGCCGGCCTGCCGCCAGGCCCACTGCAGCACTGACCGGGCCCGCCCGGCCGGGTCGGCGTCGCTCCACGGCACCGAGAACGGCATGACGTCCGGCGCGTGGATCCCGTCCGCGGCCAGGTCGGCCAGCGCGTCCAACTCCTCGGGGCTGGGGTAGCGCAGCTCCAGCCGCGGTGTCCGGACCCGCAGCCCGCGCAGTGGCCAGTGGTCAACCATGCGGGACAGTGTGGGCGGCGTCCGCCGGGCGGCGCACCCGGATTTCAGCGGCCAGCGCGGACGTACCCGGTGCCGGCCGGCGGACCACGGCGCGGCCCGTGTCCACATGCGACGGTCGAGGCTAGGGTGTGTCCCGTAGATCTTGGTGGATGCGGGCGGCGATCCAGGCGGCGATCCGGCAAGGCGGAGGAGGAGCCGATACCGTTGTTGTATCGACGACGACGACAACGCCGCCGGTCGTCGTCTGGGCGCCGATCCGCGCCGCTGAAGGTCTACGGGACACGCCCTACTCCCGGGTCAGCTCGGCCCAGTCCTTGTACCGGCTCTCCTCGCGGAGGGTGGCCCGGTGGAAGGTGCTCTGGATGTCCTTGGTCACCGGGCCGCGGCCGCCCGCGCCGACCTTCCGGTCGTCCACCTCGGCGATCGGCACGATCTCGGCGGCGGTGCCGGTGAAGAACGCCTCATCCGCGTGGTACAGGTCGGTGCGCACCAGGGACCGCTCCAGCACCTCGTAGCCGAGGTCGCGGGCGATCTGCATCGCGGAGTCGCGGGTGATGCCCTCCAGCAGGCCGTCCTGGATCGGCGGGGTGACCACGGTCCTGCCCTGCACCACGAAGATGTTCTCGCCGCTGCCCTGCACCACCTTGCCCGCCGGGTTGAGCAGGATCGCCTCGTCGTACCCGGCCTTGAGCGCCATCACCTTGGCCAGCGAGGAGTTCACGTACTGCCCGGTGCCCTTGCCGGTGGGGGGGATCGAGTTCTGGTCGATGTGCTGCCAGTTCGAGGTGATCGCGCGGCAGCCGGCGGCGATCGCCTCGTCGCCGAGGTAGGCGCCCCACGGCCACACGGCGATGGCCACGTGGGTCCTGCTGGGCAGCGGGTTGAGGCCCATCTCGCCGTATCCGAGGTACATCAGCGGCCGGATGTAGCAGGCGTCGAGTTCGTTGACGCGGACCGTCTCCTTGGTCGCGGCGATGATCTCCTCGACGGTGAAGTCCGGCTCCAGCAGGTAGATCTTGGCCGACCGGAACAGCCGCCTGATGTGGTCGGTCAGCCGGAAGATCGCCGGCCCCTCGGGGGTCGCGTACGCCCGGATCCCCTCGAACACGCCCCAGCCGTAGTGCAGGGTCGGGTTCAGGATGTGGATGGTGGCGTCGTCCCAGTCGACGAGCTCTCCGTTCATCCAGATCTTCTTGGTCGGGGTGATGGGCACAGCGGACTCCCTTGTCAGCGGAACTCTGGTGATTGCATCACATCGAGAACGCCGACGCCTCTACCGGGCGGTCTGGTCGGGTGGCCAACTCCCCTGGCTGGCCAGCGCCGCGAGCCGGTCCCCGATCTCCTTGGTCGAGCCGGGCTTGGCGCTTTCCCGGGTGGCCAGGTCGAAGGCGACGGCGGCCTCCACCCGGCGGGCCTGGTCGCCATGGCCCAGGTGGTCCAGCAGCAGAGCCACCGACAGCACGGTGGCCGTCGGGTCCGCCTTGCCGGTGCCCGCGATGTCCGGCGCGCTGCCGTGCACCGGTTCGAACATGCTCGGGTTGGTGCGGGACACGTCGAGGTTGCCGCTGGCGGCCAGCCCGATGCCGCCGCTGATCGCGGCGCCGAGGTCGGTCAGGATGTCGCCGAACAGGTTGTCGGTGACCACCACGTCGAACCGGCCGGGATCGGCGACGAAGAACATCGCCGCGGCGTCCACGTGCTGGTACGCCACCGCCACGTCGGGGTACTCGCGGGCCACCTCCTCAACGGTGCGCGACCACAGCGAGCCGGAGTGGGTGAGCACGTTCGTCTTGTGCACCAGGGTGAGGTGCCGCCGCGGGCGGGCAGCGGCGCGGCGGAACGCGTCCCGGACCACCCGCTCCACGCCGTACCCGGTGTTGACGCTCACCTCGGTGGCCACCTCGTGCGGGGTGTCCTTGCGCAGCACGCCGCCGCTGCCCGCGTACGGCCCCTCGGTGCCCTCCCGGACGACGATCATGTCGATGGCCGGCGTCCCGGCCAGCGGCGACTCGACGCCGGTGAACAGCCGGATCGGCCGCAGGTTCACGTGGTGGTCCAGCTCGAACCGCAGCCGCAGCAGCAGGCCGCGCTCGAGGATGCCGCTGGGCACCGTGGGGTCGCCCACCGCGCCGAGCAGGATCGCGTCGTGCTGCCGGATCTCGGCAAGCACCGAGTCGGGCAGCAGCTCGCCGGTGCGGTGCCAGCGCGCGGCGCCGAGGTCGTAGGACGTGCTCTGCACGCCGGCGACCACCTCGGCCAGGACCTTCAGGCCCTCGGCCACCACGTCGGGGCCGATGCCGTCTCCGGGAATCACCGCCAGCTTCATGCTTGCGGAGCCTACCCGTCCCGGATCCTGGGACAGCGGTCGCCCCATGTGGGACGGGCCCCGGCGTGTCGCCCCCGGGGCCCGTCCGTCGGCGGCGCCGGTCAGACGATCGTCAGCGTCACCTTGTTCGAGTAGCCGGACAGGTAGTTGGCGTCACCGGGGTAGAACACGTAGATCGTGTACTTCCCCCTCGGCAGGTTCGGCAGCCGCAGCGTCGCCTTGGCGTTGACGAGCGTGCCGTTGACCAGGACCACGCCGGGCGCCCGCCGGACGCTCACCGCGCCGGTCGCCAGCAGGCCGGCGGTGTTGGCCACCGACACATTGGCGTTCACCGCCGTGCCGGCTCGGACCGTGGTGGCCGACAGGGTCAGCTTGACCTGCGGGACCGACTTCAGCGCCACCACCTGCGCCTTGCTGCCCACCCTGTTGTGGAAGTGGACCATCAGCGCGCCGAGGCCCTTGTCCGCCCCGTAGGCCGGGGCGTCCCGTCGCAGCACCAGCGAGGTGCCCGGCAGGTCCTGGTAGAGCAGGCCGCCCTGGCCGACGAACACGCTCACGCCCGGACGCAGCAGGTCGAACGAGAGCGGGCTGCTGAAGGCCCCGTTGGCGTTCAGCCCCACAAGGTCGATCGGCGCGCTGCTGAACGCGGAGAACGAGGCAACGCCGTAGGTGATCCGGGAGTGCCCGGCGGCGACGCCCGGCAGCGCCGAGATCGCCACCGGCAGGACCAGCGTGTCGCTGTTGAACTCCGCGCTGTCCACGTCGCCGAGCAGGTTGTTGATCGCCTCGACGTCGAGCACGTCGCCGGTGTTGAGGTCGATCAGCGCGCTGACGAAGATGTCCTGCCCGGCGAGCCGGGTGTTGAACAGGACCGCGTCCGGCACCTTGTCGCCGGTGGAGTCGATGTAGACGTCGAACTCCTGCTTGCTGGCCTGCGTCTGCCACGGGCCCTGGGTGCTGACCGCGAAGTACGCCAGGCCGTCCAGCGGGTTCTGGCCCGGGCCGGTCAGCTGCGGGGCGTCCGAGGTGGTGCCGACATACCTGATGTCGGCCGCCCGCTCCTCCGGCAGCCGGAGGCAGCGGGACGTCACCGTCGCGCTGCACAGCGGCGCCAGGCCGCTCCTGGCCTGCAACTCGAACCCGGCGACGATCGACAGGATCGTCTCCTCGTTCGTGCCCTGCACCAGGCCGGTGCCGGACAGTGGCAGGTTCACGCTCTGTACCGTGCCGGCGGGCAGGGTGAGCGAACTCGGCTGGGTCATGGTCGAGGCCGGCCGCGGTGCCGAGTACACCGGCACCCGCAGCGACGGGTGACCCGCGGAGCTGAGCACCACGCGGCCGCTCGCATCCGCCAGGTAGTTGCGCGGCAGGCCCGCCTGCACCCGGTCCATCGTCGGGTCGATGGTCTTGGTGAGCTTCGTCGGATCGGTCACCACCAGGGTGACGGTGAACGTCTGCGACGACCTGCGGTCGATCAGCAGCGTGGACGGCGAGACGGTGTAGCTGACGCCCGGCACCGAGGTCAGCGCCTCGTAGGCCAGGCTGTAGGCCGCCGCGGTCAGGCCCTTGTTGACGACCTTGACCGTCCTGGTCAGCGTGGTCGGGCCGGTCACCGCGACCGGGCCGAAGGACACGCTCACCGCGCCCGGGTTGTCCGCCACGTACGCGACGACCTGGTTGTCCAGCGCCGACTTGGCGTCGATGCGGCCGGCGCCGACCCGGTTGGGCGCGTACCTGTCGCCGGTGTGGTTGTCGCCGGTGTAGACGTCCTGGCCGGCGGTGTTCATGATGTCGGCCTTGATCTCCTGCGGCGTCCAGTCCGGGTGCCTGGACTTCAGCAGCGCGGCGAGGCCGGCCACCATCGGGGTGGCCATCGAGGTGCCGGAGAAGGACACACCCTCGGTGCCGGTGCCGACCGCGGTGGAGAACACGCTGGTGCCCACCGCACCCACGTCCGGCTTCACGTTGCCGGACAGCCGGATACCGCGCGAGGAGCTGGCGTTCAGCTTGTCGTTGTCGGCGGTGATGAGCTGGCGGAAGTCGTTCGCGCCGGTGCCGTTGACGGTCAGCCCGGAGCCCAACGCGGCCCGCAGCGTGTCGCCCGCGGACTTGATCACCATGACGCCGGGGATGACCGCGCTGCCGGTGATTCCGGCGGAGAAGGTCTCCGCGTCGTCGGCGAAGACGAAGCCGATGCCCGCGGCCGCCACCACGTTCGCGGCGCGGGCGGCCGAGCCGCACCGCCGCACCGTGTCGTCGGCTGTCCACTCCAGGAACGCGACCTTGCCCGCCAGCAGCGCCTTGTCCGCGTCGCTGAACGGGGAGCAGCCGTCCTTGTTGGCCGCGTCGCTCGGGGCGACCACGGCGCCGGCCAGGTCGGGCTTGGTGGCCCAGTCGTAGGCGACCGACCGCTCGGCACCGTACGGGCCGGCGATCGGCGCCGGCGCGGTGACGTTGAGGTGGTCGATCACGCTTGACGCGTCCACCGTGTTGGCGGCGGTGATGACCTTCGCCGCGTCGCCGGGCGAGCCGCCGATGTCGTAGTAGTCGCCGGCGTTGCCGGAGGCGACGACCACGGTGATGCCGTGGTCGGTGGCGAGGTTGCTGGCCACCGAGTCGCCGTCGTCCGGCGAGCCGAAGTCCGCGCCGAGCGACATGTTGATCACGTCGGCGTGGTCGGACGGGTCGCCGTCGCCGTTCGGGTCGGCGGCCTTGTCTATCGCCTCGGTCACGACGTCGGTCGAGCCCTCGCAGCCGAACACCTTGAACGCGTAGAGCTGTGCCTTCGGCGCCATGCCGGGGCCGACCCGCAGGCTGGCGAACGGCGTGCTCGAGTCGTACGGACCGGTGAAGGTGTGGCCGTCGGCGTCGATGCCGAAACCGGCCGCCGTGCCCGCGACGTGGCTGCCGTGCCCGCCGCAGTCCAACGGGTTCGGGTCCGGGTTGGGCGTCGAGGTGACCGGGTCGGGGCTGCTGGCGTCGTAGGCGTCGCCGGCCAGGTCGGTGCCGCCGATCACCTTGGCGCTCGGGAACAGCGCCGGGTCGGCCGGCTCGGCGTCGTGGGCCAGCGCGGTGTCGTAGGCCGCGGGCGTGCCCGGCCCGCCGAAGTTGGCGTGGGTGTAGTCGATGCCGGTGTCGATCACCGCGATGGTGCTGTCCTGGCCGAGGTCGCCGTACGCCGTCCAGGCCAGCGGCGCGCCGACCAGCGGCACCGCGTACGCGTTGGACCGCGTCTTGGGGCTGATCGGGTAGACGGCCTTGACCCCGCTGATCTGGCGCAGCCGGGGGACGTTCTGCACGTCGGTGTAGACCGCGATGCCGGCCAGCACGCTGTGCGTCCGGTACAGCTCGCGGGAGCCGGGCGCCACGCTCGGCAGCACGCTCGCGACCTGGGCCTGCGCGGCCTTGATCTGCGTGTACTGCGTCTTCGCCGCCGCCGACGCGGCCGTCCTGCCGCGCGCCGAGGCGCCGCTGTACGCGGCCAGCGTGGACCGGGTGTTCAGCTCGATGAGCGCGGCGATCTTGCCGCTCCTGGGCAGTTTCGGCGTGCTGCGGGACTGGCCGGGCTCACCCGACGCGGCCTGACCCTTGGACCAGATGGGCGAGTCGACATTCCTGCCAGTGAGCGAGACCTTGCTGGCGGAGATCGCCTTGGCCTTTCCGGCCGCGCCCGCCGGCGCGGCGCCGACCGGGCTACCGCCCGCGGCATAGATGGTTACGCCGACAACCGTGGCGGAAGCCAGCGCCGCAACGATGCGGACGCGTGGCCTCATCAGGTACGAACGAGTCACAGCCACCCTCGCGAAGGGATCTCCGACCGTGCCGCGGCGGCGGCGCTAGCCCCCTCCACCCCCCGGCCTGCCCTCCACGCCCGTCGTGGATTGCCGGTCACCCTTCCTGCGGCGGGGACTCTAGCCGGTCACCCGGACACTTTTCGCAACTTGTGGCAGATCCGTGACCCTGTGCGGCGTGTCGTCACCCGACGGAGTGATGCCGGCACCTACAGGGAGACGTGCCCGTCAGTCCTCGGCGAGGTCAACGGAGTGCGCCTCGGAGGCGCCGATGCTGAGGGCGATCTGCTGGAGCAGCTCGTGCGGCACGGCCTGGTCCACCGACAGCGCCATCAGCGCGGCGCCGCCCCGACGGGTCCGCGAGACCTGGGCGCCGGCGATGTTGATGTTCGCCGCCCCGAGCTGCGCGCCGACGGCGCCGACCACGCCCGGCCGGTCCACGTAGGTGAAGAACAGCAGGTGCTCCTCGGGGCGGACGTCCACGTCGAAGCCGTTCACCTCGGTCAGCTTCTGCTGGTGGCTCGGCCCGAACAGGGTGCCGGACACGCTCACCTGCGCACCGGTGGCGAGCACCCCGCGCACCGTCACCAGGTTGCGGAACTCCTCGCTCTCCGCGTACGTGGCCAGGCTGACCTCGACGCCGCGCTCCTTGGCCAGCAGCGGCGCGTTCACGAACGTCACCTGCTCCTCGACCACCGAGGAGAAGACGCCCTTCATCGCGGCGAGCTGCAGCACCGACACGTCGTAGGCGGTGATCTCGCCACGCACCTCGACGGTCACGCTCTGCGCCACCCCGCCCGCCAGCGCGGTGAACACCCGGCCGAGCCTGTCCACCAGCGGCAGCGCCGGGCGGATCTCCTCCGCCACCACCCCCCCGGCCTGCACGTTCACCGCGTCCGGGACGAACTCCCCCTGCAGCGCCAGCTTCACCGACCTGGCCACCGCCAGGCCGGCCTTGTCCTGCGCCTCCGCGGTGGACGCGCCGAGGTGCGGCGTGACGACCACGCCGGGCAGGCCGAACAACGGGCTGTCCGTGCACGGCTCCCGGGCGAACACGTCCACGCCGGCGCCGGCCACCTGCCCGGACCTGAGCGCGTCGGCCAGAGCGGCCTCGTCCACCAGCCCGCCGCGGGCCGCGTTGATGACCCGGATGCCCGGCTTGGCCTTCGCCAGCTCGTCGGCGCCGATCAGGCCGACCGTCTCCGGCGTCTTCGGCAGGTGGATCGAGATGAAGTCGGACTGGGCGAGCAGCTCGTCCAGGGACACCAGCCGGGCGCCGAACTGCGCCGCCCTGGCCGGCTGCACGTACGGGTCGTACGCCAGGATCTCCACCCCGAACGGGGCGATCCGCTGCGCGAACAGTATCCCGATCCGGCCGAAGCCGAGCACGCCCACGGTCTTGCCGTCGAGCTCGACGCCGGTGTACTTCGACCGCTTCCACTCCCCGCCCTGCAGCGACGCGTTCGCGGACGGGATGTTGCGGGCCACCGCGAGCAGCAGGCCGACCGCGAGCTCGGCGGCGCTGGTGATGTTCGAGGTGGGCGCGTTCACCACCATCACGCCGCGCGCGGTGGCGGCCGGCACGTCCACGTTGTCCAACCCGACCCCGGCCCGGGCCACCACCTTCAGGGCCGGCGCCGCGCCCAGCGCCTCGGCGTCGATCCGGGTGGCGCTGCGCACCAGCACCGCGTCCGCCTCGCCCAGCGCGGGCAGCAGGGCGGCCCGGTCCGCTCCGTCGACGTGGCGGACTTCGAAGTCGTGGGACAGGACGCCGATCGCGGCGGGGGCGAGTTCTTCGGCGACGAGGACGACGGGCTTGCTCACGGTGGAACGCTCCGGAGGTCGGCTGGCCGGGCTGGGGCGTCCCCGAGTCTAGCCAGCGGCCTGCGGGCGGCCGCCCACGCGTGTCAGGCGATGCGCGCGGTAGAACCGCCCCGCATCGCCTGACACCGTGGCTGGTCAGGCGGTTTCGGTGATGGGCCGGTCCACCCAGGACATCAGCCCGCGCAGCCTGCCGCCGACCTCCTCGATCGGGTGCTGCCGGCCCTGCTCGCGCAGCTTGGCGAAGTTCGGCGCCCCCGCGTCCGCCTCCTCCACCCACTCCCGGGCGAACCGCCCGTCGGTGATCTCGGCCAGGATGTCCCGCATCGACTGCCGCGTCGCGTCGGTGATGATGCGCGGCCCCCGGGTGAGGTCGCCGTACTCGGCGGTGTCCGAGATCGAGTACCGCATCCGGGCGATGCCGCCCTCGTACATCAGGTCCACGATCAGCTTGAGCTCGTGCAGGCACTCGAAGTAGGCCACCTCGGGCTGGTACCCGGCCGCGACCAGCGTCTCGAACCCGGCCTGCACCAGGGCGGTCGTCCCGCCGCAGAGCACCGCCTGCTCGCCGAACAGGTCGGTCTCCGTCTCCTCGGTGAACGTGGTCCTGATCGCGCCGGCCCGGGTGCCGCCGATCGCCTTCGCGTACGCCAGCGCCAGCGCCTGGCCCTCGCCCTTCGGGTCCTGCTCGACGGCGATCAGCACCGGGACGCCCTTGCCGTCGCTGAACTGCCGGCGCACCAGGTGCCCCGGCCCTTTCGGCGCGACCATCGCCACGGTGACCTCGGCCGGCGGCTTGATCAGCCCGTACCGGATGTTGAAGCCGTGCCCGAAGAAGATCGCGTCGCCGTCGGTCAGGTGCGGCGCGACCGACTCGGTGTAGAGCCTGCGCTGCACGGTGTCCGGAGCCAGGATCATGATCAGGTCGGCCTCCGCAGACGCCTCGGCCGGGGTGAGCACCCGCAGCCCCTCGGCCTCCGCCTTGGGCCGGCTCCGGCTGCCCTCGGGCAGGCCGACCCGCACGTCCACCCCCGAGTCGCGCAGGGACAGCGCGTGCGCGTGCCCCTGGCTGCCGTAGCCGAGCACGGCGACCTTGCGGTTCTGGATCAGCGACAGGTCGGCGTCGTCGTCGTAGAAGATCTCTGCTGCCATCGAGCGGAACTCCCCTTCCAGGTGTGCGGGCCAGGTTGTGCAGGTTCGGGCCTCAGGCGAGGCAGGCGGTGGCACCACCGCACCGCCTGAGGCCAGGTCACGCGGTGTGTCGCTCCACCGGGCGCAGCACGCCGGAGCTGGTGATGGACCGTGGGCCGCGGCCGACCGCCACCATGCCGGACTGCACCAGCTCCTTGATGCCGAACGGGTCCAGCACCTTGATCAGCGCATCGAGCTTGTCCGCGGTGCCGGTGGCCTCGATGGTCAGCGACTCGGCGGAGACGTCCACCACCCGGGCCCGGAACATCTCCACCAGCTCCAGCACGTGGCTGCGCTGCGCGGTGTCCGCGCGGACCTTGACCAGCAGCAGCTCCCGCTGCACCGACTGCGACGGGTCAAGCTCGACGATCTTGATGACGTTCACCAGCTTGTTGAGCTGCTTGGTCACCTGCTCCAGCGGCAGCTCCTCCACGCTGACCACGATGGTCATCCGGGAGATCTCGGCGTGCTCGGTGGGCCCGACCGCGAGCGAGTCGATGTTGAACCCGCGCCGGCTGAACAGCCCCGCCACCCGGGCCAGCACGCCGGGCTTGTTCTCCACCAGCACGGACAGCGTGTGTCGCGTCATCTGCTCACCTCCGCACTCGCTCCGCTCCTCGCTCGTTCCTCGCTGCGATGCTCACTCGCTGTCGGCTCGCGGCTCATCAGATGTCCTCATCGAACGACGGCCGCACGTTGCGGGCGGCCAGGATCTCGTCGTTGCTGGTCCCGGCCGGCACCATCGGCCACACCATCGCGTCCTTGCCGACCACGAAGTCGATCACCACCGGCACGTCGTCGATCTCCATGGCCTTGCCGATCGTGGCGTCCACGTCCTCCCTGCCCTCGCAGCGCATGCCGACGCAGCCGAACGCCTCGGCCAGCTTCACGAAGTCCGGCACCCGGCCAACGCCCGAGCGGCCGGGTGCCGGCGACAGGGCGTGCGTACCGAGATCGGTGCTGGAGTACCGCTCGTCGTAGAACAGCGTCTGCCACTGCCGGACCATGCCGAGGTTGCCGTTGTTGATGACGGCGACCTTGATGGGCACACCCTCCAGCGCGCAGGTGGCCAGCTCCTGGTTGGTCATCTGGAAGCAGCCGTCGCCGTCGATCGCCCACACCGTGGCGTCCGGGCGGCCCATCTTGGCGCCCATCGCGGCCGGCACGGCGTAGCCCATGGTGCCGAGGCCGCCGGAGTTCAGCCAGGTGTAGGGGTTCTCGTAGCTGATGAACTGGGCCGCCCACATCTGGTGCTGGCCCACCCCGGCCACGTACAGCGCCTCCGGGCCGGCGATGATGCCCAGCCGCTCGATCACGTACTGCGGCGCGAGCGAGCCGTCGGCCGGCCACTCGTAGCCGAGCGGGTAGGTCTCCCGCCAGCCGTCGAGCTGCTTCCACCAGCCGGTCAGGTCCGCCCGCCGGTGCGCGTCGTACTCGGCCTGCACCGCGTCGATGAGCTGCTCGATGACCTCCCTGCAGTCGCCGACGATGGGCACGTCGGCGAGCCGGTTCTTGGAGATCTCGGCCGGGTCCACGTCGGCGTGGATCACCCTGGCGTCCGGCGCGAACGTGGACAGCTTGCCGGTGACCCGGTCATCGAAACGGGCGCCCAGGGTGATCAGCAGGTCGGACTTCTGCAGCGCGGTCACCGCCGCCACGGTGCCGTGCATCCCGGGCATGCCCAGGTGCTGGCGGTGGCTGTCCGGGAACGCCCCACGGGCCATCAGCGTGGTCACGACCGGGATGCCGGTCAGCTCGGCCAGCCGGCGGAGCTGGGGGGCGGCCCTGGCCTTGAGCACCCCGCCGCCGACGTACAGCACCGGGCGGCGCGCCTCGGCGATCAGCCGGGCCGCCTCACGCACCTGCTTGCCGTGCGGGCGGAGCACCGGCCGGTACCCGGGCAGCTCCACCGAGGACGGCCAGGCGAACGTGGTCCGCGCCTGCAGCACGTCCTTGGGCACATCGACCAGCACCGGGCCGGGCCGGCCGGTGGAGGCGATGTGGAAGGCCTCGGCGATCACCCGCGGGATGTCCTCGGCGTGCTGCACCAGGAAGTTGTGCTTGGTGATCGGGATGGTGATGCCGCAGATGTCGGCTTCCTGGAATGCGTCGGTGCCGATCGAGCCGCGCGGTACCTGGCCGGTGATCGCAACGATCGGCACCGAGTCCATGTAGGCGTCGGCGATCGGGGTGACCAGGTTGGTGGCGCCGGGGCCGGAGGTGGCCATGCAGACCCCCACCCTGCCGGTCGCCTGCGCGTAGCCCTCGGCGGCGTGCCCGGCGCCCTGCTCGTGCCGGACCAGGACGTGCCGCACCACGGTGGAGTCCAGCAGCGGGTCGTACGCCGGAAGCACCGCGCCGCCGGGGATGCCGAAGACGAGTTCGACGCCGGCAGCCTCGAGCGACCGGACGAGCGACTGGGCGCCGGTGCAGGGCCGCGGCTCCGACCCGGCGGGGCCGGGGGCGGGCGGTGGCGCCGAGCGGGTTGGCGGCGGTCCGGGAACGGGACCCCTCGGCGGTGGAGAGGTTGGCATGGCTGACCCTTTGGCTCGAGGCGGGTACGTGCCCAACAAAAAACCCCTCGTGCCAGGGCACTGAGGGGCGGCGCGTCGGCTGCGAGGGCCGGCGCGCTAGCTGAGTACGAGAATTCGACGCATGCCGTGGACGGTACGGGGACGCCGCCGTACCGTCAACTTCACGGGACCGCCGTCCCGCATGCTGAGACAACCCCGCACAGGGACCGGGCTGCTACTCCCCGGCGATGGCCTTGGTCACCTCGGCGGGCAGCGACGCGTCGTCGAGCGCGAACGTGTGCCCCTCGATCCAGCCCTCCACCTGCTTGATCGCCTGGGCGAAGGTGTCGAGCTGTCCGTCGTCCAGGGTGTCGACGTAGGTCTCGGTGGTCACGCCCATGTGCTTGGCCACGGTGGCCGCGTAGGACTTCGGGTCGTTGTTGTCGCTGGCCGGGGCGTACTTGTTCATCGCCGCCTGCACGGTGATGTGCCCGTAGTGCTGCAGCACCAGCTTGATCGCCGCAAACCCGGTCGCCTCGTCCGGGAAGATCGCGAACGTGCCGTTGCTGCCGGCGTGCAGCTTCTTGCCGGCGTACGCGCCGTAGCTGTCGCCGTTGCGGATGTTGCCGGGGTTGCGGCCGCGCCAGGCGACCGAACCGCCCTGCCGGACCTCGTCGGTGTAGATGATGTACGCCTTGCCGCCGGCCACCACCTCCCGGCCCGGGTCGGCCGCCGTGGGCGCCGGGTGGTCCGAGCCCTGGTGGATCGTGTCCTCGTCGTGCCAGTAGTTGCCCTGGTGGGTGGAGCCGTAGTCGGTGTACTGCTGCTGCGGCGCCGCGTCCGGGTCGACTCCACCGAGCGCGGCCCAGGTGTACGGGCCGATCGTGTCCGCCTCGTTCGAGATGCCGTTGGCCTCCTGGAACGCGGTCACCGCGGCGGCCAGTTCGGCGTCGTAGGTGTCGGTCGGGTCGGTGTGCAGGTACCCCGCGCCGTGCAGGAGTTGGCCGGCGTAGGTGACCCAGTCCGAGCACATGTGCTGGTAGCTGTCACGGTCGAGTACAGGCAGCGGCATGCCGCCACCGTAGGCGCCGCGACCGGGCCGCCACCATGGTCGAAGGGGCAAACCGCGGGGCAGCGCCGGGCAGCACGCCGTCAGCCGCGGCCGGCCACGGACGGTCAGCCACAGGCGGTCAGCCGCAGACGGCGCCGTTCGCCGCGGAGCCGACCAGCTTGGCGTACTTGGCCAGCACGCCGGTCTCGAACCTCGGTGCGGGGGCCTTCCAGCCGGCCCGGCGGCGGTCCAGTTCGTCGGCGTCCACCAGCAGGTCCAGGGTCCGCGTCGCGAGGTCCAGCCGGATGCGGTCCCCGTCGGCGACCAGCGCGATCGGGCCGCCCACGGCGGCCTCCGGCGCGACGTGGCCGATGCACAGCCCGGTGGTGCCCCCGGAGAACCGCCCGTCGGTGAGCAGCAGCACGTCCGGGCCCAACCCGGCACCCTTGATCGCGCCGGTGACCGCCAGCATCTCCCGCATTCCGGGGCCGCCGCGCGGACCCTCGTACCGGATCACGACCGCGTCCCCGGCCCGCAGCGACCGGGAGGTCACCGCCGCCATGGCCGCCTCCTCGCCGTCGAAGACCCGCGCGGTCCCCTCGAAGCCGGCAACCTGGGTGCCGGTGTCCGGCGCGGAGACGGTGAAGCCGGCGGTCTTCACCACCGCGCCCTCCGGGGCCAGCGAGCCGCGCAGCATGGTCAGCCCGCCGGTCGGGTGGATCGGGTCGGCCAGCGCGTGGATGATCTTCCCGTCCGGGTCCGGTGGGGCGACGTCGGCCAGGTTCTGCGCGACCGTGTGCCCGGTGACGGTCGGCGCGTCGCCGTGCAGCAGGCCGGCGTCCAGCAGCGCCTTCATCACCACCGGCACGCCGCCGATCCGATCGATGTCGTTCATCACGTACCGGCCGAACGGCTTGACGTCGGCCAGGTGCGGGGTGCGGTCGCCGATGCGGGTGAAGTCCTCCAGGGTCAGCTCCACCCGGGCCTCGTGCGCGATGGCGAGCAGGTGCAGCACCGCGTTGGTGGAGCCGCCGAGCGCCATCACCACGGCGATCGCGTTCTCGAACGCCTCCCGGGTCATGATCTGCCGGGCGGTCACCCCGCGCCGGACCAGCTCCACCACGGCCTCGCCGGTGCGCTCGGCGTACACGTCGCGGCGGCCGTCCGGGGCCGGCGGCGAGGTGGAGCCGGGCAGCGCCATGCCCAGCGCCTCGGCCGCGCTGGCCATGGTGTTCGCGGTGTACATGCCGCCGCAGGCGCCCTCGCTCGGGCAGAAGTGCTTCTCGATCTCGTCCAGCTCGGCCCGGGTCATCCGGCCCATCACGCAGGCGCCGATGCCCTCGAACGCGTCGATGATGGTGATGTCGCGGTCGCCCAGCCGGCCGGGCATGGTGGTGCCGGCGTACAGGAACGCGGCGGCGACGTCGAGCCGGGCGGCGGCCATCAGCATGCCGGGCAGCGACTTGTCGCAGCCGGCCAGCAGCACCGCGCCGTCCAGCCGCTCGGCCTCCATCACGGTCTCCACCGAGTCCGCGATGACCTCCCGCGACGGCAGCGAGTAGTGCATGCCGACGTGGCCCATCGAGATCCCGTCGGAGACCGAGATGGTGCCGAACTCCATCGGGAACCCGCCCGCGCCGCGCACCCCGGTCTTTGCCTGCTTGGCCAGCCGGGCCAGCGACAGGTTGCACGGGGTGATCTCGTTCCAGCTCGACGCGACGCCGATCTGCGGCGAGTCCCAATCCGCGTCGGTCATCCCCACCGCGCGGAGCATGCCGCGGGCGCCGGCCCGCTCGATGCCGTCGGTGACCTGGTAGCTGCGCGGCTTGTTCGGGCGCGGACCCGGTGTGGTGTCAGTCACGGCACGTAGCGTAACCCCAGGTCGCGGCGACTCCCGCGGGCCACCGCCCTCGGCAGGTTCCACGACCTAGACTCGCGCGCATGCCGGCCGCCGTGCAGATCCGCACCACCCGCGTCGCGCTGCTCGCCGTGCTGGTCGGGGCGATCTGCCTCAGCCCGCTGGCGCTGTACCAGGCATGGCTGCTGTGGCTGTTCGTGGTACCGCTGCTGGCCGCGATCCGGGTGCTGCGGGCCGGGGTGGACGTGGACGCCGGCGGGCTGACCGTGCGCGCGCTGGTGGGCGCCCGCCGGGTGCGGTGGGCGGATGTCGCCGGGCTGCGCGTGGGCCGGCGCGGCGAGGTCGCGCTGGTGCTCACCGGGGGCGGCGCGCTGCGGCTGCCGACCGTACGGGCCCGGCACCTGCCGCTGATCGCCGCGGCCAGCCAGGGGCACCTCCCCGACCCGACCACCGAACCAGGCGATTCGTCGTAACCGCACCGAATGGGCGCGGCGAGGTTCCATGTGTGAGTGTAGTTGTGGACGTACGGAGCCGCCGTTGCCAAGGAATGGTAGCGGGGCGAATTCAGTCGCCTTCACCTTCGGTCTCATCCGCCGACAGGATCTCGACCATCTCCGCAGGGATAGTGAACGCCGCGGCCTTGACTCCATAATAAACAGGCGTCAGGGCCGCCTCCACTCCGTCCGCGACCAATCCAGCACTCTGTAGATCGCTTGTGATCCGCGCAGCCGGCCGAGTAAAGCCGCGAAGCATCCGATCGTCTTCATAACCACATATCTCGTAGACCGCCCGCCGATCGATGGTACCGCCGCGAGCCGCTGCAGCTCGGATAACCAGCGCATGTTCCCAGCCCTCAGCTGTGAGTCGATCGAGGAGCGCGGCAACACCTTCGGCTGTCCACCTAGGTCGAACCTGACTTTCGCGACTTACCCGCTCTACATCGTCGACGGATTCGCGGCGTACTGCGACCTTCAAAGTGGCCGCCCGCGTCAGTAGATCAATCGGCCGCATCATGAACAGACGCCTGCCGCATTTCACCCTGAACTCCGCCACCAACTCCACACGCGGTCCCAGCAACTCGGACCGGTGGCGCCACCACCAGTCTTCCTTCTCGTCACCGGTAACCAGTAACATCATGTCCTGACCGCGTCGCTTCGCTTCGTTGATCGCTTGATACCAGACAAGATAGTCGCCGGCGGCACCTTCTGGAATATCGGAGCCGACTTTATCCGCATCCAAGTAGCCTGGCGGCTCTCTCCGTGTCACCCGTGTGTGGCCCTCCTTGACCGCCGCCTGCCACTCGATGTCGTCCAGCGCCACACCGACCTTCCCTGCAAGTAGCCCTTCGAGTTCATGAAGGACGGGCTCAGAGCCTGAACCGCGGACCGCCTTCGGCGGTACTGGTGTGTGCGCCTGAATGGTATCCTCCAGCTCAGCGTGAGTGGTGAGGACTCTTTCAAGCAGACCGTCCCGCACCGCCGTTTCGACGGCGGACGTCTTGGCCCATTGGTGTATTGCGTCGGAGATGGCGCGTTGCTGCTTATCCAATGCGGCCAAGACCTGCTCGGTGCCAGCTCCGCGGCTCGCCAACACACCGAGACGATTCCGCCAGAACTCTCGCATAACTTGATGGGGCACCCAGAGCCTGTCGGCCACCCCTCGAAGTACGCCTAGTAGATCGTCCCGTGTTAACTCGTTGTACCGACAGAGGTTGAGTAGCACATTGGCATCAGGGACGACCAGAGCCGATTCGAGTGCAGTTTCGAATTCTTGCTCTGTGGGCAATCGGTAGCCAGGGAACTGGTCGAAGATCCCGGAATTCACCACTGCCTTACCATCATTCATCTTGATCACCCACCCCGCGCCCGTCGCTGTGCAAAGGTCGATCACAAACTACACCAGCCGACACCAGTCCATGATCTGGAATCGGAGTCGGCGTCCACCGTGCCAACAGGGCAGGACCGGGCGCATTGCGCGGGCCGGCCGGAGGCCGGCCACGAGCGGGGTGCGCAGCCGTTCATGGCGGACGGCCGGGGTCGGTCACGTCCAGCACGGCGTTCAGGCCGGGCCTGGATTCAGATCTTGATCAGGGTGACCCGCCCGCCGCACAACGCCAGGAGGTCTTCAGGGTCGGAGGTCAGGACCGTGACGGGACCGGGGGCGGCGAGCGCTGTCGCTGAGAGCATCGCATCGATGGCGTGCTTGTGCCCGTGCAGACCAGCGTCGCCGAGCAGTGCCGCGGCCCGGCGAGCGATGTCCTCGGTGACCGGCGCGACGACGATGCGGGACAACGTCCACTCGAACGCCGGGCGCTTGATGCGCGGGTGCACCACCTCGACGAGGGTCGCCGCGCTCGTGATCACGCGCAGGTCGTCTGCGCGAGCCAGCGCGAGCCAGCCGGTGACCTCGCGGTCGCGCTGCACGGCCTTGGCGAGCCCTTCGCTGTCCAGCACCATGGTCCCGCCCGGGATGGCGGGCACGCGGGTCATGCAGCGCTCGGGCCGGACGCGCCATGCTGGTCGCGGGCTCGCAGCAGTGCCTCACGCTTGGCTTGGATCTCCTCATCGGTGATCCGACCGTGCTCGGCTTCGGCGACAGCGATGAGGTCGTTGAGGTTGTCGCGTTCGATCTGACGGGCCACTGCAGCGGCGACATAGGCGGACAACCCCGAGGGCCCACCACGGGCGCGGGCTGCCTCGGCGACGTCCCGCGGCATCGTAATGGAGTACTTCTGAGTAGGCTCCTCCATACCCTTTATCCTACCGTGAATACTCCCCAGTCTCACCAGTAGCCGTCGGTCGCCACGTCCGGCCGTTGATGCCAACCAGTGGTCGAGCTGCCGGCGTATAGCCGGCTGGCGTAGCTGGGAAGCCGCTCACCGAGCTGGCCAGGCGGGGCCGCTCTTCGTCCGTCGGCCGAGGGAGGGGCGCTGACAGGCCCGGCTGATCCGGTGGGTCAGTACTCCCCGGTCACCACGTTCTCCAGCGGCTCGCCGGCCAGCCAGCGGTCGAGCTGACGGCGCACCAGCCGCATCGCCCGGGCCGGCAGGCCGGCCACCGAGCCGGCCACGTGCGGGGTGAGCAGCAGCCCGGGCACCGTCCACAGTGGATGGTCGGCGGGCAGCGGCTCGGGCTCGGTCACGTCCAGCACCGCGGACAGCCGGCCGCCGGCCAGCTCGGCGGTGAGCGCGTCGGTGTCCACCACCGGCCCGCGGGCGGCGTTGACCAGGATGGCGCCGTCCGGCATCCGGGCCAGGAACGCCTTGTCCACCATGCCGCGGGTCTGCTCGGTGAGCGGTACGACCAGGACCACCACGTCGTGCCGGGGCAGCAGGTCGGGCAGCGCCGAGACAGGATGCACGCCGGGCCGGGCGGTGCGGGCCACCATGGTCAGCTCGACGTCGAACGGGGCGAGCCGGCGGGCGACCTGCTCCCCCACGTCCCCGGCGCCGACCACCAGCACCCGCCGGCCGGCCAGCTCGCCGGTGGGTGTGTAGTCCCACTCGCCACGGGACTGCGCCAGTACGAACCGCGGGATCTGCCGCACCGCGGCGAGCAGCCCGGCGGCCACCCACTCGGAGGTGGAGCTGCCGTGCACGCCGCGCCCGTCGCAGAGCGTGACATGCGTGGGCAGCCGGCGGATGAACACCTCCGCCCCGGCGGTGACGAGCTGCACCACCTCCAGGTCCGGCAGGCCGGCCAGCGCGCGGTCCACCACGTCCGCGCGGGCCAGCAGCGGCGGGGTCCAGAACCGCACCTGGTCGGCCCCGGCCGGCAGCTCGCCGCGGCCGTTCCAGCGCAGCAGCCTCACGCCGTCCGGCGGGCCGCCGGGCAGGTCGAGACCGGGACCGGCGGGCAGCAGCACGTGCACGGGGGGCATGCCGCCAGCCTACGTAGGCGGCACCGGCCGTCGTCATGGAGACTGGTGGCCATGAGCCGTCGCCCCCGGGTCGCCGCCGTCGCGGTGGCCGTCGCGCTGAGCGCCGCGCTGAGCGGCTGCGGCGCGGCCGGCGGCCCGGCCGGCGGCCCGCGGGGTACGCCGACCTGGGTGCCGAAGCCGGAGGCGCTGCCACCGGTCGGCGAGCCGGCGCCGCAGCTGCCCGGGCAGCCGCTGCCCGGTCCGCAGGGGCCGAACGGCCAGCCGCCGCCGGGCCTGCCCGGGCAGCCATCGCCCGGCAGCCCGCAGGACCCGAACGTGCTGGCGAACCGGCTGCGCGAGCCGTGGGGGCTGGCGGTGCTGCCGGACGGCGACGCGATCGTCGGCGAACGGCCGACCGGCCGGCTGCTGCGGGTGCACGCCGACCGCAGCCGGCCGGACCTGGTCCAGACCCTCGGCGGGCTGGACGCCACCGGCGACGGCGGCCTGCTCGGCATCGCGCTGTCACCGGCGTACGCCGAGGACCGGCTGGTCTTCGCCTACCTCACCACGCCGTCGGACAACCGGATCGTCAAGTTCGAGCTGGGCGGCACCCCGACAGCGGTGCTGACCGGGATCCCGAAGGGCCGGACCGGCAACGGCGGCCGGATCGCGTTCGGCCCGGACGGCATGCTGTACGTCGGCACCGGGGACACCGGCCGGCCGCAGCTCGCCCACAACCCGCGCAGCCTGGCCGGCAAGATCCTGCGGGTGACCGAGTTCGGCAAGCCGCCGCCGGACAACCCGACCACCGGCTCGGCGGTGTACAGCACCGGGCACGGCAGCGTGTCCGGGCTGTGCTGGACCGACGACCGCACCATGTTCGACCTGGAGAACGCCGGCAGCGCGGGCGAGCTCAACCGGGTCGACGCCGGACGCGACTACGGCTGGCCCGCCGCGGGCGGACGGAGCCGGCCGGGGTCGGTCGAACCGAAGCTGACCGTGCCCACCGGGACGGGCCCGGTCGGCGGCTGCGCGATCATCCGGTTCGGCTTGTTCGTGGCCACCCTGACCGGCCGGAAGCTGCTCGGCGTCCCGCTCGGCGGCAACGCCGAACCAGGCGCGCCGCGGGCGGTGCTGACCGACATCTACGGCCGGCTGCGTACCGTCGAGGCCGCCCCCGACGGCTCGCTGTGGCTGACCACAGCGAACCGCGACGGCCACGGCGTCCCCGTCCCGACCGACGACCGGGTGATCCGGATCCAGCCACCACCCGAGTCCACCACCTCTCCCGTGTGAGGCAGATCGTGCGGCGGATGACGCCCCCACTACTCATCCTGACCGTCGTGTGTGCACTGTCCGGATGCGACAGTGCCAACCCCTCCGCGACACCCGCCAGCCCGCTGCCGACCTCCACCTCGACCGGCCCGCCGTCCACCGGCCCGGCGCCCACCCCCGGACCGACCGGGGCGCCGCAGGTGCGGGTGCTGGCCCGCAACCTGCGCGTCCCGTGGGGGCTGGCGTTCCTGCCGGACGGCGACGCGCTGGTCGCCGAGCGGCCGACCGGGCGGATCCTGCGGGTGACGCCGTCCGGCGAGGTGAGCGAGGCGCAGCGGCTGACCGAATCCCGCGACACCGGCGAGGGCGGCCTGCTCGGGCTGGCCGTCTCGCCCGACTACGCACGCGACGGGCTGGTCTACGCGTACTACACCGGCGCCGAGGACAACCGGATCGTGCGGTTCAGGCTGGGCGAGTCGGCGCGGCCGATCCTGACCGGCATCCACAAGGCGGGCAACCACGACGGCGGGCGGATCGCGTTCGGGCCGGACGGGATGCTGTACGCCGGGACCGGCGACGCCAACGAGCGCAAGCGCGCCCAGGACCCGGCCGCGCTGAACGGCAAGATCCTGCGGATGACCCCGGACGGCAGGCCGGCGCCGGGCAACCCGTTTCCGAACTCGGTTGTGTACAGCTACGGCCACCGCAACGTGCAGGGGCTGGCCTGGGACTCGGCCGGCCGGCTGTACGCGTCGGAGTTCGGGCAGAACGCCTTCGACGAGGTGAACCTGATCCAGGCCGGCCGCAACTACGGCTGGCCGATCGTGGAGGGCGTCGGGCACGACGCGCGCTTCGTCGAGCCGCTGGTCACCTGGGCCACCGACGACGCCTCCCCGTCCGGCATCGCGATCGTCGGCGACCAGCTGTTCGTGGCCGCGCTGCGCGGCGAGCGGCTGTGGCGGGTCCCGCTGGACGGCCGCGGCGGC
>WNGB01005910.1_pt1 | contig 33409 bp, 28 predicted proteins | sample 5400681 | NCBI WGS metagenome assembly WNGB01 (sample SAMN13153367, study PRJNA577476) | soil metagenome | isolation source: 115 cm soil or saprolite under grassland replicate 2 | place: USA:California | collected 2016-06-15
CCGAACCGCTTCGCGCCATCTTCGATCAGATTGGGGGTCAACACAGCCGCGGTGTTGATCGAGATTTTATCGGCCCCGGCGCGCAGCATGCGGTACATATCCTCGACGGTGCGAATGCCGCCGCCGACTGTCAGCGGGATGAATACCTGCGCGGCGGTTCGCTCGACCACGTCGATCATCGTAGCACGCTCGTCGCTGCTGGCGGTGATATCGTAGAAGACCAACTCGTCGGCGCCCGCCGCGTCATAGGCCGCCGCCAGGGCAACCGGGTCGCCCGCATCACGATGGTTGAGGAACGAGATGCCCTTGACCACGCGCCCACCTTTGACATCTAGACACGGAATAATCCGTCGTGTCAGCATGATCTATCCCGCCTTCCCGGTCGAGTCGCGGCCTTGCTCGATCTGCTCGGCCTTGATTTTTTCGAGCTGCTCGCGCAATGTCGTGGCCAACGCGTCAATCACCTGAATGTCGCGCCGATCCAGATCGCCGAGATGGATCGCATGCTCGCGCTGGGCCGCATCGACATGGCTAAACCCGCGCGCGAGCCGCTGTTCAAGCTCGCGCACCCACCCATCCAGCCGCTCCAGCCAGGCCGTCAGCTGGCGCATATGCTGCTCATCGGTTTCCGCCAGTGCCACCACCTTATCATCCTGCAGGTGGCGCACCTCCTCAAGCCGCTCCTGGTTCATCAGGAAACGCTCGGTCGAAACGCGCTCGACACGTTTGATCTCGCTGTTGATCTCCGGCAGCTTGGTCTCAATCCCGGCGATCTGAGCCGGCAGCTGCTCGGTGAACAGCGTGATATGCTGACGAACCTCGTCGAGGCGTATGAGCCGGCTGTGGTGATCATCCAGAATTGAGCGAACATCGGCGACCAGCTGCTGCGCTTCGATCGCCTGGCGGCGCAGGCTCTGCTTCTCGATCTGAATCTCTTCGCTGACCTTGCGCACCTCAGCCCGCACACTCTCGTCGGCTGTGTAGAACCCTTCCAGCTGTGATGCCAACGAGCGATGCCGCTCTTCGCCCTCACGTATCTGGGCCTGCCAGATCAGCGTCCGTTGCTCAAGCTCCTCGATCCGCACCAGCCATCCGGCCACTTGGTCGCGATCCTGCTTGCGCGCCTCGCCCAGCTGGTGGATCTGCGACTGCATCTCACGCAGCGGCTTGCCGCCCTCCTCAACCTTGATTAAGGCGCCGGTGATCTCTTTACGGAGTATGGCGATATCGCGCCGGTAGCCATCCAGCGATTGCGATACCTCCTGCCGATAGCGATCGAATAATCCTTCTGTCTGCGCGGCGGTGGCCTCGACTTTGCGAACCTGTTCCATGGCCCAGCTATATTTATTGGATTGATCCTTGATCAGCCGGCGCATCTCATCGATCTGCCCTTGCAGATACACAATCTGTGATTGCTCGGCCGCGCGCAGCCGCTCTTCTTCAAATTTGCTGGTGACGTTCGGCTTGTTGGTCATACCGTCTCCGGATTGTAAATTGCAAATTGCAAATTGCAGCTTGTAGATTGCGCCTGCCGACTATATACTGCCGCCTGCCGACTGCTTACTGCCGACCTACCCAAGCGATAAAATTCGACAGCAACTGCAATCCCCAATGTCCACTTTTCTCGGGGTGAAATTGAACGGCGGCCAGGTTATCGTGCAGTAGCGCGCTCGGGAAGCTGACGCCATAATCAGTGACACCGGCGACTATACGCTCGTCGGCCAGGTCGCAATAGTAGGAGTGAACGAAATAGAAGTTGCTTTCGTCGGGGATGTTCGCGAAGATCCGGTGGTCGCCGGCGCCATTAGCATAGCGCAGCTGATTCCAGCCAATCTGTGGAACCTTCTGCCCATCCGGCAGCCGCCGCACGCTCCCGCCAACTACGCTGAGGCAATCGTGCGGGCCAAACTCCTCGCTTTCGGCACATAGCACCTGCATGCCCACGCAAATACCCAGAAACGGCGTGCCGGCGCGGATGATCTCGCCGATCACCTGCTCCATGCCCAGGCGCCGCAGGCTCTGCATTGTATCGAGCGTTGCGCCAACGCCCGGAAGCACCACCGCCGGAGCCTTACGCACCACATCCGGGTCGCTGGTCACTTGAAGGTTTGCGCCAACTCTGTCCAGGGCGCGAACGACGCTGCGTAAATTGCCGGCGCCATAGTCGATCACCGCCAGCGGCGGGCTGTCTGTTCGTATGCTCATGTCTCTCTATTATACCACTCCAAGATTCGTCGCGCTCCAGACGCGGTAGCTGCGGTTCGAAGCTAGACATGTGACCTGTTCAAATGCTGCACGCAGCACCTGATCGTAGCGAAGAAACTGATTAGCCACCATGATCAGCTGCCCACCAGGTTCGAGCGCCTGCTGTGCCCGCTCGATGAAAGCGCGCGCGATATCGCCATCGACCGACTTGCCAACATGAAATGGCGGGTTACTCACCACCAGATCGTAGCGTCGCGCCGCGCCATCTGGCACACCATCGCTCGCAAATGCCCGCGCATGCGCGATTCTATTGTGAAAGATATTCTGGCTAGCCGCTGCCACCGCCAGCAGATTGACATCGACCAGCTCAACCTGCGCCGCGCCCAGCCGCGCCGCCACCAGCCCGATGATGCCATAGCCGCAGCCCACATCCAGCACGCGCGCGCCGGCCGGGATGGCCAGCACATCCATCAGCAGTGCCGTGCCGGCATCCACGCGATCGTAGGCGAACACGCCGGGTAGGCTGCGCAGCTGAAACATATAACCGCGCGCCTGAGCCTCGAACTCATACCAGGTGCCGGGCGCGATGCCGACCTCGCCAGCCCACACCGGCGAATGCTTCACGCCGGCCACCTTGCGCGCTTGGGCCACTCGGTTGCCGTGCTTGTATCCCAGCACATGCGCGCCCCCGAACAGCGCCTCGGCATCGCCGATCGCCGAGCGAATGCCGTGATCATTCGCACCGGCGATATACAGCTCGCCAGCATCCTTGAGCGCCGCATATGCCTCGACCAGCCAGCGCCGTGTGAGCTTGCGATCGTTCGGCACAACGATCGTCGCGATATCAAATGCACCCACCTGTTCGGGCAGCAGACTAATTATGGAGCGCACGCGCGCATTCGTCACATTATTCGCATTGAGCGTGCGCTCGGCCATTGCCAGCGCGATCCAGCTGCTATCTAGCAGAGTGGCGCTACCAGCGTGGGCCTGCCGCGCCAGCGCCGCGCCCAGCGCGCCAGGGCCGCAGCCCAGCAGCAGTATGTGGGCGCCTGCCGCCGGCTCGACGGCATGGGCAAGCAGCTGCTGGGCGGGACTCACGTTGTCCCAATCGGGTATACCCGGCTTCGAGATAATCTTGATCGCCTGCCCGCCAAGCGTGATCGAGAACGCGCGAGTCTGATAGTATGCTGATGGGCTGGTGTTCATAGCTACTGAAAGATCGGGTGCCGGTCGCGCACACGCCTGATCAGCATCGAGATATCCGGCTCGGATTGACTGGCTGGGCCAAGCGGATCAAGCCCGGGATCGCGCCCCAGCAACACCCGCAGCGACGCAATCACGCCGCCGGCCAGCGCCATCCGGCTGTAGCCACCCTCCAGCACCAGCACAATCTTGCCGCCGCAGAGCTCGTCGGCCAGCGCCACCAAGCGCTGCGTCAGCGCCGCATAGCCATCGATCGAGAGCGACAACGGCCCCAACGGGTCATCCCAATGCGCATCGTAGCCCGCCGAGACCAGGATCAGCTGCGGCGCAAAACGCCGTAGCGCCGGCAACACCACCTGATCGTAGATCAACTGAAAGCCCGCGTCGCCGGTCTCATACGGCAGCGGCAGGTTCAGCGTCGCGCCATAGCCATCCTCAATGCCCACATCGTCAGCGGCGCCGGTGCTGGGGTACAGCGGCGAGGCATGAGTCGAGCAGAACAACACCCGCCCATCATCGTAAAAGCAATCCTGCGTGCCATTGCCGTGATGCACATCGAAATCCACGATCGCGACGCGCTCGACCCCCAGCGAATCCAGCGCATAGCGAGCCGCGATCGCGATATTGTTAAGCAGACAGAAGCCCATCGGCTGCGACGGGGTGGCGTGATGCCCAGGCGGGCGAATCAGCGCGAATGCGTTGGCCACCTGCCCGGTGAGCACGGCCTCGACGGCTGTAGCTGCCGCCCCAGCCGCCATGCGCGCGGCATCCCAGGATCCCGGCATGATGTAAGTATCCGCGCCCAGCCACTGCGGCCCACGGCTAGCGGCTGAGCGCACAAGCTCGATCAGCCGCCGCTGGTGAACCGCCAAGATCTGCGCCTCGCTGGCCGGCTGCGCCGCAAGCTCCACCAGATCCGCGCGCAGGCCGCTTTTGTCGAGCGCTTCCGCGATTGCATCCATTCGCGCGGCGCACTCGACATGGCTCGGCTCATCGTGCATTGCCTGCAGCAGGTTGTTGATGATTGCAGTTGTCATAGCGCTTCAATAATCATCCCCCATGGGAGGTCTGGAGGGCCTTCAGCCCCTCCAGACCTCCCATGGGCTTGCGCGGTGCGGGGCGGCACAGCCGCCCCGCACCCCCACCACTGAGATGTTGTAATAACAGAGAGACCTTACTCTTATACAGAAAAAGAATAAACAGCATTATAGCACACCAGATCTCACGGCAGCCGTACTTGCTCATCTTCCAGCGCCAGCAGGCCGTCGCGCGCCAGCCCATCCGCGAGCGCGCGCAGCCAGGGCATGTCGTCGTCGGTGAAGCCATCCTTGATCTGGCGACCCAGCGCTGGCAGCAGCAGCACCTCACCCGGCCCAAGCTGCCGGAGCGCCTCAATCGCGCGGCCACGATAGAAACGATTCGATCCGGCGTAGGGTGTTTCGCGCCGCTCGGCTACTCGGCGCCGCTGCTGTGGCTCCGGCGCACTTTCGCTGCTGAACAGCTGCTCGTCGGCGGCGCGGCGCGCGGCGTAGGCACAGCAGTGCGCCTGCATCGGGCAGCGCCAGCAGGCCGGCGCAGCAGCCGTGCAGATCAGCGCCCCCAGCTCCATAATTGCCTGGTTCCAGGCCCAGCCCTGGCCTGGCGGCACAGCATCCTGCGCAATTGCCAGCAGCCGCACCTCACCGACCGGTGCAGACTCCTCCGGGCCGACGAACAGCCGCTGTACCACCCGCCGAATGTTCGTATCCATAAAGGCGACATCCTGCTCGAACGCGAAGCAGGCGATTGCGCCAGCAGTGTACGGCCCGATTCCTGGCAGCTTTAATAGCTCCACCAGGTCGCTCGGGAACTGGCCATTGTGCGCATCCAGAACTGCTCGCGCCGTGCGCTGCATATTGACCGCCCGGCGATTATAGCCCAGCCCTGTCCACGCGCGGATCACCTCGGCAGTCGGCGCTGCGGCCAGCGCCGCTAGGCTGGGAAACAGCCCAAGAAATGCCTGGTACTTCGGTATAACCCGATCCACCTGGGTTTGCTGAAGCATGATCTCCGAGACCATGATCTGGTACGGATCACGAATATGACGCCAGGGCAGATCGCGCCCATGTGCGGCGAACCATTCCAGCAGCATGCCACGAACTGTTGCCAAAGTCTCCGCGGGCACGCTGAAAAAAGAACTATTAGCGTCTGTCATAGCGTTATATTATACCAAGTAGCTTACATACTGATTCCTACACACTGTCATTTCGTTGTAATATAGTGGATACAGGTCGCCGCTATACTATAGCAACAATTACGTTCGCATGGTTGAGGCAATTGCGCCACTCACACACGGATGGCATATCAATGGAAACACAGCTCAGCCGGCCGACTGAATCGATCAATCCTGCGCTTGAGATGCCGGCCGGTACTGCCCCAGCGCGGCGGCGCTACCTTTGGCTGGCGCTGCTAGCGTCCGGGCCATTGGTACTGCTCATCCTGAACTGGAACCCCGCGCTCGACCAGCCCACACTTCACGATCCGCTCGCCCATGTCCTGATCACGCTGGTCGCCTCGCTGTTGGGTGTGGTACTGGCGCTGCTGGTGCTGCATGTGGCGCGTCGCGCGCAGGATGGGCGCGTCTTTCTAATCGGCACGGGCTTTCTCAGCGCCGCAAGCATCTTTATCACCCACTCGATATCCACTTCTGGTGTGCTGATGAGTGGCCGTAGCCTTGCGACCGGCGTATCGGGATTGCTCAGCCTTGTGTTGGGCAGCATCTTTTTCGCGCTGAGCGGGTTTAATCTTCGACCAACGATCAATTACTGGCTCATGCGCCATACGCGGCTCTGGCTGCTGGTCTTCCTAGCCTTCTTGCTGGCATATAACTGGGTTTTCCTGATCACCATTCCCGCGCTCTCCTCAGGGCAAGCCGCTCGCCCACCTACGCACGAGGATGCGGCGCATAACGCGCCGGCATCGCAATCATACGGGCGCGATAGATATGAGGAAACACCGCTGGATCAGCACGAAGGCGCCACGGCTAAGCATTACGAGGAGAACGAAGCGTACGAAGAAAACCAGTCGGGTGCGGCGACTTCCAGCAGCACACTCGATCTGCTGCGTAATGTGCTGGTGATCGCCGGGCTTGGGTGCTATATCTTCGCGGTTGGTCGCCACTACACATTCTATCGCCGCTCGCCTTCGCAAGCCGGCCTGGGGTTGACCTGCGGCATGGCGCTTTTCGGCGAAGCGCTGCTTAGCCAGTATTTTTCGCAAGTCTACACATTCTCATTCTGGCTCTATCACCTCCAGGAGTTCGCCGGCTTCGCTGTGATCGGCTATGCGATGCTGGGGGCCTATCGCCGTGGACTGACTGACGAAACCTTGCTGGAGAGCCTGCTGCTCCCCGGGACACGCGCTCAGCTCCAAGCCGGCTACGCCACAGCAATGGAGGCACTGGTCGAATCGCTTTCGCGCGGCCAACAGCCCACGCCGGCGCTGCGCGACGCCCTACGCGCTCGCTTCGGGCTGGCCGAGAGCCAGGTGCATGTGCTTGAGGAAGCGGCGACTGCGGTGGCCCAGGAGCGCCGCCAGCGCCAGGAACTAGAGCAGCTAAATCAGTCGCTACGCCAGCTCGAGGCACATAAGGATCAGCTCACCCAAATGATAGTCCACGATCTCAAGAACCCGCTAACCGCGCTGCTTGGCTTCCTTGAGATTCTGCGACTCGATCGCCTGACTGTCGATCAAGCTGGGCTGCTCCAACACGCGCTGCGCAGCGGCAGAAATCTTTCCGACCTAATCGGCGATCTCCTTGATATTGGGCGCATCGAGGAGGGGCGTTTGGAGCTGGAGTATGTCCAACTCGCTTCGTATGATTTGCTGATGGAGTGCGCCAACGAGATGCGCGGGTGGCTGGCGCAGGAAGGCAAGACGATCACAGTAGAGGTTCCAGACGATCTTCCGCCGCTCTATGCCGACTACCGTCTGATGCGCCGAGTCATCCTCAACCTACTTTCGAACTCGATCAAACACACGCCCGCCGGCACGCATATCAGCCTGCGCGCCGCGCCGCACCTGCTGCTACCTGCTCCTGGCGCCGACCCATCCGGCGCGGCCGTAAGCCAGATTTTGATCGAGGTCGAAGACAACGGCCCCGGCATCCCACCGGCTTACCTGGAACGGATATTCGAAAAATTCGGGCGCTTCAGCACCGAGCATCCAGCTCTTCAGAGCAGTACCGGCCTTGGGCTAACACTCTGCCGGCTAGTGGCCGAAGCGCACGGCGGCACCATCGGCGTCACGAGCACGCTGGGACAGCGAACTACCTTCCGCGTGACGATGCCATGCATCGTTGCTGGGTAATATAGTCGCACCTCTCCAATCGCCAGAATCTAAAAGGAGGTGTGGATCTCGTATCCACATCTCCTTATTCGCAAAGCTGGCCGAGGGCTACTCCTCGCTCTGCTGCAAGATCACATACAGCAACTCAAGCAGTACGTGCTTGACGCTCTCGCGGTCGGATGCGATGCACGGCATCACCTTGATGTGCTGCGGAAGCCGCAACGCCAGGCGCAGTTCGTCGGGCGACCAGGCGTTGGGCTTATCCTGCTTATTCGCCGCCACGACATATGGTGTGTCACGATAGGAGACAAAAAAGTCGATGATCCGGTTGGTCTCTCGAAATGTTTCCGGCCGGGTGCTATCGACCAGGATCACCAGCCCTAACATCCCCTCCGAGAGAATCTCCCACATAAAGTCGAAGCGCTTCTGCCCAGGCGTGCCGAACAGATGCAACACCAGATCGTCGGCGACAGCGATGCGACCAAAGTCCATCGCGACCGTCGTCTCCTTCTTGATCAGCTTGGTATCATCAGTGGCTCGCCGTTCGGTCGAAACCACTTCGATCTCGCTGATAGCCTTGATGAATTCGGTTTTACCCGCGTTCACGGCTCCGCTAATGACCATTTTTACCGTCTGCACACCGGCCCTCCGCTGCGGTGTAGTGCCTTATACGACCGTTGAACGGCCAAAAGACATACGGGTGTCAAATGTGCCGTATGGGCGTTCGCCAAAACACCCTACGAGACGTTACATACCGCGAATGCGGTTAATAATGCGGGAAACCAGACCTTTTTTAACCTTGGGCGCCTCGGCCAGCGGCCGGCCGGCTGCATTCAGCGGTACCGGCCGGGATTTCTTGATCACATCGACCAACCCAGCTGTGAGGAAACCATAGACGATCCGGCAGACATCGAATTCGCTCAGGCCGGTCTTCTGCGCGATCTCAGCCAGTGTATCCTTGCCGTTGATCCTGGCGAACACTCGCCATTCTTCGGGCGCTAAATTTACACCTTTGGCCTTCTCGCCGGGCTGCTCGACGAACTTGACCACCATATCGGTACTGGGTATACGATCCCTGATCCGGCCCCACTCATCGATCCGCCGCACCCCCTCCATTATCAGGTGCTCCACCGGCAGCGGCACCGGCATGATCGGCTCGGTCGGCTCAGGCCGCTGGTTCTGTTCGAAGCGAAACTCACCATCGGGCCAGCCGAATAAGCCATAGACCGACTCTTCAATGTGCTGCTGTAAAATCTTCTGTAGCTCGTCTCGCGTGATGTAGTTCAGCTCCATTATCACTTGAGAGAGCGTAGCACCACCGTCATTCCGCTGCATCTCAGAGGCGTGCTCGACCTGCTGGGCAGTTAGCTTGCCGCGGGATACCAGCAATTCGCCGATCGGGCTGGTGTGCTCCTTGCGTGATGCGGTGATGAGCTTGCCTTTTTCAAAGTACAGCGACGCCGCATCGTCTGCGCGATCAAGATGCAGACACCCGGTCTTGTAGCCTCGATCGACCAGGTATAAGAAATCCGAGAGGCCAAAATCACGAATATTGCCGACCAGCGCCATTGTATTCCTCCGCTCACAGCGGTTTCTGCTTTACAGTCGAGGGAGGTTTGGAGGGACTACGTCCCTCCAAGAATAGCTTTTTTGCTGGCTCTGCCAGAGCCAGCAAAAAGATTTCTGCGGGGGCGACGCCCAGCGAGCATCCGGCCGCCCCCGCACCCCCACCGAACGGCAAAGTTCGGTTGAAACATGCTTTAGACATACATCTGCTTCGGCTCGATCAATGGCTCAGAGAGCGGCCGAACACCACCTGCCAATGCTGTGTCATACTCAGACAGGGCGACCCCATCGGCAGCCAGCACCGGCAGCAGCGCGGCGATTGCGACTGCGATCATCTGATCATCCGGCTCGCGGGTGGTGAGCTTCTGGAACGCCAGCGATGGCGCGACCAGCGCGCGCACCCATGCTCGATGATAGTTCGCGGCCGAAAGGCGTAACAGCTCGTAGCTGATCGCAGCAATCGTCGGGATCAGTGGGATGTGGCTCACGATGCGCGCCCACAGCGGCCAATCACGCACAAGTAGGAACGACACAATCCAGTTAATCAGCAGAACGACCAGCAGAAAGCTGGTGCCGCAGCGCGGGTGGATCAGCGTGAACCCACGCACACGATCGACCGTAAGCGGCACGCCGGCCTCATAAGCGTTGATTGTTTTATGTTCTGCGCCATGGAAGCCGAACAGCCGCGCCACCTCGGGCATCCGGCTGATCGCAACAATATAGCCGACGAATAAGCCCAGCTGGAGTATGCTCTTCAGGCCCTCGCGCACGAACGATGTCGCGCCTAACCGATCGGCCAGGCTAGCCAGCAGCGTCGGCAAGACAAAGAACAAGCCGATCCCAAACAACAGCGAGACGATCATTGTGACGGTGATCATGGTGTCGGATGGCGGCTTAGACGCTTCACCACCGGACTGAGCATCCTCCTCAGCACTGATCGCGACCGACGCTGAGAAGTTCAAGGCGCGAGTGCCAAGGTTCAGCGCATCCCAGAGCATCAGAACGCCGCGCAAGAGTGGCAGGTTCTCCCAGGCATGGCGGCGCTGAACATTGAGCGGCTCGTGTTTGAAGACTATCTCGCCGGACGGATGGCGCACTGCAACGGATGCCTGGCGCAAGCCACGCATCATCACACCTTCGAGGACTGCCTGACCACCATATGGGAAACGCTTGATGCTCATGAACCTACCTGTCTTCTTCGCCGCTGAAACGCATCACCAAGCGCCGAAGGAGTACGCCTTGCTGCGAGTATGATACCATGTAGCAAGGCCGACCACAATAGGGATCAGGTCCCAGATGACAGGGGGCCAATGAGGGATGTTGGTCCTACTTTTGGCCACGCCGCGCCAGAAACGAGGCGGCGGTGCGTACCCCTACCAGCAGGCCAGAAACACGGATCACCGGCGAGACTACTCGCTCGGCCATATAGGAAGTTGTTGTACTGACCGTCGTCGTGGTGTCTTTGACATTGCCAGCGATCGCCTGGGTTTGTTCGATCACGCCGTCGAGCTTCGCCCGCAGCTCCCGAATTTCCGGTATCACGGTCTCACGCGCGAGACGGCGAATGTAGAAGACCGTAAAGAGCAGCGCCAGCAGCAAGGCGATCAGCAGAGTGACGCTGATCAGCTGGAAAACCGCCAGGATTACAATAGCAATGTCGCGGGTATTCGCGGCCCACAGAGGAAAGACGTAGCCAGCGACGATAAAGGCGATGGTGATAATGCCGAGGACGGCTAGGCCGATACCGATCCACTTTCCCACAGAATCTCTCCTCCTGCTGGCTGCGCGCGGCCTGGCGCGCCGAACATATAGAGCCAGCGCTCGATCTCTTCCAGATGGGCAATCCGCGCGATTATATCACACTCGCAATCGGGAGGCAATAATCAGCAATATCCAGGCCCCCAGCACGACTTCGAGTACCGGCACGCCACCAGGCGAGGGCAGATGCAACGGCAGCCGCAGCCCCAGCGCATAGACCACCAGGCAACCCGCGAAAGCCGCCAGCCAGAACAGCGGCAACTGGAGCCAGCGCCGGCCCCAGAGCAAGTGCGCCAGGGCGGCGCTCGCGGTGGCAATTAGGAACAGCAGCAGCGAGGCTGGTGACATAGATAGTGCTGAGTGCTGAGGACTGAGGACTGAGTCGGCGAGATGTAGAACTCAGTCCTCAGCCCTCAGCACTCAGTCCTTAGCGCTGATCCGGCCGCCGCCCAGCACGACATCGCCATTGTATAGGACGACGGCCTGGCCGGGTGAGACAGCGCGCTGCGGGCGGGCGAACTCGACATGGATACGGCCAGGAGCTTCCGGTGTGACGTGGGCCACGACCGGCGCGGCGTGCGAGCGAATCTGGGCCTGGCAGTCGAACGGCGCATCAGGCCATTCAGCGCTGACAAATGTGACCTGCGTTGCGTCAAGCCCGCGGCGATCGAGCGCCGCTTGCGGGCCGACGACCACTGCGTTGCGTGCGGCGTCCAGCGCCGTGACATACAGCGGCTGCTTGGCAGCGATGCCAAGGCCACGCCTCTGGCCGATCGTGTAGAGTGGCAGGCCTTGATGCCGGCCAAGCTCGCGGCCCGCCAGATCGACAATCGGTCCGGGGCGCAGGCTATCGGCGCGCTCCTCGCGCAGCAGATTGCGGTAATCGCCGCCCGGCACGAAGCATATATCCTGGCTCTCAGGCCGGTCGGCGCTGGATAGCCCGCGCTCAGAAGCCATGGCGCGCACCTCCGGCTTAGAGTACTCGCCGATCGGGAACATCAGCCGCGCCAGATCGGCCTGCTGAAGCATGTGCAGCATGTAGGATTGGTCTTTGTCGCTATCGGGCGCGCGCAGCAGCTCGAAGGACGAAGGACGAAGGACGAAGGACGAAGGGGTCTGGTCAATACCATCTTCGTCGTTGGTCTTTCGTCGTTGGTCTACTCGCCGGATGCGTGCGTAATGGCCGGTCGCGACGTAGTCGAAGCCCAGCGCATCGGCGCGGGTGAGCAGCGCACGAAACTTGATATCGCGGTTGCATGCCAGGCAGGGGTTGGGCGTATAGCCCTGCGCGTATTCCTTCAGGAAGTAGTCGATCACATGGCGGCGAAATTCCTGCTGGTAGTTGAAGACATAATACGGTATATCAAGCTGTGCGCAGACGCGCCGGGCGCTCTCGGTCATCTCTTGCGCGCAGCACAAGCTCTCGGCTAGCCGCTCGTCGTCGCCATCCCATAGGTGCATTGTGACGCCAGTGACAGCGTGCCCGGCCTCGTGCAGCAGCGCCGCCACCAGCGAGCTATCGACGCCGCCGCTCATGGCGACCATGATCTTTGCCATTGTATTGGTCTCTATTCCAGAACGCGGGTGCTTCCCAGCGGTACTCTTCTTCTTTTTGTGCGCCGTCTGTGCTTACGCCCTGCGGGACGTAGGCACAGACGGCGCACTCTTGAAGCTGGAACACCAGCTCAACTATCTACAATTATACCGCAGATACGCGCGATCCGCTGATTTTTGCGTTCAAGGGCACCGCTGCGAGAGGATAATCGCTACGATGTCGATGGCGCTGGCCAAGATAGATTGACAACTGTCGCGCTCACCCGTTTCGCGCCAGCCTGCTCCAGCGCCGCCGCCACCCGCACGCGCGTATCGGGCGCCACCAGCGCGAGCATCACACCGCCCCAACCGGCACCGGAGAGCTTGGCGCCCAGCGCGCCGGCCGCCTGCGCGGCGGCGACCAGTGCATCCAGCTGAGGCGAGGAAACGCCGATCTGCTGAAGCAGCGTGTGATTCTGGCTCAGCAGCGGGCCGAGCGCTGGAATATCGCCATGTCCCAATACTTCACGCGCTTGCCTAACAATCACGCCGACTTGATCGAACAGCGCCTCGTAGCGTGCCGGATCGGCCTGCCAGCGCTTGCGCACCTCGCCAACTGGCAGGCGGGTGGCGCTGTGAACGCCGGTATCGCCGATCAGCAAATTGAAGGGGCTGGCGATGGTGATTGGCTCGATGGTTGGTGACGACTGACGACCGACGACCGACGACCACTGTGCCACATCACTGGTCGGTGGTCGGTGGTCGGTGGTCGGTGGTCGGATGTACCAGATCGGCTGTTCATATGCGATCACCGTGTTGTCGATGCCGCTAGGCGTGCCGTGGAAACGCTGCTCGCTGGCATAGACCAGGGCAGAGATTTCCGCTGGCGCTAGCTGCCGGCCAAGATGGGCGGCCAACGCACGCACAACCGCAGTCGCCACCGCCGCACCGCTGCCCATGCCGCTGGCGATTGGAATAGCCGAGCTAATGGTGATGCGCAGATCAGGGCCAGGAGTGGCCTGATCTTGGAGATAGCTCAGCACGCTGGTGATCAGCTGGCTGATCGGGCCGTGTGGGTCGTCGGCCACGCGCCAGCGCCTGCGCAGGTCACGCGCGTGGACCACGATGCCGCAGCCGACGCGGCCATCGGCGACATCGACTTGGGCGCGGATACTCACGAGCGGCAGCGCGATCGCCGGGCGCCCATAGACGACCGCGTGCTCGCCGCAGAGGATGAGCTTTGCGGCAGCGCTGGCCGAGGAGTGATGAGACAAGGAGACATGGAGAGTGGGAGAGGGAGTTTCATCTATCTCCCTTTCTCCTTGTCTCCTTGTCTCCTTGTCGGGCTTAAGACTGATTGGTTCGGAGCGCAGACGCAAGGATGGGCGGTGTCTCGGCATAGTGTGCTACTCTGGATCGACGATCGCGCCCATGAACAGCAACATACCGGTCTGATTATCGCGAATGGCGCAAAAGAATGGGCGATCCACAATCATGCTGAAGTTGCGCTGGGGCGCCATGGTCATACGGATCATGCCGATCGAGGTTACGGCAGCGGCCTCGGTGCCTTCCTCGTTGATCTCCACGAAGGTCTTGTGCTTAACCTCGTCGATATTGGCGCTCGGCTTGCCATCGGCGACCATGCGGCCGAAGTCGGCGCGCCTCCGATCGAATGCGATGCCCATGCCCAGCGCCTTGAGCGCATCGTTGAGCGTGGCCTCGTATGCAAGCTTGAAGCGCGGCAGCACGATCGTGCCTTCGGCCTGGCGAAAGTGGCGCAGCCAGGTATCCCAACTCTTGTTGCTCAGCTCACGCCGGAACGCGCGCAGGCTGGAGCGCTGCTCGGGCAGGAAGATGTACATGCTGGCGCGGCCTGCGCCATAGGGGAGGCTGATCGCCTGAAAGCCCTGGGTGGCGTAGTGCTCGAACTTGCCGGTCTGCGCCATCATCGGGTGCGGCTTCTGCTGCCCGCCGGACAGCGTGAAGGGCATCTCGCGGGTTCTGCGCGGGTCGAACTGCTTGGCCCAGTTGCCTTTGAAGTAGATCGCGTTGATCAGAAACATGATCGCGGATGGATCGATCCGATCGACGATCTTATCGATCTTGCCGTTGGTATTCCGCACGACCCAGTCGTTGATTGCCGCCGCCGCACGCGCATCCCCAAAATCGAGCGTGGCAACCTCGGCGCCGTAGAACTCTCGGTTGCGGCGCAGGAAAGCTGGGTCGAACGTCATTCCTTGCTTTGCCCACAGCGAGTTGGCGATCGCCAGCACAACCTGCGGGTCGAGCGCCCGCAGCGACTCGATCAGCGCGGCGTTGGCGCGGTTGAGCGCGTCCAGATCGATCTCGCCAAGCTCCAGCGTCCTGGCGATCGCGCGCTCGGTTTCGCCGCGGGCGCCGTTATAGGCCATCGTCAGCGCCAGGGCCACGCTGGCGGGCGAGATGAAGACGTTTTTTTCGCTAGTCGATTTTGTCAGCTCGGCGAAGAGCTTAAAGGCGAAGCGGTGCTGGGAGGTAGCCAGCTGGTTATCAATCACGGCCCGGCCTTCCTGTCTATCTATAGTGAAAGAGTGCAAGTTATTGTAGCACATAGGTCCGGCAATTCAACCTAGCACCATAAAAGTGAGGAGAAGACCACTGTTTAGCCCTCTCCTCATCAATTCGGTGTCATGCTCGAGCGTACTTACCCTGACGGCGTCGGTATCGGCCCAATCGCGTATGGCCGCATCATCTCGTTGTCCTCGTGCTCGACGATGTGGCAGTGCCAGACGAAGACGAACAGGCCGGGGTTGTCGAACTTCGCTCGCACGCGGGTGACCTCGCCCGGGTAGGCGATGACCGTGTCCTTAAAACCGGCCTCCCAGGGTTCCGGTGGTCGATTACTTCCCTCCATTAGTTGAGTTGGTTGCGTGGCCATACCCTCCTCATCGGTAGCTAGCGCCTGGCGATCGACGATCTGGAAGTGAATCTCATGGATGTGGATCGGGTGGGCGTCGGCGGTGAAGTTGTAGAACTCCCACACCTCGGTGGCGCCGGGCGCCGGGTTCTCGCTGATGGGTTCGTGCCACATCTTTTCGGTGGCGAACCCCGTTTCGGGGTCTAACGTGCCAAGCTGCGCCTCTGCGGGACCGTCGAAGAACGCCGATGCCCTCTCCAGCAGCGCCAGCGGGCGCGGTGTACCGCCGGTCAATTGTTTGATCGCCGGCAGCACCAACCGGTTGGGCGGGGTGGTGGTATCCTTGCTGGTGGCCGCCACCACGCGGAACTGCATCACCTGGCCCGTGGTGCCCGGGTCGGCCGCGTCGAAATCATCGGGCGGTTCGCCACCGCTGAATGGCTCGTCCGGCCCGATATTCTGGAGGACGTAGTTACCCTGCGCGACGTTAGTGAAGTCGACGATCACGTCCGCGCGCTCGGCCGGGCTCATAAGTATCCGGTTTCTGTTGGTAGTGGTCATGTTCACCGGCTGTTTCAGGAACCCGCCCTCGTTGCCGATCTGCCAGACTTCTATCCCTGGAATGTTGGCGAAATCCAGGATCAAGAAGCGCGAGTCGCAGCCGTTGAGGAAGCGGAAACGATAGCGCCGCCGCTCGACATTGAGGAATGGCCAGGTGTTGCCGTTGACCATGATGCAGTTGCCGAAGAACTCCGGGTTCCAGATCGGGGAGAGATCCGTATCCGGGATGTAGGCTGTGGCGCCATCGAAGAACTTGCGGCTGTCGGGATAGAACAGCGAGCCGTCGTCGTTGAACGATCGGTCCTGGATGGCGATCGGGATCTCGTAGTACTTCGCGCCAGGTAGATCACCGAGCGCTGGCGCTGGGCCAGGGAGCACCGCGGCAGTGCCCTTGGCCGAGTCGAGCACCTGGTCACCTGGCCCGCCACGAAGGATGTAGAACCCCGCTGGTCCGGCGTAGACGTTCAGGCGGGTCATGCCCAGCGTGTGGTCGTGGTACCACATCGTGGTGGCGCGCTGGTTGTTGGGGTACTGGAAAACCGCCGTGCCCGGGTCCCAGGGCTGCCCGAATTTGCCCTCGGCCTTAGCTTTGAAGGTGCTGTGCCAGGTGCCGGCTGTAGCGTAGCTGGCGGGGATGTTCTTGGCCGCGGGCAGGAACCATGCCTCGGCAAATCCGTCGCTCTCGTCGCCGACGCCGGCTATGCCGTGCAAGTGCGTGACGATCGGGACGGGACCGGTGTAACGTACGGTAGAAAACCAGGGGTCTCCGGGCATGGGACGCATATCCCGGCCTTCGGCGCCACCCGGCGGGTTGGCCCAGTGCAGCGTCGGGTCGACCGGCAGCAGGTGCGGCAGATAGTTACCGTTGGCGTCCACCAGTTCGTTGAACCACTTCACGCGCACGGGGGTGTTGTACTTGGCCTCGATCGTGAGCGAAGGAGCATTGAAGATCGCCGGGCCATTCTGAGCGACCTTAGGACCGTAGCCCCAAACCGTGGTCGCAGGCAGGCCAGCCGGTAGGATCTGCTGCTGGAACTGACGCACCGCGATCTCGTAGTAGTCGATGTTCCTGTTGCCGCCCGGAATCTTGACCTTCCCCGTCCTCGGCATCGCGGGCGGGATCAGCATCGGCGTAGCGAATTTCGGGATATCGTGTGGATCGAGCGTGCCGCCTGGTATCGGCTCAGCATATGCGCGCGGGACGGTCAGCTGCCACGGCACCTTCCACGGCGCCAGCATGGCCGCACCCGCGATCGCGCTAATTTTAAAGAACCGTCGTCTGGTGATCATAGTGTGCCTCCTTCGTGAGCGACCTTATCGATTGCTCCTTCCACCTCCGGCACACCTTCTTGCTCTCTGATCTCTGGCATAGAATGATGGGCGCCTGTGCCCGATCTCGTATACTCCAGTTCCCCCCTCCCGTCGCACTGAGTTTCGTATGTGCATGCCCGCTTACGCCAAGCTACTGGCGATGGATGCTCCGGACGCCGCGGTTGTCTTTTGCATCACTCTGAATGTGGCGAGCGCGACCAGATATGAAATACTATAGCGAATAAGGTACAGGGGTTGAGAGGAGAGGAAACAACATTCTGTGATTGATTTGTAACCTTGGTTTAAAAAATCGTAAATGGCCCCCTGCGGGAGCACAGCTGGCTGCTTCCCAAAAAAAGCGCAGGGCGCGCTATCGCTTGCGCACCCTGCGGCATATAGTCCCCGTACGCGCCGATGTCTAACGGCGCGACCCGGCGTCACTCCCACTCAATCGTGGCCGGTGGCTTGGAGGAGATATCGTAGACGACACGATTGACGCCCGGCACCTCGTTGACGATCCGGCTGCTGACGCGTGCCAGCAGATCCTCCGGCAATCGCGCCCAGTCGGCGGTCATGTAATCCTCGGTGGCCACGGCGCGCAGTGCGATCACGTCGGCGTAGGTGCGGCCATCGCCCATCACGCCGACGGTCTGGAGCGGCAGCAGCACGGCGAAGGCCTGCTGAGTGGCGCGGTACTGCCCGGACGCGCGCAGCTCGCCGATAAAGATCGCGTCGGCTTTGCGTAGCGTCTCCAGCCGTTCCCAGCTAACCGGGCCGAGCAGGCGCACCGCCAGGCCAGGGCCGGGAAAGGGGTGCCGCCAGACCCAATCCTCGGGCAGGCCCAGCTCCAGACCTGCGGCGCGCACCTCGTCCTTGAACAGGTAACGCAGCGGCTCGACCAGCTTGAGCTTCATATCTTCGGGCAGGCCACCGACATTGTGGTGGGTCTTAATCGTCACGCCCTGCTTACGGTCGGGGGCCTTGCTCTCGATCACATCGGGGTAGAGTGTGCCCTGGGCCAGGAAATCCACATTCCCGATCCGCAACGCCTCGCGCTCGAATATCCGCACGAACTTCTCGCCAATGATCTTGCGTTTGCGTTCGGGGTCGGCCACGCCCTCCAGCGCCGCAAGAAACTCCTCGGCGGCATCCACCGCCACCAGCGGGATGCCGAAATGCTTGCCGAATGTTGCGACTACCTGCTCGGCCTCGCCAAGCCGCAGCAGCCCATTATCCACAAACACGCAGGTCAGCTGGTCGCCAACCGCCTGGTGGATCAGCAGCGCGGCCACGGCCGAATCGACGCCGCCGGAGAGCGCGCAGACGACCTTGCCGGCGCCAACCTGGGCGCGAATGCGCGCGATCGCGTCGGCCACGAAGCTGGAGGCGCGCCACTCATCGGCGGCGCCGCAGGTGTTGTATATAAAATTCCGCAGCAGCTCGCGGCCGTAGCGCGTGTGCATGACTTCGGGATGAAACTGGATGCCATACCAGCGTCGCGCATCATCGCCCATGGCGGCAAAGGGCGAGTTCGAGCTGCGGGCCAGCGTGTGGAAGCCGGGCGGCAACGCTTCGATCCGATCGCCATGGCTCATCCAGACCAGCTGCTCCGACGGCGTACCGGCGAACAGCGAGCGATCGTCTAACACCTCGATCGTGGCCGGGCCAAACTCGCGCTCGGCCGGCGGCGCAACCTGGCCGCCCAGCGCGTAGCTCTGAAGCTGCATACCATAGCAGACGCCAAGCACCGGCAGATCCGCCCGATGAACCCACTCCGGCAGCTTCGGCGCACCCGGCTCGTAGACGCTGGCCCAGCCGCCGGAGAGGATTAGCCCACGCGGGTCGAGCTTACGCACAGCCTCCTCGGGCGCGTCGTATGGGACAAGCTCGCTATACACCCCCAGCTCGCGCACGCGCCGCACGAGCAACTGGGCCGTCTGGCCGCCGAAATCGAGAACTGGTATGGATTGTGGCATAATATCACCAGAAAAGTGACGAGTAACGAGTGACAAGTAACGAGTAACAGCAGCGGCGACTCGTCACTCGTCACTCGTCACTCGTCACTCGTTCACTAGCGCGAATTATAGCACAGGAGGTTGCGATGGAACTCTACTTTCTGCGGCATGGGATCGCGGCGGATGTAGGGCCGGCGGGAACGGGCGACGCGGGCCGGCCACTGACGAAAGAGGGCATTGCCAAGATGCAGGCGAGCGCGCGTGGAATGCGCCGGCTGGGGCTGCGGCTAGATGCCCTGCTGAGCAGCCCACTCGTACGCGCGCACGAGACAGCCGCGATCGTAGCGGGCGAGCTTGGGCTGGAGCTGCGGCTGGCCGAACAGCTGGCGCCCGGCTGCGACATGGCGCAGCTTTTCGCGCTGCTAGGCGAATACCGCGCCGCCGAACGCGTGATGTTGGTTGGACACGAGCCTGATTTCAGCAGCTTGATCGGCGCGCTAACGGGCGGCAGCCATGTACTGATGAAGAAAGGCGGGCTGGGGCGCGTGGATATCGAGCGGCTGGAGCAGGGCGCCGGCACGCTGACGTGGCTGCTGCCACCGCGCGTATTGCGCGAGGCAGAGTAAATACCAGTACTTCACTCCTATTGCTCTCTGGGAGCACCCACGCTACAATCATATTGAGAAGAGGGGAGAATCATCCACAGCTGTTCCTCAATATCCTGCTTACAATCCAATTGAGAACCGTCCTGCGTAAAGTAGGACGGTTCTCCGTCTTTTGGCGCTCGCTCTCAAAATCCTATCGGCTATAATGGGTACGTCGTGGAGCCGTGGGTGGTCATGGTGCAGGTTATTACCATTTTATGTTCTCATGTCCGAACGCTCATCGTACCATGTGGTGATAAAGCGTGGACTGGCATGGATGTCAACCTGACGCAGTATGCCCGTGCCGGAATTGATGAACTTGTGCGGCGTATGCGCAGGGGCAACCACAATCTGGCCAGCAATTACTTCGATGGTGCTCTCGCCAACGGTGAAGGTGGCCTGTCCTTCCTGTACGATAAAGACTTCCTCATATGGGTGACTGTGGAGCTTCGGCCCCTCGCCGGGCTGTGCCTCGACGATAATGAATGAGACGCTCGTATCGCTGTAGCGGTAGCCCTGGAACTCCCATGTATATTCGTCACAGGGAAGCTCTTCTTTGTCGATAATCTGGGCCATATGCGCCTCCTCAGTACAAAAATTGGTCAGCCTAGTATAGCGCCTGATGCCGGTCTTGGGATCGGTGCGCCTCCATCCCCGATATAGGCTCCCGTAATTCGGCTTGACAGCGAGGCTGCCCAGCCCAGCAGCGCATCAGCAGCAGCGCCGGCCCGCCCAGCGCAAACAGCTGGATGAGCGTGACGCCGCCCACGTTCAGCAGGTAGGTCGCCAACTCGTGGAATGTCGTCATCGGCAGGTTCACTTTCGGATAGCGCCGATCGATAGTCGGTCGCGCGAAGCACCGGCCCGCACGCGCGTCTGCCGCTGGTGCAGCAGCGCCATCCCAAGCGCCGAGGCCAGGCCCACCCCACAGAAGACCATCCATGGCAGCGCCGGTGCCGCGCGCTGCTGACCCAGGCCGTAGAGCAGCCCTCCGCTATAGTTGCCGAGCCCGCCGCCCAGCGCCAGCGCCAGCGCGTTCACGCCGAAGTACGATCCCAGCGCCGTCGAGTTGGCAAGGCCGGCCGTCACTGTCTGCTGGGCGGGCGAAGCCAGTAGCGCACCGGCCGAGAACAGCGCCACGCACAGCAGCAGCGCCGTCACGCTGCCTGCGAGTCCGATGCCGCCCAGACCCACCGCCATCGCCGCCACGCCCAGCACCAGGATCGGCAGCGGGCGCAGCTTGCGCTCGGCAAAGCGCAGCAGCGGGTACTGGAGCAGCACACTCATGCCGGCGTTGAGCGTGTAGACCCAGCTCACTGCGTCGGTAGTGCCGCTAATCGCGCGCGCCACCAGCGGCAGCGAGATCGAGAGCTGCACCCACATAAACCAGTAGCCCATCAGCAGCACGTTGAAAATCATGAAAGTCCGGTCGTGCAGCGCCAGCGCAATTCCATATGTCAGCCCACGCCGCTCGCTGGCCACCCGCACTGGCGGCAGAAACAGCACTGTCAGCAGAAACGTGACCAGATAGCAGCTGGCCGCCACCAGCGCCACGATCGAAAAATGAGTCCGCAGCAGCAGCGCGCCCAGCAGCGGGCCGAGTGTCATCCCCATCCCACCGACCACGCCCAGCAGCGAGTAGTAGCGTGCGCGGTTGGTCTCGTTCGTCAGCGCCGCGATCGCTGCCGACCGGGGCGACTCGAACAGCGACCCACCGATCGCCGCCAGCAGCGCGCTGGCCAGCAGTAGCGGGAAGGTGTCGGCCCAGGCCATGCAGGCGAAGCCGGCCGCGCGCAACAGCATACCGGCGCAGATCAGCCACTTCGCGCCGACCCGATCGGCCAGCATGCCACCGGGCAGCGTCAGCCCCTGCTGCGTCAGCTGGCGCACTGCCAGCACCAGCCCGATCGACGCGGCTGACCAGCCCAGGTCATCCACATAATGCACCGAGATCAGCGGGATGACCATGAAAAAGCCGCCCCACATGAAGAAGGTGTCGACCAGGATCGCGATCAGGCCGCGCCGCCGTGCCGCGTCGCTCAAGAAATGACTGTTGTGCATCTTCTCATCGCCATTGACGAAGGACGAACGACCAAAGACGAACGGTTGCGATCGACGTAATGGACGTAATAGAAGAGCATTGACCGCATGCTCCTTTCGTCCTTCGTCGTTCGTCCTTGGTCGCTGGTCATCCGCGCATCTCCATCAAATTGCCCGACTCGTAGCGTCGCAGGCCCAGGTAGAACAAGGCCACACCAGCGGCCAGCACGCCGCACGCGCCGGCCAGCGCCAGCCCAGCATCGGCCAGCGAAAGATCGCGTAGCGCCTGCACCGGCAGATAGCTCACAAAGCCGGCCGGCAGCAGCGTGAACAGCAGCAGCTTAACCACGCCCTCGAATAGCACCGCCGGGTAGGTGCTGAAGGTGATCATCGCCGCGCGCCATTGGTCGGCCAGGCTGCTGGCATCGCCAAGAAAGAAGCTCAGGCTGCCGACGAACACGCTGAAGCCCACGAACACCAGCGCCGCCGAGATAGTCAGCGCCACAAACAGCATAGCATGGGCCAGATCAGGCCGCACCAGCGCCAGGTAGACAACGTAGCCGAACAGCGCATCGCCCCAGGCGGTGGCGTTCATGCGGCCTAGCAGCAGGTGCGGCAGCAGCGCGCGCGGGTAGAGCATCCAGGCATCAAGCTGGCCGCGCGCTATTACGCCGGCCAGCTGTAGCGCGTTGCCGTAGATCGCGTGCGCCAGCCCAAACCCAGCCGCCGACAGCGCCCAGAGCGTAATCACATCGTCGAGGCTCCAGCCGCGCAGCACCGGAAAGCGCGTGAAGAACAGCACCCAGAACACCACCCACACGCCATCGTTCAAGAACATCGCCGCCACCTGGGTGATGAACGCGCCGCGATATTCCAGCTGCGCGCTTAAGTTCAGGCGCGTATAGGCGACCGCCAGGCCGAGGTAGTTGCGAATTTGTGTGATCATACTGTTCTTGTATTTCCAAATTCAGCCGCCAACTCAAATGCGCTTGAGCCTGCGGCAGCATGGTACTTCTTCTCTTTATTGTTCGTTTTGTCGCTCTGCGAGCGACAAAACGAACAAGATCAGGTAAAGTACCGCTCCCCAACCCCCAACTCCCAACCCCCAATCCCCATCACCCGCCATTGCTATAGATCCGCCCCAGCGCCACCCGATACACCAGCGCCACCGCGATCGCAAACACGCCGATCGCAATCGCCTGGCGCATGGCCAGGTCGGCCAGGAAGGCCAGATCAGGGTGGACGAACATACGCGCCGGGCCATACACTATCCCAGCAAACGGCAGCGCGCGCAGGGTCGGCTGCAAGCGCTCGGGGAACAGCTCCAGCGGGATCAGCATGCCGCCCAGGATCATCGTCACGCGCGAGTAGATCAGCGCCAGGCCGCTGGTATCTTCAATCCAGAAAGCCGCCAGCCCGATCAGAAAGTTGCCCAAAAAATCCAGCACGAACGCCAACGGCAGCGTCAGCACAAACATCAGCAAGCCCACCGGCGTGAACGCGATCGGCCCGACCAGCAGCAGCGCCAGCACGGTACCTACCACGGCGTTCAGCGCAAAGCGCACCAGCCGCTCGCCCAGGGTGGTCCACAGCCGCGCCAACGGGTAATCCAGCGGGCGAATGAGCTGCACCGCCAGCGCACCGGTGCGCACATCCTGATCGACCTCCTGAGCCACTCGCGGCGTCGAGAGCGTGATCGCCTCGGTCATCGCCAGGTACCACAGCATCTGCGCCAGCGTCAGCCCGCCCAGCGTGGCCGACCCTGTCTCGCTGTAGGTCACGCGCCAGAGCTGCAAGAAGATATACAGGATCACCGCCAAAAACAGCGTGCGCGTGGCCACCTCGCCCAGGTAGGCCAGGTTCGAGCGCGCGGCGATCATGCCGAGCCAGGTGTATTTTCGAAAAGCAATCATCATAATCTAGATCGCAAATTGCATTCGGCTTTGCAGCTTGCTGGACGTACACATTTGGACATCCAAGCGCTCGTAGCCTGCCCCCTTCGTCACGCTCAGGATGTACGGCAGCATGGTACTTCACGATTCTCTGTACATTCGTATGTTCGTTGCGCTAGGCCCGGCGCAACGAACATACGAACGTACAAAAAAAGAAAAAGTACCGCCGTGGTGTTGCATTATCGCTCGACCACCGACTGATTCTGCGGCTGCGCCGCTTGCGCATAGATATGCGCAATCACCGCCTCCAGCGGCGGATCCTCGATCGCGATATCGGCCACCGGCCCGGCGCGGAGCACTTCGCTCATTACCTGCTCGATCGGCGTCACCCGCGTGTCGACCTCCAGCTTGAGCGCGTACTCGCTGGCCTTGAGCGTGCTGACGCCGGGCAGGCTGAACAGCTTGGGCGGCTCGTGAAACTTCACGCTCAGCACCTTCGATCCAAGGTACTGGCGGCGCAGCGCCGAGACTTTGTCGTCCAGCACCACCCGCCCGTGGTTGATCACAATCACCCGCCGCGCCACCCGCTCGACATCGCCGGCGTCGTGACTGGTCAGAAACACCGTCAGGCCCTCGTCACGATTCCACTCAAGCAGCAGGTCGCGCAGCTCCTGCCGCGCGATCACATCCAGGCCGATCGTCGGCTCATCCAGAAACAGCACCTTGGGCGCGTGCAGCAGGCTGGCCGCCACCTCGGCGCGCATGCGCTGGCCTAGCGAGAGCTTGCGCACCGGCGTTGCCAGGAACGACGCCAGGCCAAAGCGCTCGATCAGCAGGTCGCGCCGCTTCAGATACGCGGCGCGATCGAGGTTGTAGATCCGCGCCAGCAGCTCAAACGTATCGCGCGGCGGCAGGTGATACCAGAGCTGCGAGCGCTGCCCAAACACCGCGCCGATGTGGTGCACCAGCTTACGCCGCTCCTGCCAGGGCGTGAGGCCGAGTACATGCGCGCTGCCGGATGTGGGGTGCAGAATGCCGGTCAGCATCTTGATCGTGGTGGATTTGCCCGCGCCATTCGGGCCAATAAACGCCACCGACTGGCCAGCCGGAATGCTCAGGCTGATCTGGTCGACCGCCACGACCTCTTTCTCGATGCGGCTGCGGCCCCAGCCCGATTTTAGGATGAAGACCTTGCGCAGGTTTTCGATCTCGACGCTGGCGTTCATATCCTCTGTCTCCGACAAGTCTGCGGCGAGCAATCGGCAGCTGGATAGCTTGCCCTTCGACAAGCTCAGGGGAGCCGGCAACATGGTACTTTACGTTTTATGTGCGCCTCGTTTTCGCTCTCCGAGCGAAAACGAGGCGCAAGTAGCAAGTATTTCAACGCTCTCCAGGCGATATCTCAGGTCACATTATATTCCGCCGCCCGCCTTCCGGCTTCTGACTCCCGACTCCTGGCTCCTCGTCACCCCGCACAGGCCCCTCGCAGATCAACGCCGCCGGCTGATCAGCCACCCGCGAAAGTACCACCACCAGCGCGCGAGATCCATCGCCGGATAGCTGGAGCGCTAGGGCGTCGGTGTCGAGCGGCGAGCCGCGCTTCTTGACGGTGACAGCGCCGGCGTCGAGCGCGCGCAGCCGCACCCGCAGCCGCTTGAGGTTCCACGGCAGCCATTCGATCACCCGCCAGCAGCGCGCAAATGGCGTCTGAATCGCGCGGTCGGCCGTCAGGTAGGCGATCTCGCGATCGATCTGGGCCGCGCCAACCTGCTTGGCCAGCTGCCCGATCACATGCGCGCGAATCACCGCCGGGTCAGGCTCGTACAGATACGACGATGGCGCGGAGAGTGATGGTTGAACTGTGAACTGTGAACTGTGAATGGTGAATGGTGAATGGTGGTGTGTATTGTCCGTCGTCCGTCGTTCGCCTGCCCTGCCCTTCGACACGCTCAGGAACCGCGGCGTCGAAGGGTCGTCCGTCGTTCGCCTGCCCTGAGCGGCGTCGAAGGGTCGTTCGTCGTCGCGCAGCAGCAGCGTCGCGCGGCGGCCAGGGGTGGCGAGGGGGCCATGCCACAGCAGCGCCTCCTTCAGCTCGCCATCGACCGAGATAAACTCAACTTCGAGCGCCGGGTCGTCCAGCGCGGCGATATCCTCGTCGGTCACGCCCGGCGCGACCTTGATGCCGATCGCCGGCACACGCTCGCGCCAGCGCCGCGCCAGCGCCACCGGCGGCCGGTAATCGCTCAGGGCGAACACGCGCCGTCCATCGCTGCGCCGCGCCGGGTCGAAGAAGATCGCCGCCGCATCGGGTGCTGGCGCTTGCTGGATGTCGGCCTCGACGAAGCTGATCCGATCGGCCAGGCCAAGCGCGCGCGCGTTGGCCGCCGCCATCGCCAGCCGTAATGGGTCGCGATCCACAGCGATCACATCGGCAACGCCGGCCAGCGCCAGCGTGTCGCCGCCGGCGCCGCAGCACAGATCGGCCACTGTGCCGTAGGGTTGGTAGCGGCCGGCGCGGTAGCCGGCGATCCGCTCGCCGGAGGCCTGCTCCAGCGCCTCGCGGGTAAAATACAGCAGCTCGGCCGCGCCAAACTTGGCCGCCGCGCGCTGGCGCAGGCGCGCGATCTCGAACGCCGCCGCCGCGCGCTCGGGCGTGGCCTGGCGGCGCAGGCGCGTTAGCTCGCGCAGCTGCGCCGCGTCGCTCAGGTCACACGTCATCGCCTCGGCCAGCAACGCCTGGCCCTCGCTGGTGAGCAGCCAGTTGAAGGTTTCAAGGTTCATATCTGCCAGACGATAGACCAAGGACGAAGGACGATGCGCCGCCGTCTATCGTCTATCGTCCTTCGTCTTCTGTCAAATAATCCGGATCGAATATCTTAGGGCTTAGGCAAACCACGGATGTTGGACCCTTGGCAGGTCATTTTTTGCCCCGGCGGGGCAAAAATGACCTGCAAAAGAAGAAAAGTACCATGCTGCCGGCTCCCCTGAGCTTGCCAGCCCTGAGGCTCCCCTGAGCCGGTCGAAGGGCGTGTCGAAGGGTCGAAGGGCAGGCTACAGCATTCTAACTTTCCACCCTTTGAACATCGGGGCGCTTGCTGAACATCGACAGCGTCAGCATCCCATTCGCCAGCAAAATGCCGGCCACCACCAGCCCCAGCCCCAGCAGCGCGTTTAGCGCGATCGCCTCGCCCAGGAACAGCGCACCGTAGGCCAGCGCGAACGGCGGCAACAGGTAGGTGACCATCGAGGTGCGCGTGGCGCCGATCCGCTCCATCAGCCAGTAGAGCAGAATATACGCCAGCGCAGTGCCGACCACCGCCAGCGCTACCACGGCCCCTATCGCCGTAGCCGAGGGCGGCGGCGATGGAATACCACGCACCAACAGCGCATACGGCGTGATCAGCAGCGCGCCCGCCAGCATCTGGCCAGTGGCAGGCACCAGCGCCGGCATGCCGCGAAACGCCCGCCGCGCATAGATGCCGCTGATCGCGTAGCATGCCGCCGCCGCCAGCACCGCCAGCTGCGCCTGCGTGTCGGCGCGCGCCAGATCGAGATCCTCAATGCCCACAGCCACCACCACGCCGGCAAAGCCCAGCGCCACGCCCAGCAGCCGCAGCCCGCTCAGCCGCTCTTCACGCGTCCACAGATAGGCCACCAGCAACGCGAACAGCGGCGTCGTGGCGTTCAGAACCGCCGCCATCCCGCTGGGGATGGCCTGCTCGCTCCAGGTGATCAGCAGGTACGGGAAGATCAGGCCGACCACGCCCAGGAACAGAAAATCGGCCCAGGTGCGCCAGCGCGCGGGCAGGCGCAGACCGCGCGCGTACAGCACGCCCAGCAGCACTATCGACGCAATGACCAGCCGCAACATGACCAGCGTCTCGGGGGCGATCTCCTGCACGCCAATCTTGATGAACAAAAATGAAGCGCCCCAGACTGCGCCAAGCAGCAGCAGGACGCCAAGATAACGAGTTCGCATGAATGCCAGCTTTCGTGTGCGCCGCGACGCAGTTCAGCTTTTTGAATACCGCTTACGCAAGTGGGAGGTTTGGAGGGACTACATCCCTCCAAGAAACCTTCATATCATGACTCATCCCCTATCTAACAGTCCTACTGTTTGGCATTGTGCTGCGCTCTCCGCCGCGCGGCAGCATCCGCCGGTTCAGATTCGGCGGGGTGTGCGGGGCGGTGTGGCGGTGGCCACACCGCCCCGCACACCCCTGTATGCGCTGGCTGCGGTGGCGCTGGAACGCGCCAAAGCGCGTTCCAGCGCCACCGCAGCCACCATGTAAAATTCGGGATGACTCATGAAAACGAAGAATCCCGAGGGCAACGAAGCCGCCCCCGAACCCCCGCCGGGTAAGTCCTTATTAAAACACAGATGTGTATTCTACCACCGCTAGGAAAAAGGATAGAGTGACAATGTCGGCGAGGTAAGTAGTACAAAGGTCATACCTGGCAGCACACATCATTTTTTTCGAGGCTGCGGTCTAAAAGTAATCACCGGATCGGCAACCGCTCGGTCGTGAAGATGAGGTTTGCCCTTCAATGCAACTGTTTGACGAATTTCGATCGCACCTTCAATATAAAATAATCATCCCCTTCCTGCTGCTCACGCTGCTGGTCGCGCTGGCGGGTGCCGGTGTGGCCTTCCTGTTCATCACCGGCTCTGTCCAGGAGCGCTTGGATAATCAGCTTGTCCAGGTCGCACGTGCGACCAGCGATGGGATGGTGGGGCAAGAAAAAGCCAACCTCGCGTTTCTACGTGAGATGGCGTTCGCCGGCCCAAATCAGCAAGTCGATGCGCCCGCCATCGCCGACGGGCTAGCCAGCGGCGATCAGCAAGGGCTAGGGCAGGCGCTCGATCCTTTCTTCCGCATTAGCGCCCAGCGGCCGGGCGTCAAGCTGGATCGCTTGATTGTTTTCGACACTACCGGCCACGCGATCATCGATTGGGAGCGCGCGCCCGGCCGCGATACAGCCACAAGCTGGCTGCGCCGCACGCCACGCGATCTCAGTTCGCTCTGGTTTGTGCCGCGCGTGCTCGGCCGCCAGCAGGATACGCTGGGCGACAAGTATGCCGGGCTGCTTGATCTGGGCGATGGCACGCGCTACCTCTTCACGGTCGCACCAGTGCTCAAAGGCGAACATGTGGTGGGCGGGATGATTCTAGCAACTCATATCAATAGCCTACTCCAGAGCTTGCAGGATGAGTCGCGCGCTGCAATCATCAGCCTGTATAACGCCGAGGATGGTATCCCGTTCGCCAGCACCGTCACACCTGAAGGCGGCCTCGCTCAGCTCACTATCCGCCCCGCGCTGCTGCCGCTGGTGCGCGATCTGCAAACACTGCAAGCGCAAAGCGTCTTCGATTCGGTGACGATCAACCAGCGCGGCTATCAGTTCGCGTATGTCCCACTGCGCGTCCGCGGCAATACCATCGGCATGCTCGCAGTGGCGCAGGCGAATGATTATGTCACATCCCCATGGCTGGCCGCGCGCATGCCGCTGATGCTGCTCACCGCCGGCCTGGTACTGGCGATCATCGGCCTGGGCGTGGCGATCGCGCGCCAGATCACCCGGCCGCTGCAGGAGCTCGTCGGCGCGGCACAGGCCGTCACAGGCGGCGACCTCGCGCGCCGCAGCCAGGTGACGGTGCGCGATGAGATCGGCATCCTGTCGAGCTCGTTCAATACCATGACCGCTCACCTGCTCGATCTCTACCGCGCTGTGCGCGCCGAGTCGAGCCAGCGCGCCGCGATTGTCGAGAGCATCACCGATGGCGTGGTGGTCTGCGATCAATCCGGCGCGGTGCTGCTGATCAACCAGGCCACACGCGCTCTGCTCGGGCTGGCCGCTGGCACGGAGCCGCCCAGCCGCTTCGACGCCATTCCACTCATGCCGCTGAGTGAGGCGGCGCTGAGCTTCGGCGCCGAGCGCGCGCCCAACCTCTTCACCCTGCGCGACCGGATCGTCCGCCTTTCCAGTGCACCAGTAGCGGATGACACCGGCGTTCAGCTCGGCCATGTGTATGTCTTGCAGGATCTCACCAGCGAGGTGGCGATCGATCGCGCCAAGACTAACTTCATGGCGACGATCTCGCACGAGCTGCGCACACCGCTAACGGTGATGAACGGCAGTTCCGACCTGCTGTTGCGCGAGCTGACCGGCCCGCTGACTGACGAGCAACGCACGCTGGTCGGCTCGATCTACAAGAATGCGGTGACAATGACGACTCTGCTCAATAATGTGATCACCCTTGCCAGCCTGGACTCTGGCACGCTGGCGGTCGATATCGAGCTGGTCGAGCTCAACCACATACTGAATGATGTGCTCTGGTCGCATCGCAAGTCGATTGCCGCCAAGGGCTTGCGCCTGGTGCTGGACGTTCCGGATGATCTGCCGGAGATCCTCGCCGACCCACAGCAGGTGCGGATCGTCTTGAACCAGCTGATCGACAACGCGCGGCGCTATACCGATGCCGGCACACTGACTATCCGCGCCTACTGCGAAGTCGATTGCATCAATATCGTGATCGCCGACACCGGCCGCGGCATTGATCCGGAACTGGCGGAACATTTATTCACGCGTTTCACCCGCGGATCACAAGGCATCAACTCGGCCGAGCGCGGGATCGGCCTGGGGCTGGCGATCGCCAAAGAGCTGATCGAGCGCCAGGGCGGCGCGATCTGGCTCGACGCGACATCCGATCAAGGCAGCACTTTCGTTATCACACTACCGAGCGTGAATGCAGACCAGCACTACAACCAAGCCAACCTCGCGAGCGCGGCGTAGCTCCCGGCAGCTCATGCTCCTGATCAGCGCGGCAGTCCTGCTGGCGATGATCGGGACATGCCTGGTTGGACAGCTGGTGCTGTATATAATAATGCCGCACGGCGCGCTCTACCAGCACAACCTGCTGAGCCGGCTGAGCGCGGATTATCATGCCTGGGATATTGGCGCGATCCCGCTGATCCCACCGCCCAACGCACAGGCCGCACTCGCCGCCGAGCGCGACAACAGCGTGTTCACCATCGATCCGGCGGTTGTGCCGGTGGCGATCCTTGCGCCGGTAGCCCCAATCGAACCGGCGATCGGCTCACCTACGCCGACTGCGCGGCCAACACCCGCGCCGCAGCCCGCCGCGCCGTCAGCCGATCTGACACCAGCCAGCGGGGATGCGCCAACCTCGCCAGCTGCCTCGCTGCTGCCGAGCACGACAGCGAGCGCTACCACCGGCAGCGCGCCCAATACGGCGCCGCCCGCGCCGACCCGCGCGCCGCTCGCCGGCTCGACGCAGCAGCCGACACTTGCGCCCGCCAACACACCCACGCGCACGCCCGCCGCGACCAGCACCGCGACAGCCGTTCAGTCGCCAACCGAGAATCCAAAGGCGACCAGCACGTCCGCGCCGACGCTCACGCCAAAAAGCTTGCCGACCATGACAGATATCAGCATCCCGGCCAGCACCGCCACCAACACGAATACGCCGACGAACACCAGCACGCCTGTTCCCGTGAACACCGCGACGAATACGCCGACCAATACCAACACGCCCACAGCGACAAATACACCGACGCCGCTGCCGTTGATCTACGGGCAAGCCAGCGTGTCACCCTCGCAAGGGCCGGCCGGAAGCTCGGCGATCTACATCATTACAATCTTCAATCTCGGCCCACCGATCACACTAAGCTCGCTGCAAAGCACGCTGCCGGTCGGCTTGGATCCAACCAGCGCAAGCGCGGGTGGCGTGATCGCCGGCCACAGCGTGAGTTGGACGACACCACACACGATCGCGACCGGCGCGTACGCGCAATTCACGATCGACGCGGATGTCCAGCCGAGCACACCCGCCGGCAGCTATACAAATACGATCGGCGCCGTGGGCAGCTTTGGAACCCTGGCGGTGAATGGCGCGACCTTTACGGTGCTGGCGCCGACACCAACCAGCACGCCCATCAGCACGCCCACAAATACACCAACAGCGACGCCGACAAATACGCCCACCAATACCGCTACGCCGGCCGCTACCGCCACGCCGTCGAACACGCCCACCAATACGACTATGCCGACGCCATCGGACACGCCGACCAACACGCCCAGGCTGGCCGCTACCGCCACGCCGTCGAACACGCCCACCAATACGACTATGCCGACGCCATCGGACACGCCGACCAACACGCCCACGCTGGCCGCTACCGCCACGCCATCAAACACGCCGACCCATACCGCCACGCCGACCGCTACCAGCATACCGATTCAGGCGGCTGATCTTGTGGTGGTCAAACTAGCGAAGGCCGGCAATGTCACGGTTGGATCAAGCATCACCTTCGCGATAGGTTATGGAAACCTGGGGAATGCGACTGCCAATAACGTGATTCTCACCGACGTGGTCGGCGGCGGATGCCTATCGCCGGGCGGCTTTGCCGATGCGAGTATCGGATCGCTCGCGCCGAACACATTTATCGTGATCGACGTGACCTTCACCGCAACCAAGCCTGGGCTATGCACGAACACTATCACGATCCGCGCTTCGAATGCACCATCAAGAAGCTCGAGCGCGACAGTTATGGTGGACCCTGCGCTGATGCTGGCGCGCTTTCAGACGCCGCCAGTCGCGCCGAATGCGGCAGCGCCGACGAGTGTGAGTGCGCCAGTCGCGACGCCGACGGTCGCCGCGCCGCCGCCATCGATTGGGCCTAGCCAGACGCCTCAACCAGTTGATACGCCATTACCAACCGGCACGCCCATGCCAACACGCGTGCTCACGCCGACCGCAGCGCCCGCGCCAACGGCGACGCGTGAGCCGACAATGATTGCATCTTCGACGCCGAGCAACCCGCCAACGCCGACTCAGGGCGCGAACGATAGCGCCACACCCCTCCCACCAACCGCCAGCTCGGTTGCGGAGCCAACCGCATCCACCACAGCCACAGATCTGCCGATCGCAACCGCGCTACCCGCCACAACGCCCGCGCCCGAAGCGCTGCCGCCGGAGCCGACACCCGCGCCCGAGCCAGGCCCAGCCGAAGAACCTGCCCCAGCGCCGCAGCCCTGACTCGCGGTATCGCGCTAACGGCGGCGGCCGGGGCGGAGAAACAGCGCCAGCACCACGCCGGCGAGAAAGCCGCCGATATGCGCCCAGAATGCCACGCCACCTTCGCCCATATTGGCCAGACCCTCTACGCCAAGCAGCAACTGCACCGCGAACCACAGACCCAACATCAGCCACGCCGGAACGCGTAGGTAGGGCGACCTGGTGAAGATCGCCAGCAGCACCGACAGCGGCCACACAAAGATATTCACCCTGGCGCGTGGAAACATCAGCAGATACACGCCTAGAACGCCGGCGATCGCACCGCTCGCGCCCAGGTTTGGGATAGGTGAGCCGGGGTCGATGCCGTACTGCGTAAAGGTGGCCACGACGCCGCAGAACAGGTAAAAGGCCAGGTATCGCCCATGCCCAAATTGATCCTCGACATTGTCGCCGAAGATCCACAGAAACAGCATATTGCCGAG
>WNGB01001993.1_pt1 | contig 33300 bp, 35 predicted proteins | sample 5400681 | NCBI WGS metagenome assembly WNGB01 (sample SAMN13153367, study PRJNA577476) | soil metagenome | isolation source: 115 cm soil or saprolite under grassland replicate 2 | place: USA:California | collected 2016-06-15
AACCCAGGTAAGGTTCTTCGCGTTGCCTCGAATTAAGCAACATGCTCCGCCGCTTGTGCGGGCCCCCGTCAATTCCTTTGAGTTTTAGCCTTGCGGCCGTACTCCCCAGGCGGGGCACTTAATGCGTTAGCTACGGCACAGAACGCTTTGGTAACGCCCCACACCTAGTGCCCAACGTTTACAGCGTGGACTACCAGGGTATCTAATCCTGTTTGCTCCCCACGCTTTCGCTCCTCAGCGTCAGTTCCGGCCCAGAGCGCCGCCTTCGCCGCTGGTGTTCCTCCTGATATCTGCGCATTTCACCGCTACACCAGGAATTCCACGCTCCCCTACCGGACTCAAGCCATAGCAGTATCAGGTGGCGTCCCCGGGTTGAGCCCGGGGGTTTCACACCTGACTTACCAAGCCGCCTACGAGCTCTTTACGCCCAATAAATCCGGACAACGCTCGCCCCCTACGTGTTACCGCGGCTGCTGGCACGTAGTTGGCCGGGGCTTCTTCTGCAGGTACCGTCATTATCGTCCCTGCTGAAAGGGGTTTACGACCCGAGAGCCTTCGTCCCCCACGCGGCGTTGCTGCATCAGGCTTTCGCCCATTGTGCAAGATTCCCCACTGCTGCCTCCCGTAGGAGTCTGGGCCGTGTCTCAGTCCCAGTGTGGCTGATCGTCCTCTCAGACCAGCTACCCGTCGTTGCCTTGGTGGGCCGTTACCCCACCAACAAGCTGATAGGCCGCGAGGCCCTCCCGAAGCGGAATCCATTTCCTCACCAGATCATGCGGTCCGGTGAGGGCATCCGGTATTAGACCAAGTTTCCTCGGCTTATCCCGGTCTTCGGGGCAGGTTCCTCACGTGTTACTCACCCGTTCGCCACTAGACCTTCCCCAGCCTTGCGGCTGGTTGGGCCCCGTTCGACTTGCATGTGTTAAGCACGCCGCCAGCGTTCGTCCTGAGCCAGGATCAAACTCTCCATCGAGAACGCGCGTCCTCCGGCGTGAGCCGGCGAACGAGCGGTCCTGACACGGACGGATTGTTGTCCGTCAGTGCATACATCAATTGACAAGAACGACCGCGTCGACACCCGAGGGTGCCCGCGCGATCGCCCGCACTGGCATTCGTCTCCTCTTCCGTTTTCAAGGTGCGCAAGCCGCCCGCAGGCGGTGCGTCGAGCACACATCTCCCGAGGGGACGTTGGTGCCGATGTACCCCGAGGCCTGAGGCCCACTGGGGCGGAGAGACAACCTACCGGGTCCGACCCAGGGCGTCAACCTGGTTGCCAGGGAAAATTCCTGGCCGCGGGCATCGCGGCCCGGTCAGCTGGACACGAGGAGATGGTACTGGCGACCGCGGCGGAGCAGTACGAACCGCCCATGCAACAGCTCCTGCGGTCCGATCGAGTGGCCCGGCTCGATCCGGAGGTTGTTGACATACACGCCCCCCTGCTCGAGCAGCCTCCGGGCGTCGCTCCTCGACGACGCCAGTCCGGTGCGGACCAGCACGTCGGCGATCTCGAGACCGGCGGCGATCTCCTCGGCACCGATCGACGTCGTCGGCACCTCGCCGGCGACGGTGTCGAGCGTGGCGGCGTCGACGCCCTCGAGGGCCGACCCGAACAGCACCGCCGAAGCCGACTCGGCCGCGGCCGCCGCCGGCGGCCCGTGGACCAGGGACGTGACCTCCCGGGCGAGCGTGCGCTGGCCGTCGCGCCGTTCGGGCGCCGCCGCGTGCTGCGCGGCCACGGCCCGGGCCTCCTCGACGGGCAGCAGGGTGAGCTGGAGCAGGAACTTCTCCACGTCGTGGTCGGGTACGTTCATCCAGAACTGGAAGAACTTGTAGGGCGAGGTGCGGTGCGCGCCGAGCCAGATCGTGTCGCCCGAGGCGGTCTTGCCGTACTTGCTGCCGTCGGCCTGCAGCAACAACGGCCAGGTCAGAGCGTGCACGGCCACACCCGAGCGGCGGCGGATCAGCTCGACCCCAGCGGTGATGTTCCCCCACTGATCCGAACCACCGATCTGCAGTTCGCAGTCGAAGTGCTCGTGCAGCCACCAGTAGTCGTTGGCTTGGAGGAGCATGTAGCTGAATTCGGTGAAGGAGATGCCCTGCGTGCTCTCCACGCGGGCCCGCACCGACTCCTTGGCGAGCATCTGGTTCACCGTCATGTACTTGCCGACGTCACGCAGGAAGGCCAGAAGCGACACGTCACGGGTCCAGTCCAGGTTGTCGACGAGCGTCCACTCACCTTCGGGTCCGAGTACCTGCGTGATCTGCGCTTTGATCGAAGCGACGTTGCCGGCGAGGGTGTCGGCATCGAGCAGGTTGCGCTCCTCGGACCTGCCGCCCGGGTCGCCAATCATGCCCGTCGCCCCGCCGGCGAGCGCGATCGGGCGGTGTCCGCCCAGCTGGAAGCGGCGCAGCACGAGGAGGCCGATCAGGTTGCCGATGTGGAGACTGTCGGCGCTGGGGTCGCAGCCGTAGTACAGGCTGAGCGGCCCTCGCTGCACCCGGGCCGCGAGAGCGTCGAGGTCGGTGTGATCCTGGATCAGCCCGCGGGCGTTGATGTCGGCCAGTACGTCCATCGGTGCGGGACAATACGGGGATGCACCGGCGACCGAGGACCGTGATACTCGCGGTCGCCGCGCTCACGACCGTCGGCGCCTGCTCGTACACCACCCGTGACCTCGCTCCGGACATCCCGACGAACGCCCAGTCCTCGAAGGTGTTCGCGGCCGACGGCAGCGTCCTCACGGTCCTCCACGGCGAGCAGAACCGGGAGGAGATCCCGCTCGCCAGGATCCCGAAGCACCTGCAGGACGCAGTCGTCGCGATCGAAGACGAGCGGTTCTGGGAGCACAAAGGTGTCGATCTCCGTGCCGTGCTGCGCGCCATCCGCCGCGATGCCACTGACGGGGGCGTCCAAGAGGGCGGATCCACCATCACCCAGCAGTACGTGAAGAACGCCATCCTCGGCGACGACCGCACCGTGAAGCGCAAGGTGCAGGAGGCGTCGCTGGCCTTCCAGCTCGAGCGCAAGTACACGAAGGAGCGGATCCTCGAGCTGTACCTGAACACCATCTACTTCGGGAACGGCGCCTACGGCGTCCAGGCCGCAGCTCAGGAGTACTTCGGCAAGCAGGTCGGCGACCTGGTTCCCGTCGAATCGGCGTTGCTCGCGGGGCTGATCCGCTCACCGATCAGCAGCGACCCGTACGACCATCCCGACGTCGCCCTCGCCCGCCGCAACCTCGTGCTCGACAAGTTGGGCGAGCTCAACCTGCTCCCCGACGCCGACGTCCTGGCGGCCAAGGCGGTACCGCTTCAGCTCGCGCCGGCCGAGGCGCCGGCCGACGAGCGCTATCCGGCCGCTCACTTCGTCGACGAGGTCAAACGGTTCGTGCTCGACGATCCTCGGTTCGGCGAGACGCCGAGCGAGCGCCGCAACCTGCTCTTCAACGGTGGGCTGCGTATCTACACGACTCTCGACCCGGGCTTGCAGCAGCTCGCGGAGCAGGCCATCGCCGGGGTGCTCGACCAGCCCGACGTCGACCCCGACGCCGCCCTCGTGAGCATCGAACCCTCCACCGGATACGTGCGCGCCATGGTGGGGGGCCGCGACTATTTCGGCGGGGGCGAGGCGGCCAAGCTCAACCTGGCGATGGGCAAAGGACGGCCGACGGGGTCGGCGTTCAAGCCGTACGTGCTGGCCGCGGCACTCGAGCAGGGCATCCCTCTCACCGAGGTCCTCCCGGCACCGGGCGAGATCGTGATCAACGTTCCCGGCGACCCCACGCCGTGGAACGTCCACAACGCCGACCCCGACGAAGGCAACCCCGCCGGCGTCGACCTCGTCGAGGGGACGGTGCACTCGTTCAACACGCTGTTCGCCCAGCTCATCATGCAAGTGGGTCCCGACAAGGCCGTCGACATGGCCCGCCGGCTGGGGGTGACGCCGCCGAACGGCCTCCTGGCCGTGCCTTCGGCCGTGCTCGGCGCCAACGACGTGCGCGTGATCGACATGGCCTCCGCCTACGGCACGTTCGCCAACCGGGGTGTGGCGGTCCCCCCCGTGATGGTCACCCGCATCACCCGTCCAGACGGCACCGTGCTCTACGCGCACCGCCACGACCAGCGCAAGGCGGTCGACGCGGTCGTCGCCGACCAGGTCACGTCCGTTCTCCAACAGGTGATCCAGCGCGGCACCGGCACTCGAGCGCAGCTGGATCGCCCGGTCGCGGGCAAGACGGGTACCGGGCAGGACTATGCCGATGCCTGGTTCTGCGGCTACGCGCCCACCCTCGCCACCGCGGTGTGGGTCGGCTTCCACCAGGGCGAGATCTCCATGGATCCGCCCCAGACCCGGATCCGGGTCTACGGCGGCACCTGGCCCGCCATGATTTGGCACGACTTCATGGCCGGCGCCTTGGCCAACGTCGTGCCGACAGACTTCGTCGCCCCCCCGACCACGTCGACCACGGTGCCGGTCACCGCACCCACCGCGACGACCCTGCCGCCGGCCGTGGTCGACGTGCCGAACGTGGTCGGGGACCCCGCCGATCAGGCGTCGCGGACCATCAGTCGGGCCGGGCTCGTGCCCGAGCGGATCGAGGTCTACCGGCCCGACGTCGCGCCCGGCACGGTCACCAACCAGTCGCCTGTGGGGGGGACGACCGCGCTCGCCGGCTCCACCGTGGTCCTCGAGGTGGCGGGCGCGACCGAGCCCCGTGGCGAGGTGCCGTCGGTGATCGGCCTCACCCGGAAGAACGCGACGGACGTCCTCAGGGAGGCTGGCTACGAGGTGACGGTCATCGACCAGCCCAACTCGGCGGCCGACCATGGCACGGTGTGGCTCCAGGACCCGGCCGGGGGTGATCGGGCCCCCCGAGGATCAGTCGTGACGATCTGGGTCGCCCAGGGTCAGTGAGCGTCGGCGCCGCCGCCGCCGCCCGGCGCGGGCTGCGTGGGCTCCGTGCCGACCTCGGTGCCGGGCTCGGCGGTTGGGCTCGACTCGTCCGGCGGCGGTGAACCGTCGCCGACGGCTTTGAACCCGGTCGCGCCGCCGAGAACCGCGACGATGTCGTTCTTCAGTCGTTCGTAGTCCGCGCCGTGCTCGGCGAGGACCTTGCCGGCGATGCCGTCAGAGATCGCCGCCAGCGCGAGGAGCTGGTGCTCGGTGCCGACGTAGGAGTGGCCGAGACGCATCGCCTCGGTCGCGGCCTGCACCATCGCGGCCCGGGCGAGGGGCGTGAACGGCAACCGGCCCCGTACCCGGCGCGGGGTGACCGTGACGGCGTTGGCAACGGCGGCGCGCCAGTCGGCCAGCGGCAGGATCGCGGCGAGCACCTCGGGGCCGACGCCTTCGCCGAGGTCGATCATGCCGAGCAGCAGGTGCTCGGTGCCCACGAAGTTGCAACCCATGGCCTGCGCGACCCGCACCGAGCCCTTCACGGTCTGGCGCGCTCGCCGGGTGTAGCTGCCGAAGCCGCCGCGGCCACCCTTGCGCTCACGTGAGGAGCGGGGATCGGTGACCGGGTCGACGAACTGCTGTTGCGCCGCCTGCTTGCTGACGCCGAGGCAGGACCCGATCTGGGCCCAGGAGAGCCCTGCGTCACGGGCCTCGGCCACGAAGTGGTCCACCAGGGCGTCGGCGCGGGCGCCGAGCTCGTTGCCGAGGCGCACGGCCTCGGCCAGCCGATCGACCGGCTCGCCGGAGTCGGCGCGGCGGCTGACTTGAGCGATCAGGTCGTCGAGATCAGGAACAGAGCGCATGTCGTCAACCATACGTTGACGGTGCCGGATCGTCAACGGAAAGTTGACGGCGAGGGACCATTACGGTGGCCGCGTGCGAGGGATCCGTGTGGTGCTGGGGCTCGCGGTCTTGGCGATGCTCGCGATGTGGGTCTATGTGCTGTTCCTGCACGAGGACACGACCTCGCCCGATCGCCTCGAGGACCGGTCGTTTCCCACGAATGCGGAGCCCCTGTGCGCGCGGGCGCTCGCGCGGCTCGACCAACTACCGCCCGCCCGCGAGTCGACGACGCCCCAGGAGCGGGCCGAGGTGGTCGACGAGGCCGACGAGGTCCTGCGAGGGATGGTGGCGGACTTGAGGGCGCAGGCGCCCACGGCCGGCTCCGATGGCCGGATCGTCACCGAGTGGCTGGGCGACTGGGGCACCTATGTCGGCGACCGCGACGACTGGGCCGACGTGCTCCGCACCGGGAAGGACACGCGGTTCTTCGAGACCGCGAAGGGCGGCGGTCCGATCAGCGAACTCATCGACCGGTTCGCGGTCGTGAACGACATGCCCTCGTGCGCCACCCCCGACGACGTGTAGGCCGAAGCGAGGCCGAAGGCCGAGCGCCGGTGAACGCGACGAGCCTCAGCCGGAGGTTGCCGCGCCCGCGTGGGCGCTGCTGTCGCACGGGCCGACCAAGCGGACCTCGATCGCTCGCGAGCGATCCGCTTGTGGGGTGCCGAGCGACCGGTAAGACGACGTCTAGGAGCACTCCTAGGTCCGAGGGGGACGGGGCGCGTCGGGACGGGCGACGGCGACACCAGCACCCCAGTCGATGACCTCCGCGCCCGGCGGCGGCTCCGCTGTGTCCCCGCAGAGGAACGACAGCTCGCGGGCGGCGAGCAGGTGCCAGGTCGCGAGCGCGTCTTCGGGCGTGGGATCGGGGCGCGGGTCCGCCGTGCTCCCCGGTACCGCCGCCTCCATCGCCGCCACGTAGCGCCCCCACGGTTGCCAGCCCGGCACCGTGTGCTCGCCTCCCGGCCCCCGGAACAGCAACGTCGGGAACACGTAGCGCCAGCCGTCCCCGTCGGGCTTGGCGTTGCCCTTGCCCTCGTGGGTCTCGTCGAGCATGCGGACGTAGTCGTTCGGCCGCCGGGTTTCGTCCCGATCCGCCGCGAAGGCTTTGGCGACGACGTCGCCGTCGAGGTCGGCCGCGAGCCGACCGACGTCCAGCCCAGCCACCGATCCCGCAAGCGCGAGGATCCGCTCCGGGGTGTCGGCGGGCGAGGCGTAGACGAAGCACGACTCCCGCAGCGCCCGCAGCAAGGTCGCGGCTACGGCGTCGCCCTGCAGCTGCGCGGCCTTCACCGCCCGGTCGGCGGCCTCGCTCGCCACCGGTGCCCTGTGCAAGTGCACCGGCCAGGGCATCGCGGTGTGCTCGTGCACGTGCTGCCAATGGCTGGCGGTCTTGGCCGCCGCTCGCGCCGCGTCGAAGTCCGGCTGCGCGATCCGGCGGTCCGCCACGAGGTCACCGACGACCGTCCGCCAGTGGAACCGGTCGGCATACCGCCACTGCAGTCGCCGCAGCTTGGGCTCGGTGCCCCACGCCCACGAGCACCAGGGATCCGTGTACTCAACGACCTCGACCGTCGTCATCGGACCAGTCTGCCGTCAGGCGAGGCGGAACGCGACGTCGAGGGCGCGGTGCGCGAGACGGACGAGGCCGGGGTCAGCGCCGAGGGCGGACAGCCTTTCGGGAGCCACCCAGCGCAGCTCGGTCGATTCCGCGTTTCCGGCCGTGCTCGCGCCGGGCGGCGCGAGCACGACGAACCGCACGTCGAGGTGCAGGTGCGTCGGCTCACCCGCGGCCACGAACTCGTGGATGTCGAGGTCGATCGCCGGCACGGCCACTCGCAAGCCGTCGATGCCCGTCTCCTCGGAAGCTTCGCGCAGTGCCACGGCCGCGAGGTTGGCGTCGCCGTCGGCGTGCCCGCCGGGCTGGAGCCAGCGCCGAACCTTCGCGTGGTGGAGCACGACCACCTCCCGTCGTATGCCGTCGACGACGGCCGCCGATCCGGTGAGGTGGCCTTCGCCGCACGAGCGCAGCAGCGCGTCGGGGTGCCCGTCGAGGAACCTCAGGATCCGGTCGCGCGTGCCGGGCGCGCCATCGTCCGCGCCGAGGACGAAGCGCCGGGCCAACTCCAGGTCGCCGCTCGGAGCCAGACCGGCATGGCCCGCCGCCCACAGGCGACGCGGCGCGCTCATCCGCGCCGTGACAGGTTCGGGTCGCCGCGCACGTACCAACGCCATGGATGTTCGACGCCCGCGGTGAGCCCGACCCGCACGCTGTTGCCCGGCTCGGGCGGCGGGCCGATGCCGTCGTCGGCGATCATCACGCCCCGGTCGGCGGTGACGAGGTCGGCGCCGTCGAAGGCCCGGTCTAGTCCAAAGGCCTGGCAGAGCTTCGCCGGGCCGCTGCACAAGTCCGCATCGCGACGTGCCGCGGGGCGCGACGCCCACATCTCGTCCACCCCGGCGAGCGGCGCGACGGCGCGGAGCAACACGGCGACCCCCTCGCCCTCGTCGCCGCACACCGCGTTGGCGCACCAGTGCATGCCGTAGGTGAAGTAGACGTAGAGCCCGCCTGGAGGGCCGAACATGGTGGCGTTGCGGACCGTCCGGCCGCGGTAGGCGTGGCTGCCGGGGTCCTCACCGCCGCAGTAGGCCTCGACCTCGACGATCCGTCCGACCCGGCGGCCCCGAACGATCACCTTGTTCAGCAACTCGGGCGCGACGTCACGGGGGTCACGGGCGTAGAAGCGCCGCGGCAGGCGGCGGCGGGCCATCAGGACAGGCGGGCCCGGGCGTCGTCAGGCACGGGCATGGCCTCGACGGTCCCCGGCTTCACGCACACGTAGGTGATGATCGCCTCGAACACGGGACGTTCGCCCACCGCTCCGGCGAAGCCGATGTCGAAGGACGTCCTCCCCCACCGCCGCACGTTCACGTCGATGTCGAGCACGTCGCCCAGTCGGCTCGCGCCCTCCCACGTGATCTCGGCCTTCTTCAGCATGAAGTCCCAGCCTTGCTCTTCGAAGTTCGCGAACACCGCCCGGAACCACGAGTCGCAAGCATCGTCGCAGTATGCGAGATAGTGCGCGTTGAAGACGACACCCTGCATGTCGATCTCGCCGTAGCGGGGACGAATGATGTGGCGATGGCTCACGTGCCCGCCAACCGCTTCTCCTCGGCCGCCAGCGCGGTCCGGTAGCGCTCGATCTGCACCGCGACCGGCCCGGGCCCCGCGCCGCCGGGCGAACTGCGCCGGGTGACGGCGATCCCGGGCTCGAGCAGCTCGACGGCCTCGGGCCCGAGGGCCGGATGCGCCTCCACCAGCTCGGCGAGGGGGACGTGGCGCTCGATCGAGTCGCGCACGAGGCCGCCGACGATCGTGTGCGCCTCGCGGAAGGGCATGCCCTTCTGGACCAGGAACTCGGCGAGATCGGTGGCGGCGGCGTACGGGCTGTCGGCCGCCGCTTGCATTCGATCGTGGTCGAAGGAGGCGGTCGCGAGCAGCCCGCTCAGCGCGGCCAGGCCGAGGCGGATCTGGTCGAGGGAGTCGAACAGCGGCTCCTTGTCCTCTTGCAGATCGCGGTTGTACGACAGCGGCAGACCCTTGAGGGTGGTGAGCACACCGGTCAGATGGCCGACGAGCCGGCCCACCTTGCCGCGCACCAACTCGGCGACGTCGGGGTTCTTCTTCTGGGGCATCATCGACGATCCCGTGGCGTACGAGTCGTCGAGGTGGACGAACCCGAACTCGTCGCTCGCCCACAGGACGATCTCCTCGCCGATGCGCGACAAGTGGACGCCGAGGAGGGCGAGGTCGAAGAGCGACTCGGCGACGAAATCACGGTCGCTCACCGCGTCGAGCGAGTTCTCGAAGCTCGCGGCGAAGCCGAGATCGGCGGCCACGCCGTGGGGATCGAGGGGCAGCGACGATCCCGCCAGAGCGCCGGCGCCGAGGGGCGACACGTCGAGGCGGCGGCGGGTGTCGAGCAGCCGGTCGACGTCACGCGCGAGGGCCCAGCCGTGGGCCAGGAGGTGGTGGCCCAGGAGGACGGGCTGGGCCCGCTGCACGTGCGTGTAGCCAGGAAGGTAGGCGGGCCCGGCTTCGGCCGCGCGTTCGAGCAGCACGTGCTGCAGCGTCACGACGGCGCGGACGACACCGGCCAGCTCACGTTTGGTGAAGAGCCGAAGAGCGGTGACCACTTGGTCGTTGCGGCTCCGTCCCGTGTGGAGCTTGGCGCCGGTCTCCCCGGCCAGCTCCGTCACCCGGCGCTCGATGGCCGTGTGGATGTCCTCGTCGTTCTCGGCGAAGGCGAACGTGCCCGCGGTGAGCTCGTCGGCGACCCGGTCGAGCGCGGCGAGCACGATGCCGGCTTCAGACCCGTCGAGGACCCCGGCGCGGACGAGACCGCGGACGTGGGCGCGCGAGCCGACGAGATCGTCGAGCGCCAGCCGCTGGTCGAAGTGCAAGCTGGCGGTGAACGCCAGCAGCGCGGACGAGGGACCGGCCCCGAACCGCCCGTGCCAGAGCGTCACGCGGGGCCCTGGCGGGCGGCCCAGGTCTGGACACTCAGGCCCCAGAGCCGGACGAAGCCGGCGGAGTCCTCGTGGCGGAAGCTGTCGGCCGCGTCATACGTGGCCAGGCCGTAGTCGTAGAGGCTGACGTCGCTGCGCCGGCCCGTGACCCGGCACGAGCCCGGCTCGAGCCGGAGGCGAACGTCGCCGGTGACGTGCTCCTGGCTGGCGTCGACGAACGCGTCGAGCGCCCGCTTCAGCGGCGAATACCAGAGGCCGTCGTAGATCAGCTCGGCGTATCGGGGTTCGAGCCGGGACTTCTCGCGGGCGAGGTCGCGCTCGAGCGTGATCGACTCCAGGTCGGCGTGGGCCAGGATCAGCGCGAGCGAGGCCGGACACTCGTAGGTCTCGCGGCTCTTGATGCCGACCCGGCGGTTCTCGACCATGTCGATGCGGCCCCAGCCGTACGCGCCGACGGCGCGCCGGACCCGGTCGATCAACTCGACCGTCCCCACCCGTTCCCCGTCGACCGCGACGGGCATTCCCTGTTCGAAGCCGAGCACAAGATCGCGGGGCTCGGTCTCGGTCGGTGCGGTGAGCGACCACACCGACCGCGGCGGCAACGCCCAGGGATCTTCCATCTCGCCGCACTCGATGGCCCGGCCCCACAGGTTGTCGTCGATCGAGTACACCTTCTCCTTGGTCGCCGTGATCGGGATCCCATGGTCGTAGGCGTAAAGGATCGACTCTTCCCGGTTCATCCCCCACGACCGGACCGGCGCGACGACCTCGAGGTCGGGGGCGAGCGCCCGCGTCGACACCTCGAAGCGCACCTGGTCGTTTCCCTTGCCGGTGCAACCGTGGGCGACCGCGTCGGCGCGGTGCTCGCGCGCCGCGGCCACGAGATGCCGGACGATCACCGGACGCGACAGCGCGGACACCAGCGGGTAGCGGCCTTCGTACAGCGCGTTCGCTTTGAGCGCGGGCATGCAGAAGTCACGGGCGAACTCGTCGCGGGCGTCGACGACGACGGCCTCGACCGCGCCCGCGGCCCGGGCGCGGTCGCACACCGCGGTGGCGTTCATGTGGTCGCCGTCCTGCCCGACGTTTACCGCGAGGGCGATCACCTCGACGCCCCAGTTCTCGATCATCCACCGCACCGCGACGGATGTGTCGAGACCTCCGCTGTAGGCCAGAACAACTCGTTTGGGCACCGTGCCTTCCTTCCTAGACGTGCATCACGGCGGCGCGCCACCCTCGCAGATGGCGAGAGCCGCACCGCGAGGGGGGTGTGGGGGGAACGGCCTCCGGCGGTTCCCCCCGCCTGACGGTCGATCCGGCTTCGCCGGTCGACCGTCGACAAGCTGTTCGAGCCCGCCGGAGGCGGGCGCCGCTAGCTCGCCGACGAACCTCTGGTTCGGCGGCGACCATCAGAGACCGGCAAGCTCGCTGAGCCGGCGGGCGATCTTCGTGCCGCCGACCCGCTCGGCCGCGATGACGAGCAGGGTGTCGTCGCCGGCGACGGTGCCGAGCACGCCCGGGAGCCCCGACCGGTCGATGGCGGATCCGACCACGTGGGCCGATCCGGGCGGCGTGCGCACGATCACGAGATTGGCGGAGTGGGCGACCTCGACGACCCAGTCGCCCAGGACCCGGCGCAGATGGTCCTCCGGCGCGCGCTGCTCCTTCGGCAGCGCCGGTATCGCGTACACCGATTCCCCTCCCGGCCCCCGAACCTTGATCGCGCCGAGGTCTTCGAGGTCGCGCGACACCGTCGCTTGCGTCGCGACAAGACCGTCGGCGCCGAGCAGGTCGACCAGCTGGCCCTGGCTCGTCACCGCATGCTGCTCGAGCAATTGGGCGATCCGGTGCTGGCGCTGGGGCTTGTTCATCGTGCTCCCAGCAGCCACCACAACAGACCCCGGAACGCGTGCATGCGGTTGTACGCCTGCTGCCACACTCGCGACTGCGCGCCGTCGATGACCGACGCGCTGACCTCTTCGCCGCGATGGGCGGGCAGGCAGTGCAGGAACACGGCCCCGACGTCGGCGGCCGCCATCGTGTCGTCGTCGACCGTGAAGCCCTCGAAGGCGCGCCGGCGGTGCTCGGCTTCGTCCTCCTGTCCCATCGAGGCCCACACGTCGGTGCTGATCGCGTCGGCCCCCTTCGCCGCTTCCACCGGTCGGGTGGTGACGAACACGTCCTCGGCGCCGAGGGCGGCCAGCCGCTCGAGGTCGGCGTCGGTCGGTCCGTAGCCCGCGGGGCAGGCCAACCGGACGACCATGCCGCTCATCGCGGCACCGACGGACAGGGAGCGGGCGACGTTGTTGTAGTCGCCCACCCACGCCAACGTTCGCCCCTGCAGGGAGCCGTGGGCCTGGCGCAGGGTGAGGAGATCGGCGAGCGCCTGGCACGGATGAGCGCGATCCGACAGCAGGTTCACGATGGGGATGCTCGATGCCGCCGCGAGCTGTTCGAGCACGTCGTGTTCGAACACCCGGGCGCCGCACGCGGCGTGGTAGCCGGAGAGGACGCGGGCGATGTCGGCCAGCGGCTCCCGGGAGCGGGGCCCCACCTCGTCGGCCCGGAAGGTCAACGGGTGGCCACCGAGTTGCACGACGGCCATCTCGCAGGAGTGGCGAGTGCGCAGCGATGGCTTCTCGAACAACAGGGCGACGCCTTTGCCGGCGAGCACCCGCGGAGGCTCGGCCACCTCCGCCCGGTCGAGCACCTCGGTCAGCTCGGCTGGTGCGAGATCGTCGGTGTCGAGGAAGTGTCGGGTCATCCGAGGACCTTGCCGAGGATCGTGGCGGCTTCGTCGATCTCGTCGGTGCTCACCGTCAAGGGAGGGGCGAGGCGCAGCGCGCTGGGCGTCACCGCGTTGACGACGAGGCCCGCGGCGAGCGCGTCGGCGGTGACCTGCTTGGCGTCGAGGCCGTCGGCCAGCTGCGCGGCGATGAGGAGGCCGGGCCCGCGCACCGCGGCCACTCCCGGCAGCGCTTCGAGCGCGGCGGTGAGGTGGGCGCCCGCCTTGGTGGCCAACACCGGCACGTCGAGGCGCTCCATCTCCGCCAGGACGGCGCGGGCGGCCGCGGTGGCCAAGGGCTGGCCGCCGAACGTCGTGGCGTGGTCGCCGGCCTCGAACGCGGCGGCGACGTCGTCGCGCGCCCAGCACGCGCCGATGGGCACGCCGTTGCCGAGCGCCTTCGCCATGGTGACGACGTCGGGCACGACGCCGAGGTGCTGATGCCCGAACCACTTCCCGGTGCGGCCGAGCCCGGTCTGCACCTCGTCGACGATGAACAACATGCCGCGCTCGTCGCACAGGCGGCGCACGCCTTGGAAGTATGCGGGCGTGGCGGGATTCACCCCGCCTTCACCCTGCACCGGCTCCAGCAGGATCGCCGCGACCGACGGGTCGAGCGCGCCCTCGAGCGCGTCGAGGTCGTCCCATGCGACATGCCGGAAGCCCTCCGGCAACGGCTGGAACGCCTCGTGCTTCTGCGGTTGGCCGGTGGCGTGGAGGGTGGCCAACGTCCGTCCGTGGAACGAGCCGTACGCGCTGACGACCACGTGAGTCCCCCGGCCGCCCCATTTGCGAGCGAGCTTGATGCCGCACTCGTTCGCTTCGGCGCCGGAGTTGCAGAAGAACACCTTGCCGCCCCCGCCGAGAAGACGGTCGAGGGTCGCCGCGACCTCCTCGCCCGGCGTCGTCCCGAACAGGTTGGACACGTGCAGCAGGGTGCGGGCCTGGCGGTCGATGGCGTCGGCGACCGCCGGATGGCTGTGGCCGAGGCTCGTCACGGCCAGCCCCGACAGGAAGTCGAGATAGCGGTGGCCGTCGGCGTCCCAGAGGACCGTGCCCTCGCCCCGCACGAAGGTCACCGGCTGGTCCGGGTACGTCGCCATCAGGTGCGACATCAGGCCCCCTCCGTGATCATGGTCCCGATACCGGCGTCGGTGAACACCTCGAGCAGCAGGACGTGGGGAGTTCGGCCGTCGAGGATGTGCGCCGAACCGACGCCGTGCTCGACCGCGTGGATGCACGCTGCGATCTTCGGGATCATCCCGCCGGTCAGGACGCCGTCGTCGACGAGGCGCTTCAGCTCGTGTGAGGTCGTGCGGCTGAGGAGCGTGCCGGCGTCGCTCACGTCGCGGAGCAGCCCCTCGACGTCGGTGAGGTACACGACCTTCTCGGCGCCGAGCGCCTCGGCGATCGCGCCGGCGACCGTGTCCGCGTTGATGTTGTAGGCCTGGCCGGCGAGGTCGGCCCCGATGGTGGACACCACAGGGATCAGGTCCTCGGCGAGCAGGCGCACGAGGATGTGCGGGTTGACGGCTTCGACATCGCCCACGAAGCCGAGGTCGGGGTGGCGGGCGCTGGCCAGGATGAGGCCGGCGTCCTCGCCCGAGAGCCCCACTGCCAGGGGACCGTGCACGTTGATGGCCGACACGATGTCGCGGTTGATCTTGCCGACGAGCACCATCCGCGCCACGTCGAGGCTCCCGGCGTCGGTGACCCGGAGGCCGTCCCGGAACACCGGTTCCATGCCGAGGCGCCGCATCAGGTCGCTGATCTGCGGGCCGCCGCCGTGGACGACGACCGGCCGCAAGCCGACCGCCCGCATGAGGACGACGTCGTCGGCGAAGTGGCGCGCGAGCTCCGGATCGGTCATGGCGTGGCCGCCGTACTTCACGACGACGACGGCGTCGCGGAAGCGGCGGATGTATGGCAGCGCTTGGAGGAGGACCTCGGTGACCGTCGTCGGGTCGGCCGTCACGACGTGCCCATGTTCTCGTCGATGTACGCGTGGCTGAGGTCGTTCGTGTACACGTGGTAGCTGGCGTCCCCCGCGCCGAGGCGGCACGTGAGGGTGAACTCCGCCTCGGCCGCGACGCCGGTGGCGTCGGCGCCGGTGGGCGCGCGCCCTTTCGAGACGACGACGCCGTCGTAGGCGATCGTGACCGCGTCGACGTCGACGGCCACACCGGCGACGCCGAGCTCGGACAGGACGCGTCCCCAGTACGGGTCTGAGCCGTAGAAGCTCGACTTGACCAGGAGGCTGCCAGCCAGCTTGCGGGCCGCGCGCTCGGCGTCCTCGGCCGTGGCGGCGCCCTCCACGGCGACGGTCACCACCTTCGTGTGGCCCTCGGCGTCGCGCGCCATCTGCATCGCCAGCTCGTGGCAGGCGCCCCCGACTGCGAATGCGAACGCGACCGGGTCGGGCCGGCCCGACGCTCCGGACGCCAGCAGGAGAACAGTGTCGTTGGTACTCGTGCAGCCGTCGACCACGACGCGGTTGAACGAACCTTCGACCGCCCTCGCCAGGACGTCGTGGAGGTCGGCGGGTTCGACCGCGGCGTCGGTGGTGAGCACCGCGAGCATGGTCGCCATGTTGGGGGCGAGCATCGCCGCGCCCTTTGCCATGCCCCCGACGACGAAGCCCGCGCCGTCGACCACCACCTCCTTCGGGACGGTGTCGGTGGTCATGATCGCTCGGGCCGCGGCCGGGCCGCCGGTGCCGGCGCGGGCCGCGGCGGCCGCCGGGATGCCGGTCCGCAGCGGGTCGAGGGACAGCGGGATGCCGATGAGACCGGTCGAGCACACCAGCACGTGCTCTTCGCCGCAGCCCAGCTCCTTGGCGGTCAGCTCGCACATGACGCGGGCCACGGCGTCGTCGTCGCCGGTCGCGCAATTGGCGTTGCCGCTGTTGAGGATGACGGCCGCGGCGTGCCCGCCGGTGGTCTCCAGATGGTGACGCGACACCCGCACCGGTCCGGCACACGCCAGGTTCTGGGTGAACACGCCCGCGGCCGGTACGGCGGCGCCGTCGGCCGTCGCCACGAGCGCGAGATCGAGGGCGCCCGACCCTTTGATCCCGCAGTGGATCCCGGCCGCGACGAAACCCTCCGGCGCGGTGACGCTCACGGGTAGATGCCGATGGTCGAGAGGCCGGAAGGCTCGGGGAGACCGAGGAGAAGGTTGGCGCATTGGACCGCCTGTCCGGACGCGCCCTTCACGAGGTTGTCGATCGCGGCGAGGGCGACGACCCAGCCGGTGCGGGGATCGGAGCGGGCGGTGAGGTGCGCGGTGTTCGACCCCAACGTCGCCTTCGTCGAGGGTGAGCGCTCGTCGACGACGACGAACGTCTCGCCGGCATATGCGTCTCGAAGACACGCGAGCACGTCGGCCGTGGTGAGGTCCGTCGTCGGTCGGGCGTAGCAAGTGGCGAGGATGCCGCGGTTCATGGGGGCGAGATGCGGCGTGAACAACACGGTGGCGCCGCCGAGGGCCTGCTCGATCTCGGGGGTGTGGCGATGGTCGAGGAGGCCGTAGGCGGTGAAGTCCTCGTCGGTGCCGCAGAAGGGGAACTTGCCGCGGCCCGCGCCGGAGACACCGCTGGCCGCGTCGACGACGATGGCGTCGGAGTTGACGAGGCCAGCGCGTACGAGCGGCGCGAGCGCGAGGGCGGCCGCAGTCGGGTAGCACCCGGGGGCGGCGACGTGCGCGGCGCCTGCGATGGACCCTCGGAACAGCTCCGGCAGGCCGTACGCGAACTCGGCCAGCAGCTCGGGGGCGGTGTGCTCCTCGCCGTACCACTCGGGGTACAAGCCCGGGTCCCGTAGACGGAAGTCGGCCGCTAAGTCGACGACGTGCTTCACCCGGCTGCGAAGGTCCGGCATCAGCGCCTGTGACTGGCCGTGGGGCAGGGCGCAGAAGACGACGTCGAGGCCGTCGACAGCAGTCTGGTCGTAGGTGGTGAAACGCAATCCGCGGTACGCCGCGCTCAGATTCGGGTACAGGTCGCCGACGGCGGTGCCCGCGTGCGTGTCACCAGTGGCCACGACGACGTCGAGGTCCGGATGCCCGGCGCACAGTCGCAACAACTCCGCTCCCGTGAACCCCGATGCGCCTACGATCCCGACGGACTGCATCCGATGAGAATACACATTTCTGCATGACTATGCAGCAACCCGCCGTTCTGTCGGCACTTATCGACTCATTGATGCAGTAACTGCCGACAGAAGACGGCGGCGGCGGGTTACTCGATCCGTACCCGCTTGAGGAGCGGGGCGATGCGCTCGACGGCGAGGCCGCACGCCGCCCACGCGGGGAGGTAGTCGAGGCGGATGAGGCCGTTCACGTTGAGCTTGTAAGCGGAGTAGTCCCATGGGGCCTCCCCCACGGCCCGCCGGATCGCGGCGCCCGAGCCGTATTCGACCGCGAAGCAGGCGACGGCGTGCGCGACCGCCCGCTGCCACCACGGCCGCCGCCGCGCCGCGGCCGCCACCGCCTCGCACGCCAGCCCACCGGCCGCGTAGACCGGCGGCATCCAGAGATAGCTGCGCCCTTCGAGCCGGCGGTCACCCTTGCCCCGCACTTGATCCTGCAGCGCGGTGAACACGATCTCGATGCACCATCCGAGAAGCCCGTACGCGAGCGCCCGACCCGCACTGCGCATCACACGTCGCCGGGCAGGTCGTGAATGGCCTCGATCAGGTCGTCGACTGCGACGGCCGCGCCGCTCCGGATCCGCCGCATGAGCACGAGGGCCATGCACACGGCGGCGGTGCCACACCCCGCCAGCAGGCCGAGCTCGACCCGTAGGAACAGGTCATGGCCCAGCGCGGTGACGACAACGAACGTCGCCACGCCGACCGCCCAGCTCGCCGCCATGCGGGCGTGCCCGCCGAGCGCGATCACCGCCTGGGCCATCGCGATGGCCAACATGAAGAGCGCGCTGCTGGCGGCGAGGATGCCCATCGTGCGGTTGCCCAGATCGAACTCCGCACCGAACAACAAGCGCACGACCCACGGGCCGATCGCCAGCGACCCGGCGGTGCCGATCACGCCGATGCCAACCACGACCACCAACAAGCGCCGGAACCCGGCCCGGAAGTCGTCGAACCGCCCGGCCTCGGCCAGCGCCGACAGCCGCGGCAGGAGGGCCGCTTGCACGGCCTGGAACAGGAACAGCGGGATGCGAGCGATGATGAGCCCGGTCAGGAACCGGCTCGCTTCGTCCTGCTGGGCGTCAGTGGCCAGCAGATCGACCGCGATGACGCCGATGAACAGCAGCGCCTGCGCGAAGACCGATCCGACGAGCAGCGCGCCGAGCGCCGACGAGAGCTCGCTGTAGGTGGCCTCGGGTCCTGGCTGCACGAGGTCCCGTTGGCCGCGCAGCGCGACCGCGACGCCAAGCCACGGGGCGAGGCCCAGCGCGAGGCCGAACGGTCCCGCCTTCTCGATCCCGATGAGGGCGAGCACGACTGCCGCGAGGAGCCGGGAGGTTCCCTCGACGGTGATGAGCGTCGAGTACGCCTTGAACCTTCCGAGGCCGGAGAACGCGCCCCGGGCGAGGTGTTCGGCGTAATACCCGAGCAGCCCGGCGAGGAAGGCGACGAAGAGGACGACCCGGCCGCGGAAGAGATGGTCGATGAGGGCGGGACTGGCGATGACGGCGATCACGACCAGCATCGCCGCGAGGCCGCCGCCCAGGAGGGCGGCCCGTCGCAGCAACGGGCCGGATCCGAGACCCCGCGCCCGCCGTCCTGCGAGAGCCCGGCTCACCTCCTGCTCGAGCGGGAGGAAGAAGCCGGGCCCCGCGAGGAACACCAACGACCACAGCACCGACAGCGGTGCGTACTCCGCTTTGCCGAGCGCGCGGGCGGACACGACCAGGAAACCCCACGCGGAGACGCCCACGACGAGCAGGCCGACGCCCACCGCCAACGTCCCCTCGGGCAAGGGGTTCGATTCCCGGCTCCGGGACAAGATGTTGCGGCTCAGCGGGAACCCCAGAGTGCCGAAGGTCCCGCCGGCGGACCAACGCGGTTGCAGCCGACCCAACATGACAGTGCCGACAGCCCCGCGACGTGGCTGGCCTGACCAGCGCGAGCGCAGCGAGCAGGCACCTCCTGAAACTAACCGCGCAAGCGTGCCGGCAAGGTGCTCTCGACGGCCGTGATGCAGTTGAGCCGCACCGCGGCGACGTCGGCGTCAGTGAGTGTGCGGTCGGCGGCCTGGAGCCGGAGCGCGAACGCGAGGCTGCGCCGCCCTTCACCGACCTGTGCACCGCGAAAGACGTCGAACAGTTCGATGTGGGCCAGCAAGGGGCCGGCCGCATCGCGCAGGGTCCGTTCCACGTCCCCGGCGGCGACGTCGTCGGAGACCTCGAAGGCCAGGTCGATGTCGCTCGACGGGTACCTGCTCACGAGTCGGTACGGCCGCTCGCCGTGCGGCAGCGACAGCAGAAGGTCGAGGTTCAGCTCGAGCCACGCCACTCGCTCTGTGATCTCGTGCGCGTCGAGCACCGACGGATCGACCTCACCGACCGCGCCAACCGTGTCGCGGCCGACGACGATGCGGGCCGTGCGCGTGGGATGCATGCCCGCGATGACATCCGCTTCGAGCCGGGCGTCCGGCACCGCGAGCGCCTCCTCGATCACGGCCCACGCCTCGACCGCGGCAGCGGCGTCGCGGCCCGCGACGGCGACGGCGACGTGCTCGCGTTCGTCGGGCAACGGCGCGGCCGACGGCGGAACCCGGAAGACGTGTCCGATCTCGAAGAGCGCGACGCCCTCGTTGCGGTGCGACTCGTTGTACGCGATCGCTCGCAGCATCCCCGGCAGCAGCGAGGTGCGCAGGACCGACTCCTCGGCGACCAAGGGGTTGGTGATCGTGATGGCGCCGCCGGGCAGTCCCGACCGCTCGAGGTCGCCGGGGGCGAGAAACGGCAGCGGCATCGCCTCCGCGTAGCCGGACGCCGCGAGCACGTGCCGCAGCGCCCGCCGCTCGTGTTGGCGGACGGTGAGCCCGCCGGCCCGTGCGAACGGGGGCGTCGTGCGACCGATGCGCGCGTAGCCGTGGTGGCGGGCGACTTCCTCGACGAGGTCGATCTCGACCTCGCAGTCGGGACGGAAGCTCGGGATCAGCACGTCGTGGTCGCCGCCGCCGACCCCGACGACGCCGAAGCCGATCGGCGTGAGGTAGCCCGCGATCTCCTCGGGGATCAGCGCCGTTCCCAGGATCGAGTTCACCCGGGCCGTGCGGAGACGCACCGGTACACGCTCCGGGAGGACGCCGCGCTCGTCGATGGTCCCCGCGGCCGCCGCCGCTCCAGGCGACATCTCGCCCAGCAGTTCGATGAAACGGGCGGCGGCCAGGTCGATGACCTCCGGGTCACAGCCCTTCTCGAACCGGGCCGACGCCTCGCTCCGGACGCCGATGCGGCGCGCCGTCTTGGCCACGGCCATGGGTTGGAACCACGCCATCTCGAGGAGGACGTCGGTGGTGTCCGCGGCGATCTCCGTGGACGCGCCGCCCATCACGCCGGCCACGCCGATGGCCTTGTCGTCGCCATCGCAGATGAGGAGGTCGTCAGTGGTGAACGAGCGCTCGACGTCGTCGAGCGTCACCAAGGTCTCGCCCCGGCGGGCCCGCCGCACACGGATGCCCGGGCCGGCGAGCCGGTTGAGGTCATACGGATGGTTGGGCTGGCCGTGCTCCAACATCACGTAGTTCGAGACATCCACGACATTGTTGATCGGGCGCATGCCGAGGAGGGTGAGCCGGTTCGCCAGCCATCGGGGCGAGGGGCCGACGGTCACTCCTTGGATCACGCGGGCGACGAAACGGCCGCACAGATCGGGATCGAGGATCTCCACCTTGGCCAGATCGGTAGCAGCGGCGCCGGCGTCCTCGGTCACCGAAGGGATGGGTCGCGCGAACAGGACACCGAAGTGCGCGGCGAGGTCGCGGGCGATGCCGGCCACCGACATGGCGTCAGGACGGTTCGGGTTGACTTCGAGGTCGTAGAGGATGTCGTCGGCGAAGCCGAGGGCCTCCCGCAGCGACGTGCCGAGGACAGTGTCCTCGGCGAGGATCAGGATGCCGCCGGCGTCGCCGCCCAACCTCAGCTCCGCCGCCGAACACAGCATCCCATTCGACCACTCGCCTCTCATCTTCCGCCGGGCGACGTCCATGCCGTTGGGCATGACGGTGCCGACCGTGGCCAACGGCACGTGGTCACCGACGTGCATGTTGAAGGCGCCGCAAACGATTTGGAGCAGGTCGCCCGAGCCAGTGTCGACGTCGACCAGCTGCACCCGATCGGCGTCAGGGTGGGGCCGCAGCGCGACGACCTGGGCGACGATCACGCCGGCCAGTGCCTCGCCGATGCGCTCCATGGACTCGACCGGCGTGCCGAGCGCGGCCATGGCGTCCCCGAGCGCGACGGGGTCGGCGTCGAGCGGCGCGAACTCGCGCAACCAAGACAGCAAGACCTTCATCGGACGACCTGTGTGGGTTGTGGGAGGAGCCCGAGGGGGGCGGCTCCGCCGGTCCCCCTCGGTTGCCGATCGATCCGGCTCTGCCGGTCGATCGGCGGACAGTTTTCGTGCCCGCAGCAGGCGGGCGCAACATGGCTCGCCTCGGAACCTCCGGTCCCGAGGCGGTCAAAACTGCGACAGGAAGCGGATGTCGTTGTCGAACAGGTCGCGCAGGTCGCCGACGCCGTGGCGACTGGCGGCCAGGCGGTCGATCCCGAAACCGAACGCGAAGCCCTGCCATTGCTCGGGATCGATGCCGCAGTTACGCAGCACGTTGGGGTGGACCATGCCGCAGCCGCCGAGCTCGAGCCACGAGCCGTCGGGACGCTGGATGTCGAACTCCGCCGACGGCTCGGTGAACGGGAAGTACGACGGCCGCAGGCGGCTGCTGAACGCACCGCCGAAATACGCCTTGGTGAACGCGTCGATGGTGCCGGCCAGATCGGCGAAGGTGATGCCGCGGTCGATCACCAGACCCTCGATCTGGTGGAAGACCGGCATGTGCGTGGCGTCGGCGGTGTCCTGCCGGAACACCCGGCCGGGCATGACCGCGTAGATCGGCGGCGGTTGTGCCTCCATGAGGCGGACCTGGACGGGCGAGGTGTGCGTCCGCAGCAGCGTGCCTCCCGGCTCCCCGTAGTCGACGTACAGCGTGTCGTACATGTCGCGGGCCGGGTGGCCGGGAGGAAAGTTCAGCGCACCGAAGTTGTGCCAGTCGTCGTCGACCTCGGGGCCCTCGGCGACCGTGAAGCCCATGCCCACGAAGACGTCCTCGAGATGAGTGATCGCTTGGCTGACGAGGTGCAGATGGCCGAGCCGCCGTTCGACCTTGACCTCGGTGAGATCGAGTCGCTCCGCCTCGAGCCGAGCCGCTCGCTCACGGGCTTCGAGCTCGCCGCGCCGGGCGTCGATCGCGGCCTCGATGGCCCGGCGCGCGTCGTTGATCGCCTGGCCCGCCTGCCGACGCTCGTCGGCGTCGAGACCACCCAGCCTCCCGCGGAGATCGGCGAGCTCGGATCGCTTGCCGAGCGCGGCGCTCCCGGCCGTGCCGAGCTCGTCGAGGGTCGCCGCGGCCTCGACCCGGGCGACGGCCTCTTTCGTGATGCGGGCGATGTCGTCGAGCATGTAAGTCGTCACCCTGGCCTGCGACGACGCGTGCCGTCCAATCAGTTGGCGTCCTCGAGGAGACTCTCGATGCTGACGAGCGGCAGGGTGAACGCGAACGTGCTCCCCTCGCCGATGGTGGACGCGGCCGTGAGCCGGCCCCCGTGGGCCTCGACCAGGCCCCGGCTGATCCACAGTCCGAGCCCAGTACCCGATGGCTTGCCGTGGTCGCGCCGGAAGAACTTTCGGAAGACGCGGGGCAGGTCCGCCGACGGGATGCCGTCCCCGCAGTCGCTGACCGCCACGGTGATGGCCGTGCCCTCGAGGTTGCCGTACACCTTCATGCCCGTCGGGCTCGCGTACTTCGCGGCGTTCTCCACGAGGTTGGTGAGCACCTGCTCGAGCTTGTCGGGGTCGGCGTACACCGTCGGGAACTCCTCTGCGAAGCTCACCGAGCACTCCAGGTCGGGGCACGCCAACGACACATTCGCGAGCACCGAGTCGACGAGGCGGCGCAGGTCGACCATCTGGCGGCGCAGGACGAGGCGGCCGGTCTCGAGGCGACTGATGTCCAGTAGCTCACCGATGAGCCTTGTGACTCGATCGGCGTCGGCATGGACCTGTTCGAGCATCAGCTTCTTCTGCTCGTCGCCGATCCGTTCCCAGCGGCTCAGCAACAGCGAGGTGTACCCCTTGACCGACGTCAGGGGTGAGCGCAGCTCGTGGCTGACGGTGGACACGACCTCGGCGCCCGTCGGGCCGCTTCCCGGGCGTGAGGAGCGGCGCAGCACGAGGGTCGCGCCCGCAAGGCGACGACTCGCGTCGCGCTCGTAGCGCCCAGTGACCCGGACCCGCACATCGCCGGCCGCGGTCGCCACGGTGATCTCGTGCTCCGGAAGCCTGGTCACGCCGGGGAGTGCCGATGATCCGTGCCATCCCTCGGTGAGTAGCGGGCTGCCGTCGAGCGAGCGAGGGCGGACGGCGTCCGAGCACTTCGCCCCGATCAACTCACTCGCGGCACGCCCGAGCAGCGCGACGGCCGCGGCGTTCACTTCGCAGATGCGGCGATCGCTGTCGAGACGCACCACGGCGTCCGGCAGGAGGTTCACATCGATCGCGGCGCCTCCGTGCCTCCGTGGACCGAACCGCGGCGCTGGCGTGCGACCTCGAAGCACAGGACGCTGCCGGCCATCGCCACGTTCAGCGATTCCACCCGTCCGGACATGGGGATCACAACTCGCTCGTCGATGTGGTCGACGACGGCCGAGGGCAGACCGTGCGCCTCGTTGCCGAGAACCAGGGCGACCGGGCCGGTGAGGTCGACCTCGTCGTAGCTGCGCCCGCCTCGGGCCACGGCGCCGACGCGGCGACACCCCTGCGCTTCGATGCGCTCCAAGAGCCCCACTGGTTCCCCTCCACTCACCACCGGCACATGGAACATCGATCCGGCCGACGCCCGTACGCATTTCGGGTTGAACGGGTCGACCGTACGGCCCCCAAAGAGTATCGCCCCGGCCCCCGCGGCTTCTGCGCTGCGGACGAGCGTGCCGGCGTTGCCCGGGTCGTTCACGTCCACGAGCATGACAAGGAAGTCGGAGCCGATGACGGAGTCGAGGGCCACGTCGCACCATGCGGCAACCGCGAGGGCGGGCGACGGCGCCACCGTGGTGGTCACCCGCGCCAGCACGTCCTCGTCGAGCAGGTGCACCGGAACGCCACGCGCCGCGGCCGCGGCGAGGAGCCCCGCGTCGGCGCGCCCGTCGACGAACACGGCCTCGACGGCGAGCCCAGACGCCAGGGCATCCGCCACCAAGCCCTCGCCTTCGATGACGAATCGTCGTCCCTCGGCGCGCGCGGACCGCTGACGAGCCAGACGACGTAGCTCGGCGACCCGAGGGTTCCGGGCCGACAGGACGGGCCGGTCGCTCAGGACGAAGGCTGGGGCTCGGCTTGGGTGGCCAGCTTCACGAGCGCGGTGAACGCGCCCGGGTCGGTGACGGCGAGATCGGCGAGAACCTTGCGGTCGACCTCGACCTCAGCCAACCGCAAGCCACTGATGAAGCGGCTGTACGTCGTGCCGTTCTGTCGGCAGGCGGCGTTGATGCGCTGGATCCACAGCTTGCGGAAGTCGCCTTTACGGGCCCGCCGGTCGCGGAACGCGTACTGCAGCGAGTGCATGACCTGCTCGTTGGCGGAACGGTACGAACGGCTCTTGTTGCCGTAGTACCCCTTCGCTCGCTCGAGCGTGGTGCGGCGGTGCTTCTTGCTATGGACGGCGCGCTTGACCCGGGCCATCGGGGGAACTCCTTTCGAGTGGACAGCGAGGACGGAGAAGGGGAGGCCTCGAGGGTTCCTAGAGGCCGAGGAGGCGACGCACGTGATCGCGGTCGCCGCCGGTGAGCTCGACGTCTTGGGCGAGACGGCGGGTCACCTTGGTGGGCTTGCGCTCCATGTGCTTTCGCCGGAACGCGCGCTCGCGCATGATCTTGCCGGATCCGGTCACCCGGAACCGCTTGGCCGCCCCTCTGTGGGTCTTCATCTTCGGCATCGCTGTCCTGTCCGTTCCTTGTAGTTCAGGCTGGCTTTTCGAGCTCCTCGGCCTCGGCCTCGGCCAGGGCGACCTCCGGGCGGGGGCCTGAGCCGTTGGTGGCCACGCCGCTGGTGGCCGCACCCACGTCGGCGTCCTCCCCCTCCTTTTTCTGGGAGGCCTCCCACGCCGCCCGAGCCTTCCGGTCGGGCGCCAGCACCATGATCATGTTGCGACCATCGAGCTTGGGCACCACTTCGACTCGTGCGACGTGCGCTACCGCCTCGGCCACCCGATCGAGGATCCGCTTGCCCAGCTCCGGGTGCTGCATCTCCCGGCCCCTGAACATGATCGTGATCTTGACCTTGTGGCCCTCACTCAGGAACTTCTCGACCTTGCGAGTCTTGGTGGTGAAGTCGCCGGCGCCGATCTTCGGCCGGTACTTCATCTCCTTGATCGAGACGTTCGTGCTCTTGCGGCGGGATTCCTTGGCTTGCTGCGCGGCTTCGTACTTGTACTTGCCGTAGTCCATGATCCGACAGACGGGCGGGTCGGCCTGGGCTGCGACTTCGACCAGATCGAGGTCGAGGTCACGAGCGATGGCCAGCGCCTCCGGGAGAGGCTTGATGCCGATCTGCGAACCATCGGCACCGACGAGGCGGACTTCTCGAGCTCGGATCCTGTCGTTGATCCGGGGCTCGCTGCTGACCGTCGGCGTTGCTATTGCGAGTCACTCCTCATGGATGCGTTCGGTCCTCCCTCAACGCTCGTGGTTGTTCTCCTTCTCTGCGGGCGGCGCCCAAAACGAACGAGGCGGACGCCGGAAAGCCGACGCCCGCCGGACGGCGCCCCCCACGCTGACGTGGACGGCCCGAGTGCGAACTCGACCCGGCGCACGCGAGTGGCCGGGTGGGGGCAGAGCCCCGCTTTCCCTGTTTGGTTGTCGGCGTAGGGTACCAGCCATGACCCTGGTGACGACGCCCTGGCCGTCGCGATGAGCCTCTGGACGCCCGGCGGCGAGCACGAGGTCCCCCAGGACCGCCCTGGCCCCGGCCCCGGCGCTGGCCCCGCCGTGCCGCCGCTCGAGGACCTCAGCCCCGAGGACCAGGAGCAGGCCCGGCAGCTGGCCGAGGAGATGGTGGAGGTGCGCCGGCAGCTGGCCGGCGTCCCGGCCGCGATGGTGGTCGCCAACCACGTGATGGGCTTCTACGAGCTAGCCGCGATCCATCTCTCCCAGCAGCCGCCGAACCTGCCCGAGGCCCAGGTCGCCATCGACGCCATGGGCGCGGTGGTGGAGGGCATGCCCGGCCGGCTCGGCGAGCACGAGCCGACGCTCAAGGACGCGCTCGGCCAGATCCGGCTCGCGTATCTCCAGGTCCGCGGCGCGGTCGAAGGCAAGCCGGCCGACACCCAGCCCCCTTCTGGCGAGAACTAATCGGCCCTGGGCCGGCCCTCGCTCGCCAGAACGACGAGGTTCGTTGCTTCCCAACGACCCAAGCGGCCGGCGGCGACCTCGAAGCTGACCGCCGCGCCGAGCGCGATCGTGCGCGTGCCGTCGGCGATGGCCGTGCAGTGGAAGAAGTGCTCCGCGCCGTCGCCGTCGCCGTCGCCGCGAACCGTGCCGTAGCCCTTCGCCTCGTCGAACGCGACAACAACGCCGGTCGCGGTCATCAGTTCGCATCTTCGACTCGAGCGGCGAGGTGGGGGGGGATGGGTTTCGAGCCCGCCGCCAGGCGGGCGCCAGCTCCCCGACGAACCTCCGGTGCGGCGGCGAAGGCCATCAGTGGACGATCTTGGAGATCGGCAGCTCGATGATGTCGCTGGCGCCGTGGTCCTTCAGGGCCGGGATGAGCGTGTTGATCTCGGACTTGGGAACCACGGTCTCCACCGCGTAGCCGCCGTCGCCGAACAGCTTCGCAACGGTCGGCGCCTTCATCGACGGCAGCAGGTCGATCACGGCGTCGAGGTCGGACTCGCCGACGTTCAGCTTCACCAGCACCTTGCCGCGGGCCTCGAGTGCCCCTTGGAGGAGCGTGTTGAGCTGGGTCATGGCGTGGCGCTTGGCGGGGACCTCGAAGCTCGCGGGGTTGGCGATCAGCTCGGTGAAGGACACGAGGATCGTGTCGATGATCCTCAAGCCGGCGGCACGAAGGGCCCGGCCCGTCTCGGTGCCATCGACGATGCAGTCGACGATGTCCGGGACCTTCGCCTCGGTGGCGCCGTAGGAGAGACGGATGTCGGCGTCGATCCCCTTCTTCTCGAAATACCGGCGGGTCAGCTCGGGGTATTCGGTGGACACCCGCAGCCCTTGGGGCAGGTCCTCCACTCGCTCGACGGCGAGATCGTGCGGCACGGCGAGCACGATGCGGAACGGGTTGGCCGTCGCCTTCGAGTACCGCAGCTCGCCGAGAGACACGACCTCGCTGGCGGTCTCCTCGATCCAGTCGCGGCCGGTGACCCCGAGGTCGAACACACCCTCAGCCACATAGCGGGGGATCTCCTGCGGCCGGAGGATCCGGACCTCGTCGATGCGGGGATCGGCGACGGTCGCCTTGTAGTCGACGGCCGAACCGCGGCTGACCGTGAGGTCCGCCGCTTCGAACAGCTCCAGCGTCGCCCCTTCGAGCGATCCCTTCGGCAGGACCAGCTTCAGCATGGCCGCCATGATGACTGGTCCCAAGGGCCCGGACGAAACGGCTTCTCCCTGACCAGTCGCCCGCTGTTACCCAACTGGGCACGAATCGTGGTCCCAGATGGCGGATTCAAGGGCGTTTTCATCCGCACCTCGCCGTGATTCCCTAGCTTCCGAAGCCCGCGCCCGCGGGCTCGTTGCGGAAGGTGGAGGCATGGACGAGAAGTTGGCGTGGGATGTCGTCAAGACCATCGGCGAAGGGGCGTGGGGGCTGGTCGTGAGCAACCAGAAGCTCGCCAACCTCACCCAGAAGAAGGTGAATGCCGTCCCGAATGTGCAGGACTGGCAAAGCATTGCGGGCGCCAGAGGCCCGGAAGAGGTGCCCCTCTCCTACGAGCAGAGCTGGTACTACACGAGCGAGGACACCACCCGGTGCCACGTCCGTGTGTACTGGATGCACAGCGCCACGTACCAGGGCCGGGGCGCCTACATCCCCGAGGCGTGGGTGGACGTGATCGACGTGGACCCGACGTGGTGGACCTTCGCTCCCGACAACGTGCTGAACGTCAACGTCGAGGCCCACGGCCCGTACAACGCCGGCACTCCGGAGGACCCGATCGCGCAGCTCGTCATGGCCGTCACGTTCGACGAGCGTTCCGCGGTGGGCGAGCAGGAGACCCGCACCCATCACGTGACGATCTTCGGTGACGGTCGCCCCGCGCAGGTCAGCTGACCCTGCTCTCACCGTTCTGTCGCTGGCGTTAGCAGTCGGCGAGTCGGCGGTCGCGATCCAGCCACACCACGGGGTGGTCAGCGCTCGGCGCGGATGTCGCTGACGAGGCGCGCCATCTCGACCGCGGTCGCTGCGCTCTCCTCGCCCACGTTGTGGCCGCCGACCGGCTCGGACCGGGCCAGCGCTTGCTCCACGTTCTCGGTGGTGAGAACGCCGAATACGACCGGTACGCCGGTGTCCAACGCAGCCTGCTGGATACCGCGGGCCGCTTCGCCGGCCACCAGGTCGTAATGCGACGTATCGCCGCGGATCACCGCACCGAGGCAGATCACGGCGTCGACGTGCCCGCCTGCCGCCAGCGTCTTGGCCGTGAGCGGCAGCTCGAACGCGCCCGGAACCCACACCTCGGCGACGTCGTCGGGTTTGACGCCGGCGGCGTCGAGTCCCCGGCGCACGCCGTCGAGCAGCCGCCGCGTGATCCCGTCGTTGAACCGCCCGCACGCCACCGCGACGCGCAGCCCGCGCCCGTCGAGCACCGGCTCCGCTCGATCGGGCGACCGGTAGTCCCCCGCCATGGCCCTAGACGTTCTGGCGACCGTGACTAGTCGTCACGACTAGCCAATCTCGCCAGAACGTGGGCGGTCGGCGCTCAGAGGACATCGTCCAGGCCTTCGAGGAGGTGACCCATCCGCTCGCGCTTGGTGCGGAGGTAGTGGATGTTCTCCGGGTTGGGAGCGGCCTCCAGGGGCACCCGTTCGACGATGTGGAGCCCGTAGCCGTCGAGGCCGCCTCGCTTCGCCGGGTTGTTGGTCAGGATCCGCATCGTGGTGATGCCCAGGTCGACGAGGATCTGGGCACCGATGCCGTACTCCCGGCTGTCGGCCGGCAGCCCGAGGTGAAGGTTGGCGTCCACGGTGTCGTGGCCCTTCTCCTGCAGGGTGTAGGCGCGGATCTTGTGGGCGATGCCGATCCCGCGGCCCTCGTGGCCCCGCAGGTACACGACGACGCCGAGCCCCGCTTCCGCGACCTGGCGCATGGCTTCGTGCAACTGCGGGCCGCAGTCGCAGCGCAGCGAGCCGAAGACGTCGCCGGTGAGGCATTCGCTGTGCACCCGGACGAGGACGTTCTCCTCGCCCTGCACCGCGCCCTTGACGAACGCGACGTGCTGCTTCCCGTCGAGGAGCGACTCGTAGACGTAGCAGTTGAAGTCGCCCCACTCGGTCGGGATGCGCGCCGCGTCGGCGACGCGGCGCACGAGCTTCTCGGTTTGGCGCCGGTGGCGGACGAGATCGGCGATCGAGATCTGGAGCAAACCGTGCTCGTCGGCGAAGCGCTCCAACTCGGGGCCGCGGGCCATGTCCATCTTCTTCTCGTCGACGATCTCGCACAGCACACCAGCGGGATAGAGGCCGGCCATGCGGCAGAGGTCAATGGTGGCCTCGGTGTGCCCGGCCCGCTGGAGCACACCACCCTCCCGGGCTTCGAGCGGCAGGACGTGACCCGGCCGCGCCAGATCCGCGGGGCGGGTCGCCGGATCGCACAGGGCGCGGATCGTCGCGGCGCGGTCGAACGCGGAGATGCCCGTGCTGGTGCCGTGGCGGTAGTCGACGCTCACGAGGAACGCAGTGCGCTGGCTCTCGGTGTTCTGGTTCACCATCAGCGGCAGGTCGAGCTCCCGGGCGCGCTCGGTGGTGATCGGCGCGCAGATGTACCCGGACGTGTGGTGCAGGAAGAAGGCGATGTTCTCGGGGGTCGCGAACTCGGCCGCCATCACGAGGTCGCCCTCGTTCTCGCGGTCCTCGTCGTCGATGACGACGACCAGCTCCCCGCGGCCGATGGCGGCGACGGCGTCTTCGATGCGGGCGAGCGGCATCGTCATCCCTTCGTGAACTCGAGTAGGCGTTCGACGTACTTGGCCATGATGTCGACCTCCAGGTTGACCCGCGCGCCGGGGCCCTTCCGTCCGAGCGTGGTGATCGCCGCCGTGTGCGGGATGACGGCGACCGTGAACGCGTCGTCGAGCACGTCGACCACCGTCAAGCTCACCCCGTCGACCGTGATCGACCCCTTCTCCACGACGTAGCGCATCACCGTCGGCGGAGCACCGACGCACAGGTCGGGGGCGGCCTGGTGCACACTGCCGACCGCGTCGACGTGGCCCTGCACCAGGTGGCCGCCGAGGCGGTCGGAGAGCCGAACCGGACGTTCGAGATTGACGGGGTCGCCGGGAACGAGGTCGCCGAGGTTCGTCCGAGCAAATGTCTCTTCGGTGAGATCCGCCTCCCACCACCCGGGGCCGAAGTCGACCACGGTGACGCAGCAGCCGTTCACGGCCGTGGAGTCGCCGATCTTCGCGTCCTCGAGGACAGCGGTGGCCGCGATGCGGATGCGACCCCCGTCGCGAGACACCACCGACCCGAGCTCCTCGACGATCCCGGTGAACACTTAGTGACCAACCCCCTCGAGCTCGAGCTTCACGTCGTCGCCGAGGCGTTCGACCGCGGCGATGCGGCCCCGCCACACGTCGGCGATCGTGGCTGCGCCGGGTCCGGCGAAGAGCGGACGCCCGTCGTCGCCGCCGAACAGCGCGGGCGCCAGGTACACGACGTAGCGGTCGACGAGACCGGCGCGATGGAACGCGCCAGCGACGGTGGCGCCCCCCTCGACCATCGCCTGTACGACTCCCCGCCGGCCCAGCTCGTCGAGCACGCCGCCGAGGTCGCCGGACAGCTCCAGCGCGGGGTGCACGGTGGCGTCGGGCGGCGCCTCGCCGAGCACGACGCGCAACGGGTCCTTCCCCTCGGCCAGCCGGACGGTGAGGGCGGGGTCGTCGGCCCGGACGGTGCCGGCCCCGACGATCACGGCGTCGCTCTCGGCCCGGAGGCGATGGGCGTCGGCCCTGGCCTCGGCGCCGGTGATCCACTGGCTCGTGCCGTCAGGCGCAGCGGTGCGCCCGTCGACCGAAGCCGCCAGCTTCAGCACGACCCACGGCCGGCCGGTCTGCCGGTGCTTGAAGTACGGCGCGAGCTGAGCACGGACGGCGGCCGCGCCCGCGCCGACGTCGACGGCGATGCCCGCGGCTCGCAACCGCTCAACGCCGGCGCCCTGCACCTGCGGGTCGGGATCCTCGACGGCCACGACCACCCGGGCCACGCCGGCGGCGATCACGGCGTCGACGCAGGGTGGCGTCCGCCCCGTGTGCGAGCACGGCTCGAGCGTGGTGTAGAGCGTCGCGCTGCGGGCGGCCGCCCCGGCCTGTCGCAGCGCCACGACCTCGGCGTGCGGGCCACCCGGCGGCTCGGTCGCGCCCTCGAACACGGCCCCGTCCGCGGCGACGATCACGCACCCCACCCATGGGTTCGGTGACGTGCGGCTCCGGACGAATGCCGCCAGCTCGACGGCTCGCCGCATGCGAGCCTCGTCTGCGTCCACGTCACCTCCGGGACCGCGCGCGGAAACTTGACCGCGCAGTCTAGTTGGCCGTGCCGCTACGGCGACACCGAGATCGTGCCGTCTTCGCCGTAGTCGACGGTCGCCGCCCATTGGCGCTCCTCGGTCGGCCCGAGCCCGGTGCCGTCGGCGTCGAGCTCGAGGCTGACGCGGTTCGGCCCCCGCGCCAACAGCCGGGCGATCGGGAACGCGCTCGCGTACGAGGAACCTGGGGTCAGGTCCTGGTGGAGGGTGAGCTTGAGGGCTCGGTCGTTGACGGTGACGACGTCGGTGATGGTCTTGGCCGGCGCGGTCGCGCTCCCCCGGTTCACGCCGATCCACTCGATCGAGATGCGATCGGGACCCTGCTCGACGACCTGCGGCGGGGCGGAGAACGCAATCCGCACACCGCCGCCGTTGCCACCTGTGCTCGTGCTCAATGGGGGCGTCCTCCGGCTAGTAGGTCCAACGCGTGCGGCACGACGTCGATGACGGCCTCGAGGCACTCGACGGCCCCGGAGGACGAGCCCGGCGTGTTCAGAACGAGCGCGCTCCCGATCGTGCCGGCCGACGCTCGGGACAGACGCCCAAGCGGGTTGACCAGGCGCATGGCTTCGGCCAGGCCGGGTGCCTCCCGTTCGAGGACGGCGCGCGTGCCCTCGGGAGTGAGGTCCCGGGGCCCGAACCCGGTACCTCCCGTCGTGACGACGAGCCCGGCGAACCCCGCGCACAGGGATCGGAGCGCGGCGGCCACCGACTCGGCGCCATCGCCCGTGACTTCGTGCCCGACGACCTCGAATCCCGCCCGGCTCAAGGCGTCGGCCAGCGCCCCGCCCGACTTGTCCTCGCGGGTTCCCGCGACGACGCCGTCGGACACCGTCAGCACCTTGGCCTGCGGTCTCGCCATCGGCCGGGACGCTAGCGGGCCTCACCGCTTGGCAGCCTCACCGCATTCTCGACGCTCAGGGGGACGGAATACGTCCCCGTCAGCGTCGAGAACGCGGGTTGGGGGGCGGCGCCAACGGAACAGGCACATGCCGTCGGTGCCGGCCGCCTGAGGGAGAAGCCGCGCGCCCCGTCCGTATGGCTCCCACGGCCGGCCGGGCGCGGGGACGGGCGTGAGCGATGGATGGGCGTCCGCGACATGCGCGTCGACGCCGAGCGACTCCTCCTCCGTCAGCGTGCACACGCTGTACACGACCACCCCTCCCGGCTCCACCAGCCCGACGGCGGCT
>WNGB01002027.1_pt1 | contig 33297 bp, 45 predicted proteins | sample 5400681 | NCBI WGS metagenome assembly WNGB01 (sample SAMN13153367, study PRJNA577476) | soil metagenome | isolation source: 115 cm soil or saprolite under grassland replicate 2 | place: USA:California | collected 2016-06-15
GTCGGCGACGACGAGCTGACCGGTGACCGGATCCTGATCGCCACGGGCGGAAGGACGGCGGTTCCGCCCATCCCCGGGATCGAGATGATCGACTGGATCGACCACATCAGCGCGCTCGAGCTGACCGAGGTGCCCGAGTCGCTCCTGATCGTGGGCGGAGGCCCGGTCGGGCTCGAGTTCGCGCAGATCTTCGCCCGCTTCGGCTCGCGCGTCACCATCGTCAACCGCGACGACCAGATCGCCGCGCGCGCCGACACCGAGGCGGCCAACGAGCTGCAGGCCGCGCTCGAGGACGAGGGGATCGAGGTCGTGCTCGACGACAGCGTGATGGCCTTCTTCGACGACGAGGGCGGAATCGGAGCGCGGCTGAGCGACCGCACCATGACGGTCTCGCACGTCCTACTGGCCTCGGGACGGGCTCCGAACGTCGAGGAGCTTGGCCTCGACAAGGTCGGCGTCGAGGTGGATAGGAGCGGCATCTCCGTCGACGAACGTGGTTCACTCCGACCGCCCAGTACCAGGCGCGCGTCGCCGTCAACGACATGTTCGGCGACGGCTCCCGGCGCGCCGACTACTCCATCCTCCCCACCTCGATCTTCACCGACCCCGAGCTCGCGGGCGTCGGCCTGACGGAAGCCGAGGCTCGGGAGCAACGCTTCGACGTCGAGGTGGTCAAGCATCCAGTCTCCGCGGTAACGCGCGCGCAGTACACGGGGGCGAAGCGAGGCGTGTACAAGATCGTCTTCGACCGCGGCAGCCGGATGGTTCTCGGCATCCACGTCGTCTCGCGGGGAGCGAGCGACGTCGTCGGCGCGCTCACGGTCGCCCTGAGGCGCGGCGTGAACGTGGACGACCTCGCGCAGATCCACCACATCTATCCGAGCTACAGCGAGGGCGTGAAGGCGGCGGCCGAGAAGGCCCTCGCGAAGGCGTGACTAGGAGTGGCCGTGCGCGGGTAAACACAGCGCATGGCGACGGTTTCCGAGCAGCATCAGCTTTCCGGAACTGACGGCTTCCGCGTCGAGTCTCCCGACGGCGACGTCGGGTGGGTGGAGGAGGTCTGGCTCGGGGACGACGACGAGCCGCGGGCTCTGGCCGTCCAGACCGTGGACGGCCGGCATGCGCTCTTGCTGCGCGAGCACGTCGAGGCGGTCGACCGCGAGCAGCAGTGGGTCGTCGTCCGGCGCGGGACCGAGCTCCTGGAGCTCGACACGCCGCGCGTCCGCACGAGCAACGGAGGCGTCGTCGCGACGTGGAGCACGACCGGCAAGGTGCTCCCGGCTCCTGCACGCCCGCCTTGGCGCTGGCGGCTTCATCTCCCCCACCTGGAGTCGCATCCCCACCCCCGCATCGCCGCGGTCGGGCGGCGGGTCAGACGATGGCCGCCGTGGGTGGCGCTGGCGGTGCTCATCTGCTCGATCACGCTCCTCCTGGCCGTGATGATGACGCTGGCGTTCCTGATCGCCCATGCCGTCACCGGCTGGGCGTACTGACCCACAACCGCTTGCGGGGCCCTTGACTCGCACCGCCGATGAGTTTCGACCGTGCCCGCGGTCTAAGGCGAAGGAGGATGAGATGAGGAACGTAGTCGCAGTGGAATACCTCACGCTCGACGGTGTCATGCAGGATCCGGGCGGCTCGGGCGAGCTCGAGCATGGCGGCTGGCACAACCCGTACTGGAACGACGAGCTCGCGCAGATCCAGCAAGAACAGCTCTTCGCCAGCGACGCCCTTCTGCTCGGGCGCGTGACGTACGAAGGCTTCGCCGCGGCCTGGCCCTCGATGAGAGACGAGGAGGGGTTTGCCGACAGGATGAACAGCCTGCCGAAGTTCGTGGCCTCGAGAACGCTCGAGGAGCCGCTCGGCTGGAGCAACTCGAGCCTGCTCGAGGGCGACGTCCCGGAAGAGGTTGCGAAGTTGAAAGAGCCGGAAGGCGGCGACATCCTGGTCTACGGAAGCGGGGCGCTCGTGAACGCACTGTTGCCGCACAAGCTGATCGACAGGTACCGGCTCATGGTCTTCCCGGTCGTGGTGGGAAGCGGAAAGCGTCTCTTCCAGGACGAAGTCGACAAGACGGACCTGAAACTGACGGACGCGAAGACGACAAGCGCGGGCGTGGCCGTCCTCACCTACGAAACCGCGTGAGCCGATGACGCGACTGACCTGCGACATCACGATGTCACTCGACGGCTTCGTCGCCGGGCGGAACCAGGCCCTCGATCAACCGCTCGGTGAAGGCGGCGAGAAGCTGCACGAGTGGCTCTTCGGGCTCGCGAGCTTTCGCGAGCGCCACGGCAAGTCGGGCGGCGAGGCCGGTCTCGACTCCGACGTTCTGGACGAAGCCTTCGACGCGAGCGGCGCCGTTGTTATGGGCAAGCGTCGTTCACCAGTACCTGAACGCGGGATTGCTGGACGAGCTCCAGATCCACGTCGCACCTTTGCTTCTGGGCGGCGGCGTCCGGCTCTTCGACCGGGTCGGCCCGATGCGGCTGGAAGCGACGCGGGTGATCGGATCGCCCCACTCACCCATCTCAAGTTCCGCGTGTTGAAAGACAACGGCGAAAAGGAGGGAGCAGCATGAAGATCACGGGCACCGACTTCGTCTTCCTTCCGATCACGAGCTTCGAGAAGGCTGAGAAGTTCTACGGAGGCGTGCTAGGCCTCCAGTGCTCCAAGCGGTACGACAAGGGGATCGGAGGGGAGTTCGAGACCGGCAACCTCACCATCCAGGTGGTCGACGTCGCGAAGATCGGACGCCCGCTGAAGCCCAGTACCGGCGCAATCGCACTGCACGTGGACGATGTCGAGACGGCCCGGTCGGAGCTCGAGCAGCGCGGCGTCGAGTTCAAGGAAGACACGATGGACAGCGGCGTCTGCCACATGGCGTTCTTCCAGGATCCGGACGGCAACGCGCTGATCCTGCATCACCGGTACGCCCCACCGGGCGCAAGGCCGCCACAATAGGATCGCTCCCGGGAGCGATCGACAACAAGGAGGGAACGATGTTTGCGCGAGTAGCGACATTCGAAGGCGGCGACATGGAGCGCCTTCGGCAGCTGGCCGAGGAGCGCACGGCAAGCGGCGACGCCGGGCCGCCTGGGGTCAAGCGTGTGATGGTGCTGCAGAACGGCCGCCGCCTGTTCATCACGTTCTTCGACACCCGTGAGGAGCTCGAGGCTGCCGAGCAGCAATTCGAGCGCATGGGAGACGAGATCCCGGAGGACGTTCGCGGAACACGCGTCGGCGTCGACGTCTACGAGGTCGTCTACGAGGAAGAGATGTAGCGAAGCCAGGTTTGGACACTCTCGGCCACGGCTTCGAGGTCGCTCCTCAGGCTGTGGTTGCCACGCACCTTCGCGACAGTCCGCTGCGGCCCCGCCGGCGGCATCCCGAATGGGTCTTGCTCACCCTGCACCACGAGCACAGGGACTTTCACCGCCTCCAGCTCGGGAAGGCGAGTTCTGTCAGGGCGGCCTGGCGGGTGGAGCGGGAACGCGAGGCAGAGTACCGCCACGGCGCCTGTCTGCTCCACGGTGCGGCAGGCCACCCGCGCCCCCAGGGAGCGACCCCCGACGACGAGCTCCAGCCCGTTCAGCTCGTCCGCGCGCAGATGGTCCACGACGGCGATCCAGGCGGCGTCCAGCTGGCCGGCCGGAGCCGGCGCGCGCCGGCCGCGCACACGGTAGGGCTGCTCGACCAGCGCGACGCTGAACTCCTCGGAGAGCGCGGCCTCCGTCACGGCCGCGAGATCTCGCGCTTCCACGCCGCCGCCGGCTCCATGACCGAGGACGAGGGCTGCGCGAGGACGATCCGCCGGATGCAGATGAACGTTTGCGGGCCCGTGAGGAGTCTCCACCGAGAGCATCAGCGCATGATTGCTCAGTCCGGCAGCAGCGGGACCGTGAGACCCTGATCGCGGCCCAGGAGGACGGCCCGCGTGACGGCCGCCGTTCCGAACCGGGCCCGCACGCGATCGATCGCGCGGTCGAGAGCCCCGCGGTCCCGGCGGTCGAGCGATAACGCGAGCTGGAGCGTGTCGTCCAGGTTGGCGACCGCCACCCCGATCAGCGTCAAGCCCTTTCGCTCGATCACGGGCATCGCCGTCGCCAGCAGCGCTCGCGCGGTCGCCAGGACGGTTTCGGTGTGGTGCGTCGTGTATGGGAGCGTGTGCGAGCGCGTCGCTCGCGAGAAATCGTCGAAGCGCAGCCGGAGGACGACGGTGCGGCCGGCGCGTCCCGCCTTCCGCATCCGGCGCGTGACTCGGTCGACGAGGCCGACGAGAGCGGCGTCAAGGTCGTCCGCAGTTTTGGGCGAGCGCCCGAGCGCACGCTGGGAACCGACGGAGCCTCGGCGGCGGCCCACCCTCACCACCCGCGGATCGCGGTTGTGGGCAAGGGCATAGAGGTGCCGCCCCTGGGCGCGGCCGAGCAGCGACACCAGCTCGTCCTCGTCGAGCCAGGCGACCTGGCCGACGGTTCGGATCCCGCGCTCGCGCAGCTCTCTCGCCGTCACCGGCCCCACGCCCCAGAGCCGCTCGACCGGAAGCGGATGGAGAAAAGTCAGCTCTCCGCTCGGCGGGACGACCAGCAGGCCGTCGGGCTTGGCCACGCCGCTTGCAACCTTCGCCAGGAACTTCGTCCGGGCAATGCCGACCGTGATCGGCAGGCCGACCCGCTCGCGTACGGCGCTCTTCAGCCCGGCGGCGATCTCCGTCGGGGGCCCGCACAGCCGCTCGAGCCCGCGCACGTCGAGGAACGCCTCGTCGATGGAGAGCCCCTCGACCAGGGGCGTCGTGTCGTCGAAGACCCGGTACACGGCCTTGCTGGCCTCCGAATACGCGGCCATGCGCGGTGGGACCACCACCGCCTGCGGGCAGAGACGTCGCGCCTGCGCGCCCCCCATTGCCGTGCGGATGCCGTAGGCCTTCGCCTCGTAGCTGGCCGCGAGCACGACGCCCTCGCCCACGATGACGGGGCGTCCGCGCAGGCCGGAGTCATCTCGCTGTTCGACCGCCGCGTAGAACGCATCGAGGTCGGCATGCAAGATCGTCGGCTCGGCCTGCACGAACATATGTTCTCATACGGTTAGGCCTGCGCGAGCTCCCGCACCTGCGTGAGTCGGATGTGATTGCCCGAGGGGTCGCGGAAGGACGAGTCGATTCCGTACGGACGCTCCTCAGGCTCTTCCACGAACTCGACGCCTCGGCCCTTGAGCTCGTCGTAGGAGGCCTGGCAATCGTCGGTCGTCAGGAAGATCGTGCCCGCGAACCCCTTCGACATGAGCGTCTTGACCTGCTCGGCGGTCTCGGCATCCATCACCGGCGGGCCTGGGATCGCCATCAGGACGATGGCGATATCGGGCTGCGCCGGCGGGCCGACGGTCAGCCAGCGGAAAGCGCCCATCTCGGGGAGCGTCACGTCGGAGCGGACTTCGAAGCCCAGCTTCTCGGTGTAGAAGGCAACGGCCTCGTCCTGGTCGTGGACCCACACCTGTGCGGTGGAGAGCTTGATCATCGGTCCTCCATGGTCGGGTGAACGGTGCGATCGATGCTAGGGACGCGCCGGCTCCTTGTCTTCTCGAATCGTGCTGCGTTGCGGCCGCGCGTGAGCTCGTACGATGCAGGCCGGAACGACCGCGTGGGCGGAAGCCGGAGGGAACGTCTCTCGGTAAGCGGTGGGAGACATGCCGTAGGTGCGCGTGAAACTGGTGGTAAATGAGCCCACGCTCCGCAGGCCGACCGCGAAGCAAATGCTTGCGACCGAGCGGTCGGTTGTGCGGAGCAGAGCGGCCGCCCGCTCCAGCCGCCGGGTGAGCAGGTACGCGTGCGGCGACTCGCCGAAGGCGCGGCGGAACTCGCGGCTGAAGTGCGCGCGCGAGAGACCTGCGGCCCGGGCGAGGTCGTCGACGCCGAGTGGCTCGAAGTACCGGGCGTCGGCCAGGTCCTTGGCGCGCAGCAGATGGCGGACTGGAGGGACGAACAGCATGCGGTCAGATGTATGGACCGCGTAACTGCCCGGAAGTCATCGCCCTGAGAAGGGCCTTTTAAGCGTCTGTGACGCCCTGCTTCTCGAGCCAGGCCTTCGCGACCCGCTTCTGGGCCCTGGTCAGCCACGCCTCCGCGACGAGGTCACCGAGCTCTTCCCGGTCGAAGCGGGCGAGATCCGGGATGCGAACCAGAACGGCGGGATAGCCGTCGAAATGGGGCGTGGTGAAGAATAGGCCGCGATCGTCGGCCAGCAGGAGATCCTTCACGTCGAGGTCGGCGACGCGGAACATCAGCACGTCATCGAGTCGCTCCCCCGTCTCCGGGTCGACGGCGTCGGGGCGGCGGCTGCGATGGCAGCAGAAGAGCCTTCCGTGGACGCGGTAAGCAGGCCTGCCGTCACCGGACACCTCCTTCGTCGTCTGCGGCATCGCCAGCGCGAGCTCGTCGAGATCCGCCATCGTGGCCACGGCGAGAGAGTGCCAGCTCGAGCCGGTTAGCCGGTGGCCCAGTCGAAGAGCAGGACGCCGCCGTAGATCCCGCCGGCGATGGCGGCAAGCTGGACGAAGAGCCAGTACAGGCGCAGGCTGGCGCTCATGTCCCCAGCAGCCTCCGCTTGGCGGCGGCGTACTCCTCCGGCGTGAGCGCGCCGGATTGCAAAAGCTCGTCCAGCTTCTGGAGGTCGGAGACGAGGCGGTCGCCCGTCTGCGTCAGCCCAACGTGCTCGGCTGCCCGCTTGGCGTGGGCAACCGGCACGCCTCCGGGAAAGCCGTGCTGCTGCTCCTCCCCGCGGGTGAACTCGCGCCAGATCGCCGGCACCACGACGAGGAGCGGTAGGCCGCCCATCAACGCGAAGAGTACGCCGCAGACGAGCCAGCCCCAGACGACGCCGCTCGTCGTGCCGGGCGGGTTGAACGCGTAGTCGAAGAAGTTCCAGCCGAGGGAGAGGAAGAGCGCCGACCAGAGCAAGTGGATGAAATGCGGGAGATGCCAGCGGATCATCATCCCGATGTAGACCAAGGCGAGGATGACACCGCCCCAGATGCCCCCCATCATGATCCCGGGCACACCCTGCGGGCAGTGTTGGCGGATGTTGTAGGGACCGCCCTCGGCGCAGAACCCGCCGACGTTCATCACCGAGCGCATACTCAGGAAGACGAGCGTGAGCCCGCACGCGACGCCGCCCAGCGTCAGTGCGACCGCGACTGTCTGGACGAGCCTGCGGGCGCCGATCCCCTCGTCGCGCACAGTGGCAACGTCCACGACGCGCGAGTCTAAAGGGAGTTCTAGCCCGCGCAGTCAGGGATGCTGCTGCGCACACGACTGCTCGCTCTTTACTCGAGGGCGCTGATCGCGAAGGCGAGCGCGAACCCGAGCGTCGTGACCAGCCCGACGAGCTTGCCGCCGTGCTCGTAGGCCTCGGGCATCATCGTGTCGGCGAGCATCGTCAGGATCGCCCCGCCCGCGAAGGAGAGCACGAAGGCGATGGTCGTCGGGCTGGCCGTGTCCAAGAGTCCGTAGCCGGCGAGGGCGGCGAGCCCGGACACGACCGCGACCAGCACCCAGAGGCCCAGAATCCGACTCCGCTTCCAGCCCGACGCAGAAAGGCCGCTCGTGGCCGCGATCGCCTCGGGCAGGTTGGAGAGGAAGACGGCCACGAGGAAGGCGGCGCTGACGGCGCCGGCCTGGAGAACCGTGAGCCCGAGGACCGCCGATTCCGGGATGCCGTCGAGTAGGATCCCGAGAAGGATTGCCAGTCCGGAGCCGGCCGCCTGCTTGCCTCCGGGGTCCTTGCGATCGCCGCCGCCGAGCCGGTCGATGAGCGAGTCGCCGGCGAAGAAGACGACGGAGCCGAGCAGGAGACCGAGCGCAACGCCCCCGCTCCATGCCGCCGTGTCGAACGCCTCCTGGACGAGCTCGAAGGCTACCGCGCTGATCAGGACGCCCGAGCCGAAGGCCATGACGAGCCCCAGAGTGCGCCGGCCGATCGGGATCCAGAACGTGAGCAGGCCGCCGAGGATGAGGGAGGACGCGGCAAGGGCGCCCCAGCCGAAGGACGCTGCCATCAGGCCGCGCACCTCGTCACAGCGAGGGCCCCCGACTCGGGGGCCCTCGCTCGAGCCTGCCCGCCCTCCCCGGGGCTCACCTCAGAGCGGCTCGGACGGTCGTGTCGGCGCTGACGGCCCGGACGTCGAGGCCATCGCCCAGATCACGAGCACCCCCAGGACGATCATCCCGGCCGCGAACCACGGCGCCCACTGGATGATCGTGAAGCTCTGGACGATCACGACGATGCCGAAGATGTAGCTCATCACCCGTCCGTACGTCCCGTTCTGGAGCAGCGAATAGCCGGCGTACAGCGCCAGGGCGGCGATGATCAGGTCCCAGAGACCCCAAGCCCAGAGGTTGTCGCCGAACAGCCCCTGCGAGACATCGTCGACCTTGCGGCTGTCCGCCAGGTAGGCGATCGCCGTGATGATCCGGAGGAAGCCGACCGAGAACATGACCATGGCCGCAAACGTGAGCCACCCCGCATCCTTGCCGTATTCCTGCGTTGACACTCTTCCCTCCTTCCCTTCAGCTTCGACTGGCGCAATCCTGACCGCGACCGAACCGCAACAGATCACCCCGACGGGGTGATCAGGCGGCCTTTCCGATCGGGTTAGACTCAGCAGCAAGCAGCCACGGTCCCGGAAAGGAGAGATAGATGGTCGCGGCGGATTACCCATTCCTCGACGTGATGTGGACGATGCTCGTCTTCTTCCTTTGGGTGCTCTGGTTCTGGCTCCTGTTCACGGTGTTCGCCGACGTCTTTCGCCGCCACGACATCTCCGGCTGGGGGAAGGCCGGGTGGGTCATCTTCGTGATCGTGCTGCCGTTTCTCGGCGTGTTCGTCTACCTGATCGCGCAGGGCAAGGGCATGGCCGAGCGCAACCTCGAGCACGCGAGGGCGCAGAAGGCTCAGATGGACGACTACGTGCGCGAGACGGCGGGAAGCGGCGGTGCCGCAGGGGAGATCGAGCGGGCAAAGAAGCTGCTCGACAGCGGAGCGATCACCCAGGCGGAATTCGACGCGATCAAGCAGAAGGCGCTCGCCTAGCGGCGGGCGGGACGGGAAACGCCGTGAAGACGATCAACACGATGTTTTCCGAGCGCGAGGTCCTCGAGGAAGCCGCCGACCGCTGGTGGATCTTCCTCGTCACCGGGATCGGCTGGCTCGTCTTCGCGCTGCTCGTCTTCCAGTGGGACTACACGACCGTCTACGCGATCTCGTACCTGTTCGGCTTCGTCGCGCTTATGGCGGGCGTGAACGAGTTCATCCAGATCGCCATGTCGACCACCGGCTGGAAGATCGTGCACGGGATCCTCGGCGTGCTGCTCCTCATCGCCGGAATCTGGGCGCTCGTGCATCCGCACAATGCCTTCGCGACGCTCGCCGCCCTGATGGGCTTCTTTCTCCTGTTCAAGGGAATCTTCGACCTCACGGTCGCCTTCGTCACCAAGGACCAGTTCGAGCTGTGGTGGCTCCAACTCATCGTCGGCATCCTCGAGATCCTGTTGGCCTTCTGGGTCGCGGGCTCGTTCAAGAGGTCTGCAACCCTGCTCGTGGCCTACGTGGGCATCATCGCGCTCGCGCGCGGGATCACCGAGCTCTTCCTCGCCTTCAAGCTCAAGGGTCTCAGGCGGCGAGTCGCCGTAGCCTGAGTTTCCTTCACCCTCGCCCCGTCCGGCCCAATCTAAAGGACTGGGTCCCCAGGCGAAGAAAGGGACGCCGAGAAAGGGGGACTCACATGGCAAGCAATCGCTGGACCGGATGGATCGCATTTGCCGGCTGGCTGATGGTCATCATCGGCACCATCGACTTCTTCCAAGGCCTGATTGCCGTCATCCGCGATCAGTACTACGTCTTCACTCCGAACCAGATCGTCGTCTTCGACATGACGACCTGGGGCTGGATCACGTTGATCTGGGGCATCGTGCTCGGCCTGGCCGGGCTCGGGCTACTCGCCGGAGCCGGCTGGGCACGCTGGGTCACGATCATCGCTGGCAGCCTCAACTTCATCGCTCAGCTCGGTTTCGTCGGGAACTCGCAGTACCCGCTGTGGGCACTCACGGGCCTTGCGTTGACCGGGATCGTGCTCTACGCGCTGATCGTGCGCTGGGAGCCCATGGCCGAACCTGGCTACGAGCGACCGACGTAGGCACTTGGGTCGCATACTCCACCCTCCCCGAGTTTGCGACCGGGGAACTCTGACCCCCTCTCACCGGAGGGGGTCTTCTTTTCATCCGGTCGGGACGATGCGGAGCGTTCGCGCTCGGGTACCGTGCGCACCGACAGCCGCGCAAGGAAGGGAGGACGAAATGAGCGACAACGACGTTGAGCTCGGCCCTGTCGACTACCTCGTCGTCGAGTGGCCGGCAGGCAAGGAGCCGACGGGGGAGGGCCTGGGCATGCTCGTCGACCTGACGGAGCGCGGCCTGATCCGGGTGATTGACCTCGCCTTCGTCAGGAAGGACGAGGACGGAACCGTGTCGGGGCTCGCGATCGCCGACATCGACAGTGACGGCAGCCTCGACCTCGTCCAGTTCGAGGGCGCGTCCTCGGGCGTCCTGGGCGAGGATGAGTACGAGGACGCGGGTGCGGCGCTCGAGCCCGGGGCGTCGGCCGCGATCCTCGTCTACGAGAACAGGTGGGCGGCGCCGTTCGCTACGGCTCTGAGGAGAAGCGGCGCTCAGCTCGTCGCCAGCGGGCGGATCCCTGTCCCCGCCCTCCTCGAGAAGCTCGACGAGCTCGAGGCTTCAGAGGGCTAACCGACCCAAGACGGAAGGAGGAAACACGATGCCAGGACTTCTCCGCGGAATGGCTCGGACGGCGGCCATCGCCGGCACCGCGACTGCAGTGTCGAACCGCGTTTCACGCCGCCAGTCCGAACGCTGGGCCGAGGAAGAGGGCGCCCACGACGAGCCGGCGCCGCAGCAGGCGGCTCAGCCCGACAAGCTCGACCAACTGAAGCAACTCGGCGAGCTGAAGGCGTCGGGCGTGCTCACGGAGGCCGAGTTCGAGGCGCAGAAGGCGAAGATCCTCGCCGGCTGAGCGCTAGACGAATCTGACGCCGTGCTCGGCGTTCAGCCGGGCCATCGTTTCCGGATCGGGCATCTGGCCGTCGGCGGTCGCGGTCGCCACGCCGCGGAAGAACTCCTCGAAGCCTCCCGGAACGGCGACGACGAGCAGTCGCGCGGGCTGCGCCGAGCGGTTCAGGAATGTGTGCGCCTCCTCGCCGGGCACGTAGACGTAGCCGCCCGCTTCGAGGGTGACTTCGCTGTCGCCCAGGCCGAAGGTGACTTCGCCTTCCAGCACGTAGAAGAACTCGTCGAAGGGGTGAACGTGCAGAGGCGGTCCGGGAAAGCCCGGCGCGACGTCGTACTCGATGACCGCCAGCCGGCCGTCGGAGTCCGCAGCGGTCGCCTGAATCGTCACCGCGCCGGGCCCGACCTGAATCCGCTCGCCCTCACGCGACCGACCGATGAGTGCCCGCGCTCCGATGCGCGTGAGTCTAGAGCGTTGCGCCTGGGGGCCAGCTGGGACTCGCAGGTCTGTCACGCTTCGAGGACGTCGGCGAATCGCAGACATAGCCACGATCACTCTTCGTAGCGGTGTCGAGGTGGAGAATCCACTCGAGCTTGCGCTCGAATTCGTCGAGGCATACTCGAGCTCTGAGGGCGACGACTCCTCACGACACGGTTCATTCGACGAGAGCCACCTCAGGCTTGCAAATCGCGGCGGTGCGCGCATCTCCGCGACGGAGATCGCAGCGATTCTCGTCCGCCGCCGTGAGATCGAACGCGCACTGGGCGAGATTCACCCCGATGCATCGTTAGCGGACGCGACGAGCTCGATCCCCTGGATCCCGCTGACGCAGCTCTTCGAGGCCTTCGCGGATATCCGCGGAGTCGGCTTCTCGAAGATGACGAAAGCGCTGCACGCGAAACGGCCGGCGCTGATCCCGATGCTCGACAGCGTCGTCCAGGCATACCTGACGAGGGACGATCCCGGGACGCGCTCGTCGGGATCGTTCGGGGAGCGCGCCACCGCGCTCGTCCGCAGCTACAAACGCGACCTGGATCGGAACGGCTCGGCCCTGCAGGAGATCCGGCGAGAGCTCGCGAGCCGCGGGCACGTGCTCACCGAGGTGCGAATCCTCGACTTGCTCATCTGGTCCGTGTTCGCGCCCGCGCCACGTGCCACCGGCACGCGCTAGCCTCGGGCCATGCCCGCCCACCGGTTGACCCGGGCCGAGGCCCGCCGCATTGCAGTCCGCGCCCAGCTCCTCGATGCCCAGCGGCCGACCGATTTGCAGGATATCGTCAACCACCTGACCCTCCTGCAAATCGACCCGACCGCGGCGATAGCCCCGGCCGCGGACTTGGTCGCCTGGAGCCGGCTGGGCTCGGCGTACGAGCCCGAGCAGTTGAAGCAGGCACTGGAGCGGGAGAGGGCGCTGTTCGAGCTGGATGCGACGGTACGTCCCATGGGCGACGTGGGGCTGTACCTCGCGGGCGCCGAAGATTGGCCTCCCTGGGAGCGCACCCGGGCCTGGATGCGCGACAACGACTCGTTCAGGCGCGACATCCTAGACAGGCTCGCCGACTCCGGGCCGCTGACGTCGCGCGACATCCCCGACACTTCCGTCGTGCCGTGGAAGTCAACCGGATGGACGCACAACCGCAACGTGACCCAGATGCTGGAGCTCCTCATCATGAAGGGCGAGATCGCGATTTCCGGCCGCGTCGGTCGCGAGCGGCTGTGGGACCTGGCAGAGCGGGTGTATCCGGCGGACATGCAGATTCCTTCGGTGGAGGAGGCCGCGAAGATCAAGAACGAGCGGCGGTTGCGGTCGCTCGGGATCGCTCGCGCCAAGGGCACGAAGATGCCGCTGGAGCCGATCGACGTGGGAGAGGCCGGCGAGCCCGCCGTCGTCGAGGGGGTCGCCGGCGAGTGGCGGGTGGATCCCGAGGCGCTCGACCACGACTTCGAGGGGCGGACGGCCCTGCTGTCGCCGTTCGACCGGCTGGTCTACGACCGGACGCGAGCGGAGGAGCTGTTCGACTTCGAATACGTGCTCGAGATGTACAAGCCGGCGGCCAAGCGCCGCTGGGGCTACTTCGCCCTTCCGGTGCTGCACGAGGACCGGCTCGTCGGGAAGGCGGACGCCGCGGCCGACCGTAAAGCCTCAGTGCTTCGGGTGAACGCGATTCACGAGGACGTGAAGTTCACCCGCGCGATGACCAAGGCCGTGCAGGCCGAGCTGGAGGATCTGGCGTCGTGGTTAGGCCTCGAAGCGATCGCCTAGCGCAAAGCCGTCGACTTGTGCATGACGTAGCCGAGCCCGGCGTCGGGCAGCCCCGGCAGACCGCGTAGGTCCTCGAGGCCCGCGCGCAGCTCCGCTTCGGACGTGCCCGGGAGCTGCGCGAGCGCGTCGAGCGTGCTCTCGATCACGTCGGCTGCGTAGCGCGACTGGCTCGCCAGGTCCTCGTCCCGCCACCAGAAGGTGCGCTCCCCCTCGTCGATCTCACGGAAGCCGGCCTCGAGGAGCCAGCCGGGCAACCGCGTGCCGGCATCGCTCCAGCCCGAAGCCGCCATCCCCTGAACCATCGCGTAGAGCAGCGCCTCGACTGCCTGAGTGGATGGGGCGACGCGGCAGGTCGAGTAGTCGACCTCGATCGCAGTGATCGCGCCGCCCGGGACGAGCACGCGTCTTGCCTCGCGCAGTGTGGCAGGCGGGTCCTTGATGTGCTCGAGCAGCCACATCATCCAGACATGGTCGAACGACTCGTCCTCGAACGGGAGCGCGAGCGCGTCACCCTCCCGCAAAATCGCCTCGAAACCGGATCGCTCGAGGTGCCCGCGCGCAAAGTCGAGCTGTGCCGGCTCGATGTCGACGCCGAACAGGCGCACACCGGGGAACTCCTGTCCGAGCACCGCGAGCACCGCACCGACGCCGCATCCGACCTCGAGCAAGCGGGTTCCCGGCTCGAGGTGGGTGCCGTCGGCGATCAAGCGGTGGCGCCAGTGCTCAGCCTGCTCGACGAGCCGCTGCTGCTCGCGCGTGCCGTAGCCGTGAACGTACTCGGTTATCCGCGCAGAGTAGATGGACCGCATCGCGCGACTGTGCGCATGCCCAGGCGCAACCCCGTGATGGCAGGGAACGACGGCGCATCGCCGAATCGCGAGCCGTGGCGACCAATCACGACTCGCGGGACGCGACGCGGCGGACCCGCCTTGCGAACGAACGCACCTACCTGGCCTGGTGGCGGACCGGCCTCACCACCTTTGCCGTCGGCGTGGCGGCCGGAAAGCTCGTGCCGGAGCTCTCGCCGGGAGCCGCCTGGCCGTTCGAGGTGATCGGGATTGCGTTCGCGGTGGTGGGCCTGCTGTTCATCGTCTACGCATACGTGCGACAGAAGCGGGTCGAAGAGGCGATTGCGCGCGGCGAGTACTCACCCTTCGAGACACGCGCCGCCCTCGTCTTCGCCGCTCTCGGAGTGGTCCTCGGGATCGGCACGATCACCGTCATCCTCGCGCAACCCGCCTAGCTCGACACGGCCCGAGCGTGGCGCCCTCTCAGATCGCGGCGATGGCCTACGACGAAGAGCTCGCCGCCCGCATCCGCGAGAACCTGGCCGGAGATCCGGCTCTCGAGGAGAAGAAGATGTTCGGTGGGCTCGCGTTCCTGATCGGCGGCAACATGGCGATCGCCGCCAGCGGGCAGGGCGGGATCCTCGTGCGGGCGGATCCCGAGGAGTCGGACGCGCTCGTCGCCGCAACCGAGGCCGAGTTGATGGAGATGCGCGGCCGAGCGATGAAAGGCTGGCTGCGGGTGCCGAGCGACGCAGTCCAGGACGACGCTGAGCTGCAGAGATGGGTCGACGTGGGTGCGACTTTCGCCCGCGCCCTCCCGCCGAAGCGCTGACGGTCAGCCGTCGGCGGTCGCCGCAGCCCTGAGCGCCTCGAGTCGCTCGAGGCTCGCCGCCGGCCACAACTCGTTCATGTCGTAATACGCCTCGAACGCCGGCACCGACTCGGGAAGCGTCACCCAGGGCTGCTTCGACCGCGTGAAGATGTGAACGTCGGGCGCGACGGACGCCGGGTCGTCCAGCGTGCCCGCACGGACGAACCGGACCAAGGGGCTCGTGTACTGGCTGAAGACCGCCACCTGACAGATGGGGCAGCGCCAGATCCTCTGCGGTTCGCCCTTGTCGCGGGGCACGTCGACCGGCAGCGGCTCGCCGGAGAGGAGCTCCACCCGGTCGGCCTCGATCAAGACGTTGATGACGAAGGCGCTCCCGGTCTGCCTCTGGCAGTTCAGGCAGTGGCAGCAGTGGACGAAGAGTGGATCTGACGTAAGCCGGTACCGAACCGCCCCGCACGCGCAGCCGCCCTCACGTGCCGTGCTCATGTCTGGAAGTCGACCCGCATCACGTGCGGGTGACGAAGCACGTCGCGGCGAGACGCTCTCGTCGGTCTTGTCCTCGGCTCGGCCCGCCCACGGGACACGGCCGATGCGCACGTAGGCGCTGCGGGGCTCGACCGCGCACCAGCCGACGGACTCGCCGTCGATGTAGGCGACGAGCCCGCTCGTCGTGTTCGCCTCCGGGTGGCCGCAGCGCGTCTGCTCGCGCAGCCGGGCGGCGCGTTGCTCGACGGGAGGCGACGCCTCCTCGGAGTCCCAGTGCCGCCCGCGCGTCTTGAAGCGCTGGCACAGGCATCTGGACGGAACACCGTAGGTGCCGAACACGCCCTTCAGGTCGTCCCAGGACGCGTCTTGGCCGGGACGACCTTGACCGGGGACGGCGCCGTATCGCTCATGCGGACACCGTACTGGCTCCGACGAAGACTGATGGCGACGTTTCCACCTTCGCCCCGAACGGATGATGCGTCAGCGGGCTCCTGCCCTCATCGTCAGTGCGCAAGTCGAACGCAACGTTCGTACAGGAGGAACCATGTGGTGGGGTATCGGCTTCGGGCTGCTGTACTTCGTCCTGATGATCACGCTCGGGTTCATGACCTTGCGAAAGGGGCACTGGGTCATGTTCATCATCGGCATCTTCATTCCACTCTTCTGGCTCATCGGCGCCGTGATTCCGCCGACGAGGACCGCGTAGTGTCGCAGCGGCCCAATGGGCCTGATCAAGGACAAAGTCGGACCGGCCCTGTATGACTTCTTCGGGCGCCGGCTCGAGAAGGAGTTCGGCGACCGGAGGCAGGCTGTTCTCGCGCATGCGCGTGGACGCGTGCTGGAGATCGGCGCCGGGACCGGCTTCAACCTCGCGCACTACCCGCCGGAGGTGGAGGAGATCGTCATCACCGAGCCTGCCCCGGGGATGCTGCGCCGAGCCGAGCAGAAGGCCGCAACGCTCGACAGTCCCGTGCGGAGCGTGAAGGCTCCGGCGGAGCAGCTGCCTTTCGACGACGGCACCTTCGACACCGTTGTCTCAACGCTCGTCCTCTGCTCCGTGGACGATCAGGACCGCGCGCTCGCCGAAGTGAGGCGGGTGCTCAAGCGGGGCGGCCGGCTTCTCTTCATCGAGCACGTCCGCTCCGACGACCCTCGGCTCGCCCGCTGGCAGGACCGCTGGGAGCGTCCCTGGAAAGTGATCGCGACGGGCTGCCACCCCAACCGCCCGACTCTGGAGCGGATCAAGGCCGCCGGCTTCGAGATCGAGGAGTTCGAGCACGGCGAGCTGCCGAAGTCGCCGCCGATCACACGGCCGATGATCGCGGGCCACGCTGTCCGGGCCTGATGCCCGTCAAGAGCTCGAGCACCGAGATCACGACGCCGGACGGCGTCGCCAACGCGTACTTCTCCCGGCCCGATGACCAGCCCCATCCAGGAGTTCTGTTCGTCATGGACGCGTTCGGACTGCGGCCGACGATCGAAGAGATGGCCGACCGAATCGCCGCCGACGGGTACGTCGTGCTCGCCCCGAATGTCTTCTACCGAGCGGGGAGCTCGCCCGTTCCGCCGCCTCCCGAGGACCCCGAGGAGCGCTCGAGCTACTTCGGATCGACCATCCGCCCGCTGATCGAGCAGCTCACCCCGGAGCGCCTCGCGGCGGACGGCGCGGCCTACCTCGACTTCCTCGAAGAGGCCGGCGCCCGCGGCCCAGTGGCGATCACCGGCTACTGCATGGGCGGCCGCGTCTGCTGGTGGATCGCCGTCGCGCATCCCGATCGCGTCGCCGCGCTGGCTGCCTTTCACACCGGCGGGCTGGTGACCGACGAGGCCGACAGCCCCCATCTCTCGGCCGCGGACATCAAGGGTGAAATGTACTTCGGCTTCGCCGACGAGGACCCGGGCGCCTCGCCGGAGCAGATCGCGACGCTCGAGCGGTCACTCGACGAGGCCGGCGCGCGCTACCGCTCAGACGTCTACGCCGGCGCGAGGCATGGGTACACGATGGCCGACTCGCCGGTCTACGACGAAGCCGCAGCGGAGCGCCACTTCCGCGAGCTTCGCGCGCTCCTCCGGCGAGCCCTGGGCTAAACAGCGCCGGGACCACGCTCCGAGTCCCCCCTCTACCCGGCCCGCTGGTAGATCTGGACTTGGACGCCGTCGGAGCCGACGGTTTTCGTCTCCGCGAGCTTCAGCTTCAGCCGGTCGATCCCGTCGGGGAAGAGGCGCTTGCCGCGCCCGAGGATCGTCGGGAAGATCATCAGCCGGAGCTCATCGACGAGATTCTTCTCCAGCAGCGTCCGCACCAAAGTGCCACTGCCGGCGACCAAGATGACGCCCTCGGTCTCGTCCTTGAGCTTCGAGATCTGCTCGACGACGTGGTCGGAGATCACGCTCGTATTCTCCCACTGCGGATCCTTGAGCGTGGTCGAGACCACGCACTTCAGGTCGCTGTTGAGCTTGTCCGCGAACGGCCCCTCGCGGGAGGGCCAGGCCTCGGCGAAGCCCTCGTACGTGACGCGCCCGAGCAGCTGAACCTGGGCCTCCATCAGCTCGTCGAGCTTGAACTTGTCACCGTCTTCCCCACGGTCGTACTCGAAGGTCCAGCCGCCGTGCTCATACCCTTCGACTCCACCCGGATCCTCGAACACCCCGTCGATCGAGACGAATTCAGTAACCACGAGCCTGCCCATGTCGTTCCTCCTTTTTTCACGCGGTCTTCACCTACGACTGCGATGGGGCGTTGAACTCATCGGTCCTTGGCCCTTCGCATCGGCACACGTCGCTCGTCCGACTCTAAGCGGCTCGCCACACACGCCGCTCCGGCTCCGCAGATCCCCGTCATCCGCGGGCTGGTTCGAGCGGCCGCGCGCGCGGAATGGGATCGACGTGGCTGAGCACGAAACTTGTGGGAAAGGTCTCGCGGCTCATTCGTCTCTGCCGGCAAAGCTCGGCGACCTCACGGACGCCGTTGCGGATGTCTTGGAGATCCACACGACCGCGCTCGATCTCGGCGCCGCAGCACGTCTGTCGGCGTAGACTTTGGCTGTGCCTGGTTGACGCTAGAGCACGCTCGAATCCGCGGCCTTCGCGCCGACGCCGACGCTGCCGTCGCGGCAGGCGCTTGCCCCGGAGAGCCTCGGGGGTGGTGCTTGTGCGCCTCCTTGTATGGCTTCTAATCCGCGGGTGACGACCTGTTTGACGCTGAGGAGGAGGAGCAATGCCAAGCATCGGTCAAGAGAACCTCGAAACGGTCATGATCGACTTCTTCGGCGCCCTCCGGCGCGGTGATTTCGAAGCCGCTGCCGGGTTGCTCGATCCTGACGTCAGCTGGCAGGGGTTGCGCGAGGAGTGGGTCTGTCACGGCCGCGAGGAGGTGGTCGACACCTTCCGTTGGGGGCTCGAGCAGCGCCGTGAAATCGACGCACTCGAGTTCACCCGCGGCGGCGCGCAAGTTGTACTGGGCGCGCGCGGACCGAGCATCGGCGCGCTGGACGACGAGCCTCTCGAGGGCCAGATCTTCAACGTCTTCACCCTGCGCGACGGGAGAATCGTGCGCATCGATGATTACCGGGGCCGGCGCGAGGCGCTCACGGCAGTCGGCGTCGCCGAGGATGTGGACTGGCGCTGATCGCGGGCGGCGGCAGTGCGCAAACACGCCGCGACGGGGAGTTACAGCGGAGGCTCGAGAAGCACGACTCCGGCGCCATCGGTCGGCCGCGGACGGCGAGGCTCACGCACACCGATATCCGCGTCGGCGGGTGGGTCGTCGAGCCACGAGGTCGGCACCGTCTGCTCGCAGCGGCGGCGTAGGAACGCGATGAGCCGCTGGAGAGCGTTTGGGTGCCTGCAGCGTGGCTTGTCCATCTCTGCGATCGTAGCCTCCGACCATCGCGCCGCGCCGCCGAGCTCGCGACCAGCCTGGCGCGGCCGCCCTGGCGCAGGGCATCGCTCTATTGACGCATCGTGAGCGCGCGTTCGAGAGCGCCTCGGTCGCTCGGCCCGCCGTGTGTCGCGAGCACGTGCTCGACCGGCAGCGCGAGCAGCGGGCGCAAACTCTCGGCGACCTGCTCACGCTTCACGCCCTCGGGTAACCACTCGGGCGGGATCTCGAGGCCGTGGCCGAAGTCGACGAGCGTGTCGCCGGTGATGACCGCGCGGCGGTTCTCGACCCAGAGCACGACGTCGTTCGGCAGCCTTCCGGGGAACGCCTCGACTCCGACGGGCAACCGATCTCCTGCCGAGTACAGGTGCGCCTCACCCGCGTCTCCGGCCAGCAGCCAGGCCACATCGGGGCTCCCCTCGTCGGGCGGGGGCACGAACACCGGCGCACCGAGCCGCTCCACCAGGCTGCGCGCGTCGCGCTCGTGCCACGGGGACGTCAGCACGATCGCTGTCCCGCGGTCGGCGGCAAGCTCGCCGATTTCGCTCGGTGCCGCCAGCGGGTCGAAGAGCAGCAGATGGTCGCCGTCGTCGATCGCGTAGGACGAGACCAGGTGATCCTCCGGCTCACTCGGCGTCTCGGACATCGCCGCAAGGCGCCGACGAAGCGCCTCGTTCTCGGGCCCCGCCCACTCCGGGTGCGGGGCCTCCCAGTGCCACAGGCCGGGTCCCAAGTTGCGCACGGCGCGATGCTACTGAACGCCCGTGCCCTTTGTCCCTCGCCCTCGACCAGAGGTCGCTCCGCATACCGACGCTGCAGCGCATCACCGACTCAGAGGAACGCCGCCCGCAGCCGCTCGCACACGTACGGGCACTGCTCGGGCGGCATCGTGTCGACGGCGACGATCAGCGTGTCGTCCCAGCGATGGACGGCGACGCGCGGGTTGCTCTCCTCGAGCGTGCGCTCGACGTCGGCCGCGGACACCCCGGCTTCCTGCGCGTCGACGTGCACGACGAGGCAGTTGACCGGCTCCGGCTCGAGCGTCTCGACCATGGTGAAGAAGCGGGGCTCGGTTCGGACTCCGGGGATGCCCTCGACAGCGGCGGCGAGCTCGTCGACGAGCTCCGCGTACGAGCGCCAGCGAGCCTCGTGGTCGAGGTCCATCCACTCCTCGACCGCGAGCGTCGTCCCGACCACCGTGTGGAGGTCGAGCTTGAACGGCCGGCCGAAGATCGCCCACTGTCCGCTCTCAAAGCCGGTGAAGTCGACCACGGCGAGGGCGTCGACAAGATCGGAGCGTCCGACGACGAACCCGCCCGTGTTCGGGCCGTAGCAGTACTTCGCGCTGAAGCAGACGAGGTCTCCGCCTTCCTCGGTGAACCGCCGCATGCTCTCGGGCGGGTAGTTGAGGAAGGCGGCGTCGACGAGGGTCGGCACGCCGTGCTCGTGGGCGACGGCGGCCACGTCGCGGAGCGGGAGCGCTCCAGGCTCCTCGTCGAGGTGGGCCGGGACGAAGACCGCGGCGACGCGCTCGGGGTCGAGCGCGTTCTCGAGGTCCTCGCGCGAGGTTCCCTCCTCCGTTCCGACCAGGCGCAGCTCGGCTCCGGTCATCCAGATCAGGCGGGCGTACTTGTAGTTCGGCCGCTGCACGCACTGGAGGAGGACCTCATTGGGTAGGCCCGTGGTGTCTGGGAGACGCTCGGCGGCGGCGCCGTCGCCGCGCGTCATGCAGGCGGCCGTGCTGAGCGCGATCCCCGCCGCGGCCCCGGGCGTTACTCGACCTGCCTCGGCCCCGAGCAGCTCCGCGAGCCGGTGGCCGGTGGCCTCCAGGAGCTCGTTCATCGAGGCGGCCATCCCGGCGGCCTCGGTCATCGCAGCCCAGACGCTCGGCCCGATGATCGCGCCGCCGAGCTCACTGTAGACGCCGCGGCAATTGACGAGGGGCCGCGCGCCGAGCCGGTCGTAGACGGTCGTCCCGGTCGCGCTCGTGCTCGAACCTGTGCCCTCCACAGGAATGCGACCGTAGCACGGCGGCTGTAGCATCGCCGCGTGCGCGCCGGTGACGTCGTCTGGAATCCGCTGACCGGCGAGAAGGCCCTCCTAATCGAGTTGGGCGAGGAGACGTCGGGCGAGCGGATCGTCGCGGACTTCGCCTGGACGGCGAGGAGCTCACGGTCGGCGCCGGTGAGCAGCTAACCGTTCAGCCGGGGTCCTGGCACCGGTGGTGGAACTCCGGCGCCGGTGAGGTGAGGATCAGGACACGTGTCGAGCCGGCCCTTCGTTTCGCGGAAATGATCCTGGTCTTCTGGGGCCTCTGCGCGGACGGCCACACGAACGCCGAGGGTGTTCCGTCACCGCTCTACGGCGCGCTCTTTGCGAGCGACCGGAACGAGATCCGCGGGCGCAAGCCGCCCCAGCTCGTGCAGCGCGTCCTGATTCCGCCGCTCGCCGCGCTCGCTCGGCGGCGCGGCCTGGAACGAGAGATCACACGCTACCTCGACCCCGACACGCACCCCTCGGCCCAAGCCGGCCTCGGTCGGCTGCCCGAGCGGGTGATGTGGCCGCGGAAAGGCCGCCGTGAGCCATGAGCCGTTCAAACCGTGCGGAGCGCGTCGACCGTCGCCGTCTCGACGAGGCCGGAGACCGCCCGCGTCAGCTCGCCGTCAGAGGTGACGAAGATGTCCGCTTGTAGCTTCGTCAGCGCCACGTACTCAGCGTCGTACGTCGTCTCCCACCCCAGCTGGTCTGCGACCTTCCACGCCTGCCGCTGGAGCACCTTGTCCCCGAGGAAGCGCACCTTCAGCGAGTTCATACGCGTCACCCGCTCGATCCCCTCGGCGGCCGAGATCTCGCCCCGGCGGGCCGCCTCGTACAGTGCCGACAGCGCCTGCGAGCGAACGAGCGTCGGCGCGACGAGCTGGTGCTCAGCGGCGACCTCGATCTCGCCAGCAGCAATCCGCACAAGCGTCTCGCAATCGACCACGAACCGCGTCATACCGCGGACGCTACACGCTCGCCGATGACATCTCCCGTGCAGGAGGAGTTGTCCCGTGCTCCGAAATTGGCCGAATCGAGGGGCGGATCGTCGTCCGCTGGCACGACTGGCGCGACCTAGACGATGTCGAGGATCGGGTAGCGCGCGTCGAGGTCGAGGCAAGCCACCGCGAAGAGGGCGGTGCCGAGATCGCCTGTCCAGAGCGAGTAGCGGCCGCGGCCGTTCGCAGCGCGGAGCCGCTCGGCCTGGCCGAGCGCGTGGACGGCGAAGCGGCGAGCATGCTCGAGCCAGCGCTCGTCGCCCGTGCGCGCGAACGCCTTGAGAAGTGCGAACCCGTTGCCCGAGGTGCCGTGACAGATGCCGTGGCCCTTCTCGTCGCCGTGGGCGCCCGCCCGCCAGGTCAATTCGGCGCCGGCGAGCAGCAGGTCTTCATCGAGGTACTCCCAGGCGCCAGCGAGGACACCGGGAGCGCCGGTACACCACTGGAGACAGATCCGACCATCTCGCGGCCGCGCGAGCTGCGGCCGCGGTGAGCCGGGCCAATTAGCGAGGCCGTCCTCGCGGAACGCATGCCGGGAGAGAACGGCTGCGGTCTCGCTCGCGAGTGCATCGTCCGGCTCGAATCGGAGCAGGGCGAGTGTGTTTCCGGCGGCGCCGTGCAGCGTGCCGAGGCCGCGGTAGTCGTCATCCTGTCGCCAGAGCCCGTCGTCGCCCCGGCGGGCACCTAGGGCTGTGGCCGTCTCGCGCGCCGCCTCCTCCCAGCGCGGCTCTCGGGTCCATTCGCCCATCGCGAGTGCGGCGAGCAGCGTCCCAGGTGCTCCCCAATTGAGATCGTCCGTCGGGTTGGCGACGTTCGCGCGGACGAGCACATGGAGGTCGTCCGCGAGCGCCGGATCGGAGGCGAGCCGGAAGGCGACGAGCAGCGGTCCTGTCTCGCCGCAGAGCAGCGCTGCCGGGTGGTAATGCTCATCCGCCGTGAAGTCCGGCGCCGCCCGCTTGAGCTCGAGCGTGCGCAACGCGGCGGCGGCGAGGTCGAGCGAGGTTTCGGCGTGGCCGCGTCGCCGCAGCGCGTCGAGCGCCCAGATCACGCCAGCCGCACCAACGTAGAGGTTCTGCAGCGGCAGCGGCTCCTCCCACCCGTCCCATTCGTGCGCGGGCCAGAGCGCCTCCGGATCGAACGCCGCGTCGGCGTCGGCGACGATCGCCGCGATCGCATCTTCGATCTGCGGCGGATCCCAGGGCTCGTCGGTAAGAGGCTCGAACTGCGCTGGTTCGTAGAGCACGGCGCGAGCCTACCGCGAAGGACAGCCCGAATGGCTACCGCGGCGGCCGGGATCGAACGCGAAACCGACCGACGTCGTCATGTGCCGCGAAGCGGCACCGGCTTGGGTCGGCGAATGGAGGGGCAGGACTCGAACCTGCGGCCCGCGGGGGATCCCGGCGTGAGCAGCCGCGCCAGGATCGCCGTGGATACCAAGACCGGCAGGCGGCCACCAACTTGGGAGGAATACGCCCAGAACATGCCTCTCACCGCTCGGGCACCGATGCGGCCGCGGCGCTCTAGAGCCGGGGTCTCAGACCGGCCTTTGGAGGACGAAGAGATAGTCCCGGTTCAGGTAGAAGTTGTCCGGCTCGGGAGTCGACTCCTTCACGAAGCGGAGATCGGTATGGCCCACCATCGTGCGCACGATCTCCGGAGAGATGAAGTAGTGGCTCTCGGGCCTGTAACGCTCCTGGCTTTCAAAGCTCGCCCAACCACCCGGCGCGGCGAGGTTCGCCGTGTGCAGGAAGGCGTGCCCGCCAGGCCGCAGAGCCGCCGCCACCTCCCTGATGTACCTCCAGATCGTGTGGAGGTCCAAGTGGACGAACACATCGAAGGAGTACAGGAGGTCGAAATGGTTTCTGAGCTCGAGCGGTAGTGATGGGCGCTTGAGCAGGACGTACCTGACGTTCGTGTGGCCGGCAAGCGTTCGCTTGGCGTGGTCGAGCATTCCCTCCGAGATGTCGAAGCAGTAGAGCTCCGCCACCCTCGGGGCCAACCGCGCCGCTATCCGGCCGCCGCCCGAGCCGATCTCGCCGACGACGCTGTCCGCGTGGGCGAAGGGGTCGAGATACTCGGACAGCACGTGCTCGAGGTCGCGAGGCGTACCCCATTCCCCACCGAGCACCGACAACCGGGAGGCGTCCTCTGCGGTGGGGGGCGGAACGTCTGCCTGCTGCACACGAAACGCGGGGTCCTCGCTCCACGTCCGCGCATACCAATCCCATAGCCTGCGGTTGTAGGCGACGTTGTCGAGTGGGTCCGGCTCAGCCGTCCGCCGTAACCGCGAGATTCGGTGCGCCACTCCGTCCGGCAGCGCGCGGGCAACTCGCGACCGCAGGCGCGCGAGCATTGTCACGCCGCCCCCAGACGTCGTCTCGCAGCAACCGCAGGAAAAGCAGGCCCGAGCGCGAGTAGGACCCAAAGGCACTCGTCGGTGGGATAGGAGATGAAGATCCCGGCTACGAGCATCGCGAATTGCGCGAGCAGCACGGCCCGCGCGATCACCGCCGTGCCGAAATCACGGGCCGTGTCGAGCAGGCTCGCGGCGCGCCAGGACGCCGGCATGCACGCCCTCGCCACGGCCTGGAACAGCCCAAGACCGACGATGCCGAGGTCGGTCAGGAGCTGCAGATACATGTTGTGCACGGCATGCGGCCGCTCGGCTATGAGACGCACGAATTCGAGGCTCCCGCGCTCCCGGACGTACTCGGAGGAACCCGTCCGATGCCCATCTGACGTCATTATGCAGGAGCGGTTCCGACCCTTATCGGTTCGCGGCGTCCTTCCAGTCGAGCACGCGTAGCCGGCCGGCCCAGTCGATTCCCGCAGCGAGATCGAACACGGGCCGGCGACCGCTCCAGGACACACCACGCCGGGTCCGCGCCCAGCGGACGAGCGGATCGGCGAAGCCGAAACTGCGGTAGGTCTCGGGCGACTCGATCTGTATCGGGTTGAAGCCGGAGCCGCCGGTGTCGGCCACATAGCCTCCATAGGTCGCCCACGCCCGCACCAGCGTCTTCTTCCACCGAGGCCACGGCGCCGCCTTGATCTCGGCCTCGCTGTAGTCGAGCCAGAGCCGCGCACCAGCCGGCAACGCATCGGTCGTGTCGCTGCAGCGTGCCGCCCCGTGGTAGGCCGGCCTCACGTGGCGGCCGGACGTGCACGCCACCACCACGTAGAGGGCATGATTGATCTTGCCGCTGATCCACTCCTGAGCGCGTACGACCCCCGCGAGGCGACCACCGCCCCAGGCGGTGGCCTCGCCCCCCTTGAAGGCGTTGCCGCGAATCCTGGTGCGACCGCCCCACCGCGACACGATCCTCCCGCCGCCGGCAGGCTTCGACTGGACGTGGTAGAGGTCGTAGACCCAGCCCGACGACTGATTGATCACGGTCAGGTCGGCATCCGGGTGGGTCTGTCGACTGCCCTGGCCCGCGTACCGGGCCGCACCCGGAATTCGGATCCTGCGGCCCTCGATCGACTTGCCCACCGAGCCGAAGCCACCGTCCGCGCCCCACTTCGCGGTGAAGTCGAGCTTGAACAAGGGATCGGAGCGCGACGAGAAATAGTACGGCACCTGCCAGTCGTACCTCGGTTTCACGTTCCCGACGACCTTGCCGATCCGTCCGAGCGACAGCAGGCGAGCGACGTAGGCGGTGGAGTTCGGATGTATCCGCGGATTCGCCGGCACCGGCGTGTTGATCGGCGAATCAGCGGCATACGGACGCCAACAGGCCGGGGGCCACCTGCCCACCGCGAACCTCCTATGGCTCCCACAGCGTGTCCACTTGCGGCCGGCCGGGCCGCAATCCAAGGTCGACCGGGGTTCACTCGAGCTCAGCGAGAAGGACACGGCGAGGGTGGTACATGCGTAAGGAGCCACAATGGTCGATTGCTCGCGAACGAGCGGCGATGCGCCGGCCGTGGCGGCCGCGCTCACAAGCACTGCAGCCAACCCGAGCAGGACCCGCGGTGCTGACATCTTGAGGCTCGACGGCCTCATCGAAGCACCGAACGGTACAGGTATCGTGCGCCGAGCCCAGGCCTCGGCGGTGAAGTGCTCCTCGAGCCGCGCCCGTGCGACGCTACCAGGCGCCGAGTGTCGTCGTCGGCGACAAGGGGAACGAGCTCACCCGCCAGCCGCTCCGCATCGAACGGGGCTTCGTGCAGCCGTCCCGTTCGGTGGTGGACCACGATCTCGGGGATGCTGCCCACAGCGGTCGCCACAACCGGGACTCCAGCGGCCATGGCCTCGAGCAAGACGGTTGGAAAGGCATCGATCGATGAGGCGTGTACAAGCACGTCGACGGCGTCGAGGACGGCCATCTTATCGTCGCGGTGGCCGACGGCCAGGGCATCCGGGCCAAGCGGCTCGATGAGACGCTGGACGCGCGCGCGAAGCGGCCCGTCGCCAACGATGAGCAGCCGGACGTGGGAGAAGCGTTCGAGCAACCTTGCGACGGCGGCGGTAGCGATCTCGTGGCCCTTCCCAGTCCGTAGGATGCCGATCATTCCTATCACCAAATCGGGGGGCCGAGCCCGAGCTGCGTCCTGATGCCGGCCCCGCGCCTGGACAAGGCGACGCGGCGACGCCGTTTTGCACGGTGACCACGCGGCGCGGGTCGTCCCCGATCGACTACTACGTGCCGCTCGAGGCAGGTCCCGAACCTGTTCGCCCGCGCGCGCGTCGTGGCCACGCCATACCTCGCGGGCTCGCAGAGCGGCGTCCTGCATCTGGCGATGACGATGGAGCGCGCCGTCGCCACGAGCGACGTGGGAGGGCTCGGCCGCACCGTGGTAGACGGCCAGACCGGCCGCGTGGTGCCCCGCCGGAAAGAAGGAGGCGCTGGCCGAGGCGCTCGGCGAGTTGCTCGCCAACGCCAAACTGTCAGCGCGGCTAGGCGCGGAAGTTCGCCGGCGGCTGCTTGCGGGGCCGAGCGTCGAAGCCGAGCTGCTGGCGCTGCCGGCGCTCAGGACCGGGCGCGCCGAGCCCGGCGCCTGACCGCGCCATAGGCGAGCTCGGCCACCGGGCCGGTCCGTGAGGCCAGCAGCCGCCGGACCTCCGGAGAAAACCTGGCGGCGGAAGAGGGCCGGGATGGCGTTCGCCCCCTGATCGCCTTTGGGAGAGTGGGCTCTCGGCACTGCTCGGAGCGATTCTTGCTTTGGGCTGGCTGGAGTCCGTTGACCGGGGCGCTGCTCGGGCTCGTTCTTCCAGTCCTTTGGCCACTGTGAGGGGCCCTACAGATCGACTTTCGAGGAGGAGCCTGGGCAGCAACGGGAGTTGACCTGGCACGACGGAGATTGGTGAGGCTCGGTCCCCGTGCTGTCATCACCTCGCAAGCTCGATCTACGGCAAGTGCTATTGGGGTAACTAGAACCTTCTTCTCGTCGTTCACCGGAACCCGGTGGCGCAACCCCGTCGCCCCTCAAGACGGCCGATTACACTCGCACCGATGGCCCGCAGGACGCGGACGCGGCTGGATTTCAGCCCACCGCCCGGAAGGGCGGTGGGCTCAACGGCTGCATACGTCAGTCGGGCCCACTTCGACCCCCGCCCGGGGGCGATCGTGGCTCCGGCGGCGGTGACCGCCGGCGTCCTGGTCGGCACTGCCACTGCCATCGACCCGCGCCTGGGGATCGCCCTGCTCCTGGTCGCCTGCGCGGTGCCGCTCGTGTTGATCGACGTCGTGCTGGGCGTGGCGCTGTGGGCGATGCTCATGCCGCTCGCGAACCTCCCGGGTTTCGGGCTCGGCGCAACCGCCGTCGGACTTCTCGCCATCTGGAGTTGGCTTGGGCTGCCCCACCGGGAGCGCGTGCCTCTACGCGAGAGCGTCGGGGGACCCGTGGGGGCAGGAGCACTGATTCTCCTGCTCGCCTGGATCTCGCTCTCGCTGGGCTGGGCAGAAAATCCGGGGACAGGCGCGCGCGTTCTCTGGCAGTGGTACGTCGGAGCGATCATCCTGGCCGTCGTCGTCACGTCTCTCCGGCGCCTGCGTGACGCCCGCCTCGTTGTCGGTGGCTTCGTGCTCGGAGTGGTTCTCTCCGTGCTCGTCGGCCTCGTCAACGACGGCCTGGGAGGCGCGGGTGCAGGCGCAGCGGACACCCTCACGAGCACCGAAGGGCGACTGCAAGGAGGTCTTGGCGACCCGAACATACTCGCAGCTGCCATCGTGCCCGCGATCGTCCTGGCTGCCGCGCTCGCGGCGGCCGCGCGTCCGCAGGTCCGCTGGGCGCTGCTCGGCTGTGTCGGAGTGCTCGTCGTGGGTCTGGCAGCGACCCAGTCCCGAGGCGGCGCTGTGGGGGCTGCGGCCGCGTTCGCGGTTGGACTGCTCGCCGTGAAGGGTCGTGGCAAACACGTGCTGCGGGCCGGTGTGGGTGCCGTCCTCGTCGGCGTCCTCTACTTCTCCGCCTATCCGAACGCCCTCGGCCGGCTCGAATCGTCCGATCGGGGCAACGGCCGCGAAGATCTCTGGCGGGTGGCGTGGCGAATCACGGACGACCGGCCTCTGACCGGTGTCGGCCTTCACAACTTCACCGTCTATTCGCCGCGGTATGTCCGCCAGCCGGGTCGTCTCGACTTCGTCGACCTCATCGCCGAGCGACCGCATGCCGTTCACAACACCTTACTCGAGATCCTCACGGAGACGGGGGTCGTCGGGCTCGGGCTGTTCTTGGCAGTAGTGTCCGCCTCACTCGGAGCGGCCTGGAAAGCGGCAAGGCAATTCGAGCACCAGGGCGACGAGCCGGCGGCGACGCTGGCGAGAGGCGTCGCCGTCGCGACCGTAGGGCTTCTCGCGGCCGGGATGTTCGCGACGATGACACCACGTCCGGTGCTCTGGTTTCTGCTCGCACTTGGTCCAGGCCTCCTCGTAGTCAGCGGCAGAGCAGCCAGCAGCCCGCAGTCGTCGGCCGGGCAATATCCTCGTAAGGCAACAAACGGCCTTACGAAAGCGCCCGAGAGGGGCTAGTCTGGGGCCGGACTCCCTCGCGAGCGCAATGTGGTCCTGATGGCGGGCGATGATGATGATGATCTGCTCCGCGCCGAGCCGGCGTCCGGCGATCACGCCGCAGAGGCCGACGGGCCGTCGCCGACGACGGCCGCCGTCTAGAACGTCGCCGGCGCCGTACATGACGGTTGCGCGCACCGCGATCTACCTCGCGCTTTCAGCGGGCTCGAGCTCGTCGAGAGCGAGCGAGGTCGAGAGGTCGCGATAGGCGTCGATCTGCGCCTGGAGAGCGGCGATCTGCTGCTCGGCCGTGCCGATCGCATCGGCGCCGGCGATGAAGCGGGGCGGCGGCTGCTCCTTATCGGCGATGGTCAGCAGCGCCTGGGCGAGCTTGGCCGGGTCGCCCTGCTGTTGGCCGTTCTGTGCCTCCCACGCCTTACGCTGGGCGGCGCTGCGCTCGGCGTAGTCGTCGATCGACGGCGCGGCGTAGTTCGTCGACTGCTTGCTGAGCAGGTCGGTGCGAAAGAACCCCGGGTTGACGATCGTCGTGTGGATGCCGAACGGCGCGACCTCGGGGGCGAGCGACTCCATCCAGCCCTCCAGGCCGAACTTGGATGCGGCGTAGGCGGTGCCGAACTCAAAGCCGGCGAGTCCTGCGGACGACGAGATCGTCACGACGTGGCCCGAGCGCTGCTTACGCATGACGGGCAGCACGGCGCGGGTGACGTTCATCGGGCCGATGAGAGTTGTCGCCAGCTGCCGCTCCATCTGCTCCGGCGTCAGCTCCTCGAAGTAGCCCGCATGGAAGTTGCCGGCGTTGTTGACGAGCACATCGATGCGGCCGAAGCGGTCGACGGCGGCCTCCACCGCCGCCTCCGCGTCGGCGGGGCTGGTGACGTCGAGCTTGACGACCAGCAGGTCGTCCGCCTCGCCGACCGCCACCGTCACCGCGTCGGGGTCGCGGCCGGTGGCGACGACCGCGTTGCCGGCGGCCAGCGCAGCCTTGGCGAAATCGGTGCCCATGCCGCGGCCGGCGCCGGTGATGAACCAGATCTTCTTGTCGATCATTGCTCCTCCAAATCAGCTCGAGAAAGGTCAGTGCTCCTCCACAGAAGCAGGCGACGGCGCCGCGTGACCGTCCCTGTTGATCCAGGTACTGGCAGTCCCCCTCAGCTTTGGCGGAGCGGAGTTACCCTTGTCCTGTGGACACCAGTGACGAGATCCGCGAGTTCCTGACCTCCAGGCGAGCGAGGATCACGCCGGAGCAGGCGGGTCTGCAGTGGTATGGCGAGAACCGGCGGGTGCCAGGGCTCCGCAGGGAGGAGGTGGCGCTGCTTGCCGGGGTCAGCGTCGACTACTACACCCGCCTCGAGCGCGGGAACTTGAGCGGGGTCTCCGAAAGCGTGCTGGAGGCGCTGGCCCGTGCGCTTCAGCTCGATGAGGCGGAACGAGCGCACCTCTTCGACCTCGCCCGGGCGGCGGGCACGACGGCGAGAAAACGTCGCCGCCCGACGAAGCAGCAGGTCCGGCCGAGCGTGCAGCACCTCCTCGACGCGATCACCGGCGCGCCCGCGCTCCTGCAGAACGGCCGCTTGGACATCCTCGCCACGAACCCGCTTGGGCGTGCCCTCTACTCGGAGATGTACGTCGACCCGGTCCGGCCGGCCAACCACGCGCGGTTCGTCTTCCTCGACCCGCGAGCGGACCAGTTCTACGGCGACTGGGAGCGTGCCGCGAACGACACCGTGGCCATCCTTCGTTCCGAAGCCGGCCGCGACCCGTACGACCGTGGCCTGTCAGATCTCGTCGGAGAGCTGTCCACGCAAAGCGAGGGGTTCCGCACCCGATGGGCCGCGCACAACGTCCGCATCCACCAGACCGGCGTCAAGCACGTTCACCACCCGGTCGTCGGAGATCTCAGCCTGACGTACGAAATGATGGAGCTCACGGCCGACACCGGGCTCACAATCCTGACGTATACGGCTGAGCCGAATTCGAAATCCGCGGAGGCGCTGAACCTCCTCGCGAGCTGGACGGCCACGCTCGACGAAGCAGAACCGTCAAACGTGACCGACGCCTAGGGCGGCGCGTGTCCGACGCCGAGCGCGAGTTTGAGCGCGGGATAGCTGCTCGGTGAGATCGTGACCGAAGCCGCTGCTGACGCCTGCGATTAGCCACGTACGCGGCGACCGGTCCACTGCGTCAGCCTACTAACGGCATCATCATGCCTGCGCGAGTGATCGGGAATGTCGCTTGACGGCAGCTCGGATGTTCCGTCTGCGACCAAAGGGTCGCGCTACGGTGCCAGTACCGATGCGCGCAACCGTCATGCATGGCGCTGGGGATGTCCGTATCGAGAACGTTCCCGATGCCTGCCTGCTTCAGCCCAGCGATGCCGTCGTTCGAGTCACGCACGCCGGGATCTGCGGCAGCGATCTCTGGCCGTACAAGACGATGGAGCCGAGCGAGACCGGCCGTCGCATGGGGCACGAATTCATCGGAGCCGTCGAGGCCGTCGGCGGGGAGGTACAGACCATCAAGGCCGGCGATCTCGTCATTTCGCCGTTCAAGTGGTCCGATGGCACCTGTGTGTTCTGCCAGGAGGGCCTGCAGAGTGAATGCCTCCATGGCGGCAGATACGGCTTCGACGACGTCGACGGCGGACAGGGCGAGGCCGTGCGCGTCCCGCAGGCTGACGGAACGCTCGTCGTCCTGCCCTTCGATCGAGACGACGCGCTGACGCCCTCGCTCCTCACGCTCACGGACGTGATGGGAACCGGGCATCACGCTGCACTAGCCGCCAAGGTCGGGCCCGGCAAGATTGCTGCCGTCATCGGTGACGGCGCCGTCGGTTTGTGCAGCGTGATCGCCTCCCGACGCCTGGGCGCCGAGCGCATCATCCTCCTTGGTCGTAATCCCGACCGCATTGCACTCGCCAAGGAGTTCGGCGCGACCGACATCGTCAGCGAGCGCGGCGGCGAGGCCGTCGAGCGAGTTCGCGAACTGACCGACGGCCTCGGTCCGCATTCCGTTCTGGAATGCGTCGGCCTAGAGCAGGCCGTCGCCACCGCTCTCGAGATCGCCCGTCGGGGTGGTGCCGTCGGCCGGGTCGGTGTGCCCCAGAACGACACACTGGCCGCTGGCGTCGCCTTCTGGAAGAACGTCAGCCTGGGCGGCGGGACGGCCCCGGCCCGCGCCTACATCGACCAGCTGCTCTCGGACGTCCTTGACGTGAGGATCGAGCCAGGCCGTGTCTTCGATCGAGTAACGAAACTCGATGGGGTGCCGGATGGCTACCGGGCGATGAACGACCGCGAAGCGATCAAGGTCATGATCGAGCTCTAGGCACCTGTGCGCGCTCAACAGAGATGCCGTCGGCATGCGCGAGGGTTCGCGAATGCCGCCCGAGCGCCTTGCGACCGAGAGTCAGCTCTGAGATCGATCCATACGCAAGGGGAGCGCCGTCCGATCAGACGGTCGAGCGCGCGCGGCCGGCCGCCACGGCGAGGGCGGTCTGAGGTGAGCCAGCCCACCTAAGAGTCGGACGCGACTCTAGACCTTACTGAGGCCCGGCTTGGTGGCCCTGATGTGGCCAGGTGCGACCGCACCGGAGCGTAGGGATGCGACAAGCACTGCCACGACCGATCGTCTGCTCCCGAAGGATGTTCGCCTTCGCTGTGTAGGGACGAAGGCCAACGACCACCGTGACGTTCTGAACAACCCATCCCTCGCGGAGCATCAGGACGCTGACGATTGCGTTGACCGGGTTGTCGCCAACTTCGTCAAGCTCCTGGCTTGACCGATGACTTCTGACGCGCTGGGCGGTCGTACGAGCATGTCGACAGAGGGAGAATCGATGAGCAAGCTGAAGCTGAACATCACGATGTCGATCGACGGCTTCGTCGCCGGCCCGGACCAGTCGCCAGAGCATCCGCTCGGGGTCGGCGGTGAGGAGCTCCACGACTGGCTGGTCCCGCTCAAGGCGTTCCGC
>WNGB01006383.1_pt1 | contig 33293 bp, 31 predicted proteins | sample 5400681 | NCBI WGS metagenome assembly WNGB01 (sample SAMN13153367, study PRJNA577476) | soil metagenome | isolation source: 115 cm soil or saprolite under grassland replicate 2 | place: USA:California | collected 2016-06-15
GGGGGCGGCGCTGGCGCAGCCGGCGGAGTGGGCCCTTCGCGAGTGTGCGCAGCCCGCAGGGCTGCGATTCACGACGCGTAGGGTGGCGAAGCCGGCTGCGCCAGCGCCGCCCCCGACGACAGGACCCGGCCGCCTCGCGGTCCGTACGTTCGTGAATAATGCAGGCTAGCTAGGGGCCGTAGACGACCTTGTCGCCCCCGCGTTGGCGGGCCTGCTCGAGGTATCTCTGGGCTCTGGCGAGGAGAGTGGTCGAGGTCTGACCATCTCGCGGAAACGACACGATTCCCGCGCTGAGCGTCAGCCGCCTTGGAGGTTGCTCCGGACCTCGGCGAAACTCCATCCGCCTGACCCCGGCTCGCACACGTTCGGCGACCCCGACGGCTTCCGCATGGCCTGTGTGAAGCAGCAGCACGGCAAGGCCTGTGGGAAAGCGACCCACGATGTCCGTAGTGCGAATGAACTCCGCGACCCGGACCGAGAGGGCCGTCTCGATCGTCGCCTCGAACTCGGCGTCTTCCGGGGGAATGTCGGGCTTGAAAATGCAGAGGGTGAAGAAGTCCCGGTATCTCGTTCCCCGGCCGGTCTCGCGAAGGAGGAGGTGGAGGAAGGCCTCATATTGGAACAGGCCCGTGGACGGATCAAGAAGGGACACGATCCAGCCCCCTTTCCTCCGTGCGCCGAACGCTGCATCGATACGCGGCTCGAGGTTACGAATGGGAACATGGCGTGACGGGCCCCTGCCACGCCAGCCACCGGGCCAGCCGCGGGGCGAGTATAGTCGGAGTCACGAGACAAGGCTAACAAAATCGCTCAGATGGACGTTCCCTCACTTGGGTCGTCGTCGCCAGTGGTAGAAGGCGAGCGCCTGAACGAGGGACAGCACCACGAGGCTCAGGTCATTGAGCCAGTAGATCGACACGAACCGCCCAGCCAAAGTCCGAAGGCCGAGCACTAGCGCCATGCCTGCGGCAAGGTTGACTGACAGAAAGACGAGCGTTAGCCCCAGGCATTCGAGCATCTCCACGATGGCCGGCGCGAGCTCGTCTCGGCTGAGGGCGAGGCCGCGGATCCCGACGATATAGGCTCCCAGCGATGTCATGATCACGATCCCGATGATGGTCAGGGAGACGACGGCGCGACCTCAGAGAGCGCCCGCTAGGCGATAGTATGCCCAGGCAGACAGCTCGATGGCGATGTCGCGCACCAGGCCAAGGCGCGATTCGGGATTGGACGGGCCGCTCGCCGCAGTGGGTACTGGATGTACAACGAAACCGGCTCGTTCCATGAGCGTGCGTGATCGCGGCATGTCGATGGGATCTGCGACGAGCAGGATACGGTGACGGCCGAGCGGGAGCAGGAGCTTGCGTATCTCGGCTGCTTCTTCTCTGGTGGTACGTGCGCTGGCACTGATCAGAATGTCCTTGTCGGGCACCCCCAGTCCTCTCGCCAGCGCTTTTCTCGCCTCGGCCTCCCCCGTCGAACCGGACAGAAGGAGCACTGGGGCGAGGGCATCGTGGTAAAGGCCCACCCCGAGGAGCAAGCGCCTGAGCGATCGGTTTGTGAGCACGCCATCGGCGTCCGCGCCGCCCCGGCCCATCACCACGATAGCGTCCGATGGCTCTACGTGAGTCTGGCCGGCCATCAGGGTATTCAGAAGATTGGCCAGAGGAGTGAAGGCGGCAACGGCGAAAAGAAGCAGAGCAATCAGACCGACATATCGCAGCCCGTGCATCGAGGATGAGGCTAGCACAGGGACTGTTCCCACTCTCAGAAGATCGTCGGCTCGAGCCGACGATCTTCTAAGAGTGGATCCTTCTACCAGCAGCTAGTCCGAGTCGATCAACAAGGTCACGGTGACCCGGCGTTTCTTGTCATCGGGGATGGTGGGGTCATCGAGCGAGCCCATACCGATGGCCTGAACGCGCGAGAGCTGCACACCCTTGTCCGCGAGGAACCGCCGGACAGACTCCACGCGACGCTGGGCCAGAGTGTAGTTATAGTTCTTCGTGCCCTTCGGATCGGTGAAGCCGCCCAGCCTCACTATGAGGGTCGGACTGGACTCGAGCTCCTTGACCACGCCGAAGAGTGCGGTCTGAGCGCCATCCGAGAGGTCGGCCTGATCGAAGCCGAAATACACTTCGACGGTGTCGACCGCCTTCTGGTTGTACCGGTTCGACCAGACGCGCGTGAGGCGAGTGTCCACGCCCCCGGCTTTGGCCATGGCAGCATCCGCACGCTCCCCCGCGCCCCGCGCGAGCTGAGTCGTCTCGCCGAGGCTCGTCTCTACGGTCTTGATCTGGCCGTTCAGCTGGGTATTCACGGTGTCCACCTTCTGGTCCACGCTCTGACCAATCTCCACTTCCTTCTTGCCCATCAGCTCACGAACCCAGTCTTTGGTCGCGCACCCCGAGGCCGCCACTAGCACAGCAGGCAGTAGTATCGCGAGCCTTCTCACGTGAAGCATATGTCCTCCTCGTACCCGGTTAAGAGCCAGAAACCCGGGCGCTGCAATTGCAACGGCCGGGCCACACCTAAACCCTTGGAATCAGCTAGGTATTGGCAAGTTTCTCCTCATAGCTTGCCAAAAACCAAGCAATCGTTACATGGAGGGTGTGTAATCGTTACATCGCCGGGCCCTGGAGCCGTCGGCGCCCCAGGGGTTGGCCAGAGACGATAGTGGCTTGACCATTGGGCTGGGCTGGCACAGCCTATGTACGGAGTCGGAGCCCGTCCGGGTCGTAACACCCTTGAAAGGCGAGAATGATCGAATGAGCGTGAAGATCATGGTTGTCGACGACGAGGTCGCCGCACGGCGCGGCTTGGTGTCTCTCCTGTCCGGCTGGGGATACGACGTCGAGGAGGCCGGAGACGGCCAGGAAGCCCTCGAGAAAGCGGTCGCCGGCATGCCGGCGGTGGTGATCTCCGATCTCGTCATGCCTCGCATGGATGGCGACGCGCTCCTCAAGGCCCTCCGCGAGGAAGTGCCCTTCGCTGCGGTGATCCTCTTGACCGGGCAGGGAACGATCGAGACCGCGGTGAACGCCATGAAGGAGGGTGCCTACGACTACCTGACCAAGCCGGTAGACGTGGGGCGCCTCAAGCTGATCATTCCCAAGGCCGCCTCCAGCAGCGAGGCCCTGCGCGAGGTCGCGCTCCTCCGACGGCAGCTCCGGCAGGTCATGGGAGTGGGACAGCTTGTGGGCACGGGCCCCGCGATGCAGGAGCTCTACCGGATGATCGAGATGGCGGCGCCGACGCCGGCGCCGGTCCTGATCACGGGAGAGAGCGGCACGGGCAAGGAGCTGGTGGCGCGAACCATTCACGATCTGTCCCCGAGGGCGCGGGCGCCCTTCGTGGCCGTCAACTGTGCCGCCATTCCCGAAACGCTCCTGGAGAGCGAGATCTTCGGTCACGAGAAAGGCGCGTTCACGGGGGCGTTCGACCGCCGGGCCGGCTGTTTCGAGCTCGCGCATCAGGGCACCCTCTTCCTCGATGAGATCGGCGAGATGAGCCCGTCCACGCAGGCGAAGTTTCTCCGCATCCTGGAGGCGGGCATGGTGCGGCGTCTGGGCGGCCGTACCGAGGTGAAGATGGACGTGCGCGTCCTCGCGGCCACCAACAAGGACCCGCGGAAGGGCCTCATGGACGGCACCTTCCGGGAGGATCTCTACTACCGCCTCAACGTGGTCAGCATGGCCCTGCCCGCCCTCCGCGATCGTCGCGAGGACATCCCCCTTCTCATCCGGGCCTTCGTGGAGGAATTCAACGCGAAGTACGACAAGCACATCGGGGGCGTCGATGACGGCGTGCAGGCCGCGCTCGAAGCGGCACCGTGGCCGGGCAATGTCCGCGAGCTTAGAAATACCATCGAGCGGGCCGTCATCGCCTGCGGGGCAGAGCGCATCACCGTGAAAGATCTCTCCGACCTGTCCGGAGGCCGGGGACTCGACGATGGGGCCGCGACCAGCGCACCCCCGTTGGTGGCCGCCGCCAACGCCCTGACGGTTCCGATCGGCACTGCCCTCGACGAAGTGGAGAAGCAGCTCATCCTGCGCACGCTGGCCGCGCAGGAGAACAATAAGACCCGGGCCGCCCAAGTCCTCGGCATCAGCCTCAAGACGCTCCACAACAAGCTCAAGACGTACGGCCGGTGAAAATCGGCTTCGGTATTCGCTTCAAGGAAGCGGTCGCGGTCAGTCTGGTCGCGCTGACCCTGGTGGCCGTCACCACGGCCGTGCACCTCGCCCAGCTCACCCGCGTGGTGGTGGAGGAAGCGGGGCGACAGGCGCAGCTCGTGGCGCGGCAGATCTTCGCGCAGAGCAGCCGCTCCATCCTGCGCGGCTCCCAGCGTGATCCGCGGGAGCTCCTACGGCGAGACGGCGAGCTGCGCGGCTTTCTCGATGCCAGCGTGGGCTACTCGCCGCACCTCCTGTACGTGCTGATCGCCGACCGCGACGGCCGCATCATCGTGCACACGGAACGGCCACGCGAAGGAGCCGCGGCGCCCGAACGGCCGAGCCTCGATGACCTGCTCCGGGACAATGCCATCTCACGCTTCCTCACCCTGTACCACGTGGGGCAGACCTACGAAGTGGTGTTGCCCATGAACCTGAACGGCGCGCCCTTCGGGAGTATCCGCCTCGGCCTCAGCACGACCCTCCTGCGGCGCGAGCTGAACGCGGCGCTGCTCCAAACCGTGACCCTGGCCGCTCTCGCCTTGCCGCTGGCCTGGCTGGTGGCGTGGGCCCTCGCCCGGCTGATGCTCAAGCCGTTGCGTTCGCTGACCCGCGAAGTGGGACGGCTGGCGCGCGGGGAGTTCGAGATCGCGCCATCCACCGCCACCCACGACGAGTTCCAGGAGCTCTCGGCGGAGCTGCAGCGCCTGGGGCAGCAGCTCGAGGCCGATCGTATCGCCATGGTCTCGGAGCGTGCCCACGTCACCGTCCAGTCGCTCGTGAGCTATTCTCAGCGACTGGCCGCCCTCGGCCGCCTCACGTCCGGCGTGGCCCACGAGGTCAAGAATCCGCTCAACTCCATGATGATCCACGTCGAGCTCATCAAGGAGCGGCTGGAATCGCCGAGCCAGGAGGTGCGCCAAAGCCTCGAGGTGATCGGCGGTGAGATCCGGCGTCTCGATCGGGTGGTGCAGGGGTTTCTCGGCTTCATGCGGCCGCACGAGCTCGAGCTGAAGCCCATCGAAATCCCGGCCCTCCTCCACAGTGTGGTGGCCCTCGTGGAGGCCGAGTGGCAGAGCCAGGGAATCCGGTTCGTCCTCAACGTCGCGCCGGGCCTGCCCACCATTGAAGGGGACGAGGAGCTGCTCCGCCAGGCCTCGCTCAACCTGGTCCAGAACGCTTGTCAGGCCATGCCGGCGGGCGGTGTGGTCACGATTGGGGCGCGGGCCGAACAGCACATGCTATGTCTCGAGGTGGCAGACGAAGGGGTGGGGATAGCTCCGGAGGATGTCGAGCGCATGTTCGCGCTGTACTATACGACTCGGCCCGACGGCACCGGCATCGGGCTCTCGATCGTGTACCGCATCGTGCAGATGCACGACGGCACCATCGATGTGCGGAGCGAACTAGGACACGGAACGACCATGACGGTCAAGCTGCCCTTCAGGAGCGCCCGGTGAGAGTTGCGGCTCTTCTCGTCGCCGCGTGTCTCGGCTTGACCGGCTGTACCACGATCAAGGGCTGGTTCAAATCGCCACCGCCGGAGGAAGTGCGGTTGGCGCCGGCCGTCGTCGCGGCCCCCGTTCTCCCGGTCGATCCGCCGGAGGATCCCGCGCTCCTGCAAACACCGCCCTCTCCGGCCAGTCCGGCGAGGGCCGCGCCCCCGACCCCCGAGCCGCGCCGACCCGTTCCGCCGCGGCCTCCCGCGGCCACGCCTGCACCCTCGCCTCCGCCGGCCCGCGCGATCCCGGAGCCGCCGCCGGTCCTCTCTCCCGTGCTTAGCGTCGTGGACGAGCAGAAGCTCCGTGCCGACACCCAGCGGCGCATCGAGGGTGCATCCCAGCGCCTCCGCCAGATCGATCCGGCAAAACTCGCCTCCGGGGAGCAGGACAGCCTACAAACTGTGCAGAGCTTCCTCGAAAAGGCCCGTGAAGCGCTTCAGGCGCAGGACTTCCAGCGCGCCTTCACCCTCGCCGACAAGGCCTATCTGCTGGCTGACGAGCTGAGCAGGCGATGATTCCCTGTCAGGGTAAGTTTTTCCTAAGGGCGCAATTATTACCACCAGAAATTACCATGCCTTTCTTGCCTCGTCTCCAAAGTCAGCGAGAAGAAGGTTCCTCCAAAGTTACTTGCACCTCCATCAGATGGCATGCACATTGCGCCCCTAAAGGCGCCATGCGAAGAGAATCCGGCGAAGACGCAAAGGTGCTCGTGGAATGGCTGGGTCCCTGGCTCAGTGGCGGCGGCAGTCTCCTCTTCATGACCGACTACGATGGCACGTTGACCCCTCATGTGCCCGACCCTGGCGAGGCACGACTGGCGCAGGACGTCCAGCACCATCTTGCCGTACTAGCTCGGAACCCTAGCGTGCGCCTGGCTGTGGTGTCCGGGCGCGATTTGGGCGATGTGACGCAACGCGTTGCCGTCCCTGGTGCCGTCTACGCGGGTTGCCACGGGCTTGTCATCGATGGCCCCGGCATCGCCTTCAGCCACCCACAGGCGGTCGCCCAGCAACCGATGGTACGGGCGCTCGGTGAATCCCTGGCTCGGCGGGCATCGACGATCCAGGGTATGCGGGTCGAAACCAAGCGGCTCGGTGTCACCGTCCACTACCGCCACATGAATGCGGAGGGGCGCCGATCGTTCGAGACCGAGCTGGCGCGGGCCCTGCACCAGAGCCACGGCGGACGCCTCAAGATCTTTCACGGCACCAAAGCCATCGAGATCCTGCCCCAGGTGGGATGGAGCAAGGGTCATTGCGCGCTCAGAATCCGGGAGTGGGCGCTGAGCTCGCTCCCGCAGCCGATGCTCTCCGTGTACATCGGCGACGACTGGACGGATGAGATGGCCTTTGGAGCCCTCGTGGGGAAGGCGATCACAGTGCGGGTAGGGCCGCCGGAAATGGCGTCTCGCGCGACCTATCGAGTGGACGGTGTAGGGGCCGTGCACCACCTGGTCGAGCGCCTCGCTTCCGCGGCTGTCCACAGAGGGGCGGCGTGAGTGTTGCCACTCGACTCGTCGGTGCCATCTGGCTCGCGGCGCTCGCGGTCATCGGCGGCTTCACGTACCTGCAAGTCGGCGGAGAGCGCCAGCGCCTCTTCGGAGACCTCGAGCGGCGGGCGGGCCTGCTGGGTGAGGGGCTAGCGGAGGCCGCCGAGCCCGCCCTCGCCCGAGGCAACCGCCAGGCCCTTGAGCGTCTGCTCGTGAAGTTCGGTCAACCCGAGCAGAGGCTGGCGTTCTTCGATCGTCTCGGCACCGTCCAGGCCGCGACTCCGGCCCTGCGCCCCGTCTTGTCACAGGTCCTGCCCGAGGTGACGGCGGCGCTCACGAGCAAGGAGACGAGGCGTGGACTCAAGCGCCTCGGTAGCCGGCCCGTCTATGTCTATGCGAGTCCGGTGATCCGCGACGAGCGTGTCGTGGGAGCGCTTCTCGTGGCCCTCGACGCCGAGCCGATGGTGGAAGCCGAGTGGCGCCTCTGGCGCGACAACGGGATCCGCTTTCTCGTCCTCGTCCTCGTCCTCTCGGGCATTGCCCTCCTCATTATCCGCATCACCGTCGTCCAGCCGCTGACGAAGATGGCCCGCTGGACCCAGGCGCTTCGCCGGAGCACGCCGCCGCCGCCCCTCGACATCGCCGATCCGGGGATCTTCGGGCTCGTGGCGCACGAGGTGTCGGTGATGGCCAAGAGCCTGCACCGCGCGCGGGCTGCCGCGGAAGAGGAGGCGGCCCTCAGGCTGGTGGGCGAGGCGCTCTGGACCGAGGAGCGGCTCAAGCAGTTCGTCAAGCTGCGGCTGAGCGGCTCTCCGCTCTTCGTCGTGTCGAATCGCGAGCCGCTGAGCCATGTCTGGAAGGACGGGCGGATCGAGGCGCAGCATCCTGCCTCCGGCCTCGTCACGGCCATGGAGCCGGTGATGCGCGCCTGCGGCGGTGTCTGGGTGGCCCAGGCCAGCGGCGACGCGGACCGCGAGATGTCCGACGAGGCAGGCCGCATCGGGCTGCCGCAGGACGACCCGCGCTATTCGCTACGGCGCGTGTGGCTCAGCAAAGAGGAGGAAGCGGGCTACTACTACGGCTTCGCCAACGAGGGGCTGTGGCCACTCTGCCACATCGTGCATACCCGGCCCCTGTTCCGTCCTGAAGACTGGGCGCACTACAAGGCGGTGAACGAGAAGTTCGCCGCGGCCCTGCTCGCCGAGGCGGCCGAGGTGGACTCACCGCTCATCCTCATCCAGGACTATCACTTCGCCCTCCTGCCCGGGTTGATCAAGCGCGAGCGGCCGGACGCCCGAGTGGCCCTCTTCTGGCACATCCCGTGGCCCAACGCAGAGGCCTTCGGCATCTGCCCGTGGCAGCACGAGCTCCTGCTCGGCATGCTCGGCGCCGATCTCATCGGCTTCCACACCCAGTACTACTGCAACAACTTCCTCGAGACGGCGGAGCGCGCGATCGAGGCGCGGGTGGAGTGGGAGCAGTTCGCGGTGACGCGCGGCCAGCACACGACGCTCGTCAAGCCATTCCCCATCAGCGTGGCCCCGGAATTCGTACCCAATCCGCCTCCCACCCTCCGCGAGGACATCCTGCGCGATCTCGGTATCTCGTGCGAGTTCCTGGGCGTGGGGGTGGAGCGGCTCGACTACACCAAGGGCCTGCCCGAGCGCATTCACGCCGTCGGCCGCTTCTTCGAGCGCAACCCGGAGTATCGGGAGCGCCTCGTCTTCGTCCAGCTCGCGGCCCCCAGCCGCTCGAGCATCGCCCGCTACCAGGAGATCGAGGCGGAAGTGGACGCGGCGGTCCGCGAGGTGAACACCAGCCTCGCTACCCGGAAGTGGCGTCCCGTGCTCTATCTCAAGCGTCACCACGACCACCGGGAGATCTGGCCCTTCTACCGGTACGCCGACTTTTGCATGGTGACCTCGCTCCACGACGGCATGAACCTCGTCGCCAAGGAATTCGTCTCGGTGCGCGAGGACGGCGGCGCCCTCATCCTGAGCCAGTTCACCGGTGCCTCCGCCGAGCTACGCGACGCGCTCCTCGTCAACCCCTACGACCTCGACGGGGTGGCCGACGCGATTCGACGCGCGGTCGAGATGCCGCGCGAAGAACAGGCGGCGCGCATGAGCCGGATGCACCAAACGGTGCGAGAGCAGAACATCTACCGCTGGGCCGGCCTGCTCCTTGGAGAGCTCTCCCGGATCCCCGAGGAGCCGCCGGGTGATTCGGCAGCCAGCGGCTCGGCGGCGCCTGGAACGCGGGGAGGCCGAGGCATCGTCGACTGACCGCAATGCCGCCGTAAAAGTTACACGACCACGGTAACCGCTACACGCCGCGCGCCGCGTCTACCCCTCTAAAGGCGTGGCCAGGCACGTTTGAGCCTCCCAGAATCCCCGTAGCCCTTGGCATCGCGGTTGCGTGAGCACCATGTCAGAGAGAGCCCATGGCACCGTCGCTGAAGTTGGACGAGCTGGATTCGCGGCTTCGTGCCGTCCTGATCGATCCCTATGCGGGGAGCCGGGAGGGACTCCGGGCTTCGCTCGAGGCGGAAGGGTGCCTGGTCGAAGTGGCGGCGGACGCGGAACACGCCCTGGCGCTCGTGCGAAGGGGAGGCTTCGATGTGGGCGTGATCGATCTCGACCTGTCGCCCGCCCACGGCATGGTGCGAAGCGCATGGGTGCTGGCCCGGCTCTTCCGGACGTTCAATCCTTCGTCCCCGGTCGTGCTCTTCGTTGCCGAGATCGGGCGAGATCTCGTCAGCGAGGCGGCCTCCATGCATCCCGCACTGCTGCTCGAGAAGCCTATCAATCCCGCGCGCCTGCGTGCGGTGGTGCGTCAGCTCCGAACAACCACCGCCGCCGGCTAGCGACCCGCCTGAACGCTCCACGCTCGTAACGATCGCCGCGCTCGAGGCTCGCTTGCATACGGAGCGCTCTTCGTCCAGACTGGCGCCGGATGATCGCCCCCCGGAGATCACGAACGTGCAGACTCGCGCCCGATCGTGCCTCCTCGCGGGACTGATGGCGGGCCTGGGATGGCCGGGCTCGAAAATCATCCGCATCGATCCATGAACCACCGCATCGAGAAAGGGACGCCCATGCGAGCAGCGCGCGCGATCATCCTGGCCGCCTTGATCATTCTCTCCGTTCCCGTGGCCGGCGCCGCCCAGACTCCCGGAGAGGTCTTCAGAAAGGTCACCCCTTCCGTGGTCGTCATCCGCGCCAAGGGAAGCGAAGTGACCCCAGGCGGGCAGGTGCGCTTCACGGAAACGGGCTCCGGGGTGCTCATATCCGCCGACGGGAAGGTGATGACCGCGGCCCATGTCGTCCACTCCATGAACGACATCAGCGTGGAATTCCTCGGGGGCGACACGGTCTCCGCCAGAGTCATCGCCTCCGAGCCGGCGGCCGATCTCTCCCTCATCCAGCTCGAGCGGGTTCCCGCGCGCGCCAAAGTGGCCGTCATGGCCAACTCCGATACGGTGCGGGTCGGCGACCCGGTGTATATCGTGGGCGCGCCCTATGGCCTCAGCTACTCCCTCAGCGCGGGACTGATCAGCGCCCGCTGGGCGCCCAACACGGTGCACCGGGCCATGCCGCTCGCGGAGTTCTTCCAAACCAATGCCACCATCAACACGGGCAATTCAGGCGGGCCGATGTTCAATGCGGCGGGGGAAGTCATCGGCATCGTCAGCCACAACATCTCGAAATCGGGCGGGAGCGAGGGCTTGGGCTTTGTGGTGACCATGAAGACGGCGCGGGAGCTCCTCCTCGCCAAGAAGTCATTCTGGGGCGGCCTCGAGGGCGAATTCCTCTCGGATGAGCTGCTCGATCTCCTCAACGTGCCCAACAATATGAAGGGCTACCTCGTCAAGAGCGTGGCCAAGGGATCCCCGGGGGACGAGGCGGGCCTTCGCGGCGGCAACAAGGTGGTCACCGTGGGCGGACAGCAGATCGTCCTCGGCGGCGACATCATCCTCAGCGTCGAAGGCGTTCCCGCGGAGTCGCCGGCCAGCATGATGAAGATCCGTGACCATCTCGCAACGATGAAGCCCGGCGCCTCGCTCACGGCCACGGTCCTGCGCGCGGGCAAGGTCATCGAGCTGACCGGGGTCGTGCCCTAGCCAGACGATCGGCGCTGCTACAGCTGCCCGGAGTCGCCCCAGTTGTCGAGGAGCTTCTGGTACGCGGGGTCGTCGTAGCGGTCAAGATGGAAGGCGGACGCGTAGGGAGGCAGGGGGCGCTCGGCGATGTAGTCGGCCAGCAGGTCCGCCGCGCCGTTGGACGACATCATGCCGTAGCCTGAGAGGGCGCCGATGACGTAGGCGCCCTCTATGGGGAGCGGGCACGAGAGAAAGCGGTTCTCGCGCGTCTTGGTGTAGTAGCCGCCGTCTACGAAGCAGCGCGGTAGTCGCTCCACGTAGGCGGCCATGGCCGGGATCATGCGCGCCATGCCCCGCAGCACCACCTCGGGATGCGAAGGATCGAAGTCGGGCGGGAAGGCGGGCTCGACCGGCTCGACGTCGTAGGTCCACACGCCGAGCACCGACGTGCTCTCGCCCGCGCCCTCGGGCCGGCCATGCGCGCCCGACGGCAGCTCCTCGGTGAGGTGCCGGTGCCGCGGCGAGCCCGCGAGCTCCGCCCGCTCATCCTCCGACCAGCCGATGGTGAGGGGATCGGCCCATATCGTCATGGGCGCTCCCCGCGGCATGGCGCCCAGCGGATCGTTGAAGGCGATCTTCGAGTGGAGCTCGCAGAAGACCGGCAGGTCGAGTCCGAGCATCCGGCCGGCGCTCCGGAGGTGCGGCCCCGCCGCGAGGACGGCCCGCGCCGTCCCGATGGACTGCGTCCCGCCCGCCGTCCGTACCTCCACGCCGCGCACGCGCCCGCCCGTGGCGTCGATGCCCTCGACGCGTCCCTCGACGAGCCGAGCGCCGTGGGCGCGGGCCTGCTCGAGCAGGTACATGCCGAGCTGCTGTCCGCTGAACCACCCGCAGCGGCGGGCATGGAGCAGGGCGATGGTGTCGGGAGCGAGCCACGAATAGTGACGTCTGATGAGGGACGGCTCCGTGATCAAGTCGGTGCCCCGCAGGGACGGCTCGAAGCCTTCGAACGCCGATGGCTGGTAGTCGTCCGACCCCGTCGCGTGCACGCGAACGGGCCCAGCCCCGAGCGCGGCGGCTTCCTCCGCCGCGCAGACGAACCTCGCCACCCGCTTCACCTCGGCGGTGGCGAAGAGATAGCCGCGCCGGTTGAGCCTGAACACATTGGCGCTCTCGACGGCCAGCTCCTCGAGGAGGTCGATGCTTCGGTCCATGAGGGCGACCATGTCGTTGCCGGGACCCGGCCACCAGTTGCGGTAGCATTCGGCGGACTTGTCGCTCGTGAGGGTGAGGGGTGGTCGCTCGTCGACGATGACGATGCCGCGCACGCCCCGACGCACGGCCAGGTGATACGCGGTGGCCACGCCCGCGATGCCCGCGCCGCAGATCACGACGTCCGAGGAGCGCCGACTCATGTCGCCCGCCAGCATACCTCAACCCGGAACCTCGACGCCTCCATGACGCTGTGATAGTCTTGCCGCCTCATGCATCGGCCAGAACCCGCCTGCTCCAGGCGTGCGCAATGACTCCCGGCAGCGTCGCCCGGGCGGCCCCTGCCCGCGCCCCCTGGCATTGGACCCTCGACTCCGCGGCTGACGCCGTCGTTCTCCAGCTCTCCGGATCGTGGCGCATGCAGGACCATCTGCCGTCACCGGCGGACGTCGAGAGCGAGCTGGCGGGGGCTTCGTCGGCGCGCCGCCTGACCTTCGACACGCGCGAGGTCACCGCGTGGGACACGGGTTTTTTGGTCTTCGTCCTCAACGTGCGCGACGCCGCGACGTCGCTCGGTCTCACCGTGGATCGCGCGGGCCTGCCCGACGGCGTCCGCAAGCTCCTCGACCTCGCCGCGGCCGTGCCGGAGCGCGACACCAGGCGGACCGGGGCCGAGCAGACTTTCCTCGCCCGCGTGGGCAGATCGACCACCTCTGCCCTCGCGGGCGCGGGGGCGATGATCACCTTCATCGGCGAGTCCTCGATGGCCCTCGCCCATGCCGCGGTCGGCCGCGCGCGTTTCCGCCGCGTCGACCTCATGCTCAACATCCAGGAAGCGGGGGCGAGCGCGCTCGGCATCGTCTCGCTCATCAGCTTCCTCATCGGACTGATCCTCGCCTTCGTGGGGGCCATCCAGTTGCGGCAGTTCGGCGCCCAGATCTACATCGCCGATCTGGTCGCCATCGGCATGGCGCGGGAGATGGGCGCCATGATGGCGGCCATCATCATGGCCGGGCGCACGGGAGCGGCCTACGCGGCGCAGCTCGGGACCATGCGGGTCAACGAAGAGATCGACGCGCTCACCACTATGGGCATCTCGCCCTTCGAGTTCCTCGTGTTGCCCCGGATGCTCGGTCTCATCCTGATGATGCCGCTCCTCACGATCTACGCCGACCTCGTGGGCATCCTCGGGGGGGCGGTGGTGGGGGTGGGCATGCTCAAGGTCGGGGTCGTCCCGTACTGGAACCACACGTGGAGCGCCGCCTCGCTCGCGGATTTCTCCGCGGGCCTGATCAAGAGCGTGGTCTTCGGCGTGCTCATCGCCATCGCCGGCTGCATGCGCGGCATGCAGTCCGGGCGCAGCTCGGCCGCGGTGGGACTGGCCGCGACCTCGGCGGTGGTGACGGGGATCGTCTTTGTCATCGTCTCCGACGCCGTCCTCACCGTGGTCTATGACGCCATCGGATTCTAACCACGCCCCGCCTCGCATTCGCGTGGTGGACGTGACCATGGCCTACGGAGACTTCGTCATCCAGCGCGATCTCAACTTCGATGTCGCGCGCGGCGAGATCTTCATCATCATGGGGGGGAGCGGCTGCGGGAAGAGCACGCTCCTGCGTCACATGATCGGGCTCATCCATCCCGCGAAGGGTGACGTGCTCTACGACGGGGCGAGCTTCTGGGGCGCCGATGACGATGAGCGTCAGCTCATGGTCCGCCGCTTCGGCGTGCTCTATCAGAGCGGCGCCCTCTGGAGCTCGATGACGCTCGCGGAGAACATCGGGCTGCCCCTCGGCGAGTTCACGGAACTCACGCCGGCGCAGATTCGCGAGGTGGCCTCGCTCAAGCTCTCCCTGGTGGGGCTCGGGGGCTTCGAGGACTTCTATCCTTCGGAGATCAGCGGGGGCATGCAGAAGCGCGCCGGACTCGCCCGCGCCATGGCCCTGGATCCGGACATCCTCTTCCTCGACGAGCCCTCGGCTGGGCTCGATCCGGTCAGCTCGCGACTGCTCGACGACTTGATCCTCGAGCTCCGCGACAGCCTCGGTTGCACGGTGGTGGCGGTGACGCACGAGCTCGCCAGCATCTTCACCATCGCCGACAATTCCGTCTACCTCGACGCCGAGACGCGGACCATGCTCGCCCAGGGCAATCCGAAAGAGCTCCTTGCGGAGTCGAAGGATCCGAAAGTCCACGCCTTCCTGACTCGCGGGGGGCAGGAGCCCGGGGCGGCTCCGGCCGGGCGCGCGGCGGGAGCCACGGCATGAGCACGCGGGCCAACCCGACCGCCATCGGGGCCTTCGTGGTGGGGGCGCTCGCGTTCGCGGTCATCGGTCTCGTCACCCTCGGCGGGCTCCAGATCTTCAAGAAGGAGCTGCACTTCGTCCTCTTCTTCGAAGGCTCGCTGGGCGGACTCGATGTCGGCGCGCCCGTGGAGATCCGTGGGGTCAAGATCGGCACGGTGACGCGGATCCGTCTCTTCGCTCGGAGGCAACAGATCGGCGTGTACGTGAGCATCGATCCCTCGCTGCTGCCGAAGGGCGGTGAGGTGAGGGAAAGCGTGGTGGGAGTCCAGGAGCTGATCAAGCAAGGTTTGCGGGCGCAGCTGCAGACCCAGAGCCTGCTCACCGGCCAGCTCCTCGTGTATCTCGACTATTTTCCCAACTCTCCGATCGTGCTCACCCATCTCGATCCCAGCGTGCCGGAGATCCCGACGGTCCCCACCACGCTCGCCCGGCTCCAAGCCCGCCTCGAGGCTTTCCTGAACAAGCTCGAGCAGGTCAACCTCGATCAGTTGACGGTGGCCATGACGGAGACGATGCAGAACGCCCGCGCCCTGCTCGGCTCTCCCGAGGTCAAGTCCGCCATCGTCTCGGCGAACAGCGCGCTTCAATCGGCCGACCTCGCCCTCAAGAATGCCGATCAGGTCATCAAGGGATTCGACAAGAAGCTCGATGCCCTCGGGGGAGAGGCCGGCGCGACCCTCGCCGAGACCAAAAAGCTGATCGCGGATACCCAGCAAGTCCTGGGGAGGCTCGACGCACAGATCGAGCCCCTCTCGAACTCGCTGCGCTCCACGAGCGAGTCCGCCACCGTCACCCTTCGGTCGGTGGACCGGGCGGTGGACGGTGACTCGCGTCTGGGGTATGAAATGCTCCGCGCGCTCCGCGACGTCGCGGACGCCGCTCGCTCACTGAAGACGCTCGCCGACTATCTCGAGCGTCATCCGGATGCTCTGCTCCGTGGCAAGGGAGGCCCAGAAAGCAAATGACGACCCTCATTCGACGTGTCGCGCTGCCGTTGGCCGTCGTCACGGCCCTCTCACCCTCGGGATCGGCCCCGTGAGCCTCGCGGGTTACCTGGATCGGCCGCAGATCGTCACCCGTCCCGCCACAGACAAGATCGATCTGGGCGAATTCGATCAGTGGGGTGAGCCGCTGCGAGACGGAATCTCCCGTGTCCTCGCCGAAGACCTCTCGCGCCAGCTCCCCTCCGCCAGGATAGCGGTCTTCCCGTGGCGAGGCCTCGACGCGGTCCGGTATCAGGTGCTCGTCGACGTCACGCGCTTCGACGGACCGGCCGGGGGCGATACCGCCCTCGAGGCGCGCTGGCGCATCCTCGACGGCGTCACCGGCAAGGAAGCCGCGGCCAAGATCACGCGGCTCACCGAGTCCCCCGGTGGCTCCGGCTATCCCTTGACCGAACCCTGATCTCAGGAGACCTACGCCATGGCAACGAAGCCAACCCGACGTGAATTTCTCCGCGACGCGACGGTCGCGGCGGGAGCGGCGGCTTTCGCCGGCGCCCTTCCCGCGGGGACGGTGAGCGCGCAGGGCGCCAAGGCACCCGAGGCCAAGATCGGTGCCCAGCTCATCGGCAAGCTCGAGGGGCCGGAGCTCGTGCTCGACGCGACCAAGTGGCCGAAGAAGTTCGCCGAGGCGCCCGTGCTGGCCGAGATGGTCAAGGCGGGCAAGCTGCCCCCCGTCGAGAAGCGCCTGCCCGACGAGCCCATGGTGGTCAAGCCGCTCCAGTCCATCGGCCGCTACGGCGGCACGTGGCGGCGGGGCTTCACCGGCCCCGGCGACGGCGAGAACGGCAACCGCATCGTCTCCACCGACAAGATCCTCTTCTGGGACTACACGGGCAACAAGGTCATGCCCTGCGTGGCCAAGGAATGGAAGCAGAGCGAGGACGGGAAGAGCGTGACGATCTCGCTGCGCAAGGGCATGAGATGGTCCGACGGCACGCCCTTCACTGCCAACGACTTCGTCTTCTGGTACGAGGAGGTCTACCTCAACAAGGACCTCATCCCCACGGGGCACCCCGATTTCATGGCCAATGGAAAGTCGGGCTCCATCCGCAAGGTGGACGACACCACGGTGGTCTTCGAGTTCCAGGACGCGAACTTCCTGTTCGTCGACATCCTGGCGGGCAGCACCGCCATGGGCGGCGGGCAGGCGACCCAGGCCCAGGTCGGCCGCGGCATGGGTGCCTACATGCCCGCGCACTACATGAAGCAGTTCTTGCCGAAGTTTTCTTCCACGGAGGAGGTGGAGAAGAAGGCCAAGGCCGCAGGGTTCGACGGCTGGGTCAGCTACATCAGGAGTCGGTGGAACTGGGCCCTCAACCCCGAGCTGCCTGTGCTGACGCCGTGGAAGACCATCACCCCCATCAATACGCCGACGTGGGTGCTCGAGCGCAATCCCTACTACATGGGCGTGGACACCGCGGGCAATCAGCTGCCGTATATCGATCGCATCAGCATGACGCTGGCCGAGAACCTCGAGGTCCTCAACCTGCGGGCCGTCGCCGGCCAGTACGACTTGCAGGAGCGCCACACCGCGCTGGCAAAGCTGCCGGTTTTCCTCGAGAACCGCGCCAAGGTCGGCTACGACGTCCGCCTCGATCCGGCACTCAATGGCTCTGACGCCACGCTCCAGACCAACCAGGCCTACGAGGCGGATCCCGAGATCGCCAAGTGGCTTCACACCAGCGACTTCCGCCGCGCGCTGTCCATGGGTATCGATCGCGATCAGCTCAACGAGACCTTCTGGGTCGGGGTGGGCACGCCGGGATCGGTGGCGCCCGCGGAGAGTCTGCCCTACAGTCCGGGGCCAGATTGGCGGAAGAAGTGGTCCACCCTCGACGTGAAGCAGGCCAATGCCCTCCTCGACAAGGTCGGCCTCGCCAAGAAGGACGGCGAAGGCTACCGCCTTCGCACCGACGGCAAGGGCCGCCTGCGTCTCGAGCTCCAGACCTCGGCGGGCGCCTTCGTGCCGCATACGCAGATCGCCGAGATGATCAAGGAGCAGTGGAAGAAGATCGGCGTCCAGGCCGACGTCAAGGAGATGGAGCGCAGCCTCTTCTTCACCCGCGTGGCCAGTAACGAGCAGCAGATCGCGCTGTGGGCCAATGACGGCTCGGAAGTGCTTTTCCTCTTCCCGCGCCACGCCCTTCCCCTCGATCCGGTCCAGGCCCTGCTCGGGACGCCCATCGCCCGCTGGTATGCCAGCAACGGCGCCCAGGGCAAGGGCCCCAAGGACCCGCGCCTGATCTCGGCGCTCGAGATGTACCGCTCGGCCAACGGCAAGAAGACGCAGGAGCGGTACAAGATCGCCCAGGAGATCTGGAAGATCCTCGTGGACGAGCAGTACTCGATCGGCACCGTGGGACTGTCACCGGCGACCATGGGCGTGCGCATCGTGAGCAACAAGCTGGGGAACATCCCGGCGCGGCAGACCAATGCCCAGCATGCGCGGACGCCCTGCTCGTCGCATCCGGCGACCTTCTTCTACAAGGCGTAGCCGGGAGTCAACCCGCGCATGCTCGCGTATCTTGCGCGCCGGCTGATCCTGGCGGTGCTGACGACGTGGGCCGTGTCCGTCCTCGCCTACGTGGTGATCCAGCTGCCGCCGGGCGACTACATCACGTCCTATATCGCGCAGATGTCGGCCTCGGGCAGCTTCGTCACCCGGCAGGAGGCCGAAGCCCTCCGTCAGGAATACGGTCTCGACAAGCCCATCTGGGTGCAGTACATGCGCTGGATGGGGATGGTGGTGCGAGGGAAGTTCGGCATGGCCCTCGAGTGGGGCCGGCCCGTGTCGGAGGTGATCGGCGACCGGCTCTGGCTCACCATGGCGGTATCGGGCGCGGCCATCCTGCTCACCTGGGTCGTCGCGCTGCCCATCGGCATCTACTCCGCTGTCCGTCAGTACTCGGTGGGCGACTACATCGCCACCTTCATCGGCTTCATCGGCTTGGCCGTGCCCTCCTTCATGCTCGCCCTCGTGCTCATGTACTTCGGCTTCACGCTCTTCAACCTGAACGTCGGCGGCCTTTTTTCCGACGAGATGGCCCAGGCCCGCTGGAGCTGGGCCAAGGTCTGGGATCTGATCAAGCATCTGCCGCTGCCCGCCACCATCCTCGCCCTCGCGGGCACCGCACAGCTCATCCGCATCATGCGCGCCAACCTCCTCGACGAGCTGCGCCGCCCGTATGTGGTGACGGCGAGGGCCCGCGGCCTGAGCGAGATGCGGGTCATCCTCAAGTATCCGGTGCGGGTGGCGCTCAACCCGTTCGCGAGTACGGTCGGGTACCTGCTGCCCTACGTCGTCTCGGGCAGCATCATCGTCTCGCTCGTGCTCTCGCTGCCCACGGTGGGGCCGCTGCTGCTGCGTGCGCTGATCGCCCAGGACATGTTCCTGGCCGGCACCATCGTGCTGCTGCTGGGCGTGATGACCGTGGTGGGGACCTTTCTCTCCGACCTTCTCCTCATGTGGATCGACCCGCGCATCCGGCTGGAGGGCAGGAAATAGCCGAGCGCGAGGAAGAACGGATCTCTGTCGCCACGCAGTGGCAGCTCATGTGGTGGCGGTTCCGCCGCCACCGGCTGGCCATGGTCGGCACGGCGGTGGTGCTGCTCTTCTATGCGACGGTGGTCTTCGCCGACTTCCTCGCCTACGCCGATCCGGGCGCCTCCGAGGCTCAGCGCTCGCTCCTGCCTCCGCAGCGCATCCATCTCTTCCAGAACGGCCGCTTCGCGCCCTACGTATACGGGCTCACCGGCAAGCGCGATCCGATGACGTTCAAGCGCGTGTACACCCCGGACCCCGAGAAGAAGATCCGCGTGCGCTTCTTCGCCCACGGCTTCGAATACCGCTTTCTCGGGCTGATCCCGGCCGACCGCCACCTGCTTGGTCTGGAAGGCGTGCGCGCCGAGGACGGGCTCTTCGTCCTCGGCACCGACGAGCAGGGGCGCGATCTCTGGTCGCGCCTCATGTACGGCACGCGCACGTCGCTCACCATCGGCCTCCTGGGCGTGGCCATGAGCCTGGTGCTGGGGGTGGTGCTGGGCGGCATCTCGGGTCTCTACGGGGGCGTGGTGGATACGGTCATCCAGCGCGTCATCGAGATCGTGCGCTCCATCCCCACCATCCCCCTCTGGATGGGTCTGGCGGCCGCGCTGCCCAACGACTGGACGGTGATGCAGGTCTACTTCGCCATCACCTTGATCATCTCGCTCGTGGGCTGGACAGAGCTGGCGCGCGTGGTGCGCGGGCGCTTCCTCTCCCTGCGCGAGGAGGACTTCGTGATGGCCGCGGAGCTCTGCGGTTCCTCGCGTACGCGCATCATCGTGAGCCACCTCATCCCCTCCTTCCTCTCCCACATCATCGCGGCCACCACCCTGGCCATTCCCGCCATGATCATCAGCGAGACCTCGCTGTCCTTCCTGGGGCTGGGGCTGCGCCCGCCCGCCATCAGCTGGGGCGTGCTGCTCCAGCAGGCGCAGAACATCCAGGCCCTGGCCATCTCGCCGTGGCTCCTCGCCGCCTCCGTGCCCGTCATCATCGTGATCCTCGCCCTCAACTTCATGGGCGACGGCCTGCGCGACGCGGCTGATCCGTACGGGCACTAGCGCTCTCCCTCTATGCGTACATCACACACGAGGCGAGCCGGTCCTTCCCTCGACGTCGCACTGATCTCGGGCGGGTGGCCCCGGGGGAGGCGGGGGCGCGTCCGGCGGAGTGGGCCCTTCGCGAGTGTGCGCAGCCCGGAGGGCTGCGATTCACGAAGCGTAGGGTGGCGAAGCCGGACGCGCCCCCGCCTCCCCCGGGGCCACCCGCCCGCCTCACGCGTGGTGTACGCATGAATCCCCGCCCGATTCTGGAAGTGCGAGATCTGCGGACATATTTTTTCCCCGAGGAAGGCACGGTCCGCGCGGTGGACGGAGCGCACCTCGACGTGTATCCGCGGCGGACTCTGGGTATCGTGGGGGAGAGCGGATGCGGGAAGAGCGTCACCGCGCGATCGATCCTGCGCATCGTCGAGCGCCCCGGACGCATCGTGTCGGGCTCGATCCTCCTCCGGCGCGAGGGTGATGACCTAGGCGTGGATCTGGCCACGCTCGCGCCTGACGGCAAAGAGATGCGGCGCATCCGCGGCGAGGACATCGCGCTCGTGTTCCAGGAGCCGATGACCTCGTTCAGCCCCGTCCACACCATCGGCAGCCAGATCGTCGAGACCGTGCGTCTGCACCAGGAGGTAGGGAAGGGGCAGGCGCGCGAGCGTGCCGTCGAGGCGCTCAGGCTGGTCGGTGTGCCGAGCCCCGAGCGCCGGGTCGACGAGTACGCCTTCCAGCTCTCCGGCGGCCTGCGGCAGCGCGCCATGATCGCGCTCGCGTTGTCCTGCAGCCCGCGCATCCTGATCGCGGACGAGCCGACCACCGCGCTCGACGTCACCACCCAGGCGCAAATCCTCGCCCTGCTCGCCGACCTCCAGCGACGCGAGGGCATGGCCATCATCCTGATCACCCACAACCTGGGCGTGGTCGCCGAGATGTGTGACGAGGTCGCCGTCATGTATCTGGGCCGGGTGGTCGAGCAGGGACCCGTGGAGGTCATCTTCCACGACCCGAAGCACCCATATACGCGCGCCCTGCTCCGCTCCATGCCCAGCATCAAAGCGCGCGTACGCTCGCGCCTGCCCGTCATCGAAGGCTCCATCCCGCATCCCTACAATCGTCCGCCCGGCTGCCCGTTTCACCCGCGCTGCCCCGACTTCATGCCGGGTCGCTGCGATCAAATCGAGCCGCCGCCGATCGAGGTGGGCGACGGGCACGAGGCGGCCTGTCTGCTCTACGGAGGGAGCGAGGGGTGAGCTCGCCGGCCACCGTCCGCCTCCTTGACGTGCAGGGACTGCGGAAGCACTTTGCCATCCGCAAGGGCTTCCTGCGGCGACAGGTGGGGGTGGTGCGTGCGGTGGACGATGTCAGCTTCCACGTCGAGAAGGGCGAGACGCTGTCCCTGGTCGGGGAGAGCGGCTGTGGCAAGACCACGACCTCACGTTGCATACTGCGCGCGCTCACGCCGACGGAGGGCCGTATCCTCTTCCACGCCGCGAGCGGGCACGTGCTCGACGTGGCCGCGCTGTCCAAGCGCGAGCTCCAGCCTCTCCGCCGGCAGATGCAGATGATCTTCCAGGACCCATTCTCCTCCCTCAACCCGCGGCGCACGCTGCTCGACATCGTGGCGGAGCCCCTTGTCGCCAACGGCGTCGGGAACAAGGAGGAGCGGCTGGCCCGCGTGGTCGAGCTCCTGCGCCTGGTCGGGCTCCGGCCGGAGTACATGCGGCGCTATCCGCACGCCTTCAGCGGCGGCCAGCGCCAGCGCGTGGGCATCGCCCGTGCCCTCGCCCTCAACCCGAGTCTCGTGGTCGCCGACGAGCCCGTGTCCGCCCTCGACGTCTCGGTGCAGGCGCAGATCCTCAACCTGATGCAGGACCTCCAGGCGCAGCTCGGGCTCACCTATCTCTTGGTGGCGCACGATCTGTCGGTGGTGCGGTTGGTCAGCGATCGCGTGGCCGTCATGTACGTCGGACGTATCGTCGAGCTGGCGCCCACGGAAGCGCTCTTCGCGACACCCAAGCATCCGTACACCGAGGCGTTGCTGGCCGCGGTGCCGAAGCCGGACCCGCGATTGCGTGGCGAGCGGCTGCTCCTCGAGGGCGAGGTGGCGGATCCATCCAATCCGCCCCCCGGCTGTCACTTCCACCCGCGCTGCCCCTACGCGGCCGAGCAGTGCCGCACCGAGACACCGGTCCTTCAGGAGATTGCGCCGGGACACGCCGTGTCCTGTCATCGGGCACGTGAGCTCTCGCTGCGCGGGGTCCCGGAGTAAGGCCGCGCGGTGGCCGGCGCCCCCAAGTACCACAGCGCTGAGATTCGAGGGCTCAAGGCGCGCCTCATCCTGCCGCTGTCCGTGGTCTCCACGGTGGTCGTCGGCGGGACCGTAGGTTACTTCTGGCTCTGGCGTGCCATAGGCGGCACCTGGCTCGACGCGCTGTTCATGACCGTCACCACCATCACCACCGTCGGCTACGGCGAGGTGAAGCCGCTCGACTCGGCCGGCCGCATTTTCACCATGGTCATCGCGATCGTCGGGGTGGGCAGTCTCTTCTTTACCTTCGGCGTGGTGATGGAGTACATCGTCGCGCTGCGACTGGCCGACCCCACGGGGAGACGCAAGATGGACAAGCGGATCGAGGCGCTCCACGGACACATCATCCTGGCCGGTCTCGGCCGCGTCGGACGGCAGGCCGGGCACGAGCTGGCGGAGGCCCGCGTGCCCTTCGTGGTCGTGGAGCCCTCGGAAGTGACGGGACGTCACGCGGAGGAGCTCGGATGGCTATGCCTCCAGGGTGATGCCACCGACGACGCCGTGCTCGAGCGCGCCGGGGTCAGGCGTGCCCGCGGACTCATCGCCACCACCGCCAATGACGCCACGAACATGTATATCGTGCTCTCCGCGCGCGTGCTCAATCCCAAGCTCCACATCGTGTCTCGAGCCATTGACGAGACGAGCGTGCCGAAGCTCACCCGGGCCGGCGCCGATCGCGCCATCAGCCCCTATGCCATCGGCGGGCATCGCCTCGCCCACCTCATCCTGAGCCCCACCGTCGTGGACTTCTTCGAGACGGCGCTTCGCCGGGGCAATGAGGCGCTGAACATCGAGGCCATCGCGGTGAGCGCCGACAGCCGGGCGGTGGGCCGCACCCTGGAGGCCCTGGCCGTGCGTCAGGCCACGGGGGCGACCGTGCTCGCCATCATGCGCGACGGCAATCCCGTGGTGAACCCGCCGGGCGACATGGCGCTGGCTGCGGGCGACCGTCTGCTCGCCATGGGCACGCGCGACCAGCTCGAGCGCGTGGAGCGGGTGCTCGCGGGACGAAGCTGAACGGGCTTCGGTCCGCTTGACAGAGACGAGACGGGCGCGCAGACTCCCGCCTTGCCCGCGGAAAAGAGTCCGACCTGGCCGATCGACGAGGCGGCGGGCCGCTTGGATGGCGCCCGCCCCGGAAGGAGCATCGCCATGGCAAAGAAGCGCGCGACCAAGCCCGCCAAGAAGACATCGAAGCGCCGGCCCGCCAAGAAGGCCGCGCCCCCGGTGGAGTCGGCCCCCGCGGCCATCCGCAGGCTCGATGCGGAATTCATGCGCGCCGCGGCCGCCAAGGACGGCGCGACGCTCGTGGAGGCCTTCTACGCTAGAGACGCCGTGCTCATGCCGCCCAACAGCCCGGCCATCGAGGGACGCGAGAGCATCCGGCAGATGCTCCAGGGCCTGATGGACTCGGGCTTGACCAGCATCAAGCTCGAGACCACGGTCACCGCGAGCTCGGGCGACCTTGCCTACGGCCGGGGGCGTTACAGCATGAACCTCGAGCCGGCGGGAGGCGCGCCGGTGACCGACGTGGGGAAGTATGTCGTGGTCTATCGTCGCCAGGGTGGGGCCTGGCGGGCCGTGACCGACATCTTCAACAGCGATAGGGCCGCTACGTAGTGATTCGAGGCAGTGTCGCGATCACGCTGAGTCTTGCCCTGACCGTCGGCGCCTGGGCGGCCGCTCCCGCGCCCACGCCGGAGCAGACACCCGGTCCCTTCTATCCGAGTGTGCTGCCCGAGGACCACGACGCCGACCTCGTGGTGATCAAGGGGCGAGAGGGCCGGGCCCAGGGCACCCTGCTGTACCTGAGTGGCCGCGTGACCGACATGGATGGTCGCCCCGTCGACGACGCGCTGGTCGAGATCTGGCAGGCCGATACCTATGGACGGTACCTGCCCCCCAAGGACGGAACGCCCGGTCGCCGCGACGCGAACTTCCAGGGCTACGGACAGGCGAAAACAGACGCCACGGGCACCTATCGCTTCCGCACTATTCGTCCCGTGCCGTACGAGTCGCGGGCTCCGCACATCCACTTCAAGGTCATGCACCCGCGCTTCCGGCCGCTCGTGACGCAGATGTATGTCGTGGGCGAGCCGGGCCGGGAGGACCCCGCCTCTTTCGGAGGCCAGCGCGTGCGCGAGGCCCTCTCCGTGACGCTTCGCCCCGCCGACGGCGAAGCGGGTGCGCTCACCGCGCGCTTTGACATCGTGCTCGTGCCCGCGCGCTAGTCCACGAGAGCGACCGCGCGCACGGGGGAGCCGTCGCCGCCTTCGAGCTTGAGGGGCAGCGCGATGAAGCGGCAGCGGGGCGCCTGGATCTGATCGAGGTTGGTCAGGTACTCGATCACCGTGATGCCGGCGGGGAAGAACACGTCGTGGGTCGTGCAGTCGTACCGTGTGACTGTCTTCCCGGCATCAAAGATCATGGTGCGGATCGCATAGTCGGGCGGGTAGTCGTAGCCCACCGCCTTGGCCCCGCGCTTCACCAGCCACTCGCAGGCGCTCCGGCCCGTGAAGGGCGCCCCACGCCAGAAGCGTTCGCTCTCCACCGGACACCGGCGGGGCCAGTCTGTGCGCAGGAGCACGATGTCGCCACGCTCGAGGTGGCCGCCTCGGCGCTCGAGATCGGCCGCCGTCACCTCGCCGTTCTCGCCGAGATGCGTCAGATCCACGACGGCGGCGGGGCCCATCCACTGGTCCACGGGCATCTCCGAGATGTCGCGATCGCCGGGCAGGAAATGCACGGGCGCGTCCACGTGCGTGTAGGCGTGGCAGCTCGAGGTGAAGACGGTGGACTGGAAGAGGGCGCCCGACTCATGCGTGGAGCGACGCTCGCTCGCGACCGTCCAACGAAAGTGCGGCTTGAGCGTGAAGGAGAGATCCACGATGCGCATGGGCGGCATGGTGTCCCGCGGGCGGCATCTTGTCAATGATCCTCAGGAGGTGGGGGGCGGCGACGAACCTGCTAGACTGGCCACCATCCGCGTCCGCGCGGGGAGGATCGCCCCAGGGGAGGATCGAATGTCGGCGAATCAACATCAGAGCGCGCCAAGCGGCATCGGCGGATGGCTGATCCTGGTTGCCATCGGCCTGTGCCTGACGCCGCTCCGCATCGGGGCGGAAATCATCCAGGGTGCGCGCGCGCTCGAGCCGGTGGCGTGGCGTGCGGTGACCACGCCGGGCTCGCCCGCCTACCATTCGCTCCTCGGCCCGCTCATCGTGGGCGAGATGGTGGCAAACGTGGCGCTTCTCGTGTGGACCTGCGTGCTCCTCTACCTGTTCTTCACCACGCGGCGCGCTTTTCCCCGCGCGATGATCGCGTTCCTCATCGTACGCGTCGCGATTCAGATGGCCGATATCTTCGTGGCGAGGTCCATCCCCGTCGCGGCGGCCTCCATCGGCCCTCGCGTCTACGGTTCGGTCGGGGCGAACCTGCTCGTCGTCTTCGTGTGGGTGCCATACTTCCTGAAATCGCGTCGGGTCGCCGCCACCTTCGTCCACTGAACACCCAGCCCTTCGCCGCGCGCATCACGGTTGATTTCGCCCCCGCCGAGGCCCGACAATGATGCCTGCATGCCCCGCGCACGCGGCGTCACCGTGAGGCGGCTCTTCCTGCTGGTGATGCTGCTGACGGGCATCGCCTGCGCCGTAATCTGGCGAAGCTACCTCTCCGTCCCGCAGATCCAGGCGTTCGTGCTGGGTTTGGGCCGATGGGGTCCGGTGGCGTTCGTCGTCCTCTACGCGATCGGGCCGGCCTTCCTCGTCCCCGGGTTACCCTTCGATCTGTCGGCGGGCATTCTCTTCGGTCCCGTGTGGGGCACGGTGTATTCCCTCGTGGGCAGCACCGTGGGCGCCACCGTGGCTTTCCTCGCCGCCCGCACCGTCGGTCGCGACTGGACGGAAGAGAAGCTCTCCGGCCCGCTCAAGAAGATCAAGGAGGGCGTGGACAAGGGCGGCTGGGAGTTCGTCGCTTTCGCGCGCCTGGTGCCGGTCATTCCCTTCAATCTCCTCAACTATGCCCTCGGGCTCACGCGCATCCGACTCGTGCCGTACGTGCTCGCGTCGTTCGTCTTCATGGCCCCCGCCACCGCCGTGTACGTCTACGCGGGCTGGGCGGGCGGAGAGGCTTTGACCGGCGAGGGGACCCTGTCGGAGACGGCGTGGCGGGTGTTCTTCGCGCTCACCGCGCTGGGCTGCCTCGCCGTGCTGCCCAGGCTCGTCGTGCGCCTCTCTAGAAGCCGGCGAAAGCTCCCTCGCTGACCCCGCGGACGTAGTGGCGCTGGAGGAGCACGAAGACCACCAGGGTGGGGATCATGGCGAGCAGGATCACCGCGGAGAGCGTGCCGAACGCGAAGGCCTGTCCCTCGTCCTGCAACATGCGCAGCCCCGTGTTGATGTTCGCGATCTCCGGGTGGATGGCCAGCGTGGAGGCGAGCAGCACCTCGTTCCAGACCTGAATGAAGGTGAGGAGCACCACGGTGGCGAGGCCGCCGCGGGCCATCGGGAGATAGATGCGCCAGAAGACGCGAAGCTCGCTCGCCCCGTCGATGCGCGCGGCCTGGCCCAGCTCCTTCGGCATGGTGAGAAAGGTCCCCCGCATGATCCAGATGGCCAGGGGCAGAAACAAGGCGACGTAGGGCAGGATGAGCCCTTCCCGCGTGTTCCAGATGCCCAGCCGGAACTCGAACATGAGGATGGGCACCATCAGGATGACCCACGGCACGGAGAGGAGCACGAGCATGAGATGGACGAAGAGGCCGGAGCCGGGGAAGCGCAGGAGGCCCAGGGCATAGCCGGCCATGGCGGACAGGAGGGAGACGGCGGCGATCGTCACCACGGAATAGACGAGGGTGTTGAGGACGAAGCGGGGGAGCTGATCGCCTCGATCGAAGACCTTCTGAAAGTGCGTGAGGGTGGGATGTCTGGGCAGGATCTGCTTGTCGAGGGCATAGATCTCCGTGTTGGGCTTGAAGGCGGTGAGCACCACCCAGAGGAAGGGCAGGAAGGTGACGAAGCAGAGCAGGCTGAGGGCGATCACCAGCGCGGACTGCGCGCGCCGGCTCTCACCCATCGTCGCGCCGCACCCGGAAGGCCACCGCGGTCACGATGGCGACGGCGGTCACGATGGTGGTGAAGACCCAGCCCACGGTGGTCGCGTAGGCCAGCTTGTACTGATTGATCTTCTGGAAGACGAGGAAGTAGAGGGAGAGCGAAGCATTGGCGGGGCCGCCGCTCGTCAGCACGTAGATGGGCACGAAGATCTTGAGCCCGGCGATGACCTGGAGCGTGGTCACCACCATGAGGGTGGGACGGAGCTGGGGGAGGGTGATGTAGACGAATTCGCGCGTGGGTGACGCGCCGTCGACACGCGCGGCCTCGTAGAGCTCCCTGGGGATGGCGAGAAGGCCGGCGAGGAGGAGAATCCACGGTCCGAAGCCCCAGAGAGTCACCGCGACGAGGCTGGCGAACACGGTGCTGCGATCGGAGAGCCAGTTGAGGGCGAGGCGTCCGAGCCCGATCTCCGTCAGGACATAGTTGAGGATGCCGTTGGCGGGGTCGAGGATCCACTGGAACATGAGAAAGCCCATGGTCACCGGCACCACGGTGGGCAGGAAGAGCATGCCGCGGAAGAACGTGGAGCCCATGTGCACCCGCTGGAGGAGCACGCCCACGAGCAGCGCGCCGCCCATGCTGAGGGCGACCCACACCACCGTGTACGACAGGGTGAAGCCCAACGCGGTGAGGAAGTCCGGATCCGCGATCACGCCGCGGTAGTTGTCGAGCCCCGCCGCGAACCATTTGACGTCGCGGATGGTGAAGCGCGAGAAGGTGAGGAAGAACGAGTAGACGATGGGGTAGGCGATGAAGGCGAGGAGCATGGCGCCCGCGGGCGCGGTGAGCGCGACGGCGAAGCGGGCCTGGCGTCGCTCCAGGTCCCCCCGCCGCCGTCGCGCCACGCGGGAGCCCGCGGTTACTTCTTGCCCGGCACGGTCAGGTCGAGCTTGGCCTGGGCCGCCCTCAGCGCGGCGACGGCCTGGTCGAGCGTCTGGCCGCCGGTCATGTACTTCTGCAGATTGTCCACGTAGGCCTGGCGCAGTGCCTGGCCGTCGCGATAGCGCCACTGCCCCATGCTCGGCCCCGAGAGCTCGCGGCGCACGAAGGCGAAGTTGGGGTCGTCCTTGGGCAGCGCGTCGTAGTTGGCCCAGAGCGTGGGCATCTTGCCGAACTTCTCCGCGGACCACGTCTGGCCATGACGGGCCAGGATGGCTTCACGCGCGAAGGCCCGCGCGAGCTTGGGGCTGGCGGCCACCCGCGGGATATAGATCTGGTGTGAGAAGGCGATGGCCCCGCCCTTGCCCGGATAGCCGAACATGCGCACCACGTTCTTCTTGTTGAGCGCATTGCTGTTCTCGGTGGACCGCGAGTTGGACGCGTTGATGATGGCGATCTGCCCCGCCTGCTGGCCGTTGCGGGCGGCGTTATTGTCCGTGAAGGTCAGGGTGCCGCCACACTTCTTGTCCACGACTTCCTTCTGCCACGCCATCCACTCGCGTCCCGCCTTGCTGTCCCAGTTCACCCTGCCGTCGGGCAGGAGGTAGGTCCCCTCTGCCGCCACCACCGCCGCCGTCCACGTGTCGGGAGCGAAGTTGAGGCCGTACTCGCCCTCAAAGCCGGTGATCTTCTTTCCCTGGATCGGGGTGGCGGCGAGCTTGCACGCCATGTCCATGATCTGCTTGTAGGAGGTGGCGGGGAGGGGATTGCCTTGGGCGTCGGTGCCCTCGATGACCTTGAGATAGTCGGTATTCGCCTGGAAGTTCATGGTCTCCCCGAGGCCGGGGAGCGTCGGATAATTCGTGCCCTTGGGGCCCGCGACCCACGCGGACTGGAGGAAACCCTTGATCCACTTGTCCGGCGCGAGGTCGCCCGTCATCATGTCGTCCCACGGCAGGAGCAGGTCGTCGATCATGGGAATCGTGAGCTGGCTCACGAGGCCGCCGAAGTAGAGATCGGCGGTGGACTTGTTGGTCTGCGCCCATTCGAGGAACACGCGCTGATAGGCGGCGCCGAGTCCCTCGTGCGTCAGGAGCTTGACCTTCACCTTGGGGTGGGCCTGCTCGAAGCGCGCGATGAGATCCTTCATGTTGTACTTGTCCACCATCCACGCCTCGACGGACACCGCCATGTTCCCCGTCAGCTCCTCCTGCGCCGTCGCCGGCGGTGGCGACGGCACCAGCGCGACCGACGCCATGAGCAGGACGAGCACCGCCACCGCCAGACTCCACGTCACGACATTGTGCCGCTTCATGTGAGGCCTCCGTGCATGCTCCCTCGTCCCGAAGGGGAGAGGGCAGGTGAAGGGGTGGCGCGAATCAGCTTGTCCGTTCCAGCCGCTCCATAGCCGCCAGCCGGTGATACTCCACAACCTTGGCCGCACGATCGAGCTCCCCCGCGTCCAAGGCCGTCAGAATGAGCTCGTGCTCGCTCAGAGACTCGCCCGCGAAGCCTCCGCGCCGGGCATGCATGAGGAGCCGGTAGTACTCGCCGCGATCCCAGAGGTTCTCCAGAATGCGTAGCACCTGCGGCAGGCCCGCGGTTTCCCACAGGAGGTGGTGGAACCGGCCATCCGCGAGGGCGGCGCGGGCCACGTCCTTCTGCCCTCGCGCCGCGACCATCTCCTTCTGGAAGGCCCGAAGCCGCGCGCGGATCTCCGGGGTGATCTTGCCCTCCGACTCGCGGAGACACAGCACCTCGAGAGCGGCCATCAGGAGGAAGCGCTCGCGGATCTCCCCGCGTGCCCACCCTAGGACCACCACGTCTTTGTGCGGGGTGATACGCACGAAGCCGTCGGCCTCAAGACGCCGCAGCGCCTGCATGACCGGGATGCGGCTGATGCCGGCCGCCGCGGCCACGGTGGCGGCCACGATGCGCTCGCCCGGAGCGAAGCGTCCCTCGACGATGGCGCGGCGCAGGTCCTGATACGCCGATTCTTCGAGGGTCTGGTGCTGGGCCAAGGCAGGGAAGAACTCGCCGCTGTCCTCCCCCGGGGCACCCTTCTTCGACGACGAAGGCGAGCGTGGCCCTGACCGGGTCCGCATGGTGAGATTGTATACAATATACGGCCGGTGCCTTGTCAAGCTCCTTTGCCAGAGTTACCGACGCGTTGGCAACCGAACGCAGGGTGGGAGGGCGTGGAAGGACGACATGAGCCACGCAACGACCATGCGCCCTCGCGTGGCACGCCCTCTTCGCGTAGCCATGCACATGCTCGCGTTGGCTATACTGATCCTCTGCCCGCGCTCCGACGCTCGCGCGACGGATGACAAGACTCCCGCTCGGAAGTCTCGCCGATGGGCGATCCGGCATGATCCATTTCAAGAGTTCGACGCCGAGCGGATTTTTTCAGCTCGCGCGCACGGAGACGAGTCGAGAGTCGGTGATCGCGGGCACGCTCTCGGTGCGCCACGAGTAGGTCTTCATTTCAGGCATTCGAGGGAGATCCACTCTTCGCAAAGAAAGAGGCTCACTCTTTGCAAAGGATGTGCTTCTAGAAGAACGTGGCGATGCGCACGCGCGGAAGGAGCGACGACATGATCTGTCAGAGCAAGCGGATCTCCAACGCCAAGAGGGTCGACGCGAGAGCCCGACGAAGTCGCCGGGGTTGCGCGGAAGCCCACCGCGCGAGGGCCCAGGCGATGGTTGCACAGTAGTGGACTGTCGTGTAACCTCATCGAGTCCCGATACGGGCTCGTGGTGCAGCCTGGTTAGCACACTGGACTGTCAATCCAGAGGTCGCGGGTTCAAGTCCCGTCGAGCCCGCCAAAATCAACCATTTCGGTGATGGTCACTTCTGACGTCACCGAAATGGCCTCCAAATTGTCACCAACGCGCCAGTCATCACCGCGCTTCTCCGAGAGCGTTTTCCAGCAGACGAGTTTCCTCGAGAGGTTCAGAGGACGGTATCGTTCCTAGAAGCATTGATCGGCACTGATTGCACTTACCCGTTTTTCGGGTTTCTTCCGATGAACATCCCGAGGCACCAGCTCCGCACAAGACAAGGAGACAAGATGATGACCCGCACCCCCTGGCTCGTCGCCGCGTCAATCGCGCTCGTTTTGCAGATCCCCGCCTGGGCCGGCGGCGGTCCGTCGCCCGTCGAGCAGCGCACCCGCTTCGGCACCGTGATCGGCCTCGACGACTCGGCCGCGAGCGGCACCTACGCGTGGAAGGGCGTGCCGTTCGCGAAGCCGCCGATCGGGGCGCTGCGCTGGAAGGCGCCCATGGATCCCGATGAATGGAAGTCGCCAAGAGCGACCCAGCAGTTCGGCAATGCCTGCGCCCAGTACGGCCGCATCTACGGGCCCGGCGCCAACAACCGCTACGACGAGACGATCGGCACCACGCTGAACCAGGCGGTGGGCAGCGAGGATTGCCTGTACTTGAACATCTGGCGCCCGGCGACGCACCACGGCGGCCTGCCGGTGATCGTCTTCATTCACGGCGGCAGCGACGTCTCCGGCTACACCGCCGATCCCGTCTACGACGGCGCCGCGCTCGCGAAGGCGGCAAACGCGATCGTTGTGACGGTGAACTATCGCCTCGGCATCTTGGGCTTCCTGAACGTGCCGCAACTGAAGACGGGCGTGGACGCCGACGAGGATTCCGGCAACTTCGCGCTGCTCGACATCGTCAAGGCGCTGCAATTCGTCCACCGCAACATCGCCGGCTTCGGGGGCAACCCGGCCCGGGTGACCTTGATGGGCCAGTCGGCGGGGGCGATCAACGTCTACGCGATGCTGACCTCGCCGCTGGTGGTCCACGCGCGTCCGCGGCTCTTCCACCGCGCGGTGGCGCTCAGCGGCGGGATATCGCTGGCCACGAACCTGCCGCTAGGGCGAATCCCGACGCTCAATCCGGCATCGGTCTACCTCGCGCAGGGCAACGCGCTGCTCGTCAATCTGCTGATCGCCGACGGGCTCGCCACCGACACAGCGTCGGCCCAGACCTACGCGGCGAGCCAGACGCCCGCGCAGATCGCCGCCTACCTGCGCTCGAAGAGCCCGGCCACGCTGTTCTTCACGCTGCTGACCAAGCTCGCGCCGCTGGGGCTCGCGGGCTCCGGTCCGATTCCCGAAGGCACGGTGTTGCCCGTGGACCCCATTGCCGCCATCAACGCGGGACAGTACCTCCGGGTGCCCGTGCTTGCGGGGAACACACGCGACGAGGCCAAGCTCTTCCCGACGTTCCTGGCGCTGTCGCCCGCGCTCGGCGGCGTGAGCGGTCGCCTGGTGAGTGACGCCACGCTCTTCTCGATACAGTTCAACTACCAGCCCGACGCCGCACCGACGGTGACCATCGAGCAGTGGATTCCGGCGCAATACCTGCCGGTAAACACGCCCGTGACGGGCTTCAACGCGAAGACGGATCTGCTCAACCAGATCTTCTTCATCGCGAGCCGCGACAACGTCCTGAATGCGCTGAACGCGCAGCAGGCGGAGGTCTGGTACTACCGGTTCGACTGGGACGAAGAGCCGGCGCCGTGGAACGACATCTACGGCGCCGCCCACGCGTTCGACCTGCCGTTCGTCTTCGGCAATTT